>Ga0247741_1000523_pt1 | contig 21893 bp, 29 predicted proteins | sample UWRJL213509R2_FD_180945 | JGI IMG/M metagenome (GOLD analysis project Ga0247741, IMG submission 180945) | Plant litter microbial communities from Arlington Agricultural Research Station in Wisconsin, United States - UWRJ-L213-509R-2 | ecosystem: Environmental > Terrestrial > Plant litter >... | reverse complement strand
GGAAATGACCTTGTAGGTCATATACCGACATCAGCCTAACGAGAAGCGAGAATGCCTCCTCATCTGGCATCTATTATCATAAGTCATCAGAGGCTCGAACTGATTGGAAGGACCGCACATTCAGCAAGAGGATAGCAACGATAAAGGGCAACCCTTGGCAATAGCCAACTTTGGGATCATGGCTGGACACGAAGAATATCTCAAAAATTGAGTTGGCTTGGCACAGAACCACATACGTACAGAGAATACGCCTTCAACACATTGAAAAGATTCTCTTGTCCGATACCTTGACCATCAGTGAAGAAATCATGATGAGGGAACGTTCTAAAACGCGTCAATATTCCGATCCAAAAGAATTTTCGGAATGACTATACCTTCCAAGATCCCGTATTATTGCCTTCTCATGTGTGCTAGACTCCTTTAACAGCAGCAGGTAGCTAGCTTCAAGCTCAGGATCCTTCGACGCAGCCCTGTGACGCAGACGAATAGTTCAAGCAGGAACTACGGCGATAAAAACACGGGGCCTACATGTGCTGCCACATCATCCCTCTCAGCGTCGCCGGGATACCCTTCTGGATCGCTTGCGCAAGCTCTTCAGGCCTTTCAGATGCAAAGCTGCGGTAATCTTGGAATATCCGGTCAACCGGGTATTCACCCTTTTACGAGAGGTATTACCAGATATGACAGCACCCCAGAAATCTGGAAAATATATCTTGACGATCAGACATCTATGCGGGGGGGTTGAACAAGAGATAAGACGCACCCCAATCAATAGCGCCTTCTGCAATGGTATGCTCCTTTGCTTCCTTCTCTTGAAGCCGTGCAAATTCTTCCTGCAATTTCAAGTGACCATCGACGCTCCCCCGATGCTTTGAGGCGGCTTCTGACTCTTGTAAATCCAGTCGGTTAATGAGTAACGAGGGTTTCCGACTGTGAACCGAGCGAATAGTCGTGGTAGACGCGGTCTTTCTATGGGATGAAGGCGCTGACATCAGCTCTGGTACTGGAAGCGCCTCGAATGATGCACTTCTAGGCCTGCTGGAAGGTTCATCGTCCACATTCGGTGTCGTTTCCGTTTTTTTCTCTTCTGGTTTTCCCGTTTCCTTATGTTCGTCTGGTATGTTAGGCCGTGCGGTCAGCGCTATAGGCGAGAAGTTGTCATCATCGAGTGCAATGTCGTTGAATTCAGATACAGCGACCGAGTCGCGTTCTAGTGGTCTTTCGCTAAAGGTTTGGTTGGTGGCCTGGGGAGACCTGAGAGCTTCCAGAGGGTCAGGCTGGATGCTGGCGGCTATGACAGGAGGCAGCTTGAATGGAGCTTGACTTGTAGTCATGGGTAAAAGGTTGGCTGGCAAGACGACTTCAGTTCATGGGCTAGATAGCGGTGAGATAAGGAAGATATGAAGTCGAATAATCGTCGGTCCTTGAGAAGACCTGCTTCCTTTCCGCAGGAGTGCGAAGATGAATGAAGGTGAGAAGGAAAAGTTGGCAGCTTCGTCAAGGGAATACGGGCACAGGCTGGTGGAAATTATGTAACGATCACGGCGGTCCTGGTGTTGCAGATTCGTCAGAGCCACAGCAAACGGCGAGTCAGAGGGTATCATTATGCATAAGCAAAAAAAAGATTAGACAAAGATCGATCTTGCGAAGAGGGGGTATGTGGCTAAGTATCATCGGTATGGATGCTTGGTGGGTGTATGGTGGATACAAATGAAGGGTAAAATGAATATAAGTTACGGATTGGTGTTGTACAGTATGCTAAAACCATATCTAAATAAGAATGTCGTTATAAAGCGAGCAAAGAGGAAAGGAGAGAGTGGAGGGTTCATCAGGAGCTATAGTCTGAATCTGAGCCGGACGACGTTCGCCGTACTAGTTGGGCGAGTTCAAGCGGGATGGCAGCATCTGGTTGGAAGTAGAGGTTCTCCAGTTCCATGAGGAAGTGTCCGTTCTTCCATGTCTCCGTCTTCTCGTGGGCGCGTACGATCTTCCAGCCAAGGTATGACGAACAGATTACACATGTAATTTCTTGCATCGTATGGGCGCCAGTGGCCATTAACTGGACCCCTTCTTTCGCGAGGGTAACATTATATCTGATACGATAGTGAGCGATGAATATAGAAACCAGGCCTCGACGCGACGACTTACGTTTCGGTGAATAGAGAGGCTTTACCGGAGAATCCTCTAAAGGATGTGCGTGAATCTGGTGGAATCTACATCACCGAGTTAGAATCAACTCATAGGCAACGATATGGGCGTTACCTACAGCTGAGGGCGGTAGAAGAACGTTATGAGAGGTTATGCATGTCCCGCACTGTTTACAGACAAGAGCGCGCGGAATTTTTGGTAGTGGGCGCGATGCTCTCTTCGTCGAGGTTTGTTGCGGCGGGGCTGGTAGTCTTCGAGGCATAGAGTGATAACGTTCGTCAGTGGCTGGAAAGCCAGAGGAGACCTCCGACATGGCTTTATGTATTATGAATCAGGAAGCGGAAGAATGGTGTTGGTCAGAGGCTGTGGTCGGCCAAATATAAAGCGCTCAAACACGGAGGGATCGGATGTGGTGGCTGAATTATGTGAGTTTGATGGCCATCACACGATTTACACGCCTGTCGAAGAAATACACTTGATTGATTTGGATAACACCATGCACCATGATCAGTCGCTTGAGAGCCTGAGATACGTGGTACCGAAGTTGCATCCTGCGCAAGTCAGAAAAGCCGCTGTGGTGTCAAGTGTACATATTTCATTGGTGCGTTGCCTCAATATTGACAAAATCCTAATACCCTCGAGCATTGCCAGGTTGCGCAGAGATGGTCGGGCAGTTGAGATAACTGGTTGCACTGCGGAGCTAGGGAAAATACGAACGGCCCGTCTTTCCCGGTCATCTATACTTAGATCTAATCTCAAGGCCATCCTTTGATGATCTAGCGAAAGCGATTCTTCATCACACCGCATCATGGCAGAGCTACTCGTCTGTTCTGGAGCAAGAGTCCTTCTTCCAGGTATCAGTGAACCTTCTCCGGCTACAATCGTTGTCAATAAGTCCTCTGGAAAGATCATCGAGGTGCGGGAGGGCCAATACAACCGCGAGCAACTCGGATTGGAAACAAAGTCCGTTGAATGGGTAGAAGCTGGAAACAGCATCGTTTTACCTGGCCTGGTTGAGTGCGTATGCGGCTGTTCATCTATCTTTCGTCCCACACTCAATGGATGTGATTCTCTAAAAACAGTGCTCATGTACATTTGAATGAGCCAGGACGAACCGCATGGGAAGGCTTTTGGACTGGAACTAGAGCTGCGGCCTCTGGTGGAATCACGACTCTGGTTGATATGCCTTTGAATTCACTGCCACCCACGACAACGGTCGCAAATCTGGAAGCCAAGCGGAACGCCGCTGAAGGTCAATGCCATACGGATGTTGCATTCTGGGGTGGTGTTATACCTGGCAACCAGGTACGTGTCAGATAAACGCGTGGTCCTTGGTATCTAAATAAATACTTTAGGGGCATCTTAAACCACTGCTCGTAGCTGGCGTTCGTGGCTTCAAGTGCTTTCTTATGGAAAGTGGTGTAGATGTATGTCGCAAATGGTGATCACCGCTCCTTTCTGGACGATGAGCATTGAACATCCACTAGGAATTCCCTTGTGTCGATGAATCAGATCTGCAAAAGTCGATGAAGGAATTAAATGTACGATCTTAAGTTGATACCAGGAGATTAATGCTTAACACTTACCTCAGGACGTCTCAGGCGTCCTCTTATTTCATGCTGAACTCGAAGATCCTGTTAAGGAGGACACAAAACCTGATCCCAGGGAATATTCTACGTTCTTGGCGTCACGCCCGCAAAAATTGGAAACGAATGCAATCTCACTTGTGATCAAGTTGCAAAAGAGCTTTCCCAAAGTACGATGCCATATAGTTCATCTATCCGCCGCTTCGGCTCTGCCTATGATACGCGAAGCAAGAGCTGAAGGCCTCCCAATTACAATCGAAACCTGCTTCCACTACCTGTGCCTCGCTGCGGAAGATATTCCTGCTGGTCATGCCGAATTCAAATGCTGCCCTCCAGTTCGAGAAGCCTCCAATCGCGATCAACTTTGGGAGGCTTTGAAAGATGGCACTATAGACTGTATAGTCTCTGATCACAGTCCTTGCGTTCTGGAGTTGAAACGTCCAGAGGATGGTGATCTCATGGCCGCCTGGGGTGGAATCAGCACCTTGGGTCTTGGTCTCAGCTTGCTGTGGACAGAGGGGGAAAAAAGAGATGTTACCCTTGCCCAAATTATTAATTGGACAAGCAAGAAATCAGCCGAACATGCTGGACTTCATGTATCCAAAGGTCAGCTCAAGGTCGGTTATGATGGAGATTTTGTTATTTGGGATGATAATGCAGAATTCAAGGTGATTTTAAACCTATAAGTTACTGCTTAATCGCACTCATTTGAACTCTTTATATATATCAAGGTCACGAAGGACCTCTTGCAATACAAGAATAAGATATCGCCTTATGAAGGAATGACTCTGCATGGGCGCGTAGAGCAAACGTATCTTCGTGGCAACCTCATATTCAGCCATAAGGAAGGCTTCACCTCCGCTTCTGCTATAGGTAAATTGCTATAACGTGTAGTTGGCTGGTGATTGTATTCAAGACTGCGGAGTAACTCCGGAACACTTCACGCGTAGCCCAAAGCGCAAATAAGCGCCTTAGCAAACATGTGACGTATGAGCAGAATGTGAGAAAATTTTGTCTGCTTTTGATCATGGCTTGGCTCAGCGAGCCCTTCACTCTGAAATGCTTCCAACTCTCGGACGACATACACTGGTCCGACCACGTCTACGGCACCTCACCCGTATCATAGAACCACCATGGACTACTCAACGACGATGCATGAGGACTAGCAGGCCGACTCACCCACATCACAACAATTATCGTGCGATGAATAGTCCTTGGATATTCTACCCGGCTTGCGTTCTTCTTTTGGGAACCGCAGGATACGTCGGGTACAAGACCTCGCAACCTTTTCGGCATACAGTTCTCGCCGTCGTACGATGTTCGCGAGTAGGAGGTGCGTGGTTGCATCATTTACCACTATCTGATGTATTAACATAAATTATTAATGGTTCCAGGAGCTGCTGCACTAAGTGCTATCGACTACAAAACAACCATGATCAAGAGCTACCCTTCTCGAGAGGCGGAAAATAAGGCATACTCAGAGTGTCATACAAGAAGTGCAAAACGGGTTCTCAAAGCCCTGCTGGCCAACGGAGGTGCTCATTTGCTCCTGTGACAATGAGCAGACCGGAGTACTGACGGATGACTTAGGCGTCTTCATCAAGATGGGTCAACATATGGCGTCTTTGGTTGTTCTACCTCAAGAGTGGACGAGCACGATGGCAGTTCTGCAAGACAGATGCGAACCGACACTATACGAAGATCTCGAATCTATGTTCCTACAAGACATGGGAGTACGGATTGACGAGTTATTCGACAACTTTGATCCTGTACCTATCGGAGTGGCAAGCTTGGCGCAGGTGCATGTTGGACATCATAGAGCTTCAGGAAAGCAGGTTGCCGTCAAGGTGGATCCTAGTGTCTTAAACTCATCGCGTGACCGGCTAATAGAGATGCGTGTATTAGCTTCAGCATCCTCATCTGGCGGAGTTTTCCAACGTGGACATGGAAATGGTGGATGTCACCCTAGGTATGAGCATGGTTACCTCTTTAGTTCCGTTTATTGGACTGAACTAATGGATAGGCTGGATCAAATACTGGTTTCCACAATTCGAGTTTACTTGGCTGGGAGTACGCGCTTCTCATTCACAGCTGCTGGTGATTTACTCAACGATATATTAAGGAAGAAATGCGAACGAACCTCCCAAAGGAGATGAACTTCGTAGTTGAGGCCGCCAATGCCGCGCGTACCGTCGAAGACTTCACCAATATTCGGACTTCACTTTATGTCCCAAAGGTGGTTCACGCATCAAACAGGGTTCTTATCATGGAGTACATCCAAGGCGGTCGAGTTGATGACTTGGTATACCTTGCTGAGTGTAATATCGACCGAAATAAGGTTGCTATCGAGCTGTCGCGGATTTTCAACCAAATGGTTTTTATCAACGGGTGGTTTCATGCAGTAAGTTCCTCGGACTTGCTATTCAGCTCGAATGCTAATCTTTTACATAGGACCCTCATCCTGGTATGGATTTTTCAACGATGTAGTCGGCTTGCTCAATGAAGATATCTAGGCAATTTGTTGATCAGGCCAGCACCACTAACCTCTAAGTCGCCTTACAACTTCGAGATTGTGCTTTTGGACCATGGATTATATTTCGACCTCAGCCCAGAACTTCGCGTTAATTATGGGAAGCTCTGGCTGTCCCTCATTGCCGAGGCCTCGCCACGCACTCTTGCCAACCGACGGGAATATGCGCAACTAGTGGGCAATATTGGTCCAGATCTGGTATGGCTCTTTCTACGTTTCAACTGTCCATTATTTGAATGCGTCTTTTAGTATCCTGTCTTCGAGGCTGCAATCACTGGTCGTGTTGCTCTGGAAGGGAGCTGGGATCTGGAAGAAGATGAAAGCTTCCGACGAGCATCAAGATCAAGCATGATAGACATGTTACCGCAAACTGATGAAGAGAGGGAGTCAATACGAAATGCAGTCGCCCAGCAGGATGGGGTTCTACTCTCTGTGTTGGACGTGCTTCGACGCGTTCCACGGCGAGTACTTATGGTTTTGAAACTAAACGATTTGACGAGGTGTGGGTCATCTTCTTGCTTAGGGTATTGAACTAATAGATGTCGTAGGAGCCTCGATAACGCTCTTCAGACAACCCATTCAAATGTATGTTCTTATGTATGACTTTTGTCCCACTTGCTCAAGGGTTCTTAGGTTCGGATATTCTTGATAATGGCGAAATACTGCAATGTCGCTGTATGGCAAGATGATAGGAAAAAGCTGATAGACAAAATGCACCGTCGGGGTCTGCTCTCCCTGGGCGTTCTGTTCAACTATTTCTCGGCTTGGTGGTGAGCCAGATGATGGCTTTTCTCGGGAATGCACTAACCATGCTTTCCAACAGGAAATACGAAACCGCTGTCACGAAGCTGTCTATAGTTGAGACATACATGGACTTGGAAGCATCATATAAAAAGACCAAGGCGTGGCTACACGGCTGGTGGCGACGAGGTTTTGCTGGAGCACACGACGCTGCCTTTGGATTACTATTAATTGAGAATTAATATACAGATAGGTTCGCAGTATCAATATAGTCCGTATTGGTGTCCGATAGAGCAGTAAGCGTGATCATTTTTTCTTCTGTTGTGCAAATAGGTTGTCGATTGCGTTGGAACCCTCCTTCAAGACTTCCCACTGATAAAAAGCGTTCATTGAGATAATGAACAGGCATAGTTGTACGCGAAATTTCGTACCTGTTCCAGTGTGAGCGAAATACCCTTCTTGCCGGGCTTGTCTTCTCCATCGGCAGTATAATATTCTCGGATATCAAGGAGGGCCATGCCTTTAAATGACCTCACAACGGCTCTCTTCTTCTTGCCTAAGTCAAGGTACTTGTCTCCTTCCCCATTGGTGTGAACCTTGACTTCACCGTCGTCATCTCCCGCAGATTTCTATTCCCAAAAAAATGAGTATGTTGGCTAGGTCCACTAAGAGAAACAAGCTTACAGACGACTCGGCAACATCTGTTTTTGGCTTTTTGGACTTGATGACGGGCTTTTTCTGAATGCATGTTTAGTGAACTTCCAATAGCCACAGCAAGCGGCAGTAAGACACATACAATGGTGGCGACCTTTTTCTTAGCAGGGCTCTTGGATGCCTTCTTCTTAATGGTTGACGACGCGCTACTTTCCGATGCGCTGGCTTCTTCTTCGGATTCAGAACGCTCGTCCTCACTGCCTGCCTTCCGTTTGGGTGCCATATCGCGTCGCAGTTGCTGAGCCTGTAGCGGTAAACGTCTAGGACGCGTCGTGCACTCATGTCACAAACGCGTTACATATAGGTTGCTCGGCAAACTGCGTTGGACTCCAACCCTGTCACAAGGCTTACCTCCATTGCGTATTTTACTCTCAAACCTACCTTCATCTTCCTTCATCCAGATCCATTCTCAACTCCAAAGCGCTGCTAGGAGACTTCCATCTAGCCATACCCTTTGGCGTAGATCTGGAAGATGAAGATTCTTCCTAAATCGAAGAAGGCGATTCCTCCAGTGAGTTCAGATCAAGTGTACGCGCGTTTAGTAAACTAACACGGCATTACTGTAGCCAACACCAGTTGCAGAACTTATTTCCAAGTTTCTTAGCGCCTCAAACGAACAGCTGGTTACTCTTCTCAAACAAGTCGATGCGTGGAAATGGCCACGCTCCGATCTCAATGCATGGATCAAAGTTTTAAACAAGTTCGACGATATCATGGACACGATCATTCGCGAATATAATGTCGAGAAACTGCAGCTTACGCCATTCAGTGACGCGGCGAAGGAGCTCCTCTCTGAAATTCTCCGCTTTGAGCGACTGCTATTGGAGAACTCCACGAACAGAAAGACGTTCAGTTCGTATGACGTGAGCCCCTTTCATTTTGGGTTGTTTTTCACTACTAACAACCAACAGCGATTGAACAGTCTCCTCTCCACGTCGGACATAGACGTCCTCATTCTTGCCCTAAACCTGCTCCTCCGTCCATCTCAGCAATATTCTGCCCAACCTTCGGTTTCACATGCATTGAGCATATCCACCGCCCGTCTTCAATCTCTGGCGAAGCGGTCACCTCATCTCCAGGAATACAACATTGGTCTTGTAAGTCTTGCAAGCAGCAAGCACACAGAGGTTGATGGGGTGCCGCCTGAGGCTCGGGAGGTCAATTTCAGCTTTTACAGAACAGAGGGTGAGGTGAAGACGGAGGACCCGACAAGTTCACCCCGCAAAACGGCGCCAGGCTCAAGTGCTGTGCAGATCAGGCTGGAGGAACAAACGGTTCTTGGTCAGCCTATCATGAATGTGCTCGCTGATGCGATTCAGACGTATTCCGTCCCGGAAAATGAAACCTTTGAACTGCTCTGTCGCATTCGAGGAGCTGCTTCCCTTGCGACGGGCCACAAGGCTGACCGGGAAAAGCTGGTCATTGTCCGCTTGTTAGCTATTGCAATCTATGGCCACACTCATACGGAATCTCAAGCGACGTCCGCTATGTTTCTTTACGAACCCGATCTCGTCGGCCACATTGCAGAACTGCTGCAAGTAGACCAAGGCATTCCAATTCCCGTGCAGACAGCAGCAATCGCAGCTCTGGACTCTCTTGCCAGATACAAGAACAAGCTTCAGGAGGTTCTAACTGCTGTCAATGCAGGAGTTAATCATGGGATACTCATGGCGCTGGTGCGAACCATGGTTGTGGAAGTCGCCGATCCCGAGTCGCGACTTCCTCATTCCTTCGTGGAAGCCTTACTATCTTTCATAACCTACCTTGCTTCACATGCATCTGGAGGAAACATGGTCGTTAGTGCAGGTCTCATACCGCTTCTCATCCAAGTCATCGAGAATCGGATACCTACTCGACTTCCTGTTATTTCGAAAACGATGCAACTGATCGACAACGTCTTGTATAGCTTCACGAATGCTTTCAGTCTATTCTGCACGTCAAGAGGAGTAGATGTTCTCGTCGAAAGAATTGAGGCGAGTCTCTGACCATCAAACATCTTGCCATTGCTAATATTCCGTCCAGTATGAGATTGACTTTGACATCAAAGAGTATGCAACAGCGGCGCAGCCATGTGCTATCTCAGGATTCGGTGAGTAAAGCCAGCATTGCCGATGAAACGAGCTCATGAACCTTCAAAAAGGCGATTTACCCATACAACGGATTGCTGCTCTGAAACACATCCTGCGTTCCATGCATAGAATGATGCAATCTTCTGGCACAGCGGAGGGTCTCCGCGGCTTAATCGATATGTCTTTGCTAAAATCCATCAAGAAAGTTGTGGAATATCGCGGCTTATTTGGTTCCAATATCTTCCCCCTTGGTGTGTCAATGTCTCTCGTCTCCCCTTCCTTTTTCTAAGGAATCGATAGCTGTCAACATCATGTCCACCTTCGTACATAATGAGCCCACGTCTCTGGCCGTCATTCAAGAGTCGGGCCTGCCAGAAGTGTTCTACAAAGCCATCGAGGTTGGCATTGAACCCGCAATTGAGGTATGTAGTTTTTCATGATTTTCAGCCAAGACACCAACCACGTGTTTTCGATAGGTCATTCAAGCGATCCCGAACGCCATCGGTGCCCTTTGCTTGAACGAGTTGGGCCAAGCTCAACTTGCAAGGCGTCCGAGCATTATTCCAGCCATTTTCTCCATCTTTACTTCCGAGCGTCACCTCAAGGTCTTGATCGACAAAGAAAATGCAGTCATCATAGGAACCGCAGTTGATGAACTCATTCGTCACCACCCAACTTTGAAGTTCCCAGTCTTTGAGGCTCTCAAGTCTACTTTGAGTCATGTCGAGAACCTGGGCACGGACTATGTCTCGCCTTCAGATATCAAGCATTGGTACCAGTTGGTTTCTGCCTCTGATGAAAGTTCTTCCGACGGAGACATAACAATGCAAGATGTTTCCTCGCCGTCGACTGAAGTTGTTGATTCTGGAGAAGCAGCAGCAGAAGTGGCTGAGGATGACCAAGACGAGGACGAGCCCCAGGAGAAAACTCACGACAATGTAGTTGTTTCCTTCATTGACATACTTGGTCGAGTGAGTGCATCGATACCCACTTTTTACAGTGTCTTACGAACATTATTTCAGTTTTTAGAAGGATTTTTCCAGCATCCTCCTCATTGTAAAGACTTTGTCGTGATGACTGACGGACTTCAAAGAATAGGGAGACTCACGGGTCTTCCATGCTTGCCTTATGACTTCGCTAATAGCGTCGCCTCCGATTCCATGGTGCAGGTGCTGCGTACGATGACAGAAGTGGCTACTAGCGAAACGCTGCTCCATTTAGCCGAGATTGTTAAGGCCTCTCTGGAAGACACGCGATTCTTCTGGGACCCAATTGAAGAGAACTGCAAGCTATTAAGTTTTGTCGACCTGGCTGGTAGGTCCATTTTCTAGAAAGAGGGGGGGCTGGCTAATTACTATTTGCTGCTAGGCGAAGAAGTCGAAATCGCGAATCAACGGTTCCGAGGCTTGGTCACTCTCCACATTCGAATTACACTACTCTCCGACGTTTTCGCTACTGCTGGTCAAGCTCAAGGGAGGTCAGCCATTGGTCTACTGCAGACACTCATGAACAGTACCCCACAACAAGTTCTGTCCGATCTCGGCGCACTTCACCGTGCAAGCATTTGGGAAAATATCACTTTGAACGTCGGTTTAGCCTCCAAAGGTATTGAAGTGCCTTCTACTCCTGCCTTATCCCCAGAAGAGGGTTCACCAAACCCGAACGCTCCAAACGCACCAACAACAGACGGGCAAATTGCCGCCAGTGCCCCTAGCGCGACGAACGGCGTTCAAAGTGATAATGGGCCAACGTCGTCAAGTATACTGACCGGTGGTAACACTAAGAGCGAAAACGCGAGAGACTGGAATGCATCTTCGCTGAGACACCTCACTCAAGGATTGCCAAACGCCCTGAACCCATTTTTCCAAGGTAACTCCATGGTTCCAATCAATCCGTAGAACTGATCTGATTGTAACTAGCGATGGTGAAGATGTTCCACGCCCGAAGAAACCCAGATTCCACACAAAAGAAGCAAATCACGGCCTCTTCTAAGATAGTCGCAGATATCATGCTGAAGCATCTGTGTCTTCCTCAGTTTGGTCAGCTCCTTCTACTCTTTGCTGTAACGCCACTCATTGCATCACATCAGGCGACAAAGCGTCATTATTCAGCTACTACAGTGCGATTCTTGAGTTGTTCAACAGTCTTTTGGTTGACGGTATGTTTCTGGTGCATTAACTTGAATAATTTTTAAGTCCCGCTATAGAGAGAACTTCGGCAATCACGCTGCATACCGTCGAACTATTTGCTTTCTATCAAACTGGGGCATTCGACAAAGTCTTCGAAGTTTGCCACGCGTTAATCTCCTCGATAGACGAGATAATCCAAGTCAAAGAGGACCTGCGGACAGAGCAACAGAAAAAGGAGCTCTTGCACGCCTACGGCGCAATCAAGCTCGCCCTGATTCTGATCCACCCCATCATTTCGTCCAAGCCGCTCTTTGAGTCTGGTCAAACCCTGCTGATCGTGACGCGCGACAAGAAAGACACCGATCCCGACTACTTCGAACCCCATAACTTCCTCGTTAAACTTCGCTTCGCGGCTCTGCCCACGATCCAGCGTCTTTGGGAGTCAACTTGGCTCATACAACTCCCGTTAGGGATAAGCAGATTTGTCATTCGACCTGTGCTCGAGATTGCGAATGGTGAGAATGAGGAATTCAAAGGCGAGACAACCGGAGAACTTGGGTCGGCCCCTCCAGCAGGAGCTCGTTCTAGCGGACCAGATGAGGCTCGGATCCGTATTTTGACCGATATGGGCTTCCCTCGGTCTGCAGCTCAGCGTGCGCTAGTCCGTACCAACAACAATGTCAACACTGCTACTGAACTTCTCCTGTCTCAACCATTCCCTCTACCACCGGATCCGATTCCCGAACCACTGGCCGCAGAGCCTGAGGCAAACCCGGAGCCGGACGCCCAAGAGCCAACAACTGGCGAGGACAATGCTGATTCGACGACGCCGAGCACAGCGGATGATAGTAATATCGACCCGCTCCAAGATACACCTGAGAGCATTGAAGTTACTAATGTCATACCTGGTAAATCCATGGATGAATGGCGGAAGGCTTTGGACGAAGCGCGGGAACCGCTCAAGGCAGGAATCAGCAAGCAGTCGCTATTGCTGATGGACAAGCAACTTTCGTTGCTCTGGGACCTCCACACCGCTTTCACAAAGCCCAGCACCCATCAACAACAAGCCATTCGCGAACTTGTCGACGACATCAAGACCTTCTCCGCATATGCATATGATCTCCAGGAGCAACCTCTGGCGAACCGATGCCGCCTTCTTGCCTTGGTTCTCTGTGAAATTCCCTCATCGCTAGACCAAGATCTCCGTAACACTCTAATGGACCATCTGCTCGCTCTTTTATTGTCGAGTAGAGATCCTGAACACCCTCCAAAGTGGCTTGCAGCACACCTCCTGGTCACGGAAGCCCTGTTCACGCTTGCCGACGAACCTCGAGCTGTAGACGTGCCTAAGCAGGACGAGCCCATCGTGCCCCAACCAATTGCCGCTGGTCCTCCACGCCACGAAGCTCGGACGATAGTTTTCGACTTCTGTCTCCGACTCTTGGCCATCGAAGATTTGCCTGCCGATGAATTGTTGTCAGTCCTGCGGCTATTCGTTCTGCTCACCAGGGATCGTGAAATGGCAGGGCAGTTTATCAAACGCGATGGCCTCACTCACCTCTTCAAGCGCATCAAAAAGTCCGCCGTGATGGGAGGGTCATCGTATGTCGCGAACATCCTGAGGCACGTGGTAGAGGACGCTACTGCTGTCCAGAACATCATGCAGCAAACTATCAAGCGATATTTCGGGCAACCCAGGAACCGCGTCATCGATGTGGCCACATACGTTCGCAACTGTAGCGCCATCGCTCTCCGAGACCCAGAGATTTTCATAGACGTCACCAAATCCCTGTGCGAGCTAGAACACCCATACTCCTCCCCCCATCTCAAAATTCTCGCCGATAATCAATCCATGGACAAGCCGTCTCCATCAGGACTCGAAAACCCCATGGACATGCCAGTAGATGCCGTTCAGACGTCGTCTAGCGTTCCTCAGAAGTCTGTTGAAGGGGTCATCTACTTGCTGATTACTGAACTTATGAATACGGCGAAAGAGATCAACGAAACACAGTCTTCGACCTCACCAAGTCTTGTCGCCCCCACGTCGCAAGAAGTCAAAGTCACGGAAAGCCAAGCTGGGCCGTCAAGCAATAATGAGAGCTCAACTCCATCAACCACACCGCCCCTCGACGTCCATGACAAACACCAATACATCTGCTTTATCATGCAATGCCTGACCGAATTGCTCTTCTCCTACGATTCTTGCAAAGTGGCCTTCCTATCATATTCCTCCAAGAAGCGTCCTCAACAGCCGGCAGCCAAGGAACCCACTAGTAAATTCCGAACCGTCACTTTACATTTCCTCCTCTCGGAGCTCATTACTTATGGAACCATCAGTCCTTTATCCGACCCCAAGTACCGCAACCGAGGCACACTCTGCAGCTGGGCGATGAATGTCATAGGAGCTCTTTGTGTGGATACTTCAGCGGCGCAGGAGATGAAAGAGATCTCGACAGATTTGCTGTTCGTCCGCAAGTTTGTTCTCGAGACTGTCAGCCGTGCCATCAAAGACCTGTCTACGACAACTGAGGGTATTGAAGCGCGATATGGGCGACTGCTTGCACTAGCCGACCTTTGCCACCGTTTGCTAACTGTGCGGGTCAACCCCAACAGTCGGAAGCAGCAGGATGATGCGCCGACTCATCTTGCGAAAATCATGTTGGAGAAAAACTTCGTTGCCGTTCTAACAAGCGCTCTTTCGGAGGTGGATCTTAATTACCCTAATGTTCGCAATCTGGTGGCCTCGATCCTTCGTCCTTTGGACTATTTGTGAGTGATTTTAAATCGAAAAACTTCTGTTTAATTTTCTCTTTTCTGACACTCGAGCAGGACTAAGATAGCCATCAAAATGAGCAAGGCATCAGGAAGAGGCAAAGAGGATACGAGGCCAGATGCCAGCGTATCTTCTACATCTGATGATGAGGACGACGCAATGGACGACGATACACGGGAAGAAACACCTGATCTCTATCGGAATTCTGCGCTTGGACTATATGGTGGTGTGAGTCATCCTAAGGTTCGCGTTTGTGACACCACCTAACAAATCACAGGAGATGGATGACCGGCATTACTCGGACGACGATGAGATGGACGAAGAGGAGGACGAGCAAGATGTTGAAATGGATTATGGTGAGGACACTGGGAGCGAGGACACCTTGGAATCGGACTCCGAAGGTGAGGAAGATGACCTAGAGAATGGATCTCAAGACTCAGTGGAGGCATGGGAAGAAGCCGATGAAGAGGACGAAGAAGATCTTGTGCAGAATCAGAACGGGGACGACGACGATCACGAACACGAACATGATGATGACGACGACGACGAGAATGAAGAAGGCGAGGGTGAAGACGAAGAAGAAGAGGGCATGATGTGGGAGGTAAATATTCTACATAGTCTGCGAGTTCCAAAAGAAGTACTGACTATTTCAAGGACTTGCAGGAAGCCGATGGTCTGGGCATGGACTTGGAGAATGTTGACGACGAACCAGGACACGGAGGTAATGTCATAATAAGATTTGGCTTAACCGCGGCTCACCCAGACATAGTGCCAATTCAAGTCAATCACGAGGAAGACGAACCTGAAATGGCTTCAGATGAAGATGAATTCCTACTAGACAACGGCAATTTCGGTCACGATGGAATCTTCAGTGTTGGACACACATTCCTCAATGCCACAAATGTTCGTGATGCCGGGGGCCTCTTCGTCCACAGACGACAACGCCACAATGGTACGTCAAGTCTTATGACATAATATCCACTAATCAACAATGTGGACCACTTCCAGCTGAACATCCACTTTTTGGGCGGGCGAGAAATCCTACCACAGCACCGGAAGCCGTTACACATCCCCTCCTACTGGATATGTCGGCACCAGGTCGCTCGAATACCAGCCACCAAGGCAGAGGCTTGCGCACTGCTCCTAGACTCATCGGCAACGCTCCATCAAGTTTCCTCCAAACTATCCACGAAATGCTTGCAGAGGGCTCTCTGGAGGTCCTCCAACAGTTGATTCATGAGGGAGGAGAAATGTTCCGGATTGAGGTTCCAGCTGGAATACTTCAACACGGCCGACGCCTTCTAGCAGGTGGCTCAAATCGACCTGAGAGGGTGGCCCGACCCCACAACCAAGGTCGAGAATTCGATCCCCTTCTAACTCTACCCCGATGGGCAGAAGAAATGAAGATTCTTCATGGCGATTTTATTACAGAACGCGTGAGCAAGCTTGGGAACCACCTCATAGTCGCGATGCTGCCCGCTGCACTGGAGGCAATCAAACAGGCCAAGATCAAAGAGGAACAAGAGGCTGCCCGCAAAGCAGATGAAGAAGCTGCTCAAGCTGCTGAAGATGAACGTACAAGGAAAGCCGAAGAACAGATTGCGAACCTCAACATGGACGAACAAACGAAGGCGCCTGCTGACGATGAAACCCGTGACACCACAACGACTTCAACTGCTGATATTCCTTTGGTGACTTCGGTCGAAACAGATGAACCTGATAGTCCTCAGGATGCCACAATGGAAGAAACAGCTCCCGCAGCCGCAGATGCTGACGCCGAAATGGCAGACGTTGAGGAACCCGAGACCACTACCCCTACGCCCCCCGTCGCTACTGCCGAAGAGGCCCTTGTCTCAACCTCAGAAGAACCACCTATGCCATCTTCTTCCACTGCCGATGCCAATCCCCCAGAACGCGTCACAGTAATGATACACGGAAGCGCCGTTGACATTACCGACACCGGTATTGACCCAACCTTCCTCGAGGCGCTCCCTGACGATATGCGTGAGGAGGTCCTGAATCAGCACGTTCGTGATCAACAAGCGGCGCGAGTTGAGCGTCCTCCGGATTCCCAGATCAGCTCTGAATTCCTTGATGCTCTTCCACCAGACATACGTGCCGAAATTATTCAACAAGAGGCTATGGAAAGGGCTCGTCGAAGGAGCGAAGACGCTGCTAGGGCGGCCCCTACCCGAGAGGCTGCTGAGATTGATGCCGCAAGTCTTATTGCTAGCCTTGACCCAACCCTCCGCCAGGCCGTTCTCATGGAGCAAGACGATGGTTTCATTCAGACTCTTCCTTCTCATATGATTGCGGAAGCAGGTGCATATCGCGATGAGCTGCATGCGCGTCGTGGTCTTCATGCTCCTCGGACTGTGTCGAGAACAGCTCCTCCTATCGTGCCCGCGAAGAAATATGCACCCCAACACGACGCCATCATGCTTTTGGATCGAGCCGGCGTCGCTATCCTTGTTCGACTTCTCTTCTATCCCCAAGTTCTGAAGAAAACGCTGTTATTCAAAGTTCTCGTTAATCTCTGCGAAAATACCAAAACTCGCACAGAGCTGTTCAATCTTCTTTTAGGTATCTTACAAGATGGCACTGGTGACCTCGCGGCAGTAGACAAGAGTTTTGCGCAGCTATCGGTCCGCAACCGCGAAAGCAAACCACAGACACCTAAAGCTGCTGGAAAGCAGAAGTCCACTGACTACATCTCGACACTAGCACTACCTGCTTCTCAGATGGAGACCGTCCCCGACCTCATTGCTCAACGGTGTCTAGAGGCTCTGACTTACATCGTGAACGCAAATGAACCCTCCTCTCTGTTCTTCCTTACCGAACACGAATTACCAGTCGGCCTCCGTAAACCTAGTGGGAAGAAAGGCAAAGGGAAGGAGAAGCAACTGTCGCAAACCCACTATCCTCTGGTTCTTCTTTTGAACTTGCTTGATCGTCAGAGTCTCCTTCGAACGCCCGCTATTCTCGAGTCTGTGGTCGGCTTGCTGGCGACAGTCACCCGTCCTTTAACAACACTAGCAGACCAGAAGAAAGCACCAGAGGATGTCCTACCTTCAGCGCCAGTGCTTATTTCGGCAGAAGCGTCCACAGTTCCGCCCGTGCCCTTAGCTCCGTTGTCTGACACTCCGCAACAAGCCATGTTGGACACTACCCCAGATGCCATTGCGCCAACAGGTAAATTTTATGACAATCTCTCCGAATCGCTTCTGATTTCAAGTGCTGTAGCACCAACTCCGGATGCCTCCACAGCGCCACCTGTAGTGGAGCCTAAGCCTTCAAGCGAAGTGATCGAGGAGAAAAGCCTACTACCCCATCCTCCACAAGTACCCCATCCAGCCCTATGTCTCATTGTGAACATCCTAACCGTCGGCGAATGCTCGGGCCGCACCTTCCAACAAAGTCTTGCACTGATCCAACACCTTTCCAACATTCCTGACGCTCGAGACGTGATCGCCCTTGAACTGAAGACGAAAGCACAGGACTGTGGTCAAACTCTCTACTCGGACCTCGACGAACTTGCCGTTGCCCTTCAAAAGTCCAGTAACAACGCTATCACTTCCGTGGCGGCTAAATTCTCTCCTGCATCCTCTACGCAGGCGAAGCTTTTGAGAGTCCTGAAGACGATTGACTACATGTACACACCCAAGGCTTCGTCGACAGCTCCAGGTGCCGCGGCCACAGCTTCCAACGAGGACATCGAAAAGGTCCAGACCATCTACGAATCCTTCAGGTTCACTCCACTATGGCGCAGACTCGGAGATTGCCTGTCTTTCATCGGCGAAAATCCTGAGACTGACCATATTGCGACTGTCCTACTCCCTCTCATAGAAGCTCTGATGGTCGTCTGCAAATTTGTCGGGTCTAAGGGTCCCGTACCTCGAGCATTGCGGATCGCAACTTCACCCAAGTCGCCAACAACGCCCAGAGAGTCTATGGAAGAGCTTTTTATCTCGTTTACGGATGCTCATAGGAAGATCCTCAACCTCATGGTCCGCAACAATCCCTCTTTGATGAGCGGCTCGTTTTCATTGCTCGTCAACAACTCCCGCGTTCTTGATTTCGACAACAAGAGGAACTACTTCAATCAGCAGCTTCACCGCAAACCTCACACGCGTGAGCATCATGGCACCCTGCAGCTAAATGTGCGCAGAGCTCGAGTTTTCGAGGACAGCTTCCTATATCTCAACCGAAAGACCGGCGAGCAGATCAAGAATGGCAAATTGAGCGTTCGCTTCTATGACGAAGAGGGTGTAGATGCCGGTGGTCTAACGAGGGAGTGGTTCCAGATCCTTGCGAGACAAATGTTCAATCCCAATTACGCTCTCTTCCAACCTTGTGCCGCAGACAAGCTGACCTACCAGCCCAACAAGGCATCATGGGTCAATCCTGAGCATCTTTCATTCTTCAAGTTTGTTGGTCGCGTTATCGGGAAGGCCATATATGATGGGAGGTTGCTGGATGCATACTTCGCCCGAAGCTTGTACCGTCAAATCCTTGGGAAGCCTGTTGACTACAAGGACGTCGAATGGGTGGATCCAGAGTACTACAACTCGCTTTGCTGGATCTTGGAGAATGACCCTACGGTCCTCGATCTCACTTTCAGCGTTGAGGGAGATGAGGTTTGTATTCATGACCTACTCGAGATTCTTTAACTGACGTTGCACTTAGTTTGGTGTCAATCGCATTGTGGCTTTGAAGGATGGAGGTGAACACATCCAGGTTACCCAGGAGAACAAGCGAGAATACGTTCAACTATCCGCTCAGTACAGGCTCTACTCGTCGATCAAGGAACAAATTGAGTATTTGTTGGGCGGTTTCTATGAAATCATTCCTAAAGACCTCATTACTATTGTGGGTCCTAGTATTTTCCTATGCATGTCTATACTGATTTAGTATGTTTATAGTTCAACGAGCAAGAACTCGAGCTGCTCATTTCCGGGACCCCTGACATCGATGTGGATGAATGGCGCGCAGCAACGGAGTACAACGGGTATTCTAGCTCAGATCCCAACATTGTTTGGTGGTGGCGTGCACTCAAGTCCTTCAACCGGGAGGAGAGGGCCAAGGTTCTAAGCTTCGCGACTGGTACTTCCAGAGTACCTCTCAATGGATTCTTGGATCTACAAGGTGTTCAAGGAGTGCAGAAGTTCTCGATTCATCGCGCCTACGGCGAACACGATCGGCTTCCTCAAGCACACACCTGTAAGTCTTTTGCTAGTCACTTTTTGGTATACTAATAACCTCATCTTTAACGTTTTAGGTTTCAACCAGATCGATCTTCCTCAATATACGACTTACGAAATGTTGCGTCAACAGCTACTCATGGCCATCAACGAAGGAGGTGAAGGATTTGCTTTCAGTTAGAACACTAGGGCTGCACTTGTCTGATAATCCTCAATGTACCCATAATCACACTTACACACTTGCATTCACCAGAATATACATTTGTACTATTTCTAATAGTGGGGTACTGACAACATCGCACCACCGGCTACTTGTGTACCCGACGCTAGCGAGACCGGTCATTTACACACCGGCCACGCAATATAAGTCGATCATCATCGAGAATCCTCCTTTCACCAAACCGTTAATATGCGTGCCTTTGTCGTAAACAAGCTCAGCCATCCTTCCAATATTGCTCTCGATGCGAACGCTCCGGAACCAAGGGCGGGGTCAAGTCAGGTCTTGGTGGATGTATACAGTGCCGGCCTCAACTTCTTTGATGCAAGTTCCCATCCTTGTCCCAGGCTGCGAATTCTCATGTCTTCGCATGTGCACAGATTCTGCAAGCGCAGGGAAAGTATCAGCATAAGCCACCCCTTCCTTTCACGCTAGGGACCGAATATGCCGGTGTAATCTCCCATGATTCGCCTATACCAGAAGGAAGCGGACTGTGCAGAGGGCAGCGTGTATTTGGCGCCCAACTAGGCTCGTTCGCCGACAAAGTCGCTGTGGATGTAGATCGTGTATTACCTCTTCCAGACAATCTTACCTTCGATCAGGGTGCAGGTGCGTTTGGTTTCATCTCTCTCATCGTAAAATTTTGCTGAACTAACCCCCAGGAATGTTCGTCACCTGGCCCACAAGCTACGAAGGACTCGTTGGACGTGCTGAGCTGAAGGAGGGTACGTGTTCGGCCCAACAGGACCGTGAAGATCTCAACGCTCACTCAATCTTGACTTCGCTAATCTAGACGAATGGGTACTAATAACAGCCGCGGCTGGCGGTGTCGGACTTGCGGCGGTACAGATTGCCAAAGGTTGCCGCTGTTCCCATCCAATGTTATTTTCTAGCCCGCTAACAAGAAAGTCTCTGCAGCCCTTGGAGCCAAAGTTATCGCCGCAGCAGGTACATCAGAGAAGCTTGACATTGCAAAGCACTATGGCGGGGCTGATTACGGTGTCAACTACTCGAAACCTGGGTGGCAGAAAGAGGTGCTGGCTATCACCAAAGGTCATGGTGCAGATGTGATATTTGACCCCGTTGGATTGATAAATGGTATGGTCAAACCAGACGTGCATGATTCGTGGAGATCTAATTAAATGTTATAGATTCATTAAAATGCATCGCATGGAAAGGTCGTGCAGTAGTGGTGGGCTTTGCAGGTGGTACAATTGAGAAAGTACCCATGAATCTTGTGCTGCTTAAAAATATATCACTGGTCGGCGTGCACTGGGGTGCTTATTCCAGTAAGTCTTTTATCTTAATTCACAAAACGCGTTACGGCGATCTAACTGTTTTCCTTGCAGTCAAGGAAGAGAGTCACATCCCTGTTGTCTGGAAGAACGTTATTGGGTTAGCACTTTTCTACCACTTCTCAACATCATCGTTCTCATATTACTACGCAGCATGATCGCAGATGGGCGGATCAAACCCATCGTATACAAGGAGGTCTACAGCCTTGAGCAATTGGTGGAAGGCCTTTCAGCGCTGGAGAAGAGACAGACATGGGGAAAAGCAGTCGTGCGGGTAAGGAACGAAAAGACAGGGAATTCCAAACTATAACACATTGCTTAAGTCTGCGGGTCAGTAGTATTTATGATCTAATATCGTTAATGATATGTGCGGTATCCGACCAAGATTATACGGCTCTAAATGGGGAGGGACTATATACAGATGGTAACTGTGTAAGATAGGTTAATATCAGTCAACAAATTAGCTGCCAGTGTGCGTAGTATGGTACAT
>Ga0247741_1000522_pt1 | contig 21897 bp, 17 predicted proteins | sample UWRJL213509R2_FD_180945 | JGI IMG/M metagenome (GOLD analysis project Ga0247741, IMG submission 180945) | Plant litter microbial communities from Arlington Agricultural Research Station in Wisconsin, United States - UWRJ-L213-509R-2 | ecosystem: Environmental > Terrestrial > Plant litter >... | reverse complement strand
TGCGCCGGCGGCGGTCTCGAGGGAGACCTCCAGCGCGTCATCCGCCACGTCGACGCCCGTCAGCGCGAACACGGGGGTGTGCTGCATGCCCAGCGGCGACACCGCGGCGCCCTCGTGGAAGCCGGCGATCCCCGGCCTGCCCGACCAGCCGTCCGCCATCACCGGCAGGATCGACTGCCGCAGCGGGGTGTCGATCGAGCTGGGCCCGACCGGCGGCGTCTGCGCGTCGGCGAGCGCCTCGAGCGCGATCGGGGACAGGGCGCCGAGGTCGGCACCCCAGTGGACGATGACGGGCACGGCCGTGCCGCGGGCGTCCAGCACGAAGCTGGTACCCGCGGCACGGAGGTGGTGGATCTGATGGGTCATGTACTGCGTGTGCTTCTTACTACTTGTTGACGGGGATCGCCGCGGCCTCGAGGGCCGCGATGGTCTTCTCCTGGCCGGTGGTGAGGGCGTCCTTCAGGGTGCCCTTCCCGCCGAGGACCTCGCCGAATCCGTCCGCCACGTCGGCGTAGGTCTGCGTCATGGTCGGGCCCCAGGTGAAGTCGACGTTCGTCTGGTTGGCGGCATCCGCGAAGATGTCGTAGATCGGCTGGTTGCCGTAGAACTCCACGCCCTCGGCGAGAACGGGGAGGCTGAGGCCGTCCTTCGTGGCCGGGTAGAGGTTGGCCTCCTTGTTCAGCATGGTGAGGGCCTCATCGTTGGTGTTCAGCCAGAGCGCGAACTTCGCAGCCTCGTAGGGGTGCTCGGAGCCCTTCAGCACTGCGGTGGACGAGCCGCCCCAGTTTCCGGCCTTCTCCTCGCCGGCCTCCCACTGCGGCATGGGCGCGACGGCCCACTTGCCTGAGGTGTCGGGTGCGCCGCTCGAGATCGAGTTGGCGCCCCAGACGGCGGAGATCCAGGTCCAGTCGCTGCCGGTGTTGTAGGCGTTGTTCCACTCGTCGGTCCACGCCGGGACCTTCGAGACGAGGTCGCCCTCGATCAGCGTCTGCCAGTAGTCGGCGACCTCGACGGACTCGGGCGAGTCGAGGGTGACGTCCCAGGCCTCTCCCTCGTTCGTGAACCAGGAGCCGTCCTTCTGCCAGACGAGGCCGGCGAACCAGTTCACGTCGTTCTGCGGGAAGTTGGTGATGTAGCCGCCCTGCTCGCGGATCGTGGCGGCGGCTGCCGCGTACTCGTCCCAGGTGGTGGGGACGGGAATGCCTGCGGCCTCGAAGAGGTCGGCGCGGTAGTACATCGCCATGGGGCCGGTGTCCTGCGGGATCGCGTAGACCGCGTCGTCCTCGCCGAAGGTGACCTGGTTCCAGGTCCAGTCGATGAAGGAGTCCTTGCTCTCGGTCACGATGTCGCAGTTGCCGAGGTCGGTCAGGCCGTCCTGCACGCGGAAGTTCGGCAGGGCGTCGTACTCGATCTGGCCGAGGTCGGGGGCGTTGCCCGCGCTGAGCTGGTTGAAGAAGTTCTTGTACGTTCCGCCGTTGCCGTTCGGGCCGGTCTGCACGGTCACCTGGATGTCGGGGTTCTCCTCGTTCCACATGTCGACCACGGTCTCGATGCCGGGGATCCACGAGGTGTAGGAGAGCTCGACCTTGCCCTCGGAGGGCGTGCAGTCGACGGCGGCGTCGCTGCCGCCGTCCGAGCCGCTGCCTGCGGCGCAGCCGGTGAGGCTGATCGCGGCGACGATGCCGAGCGCTGCGATGCGCTTGCTGTTCTTGAGTTGCATGACGGGTTCCTTTGTCTTCTTTGAAATGGAATGGTGCTGCGGTGGGATGAAGCGGCTACTTGACGCTTCCGGCCCCCAGCCCGCCGCGCCAGAAGCGCTGCAGGCTGAGGAAGGCGATGATGAGCGGAATGATGGAGAGGAAGGCGCCGATGATCACGAAGGTGCGGATCTCGGGGATCTGGTTCACCTGCGAGTTCCAGGTGTAGAGGCCGAGCGTGACCGGGAACAGCGTCTGGTCGCGCAGCATGATCAGCGGCAGGAAGAAGTTGTTCCAGATGGCCACGAACTGGAACAGGAAGATCGTCACCAGGGCGGGGGTCATCAGGCGGCGCGACACCGTGAAGAAGGTGCGCACCTCGCCCGCGCCGTCGAGGCGGGCAGCCTCGAGCAGCTCGTCGGGCACCGACGCCGCCGCGAAGATGCGCGCGAGGTAGACGCCGAAGGGGCTGACGATGCTCGGCAGGAACACCGACCAGAAGGTGTTGGTGGCGTTGAACTGGCTGAAGATCAGGAACAGCGGCAGGGCGAGCGCGGTGGCAGGCACGAGCACACCGCCGAGCACGACGTTGAAGACGAGCTCGCGCCCCGGGAAGCGGTACTTCGCCAGCGCGTAGCCGCACATGGCGGCGAAGAGCGTGCCGAGCAGCGCGCCGGTGCCCGCGTAGAGGATGCTGTTGAGCATCCACTTGAGGTACACGCCGTCGTTGTAGGCCACGAGGTCGCCGATATTGGTGAACAGGTTGAAGTCGGCGAACCAGAGCGCGCCGGTGGAGCCGAACTGCTCGCGGCTCTTGGTCGACGAGATGAACAGCCACCAGATCGGCACCAGGAAGTAGAGCGTCGAGACGCCCATGATGATCATCGCGGCGGTGCGCGAGGCGAGCTTCTCTTTCGGAGCTCCGGACACTACCTTGTTGCTCATTTGTCGGCCTTACGCTGGGTGAACTTCAGGAACGCGAACGACATGATGAAGGTCGCGAGGGCGAGCACCACAGACATCGCCGCGGCCAGGCTCACATTCGGAACAGCGGATGTCGCGTAGACCGCGAGGTTGGGGGTGAATGTGCTCGACACCGAGGAGGTGAAGCTGCGGAACACCTGCGGCTCGGCGAGCAGCTGCAGCGTTCCGATGATCGAGAAGATCGCGGTGAGCGTGATGGCCGGGGCCACCAGCGGGATCTTGATCGACCAGGCGATCTGCCACTGGCTGGCGCCGTCGAGGCGGGCGGCCTCGAAGATCTCCTGCGGCAGGGCGAGCAGCGCCGAGTAGATGATGAGCATGTTGTAGCCCACGTAGACCCAGGTGACCACGTTCGCGATCGACCAGAGCACCGTCGACGGGGAGAGCAGGTCGAACTCCGAGGTGAATGCGGCGAACGGCGACAGGTTGGGCGAGTAGAGGTAGCCCCACATGATGGCGGCGATCACGCCGGGGACGGCGTAGGGCACGAAGAAGGCGAGGCGGAAGAACTTCTTACCCTTCACCAGCGGCGAGTCGAGCAGCAGCGCAAGCACCAGGGCGATGCCGAGCATCACCGGCACCTGCACGGCGCCGAAGAGCACGACGCGGCCGACGGATGCCCAGAACGCCTCGTGCTGGAAGACGAGCACGTACTGGCTCAGCCCGCCGAACACCTCGACCGGCTTGCCGAAGGTGCCGTCGCGCTCCACCACGAGCAGCGACTGGAAGATGGCCCAGCCGATCGGCAGCAGGTAGAACAGAGAGAAGAGCACCGCGAACGGCGCGATGAAGATGGCGATCGCCCTTTTGTGCTTGATGGGGATGCGGCGCGGTTTCACGCTCGTCCCCGGTGATGGTGCTGTCGCGGTGGTCACAGCGATGCCCTGCTTTCTGTGGTGGTCTCCCGGAGCACGCGCACCTCGCCGGCCGGAACGGTCAGCGTTCCGGTGACGGTCTCGTCGGTGATGAGCTCGGTGCCGTCGGCCGGGATGGCGAACGGCGATTCGGTGTGGTTGATGAGGAAGAGGTAGCTGTCGGCGGCGCCGCGGCGGCGCACGACCTCGACCCCCTCGGGCAGTGCGGCCGGGGCGGCCACGCCTGCGCGGCGGGCGGCGGTGGCGACGACGCCGCGCAGCGCGGTCGCGTCGAGGCGGGTGGCCAGGTACCAGGCCTCGCCCGCTCCGAAGGAGTTGCGGGTGACGGCGGGCACGTTGGGCAGGGGGCCGTCGTCGAAGACGGCGACGGCCTCGGCGCCGCGCAGGTGCACCCACTCGGTCCAGGTGGAGGCGGTGGAGCCGTCGCTCAGCGCGAGCGTCACCGCGGGGTCGACCGGGAAGAACTCCTCCGAGCTCACTCCGAGCAGCTCGCGGAAGGCGCCCGGGTAGCCGCCGGGACGGACCCGGTCGTTCTCGTCGACGATGCCGCTGAAGTAGGTGACCACCGCGTGGCCACCGCCCGCGACGAAATCGGTGAGGGTCGCGGCATCCGCATCGCTCACCAGGTAGAGGCTGGGCACGACGACGAGCCGCTGTCCCTCGAGGGAGGCGCCGGGCGCCACGATGTCGACGGTGAAGCCCTCGGCGAGCAGCGCGTTGTAGAGGTCGTGCACCTGGTCGAGGTAGCCGACGTCGCCGGTGGGGTGGGAGTCGAGGTCGGTGCCCCACCAGGCCTGCCAGTCGAAGACCAGGGCCACGTCGGTGACGACACGGCTGCCCGCCACCTCGGCGATCGTCTCGAGCGTGCGCCCGAGCTCGACCGACTCGCGCCAGATCTTGGTGTCGACGCCCGCGTGCGGCAGCATCGCGGAGTGGAACTTCTCGCTGCCCTGCAGGGAGGCGCGCCACTGGAAGAAGCTGATGCCGTCCGCGCCCCTGGCCACGTGGGTGAGCGCGTTGCGCAGCATCTCCCGCGGTGCCTTGGCGAGGTTGCGCGGCTGCCAGTTGACGGCGCTGGTGGAGGTCTCCATCAGCATCCACGGTCCGCCGCCGGCGAGGCCGCGGGTGGCGTCGGCCGCGAAGGAGAGCTCGGCGCGGCTGTTGGCCAGCCGGCCGTCGAGGTAGTGGTCGTTGGCGATGAGGTCCATGTGCGGCGCCCACGACCAGTAGTCCTGGTTGCGGATGTGCGCGGTGACCATGAAGTTGGTCGTCACCGGCACGGTGCTGTGCGCGCGGATGACCGTCTCCTCGGCGCGGTACTGGGCGAGCAGCTCGTCGGAGCTGAAGCGCATGAAGTCGAGCGCCTGGCCGGGGTTGCCGGTCGCGACCGTGAGGCGCGGGGTCTGGATGTGCTCCCAGGCCGCGTACTTCTGGCTCCAGAACGCCGTGCCCCAGGCGCTGTTGAGCGCGTCGAGGGTCTCGTAGCGCTCGCGCAGCCAGAGCCGGAAGGCCGCGGCGGAGACGGCGCAGTAGCAGTGCGCGTTGTGGCAGCCGATCTCGTTGGAGACGTGCCAGAGCTTCACGGCGGGGTGGCTGCCGTAGCGGCGGGCGACCTGCTCCACGAGGAGCACGGCCCGCTCGCGGAAGACCGGCGAGCTCGGGCAGAAGGCCTGGCGTCCCCCGAAGGCGCGCTGGGTGCCGTCGACCATGGTGGGCAGCATCTCGGGGTAGTCGGCCGAGAGCCAGGCGGGCGGCGACGAGGTGCCGGTGCCGAGGTTGATGCCGATGCCGTGCTCGTGCAGCACCTCGATCACCGCGTCGAGGGCGGAGAAATCGTACTGGTCGGGCAGCGGCTCGAGAGCGGCCCAGCCGAAGATGTTGATGGCCACGAGATTGACGCCGGCCTCGCGCATCAGGCGCGCGTCCTCGCGCCAGACATCCGGGGTCCACTGCTCGGGGTTGTAGTCGGCGCCGTAGGTGAACTGGGCGCGCTCGGCGTCGATGAGTTCGGCTACGGCTGTGTTGCTCACGGTGCTCCATCGTTCTGGCTGTGCGCCATGTCGGCGCCGGGCGTCGCAGTCGCTTCCCGCGGATCTGTGAGCGCTCCCAGAATGGGCGCCGACAACTCCTCATTGAGAGTCTGTGAACGCTCCCAGAATAGGCAGAGGCAATTCGAGTTGTCAACCGCGAATGCGGTTCACCCCCGTCGGACGGGCAGTAGGGTGTGAGGATGATCGCCCGCCGCCTCCCGACAACGAGAGCGACGATCAACGATGTCGCCGCCGTGGCCGGGGTGTCGCGCGGCACGGTCTCGCGGGTGCTCAACTCCGAGGCCTACGTCTCCGACTCGGCGAAGAAGGCCGTCGAGGACGCCATCGAGCAGGTCGGCTATGTGCGCAACACGGCCGCGCGCAATCTGGTCACGCGGCAGTCGCACGCGATCGGGCTGATCGTGCACGAGCCGCACTCCCTCTTCCTCGAGGACCCGAACATCGGCAGCATCCTGCTCGGCACGAACTCGGTGCTCTCCGCCGCCGACTACCAGCTCGTCTCGCTCGTGATCGACTCCGACCGCGACAGCGCCCGGGTGGCGGAATACCTCACCGGAGGCTTCGTCGACGGCGTGATCATCGTCTCCGCCCGTGCCCACGACCCGATCGCCAAAGTCGTCTCGCAGATCGGGCTGCCCGCCGCCTTCGTCGGGCATCCGGTCGACATCGAGGGCATCCCCTGGGTCGGCATCGACAACGTCGCCGCCGCCCGCGCCATCACCTCTCGCCTGGTCGACACCGGGCGCCGCCGCATCGGCATGATCGCCGCCGGCCTCGACCGCGACTCCGGGCTCGACCGCGTGGCCGGATTCACCGCCGCGATGGGCGACGCCTTCGACCCCGCGCTTGTCGTGCAGCAGCCGTTCTACGCGCACGCGAGCGGGCTCGAGGGCACACGCGAGCTGCTGCGCCGCGCGCCCGACGTCGACGGCATCTTCGCCGCGTCCGACGCGATCGCCGCTGGCGTGCTCGACGCGCTGCGCGAGGCCGGCCGGTCGGTGCCGCACGACGTGGGCGTGGTCGGCTTCGACGACAGCGTCTGGGCGGTGCGGGCGCAGCCCCAGCTCTCGACGGTGCACCAGCCCGCCGGCCAGCTCGGACGCGGAGCGGCCGAGTCCGTGCTCGCGCAGATCCGCGGCGAGGCCGTGGACTCCGCCGGCACCTTCCTCGAGACGCACATCGTCTGGCGCGACTCCGCCTGAGCGCACCCACCCGCCGGTTGAGTAGCAGGCGAGCGCAGCGAGTTCGCGCAGCCCTCCCCCGCCGGTTGAGTAGCAGGCGAGCGCAGCGAGTTCGCGTATCGAAACCGGTCGGGCGACGCGTACTGCGAGCCGAACGTGCGCGGAGCACCGGTTTCGATACGCGTCCTCCTCCGTCGGGCGCTACTCAACCCACGAAGGAGACGCCCTCCCCCGTCGGGCGCTACTCAACCCACGAAGGAGACGCCCTCCCCCGTCGGGCGCTACTCAACCCACGAAGGGGACGCCCTCCCCCGTCGGGCGCTACTCAACCGACGAGGGGGTCCGGAACGTGCGCGGCCCGGTTGACGGGCGCACCGCTGCACAATACGCTGTGGTCTGACCACACAACGGAGAGGCGGCGGCATGGACGACACCACCGTCGACTCGCGCCGCGCCTGGGAGCTCGTGCTGGAGCGCATCGAGGGCGACCTCATCGCCGGCCGCCTGCTCCCCGGCGACCACCTGCCCCCGGAGCGCGCCCTCGCCGCCGAGCTCGGCGTCGGCCGCTCCTCGGTGCGCGAGGCGCTGCGCGTGCTCGAGGTGCTCGGGCTGATCCGCACGCAGACCGGGTCGGGCCCGCAGTCCGGCGCCATCATCGTCGCCCGACCGTCCGGCGGCATGTCCGCGCTGATGCGCCTCCAGGTCGCGGCGCAGGGCTTTGTCACCGCCGACGTCGTGAAGACCCGTCTTGTGCTCGAGGCCGCCGTCGTCTCTGAGCTGTCGGCCCAGTCCCCCGACCTCGGCCCCGCCGCCGAGATCCTGGACGCGATGGACGCCGAGCTCGGCGAGACCGAGTTCCTAGCGCTCGACGCCGCCTTCCACCTCTCCCTCGCCGAGGCCTCGGGCAACGAGGTGGTCGCCGCGATGATGGCGGGCCTGCGCCACTCGGTCGAGAGCTACGTCACCGCCGGCGCTGTGAACCTCCCGTCGTGGAGCACCACCAGCGCGCGGCTGCGCCTCGAGCACCGCGAGATCGTGGCCGCGATCGAGGCGGGCGATCCCGCTCTCGCGAGCAGTCGCATCCGCTCTCATATCGAGACGTACTACGTCGAGACCAACTTCATCCCCGCCCGCCAGACCTAGAGAAGGACACCCCATGGTTCAACGCCGAATCCCCCGCTACAAGGACCTGCGCCCGCTGATGAACTTCGCGACGCCGGAGCTGAACGCGAAGAAGCGCCGCCTGCAGCGCGCGCTCACCATTTCCGACCTGCGCGACATCGCTCAGCGCCGCACCCCGAAGGCCGCCTTCGACTACACCGAGGGAGCGGCCGAGGGCGAGATCAGCCTGAAGCGCGCCCGCCAGGCGTTCGAGGACATCGAGTTCACGCCGTCGATCCTGCGCGACGTCTCGACGGTGGACATGTCGAGCGAGGTGCTCGGCGGCCGGGTGGCGCTGCCCTTCGGCATCGCGCCCACCGGCTTCACCCGCATGATGCAGACCGAGGGCGAGATCGCCGGCGCCGGCGCGGCGGCCGCGGCGGGCATCCCCTTCTCGCTCTCGACCATGGGCACCACCGCCATCGAGGACGTGAAGGCCACCAACCCGAACGGGCGCAACTGGTTCCAGCTGTACATGTGGAAGGACCGCGACCGCTCGATGGCGCTCGTCGACCGCGCGGCGAAGGCCGGCTTCGACACCCTGCTGGTGACGGTCGACGTGCCCGTCGCGGGCGCCCGGCTGCGCGACAAGCGCAACGGCTTCTCGATCCCGCCGCAGCTCACCCTCGGCACCGTGGCCAACGCCCTGCCGCGCCCGGAGTGGTGGATCAACTTCCTCACCACCGAGCCGCTCGCCTTCGCGAGCCTCGACCGCTGGAGCGGGACCGTCGGCGAGCTGCTCGACACCATGTTCGACCCCACCGTCACCTTCGACGACCTGGCCTGGATCAAGGACCAGTGGCCGGGCAAGCTCGTTGTGAAGGGCGTGCAGAACGTCGACGACGCCAGGCAGCTCGCCTCGATGGGCGTCGACGGCATCACGCTGTCGAACCACGGCGGGCGCCAGCTCGACCGCGCACCGATCCCCTTCCACCTGCTGCCCGAGGTGGTGCGCGAGGTCGGCATGGACACCGAGGTGCACCTCGACACGGGCATCATGTCGGGCGCGGACATCGTGGCCTCGGTGGCTCTCGGCGCCAAGTTCACGCTGATCGGCCGCGCCTACCTCTACGGCCTGATGGCCGGCGGCCGCGAGGGCGTCGACCGCACGATCGAGATCCTCGCCGAGCAGATCGCGCGCACCATGCGCCTGCTCGGGGTGAAGAGCCTCGACGAGCTGGAGCCGCGGCACGTGACGCAGCTCGAGCGGCTGGTGCCGCGGCAGCGCTGACGCGTGTCGCAACTCAGGCAGCGCGCGCGATCGAGACGGGACCGCCCGCGCGACCACGGGCATCCGCTCTCGCGGTCCGGGCGTTCTGCCTGAGTTGCGAACGGCAAGCGGATGCCCGGAGCCGGGTCGACGAGGGACGGCACGCCTTCGGAACACCCGCTGGTTGAGTAGCCCGCGACGAAGGAGCAGGCGTATCGAAACCCGGTCGCGCAGCTACCGGTCGGTGCCGCGCAGCTTCGCGATGCCGCTCATCAGGTGGTACACCGCGATCGCGGCGACCGTGCCGAGCACGATGCCCGAGAAGGTGAGCGTGCCGAGGTTGATGGTGAAGTCGGCGATGCCCATGATCAACGCGACGCCGGCGGTGAGCTGGTTCTTCGGCTTGCTGAAGTCCACCTTGTTCTCGACCCAGATGCGCACACCGATGATGCCGATCAGGCCGTAGAGCGCGGTGGTGACGCCACCGAGCACGCCGGCCGGCACGGTGTTGATGATCGCGCCGAACTTGGGCGACAGTCCGAGCAGGATCGCCGCGATTCCGGCCACCCAGTACGCGGCGGTGGAGAAGACGCGCGTCGCCGCCATCACGCCGATGTTCTCGCCGTAGGTGGTGGTGGGCGAGCCGCCGCCGAGGCCGGAGAGCACCGTGGCGAGGCCGTCGGCGAACAGGGCGCGGCCGGTCAGCGGGTCGAGGTTGCGGTGTGTCAGCTGGCCGACGCCCTTGATGTGCCCGACGTTCTCGGCGACGAGCGCGAGCACCACCGGCAGGAACATCAGGTAGATGCCGAAGTGGTCGGTGGAGAAGACCGGGGTGGTGAACTCGGGCAGCCCGACCCAGGCGGCGTCGCCCACCGAGCTGAAGTCGACCTCGTTCGCGACGACCGCGGCGATGTAGCCCACGATCACACCGATGATGATCGAGAGGCGGCCGAGGAAGCCGCGGAAGAACACCGCGGAGACGATGATCGCGAGCAGCGTGATGATGGCCACCACGGGCGACTCGGCGAAGTTGTTCTTCGCGGCGGGCGCGAGGTTGAAGCCGATCAGGGCCACGATCGCGCCGCTGACCACGGGCGGGAGCACCACGTCGATCCAGCGGGTGCCCGTGAGGTGCACCACGACGCCGATCACGGCGAGCAGCGCGCCCACCACCACGATGCCGCCGAGGGCGACGGAGGGCCCGCCGGATGCGGTCGCCGCGGTGATCGGGGCGAGGAACGCGAACGACGACCCGAGGTAGCTGGGCAGGCGATTGGCGGTGATGATCAGGAAGAGCAGGGTGCCGATGCCGGAGAACAGCAGTGTGGTGGCCGGAGGGAACCCGGTGATGAGCGGCACCAGGAAGGTGGCGCCGAACATCGCGACGACGTGCTGGCTGCCGAATCCGATCGTGCGCAGCCAGGTGAGCCGCTCCTCCGGGGCGACGATCTCGGTCGCTCCGACATTCTTTCCGTCGCCGTGCAGCGTCCAGGGCAGTGCCACGTTGTCCTCCGAAGTGTTGCGGAACCGAGTTCGGTGCCACCCGAGGTTACGCGATCCCGGGCTCGTGTAGGGTGGCCGCTGTACACGGGAGTCCGGTGAGCCGGGCTGAGAGGAAGCTATCCAAGCTTCGACCGTTGAACCTGATCTGGATCATGCCAGCGCAGGGAGTCGACACTCGTAATCCCGTGCCCTCTCACAGAGACAAGGCGCGAAAATGACACAATCCCCACCCCTCAGCCCCGTCGAATTCGGCGTCGGCGCGAGGATCACTCTCTCCGCGATGAGCGACGACTACGTGCGCATCCTGCTCGATGCGCTGTCGTCGGCTGACGCGACCGGACTCGAGGTGCAGACCGGCGCGGTCAGCACCTTCGCGGCCGGCGGCGAGGCCGACCTGGTGCGCTACCTCGTCGGGCTGGTCGCCGCGGCGGGACGCAGCGGCGCCCACGTGAGCGCGACCATCCACTTCTCCCGCGGGTGCCCGGGCGAGGTCGTCTGCGAGGTGCCGGGCGGAGCGGGGCCGCTCGCGGCGGAGATCCCCGACGTGGTGCCGACCGGCGTCTCGGCCGTCGCCGAGTGGGCGCTCTACCCGCTCGAGGATACCGCCCGCGCGGGCGTGGAGCCCGACCACATGCGCGACATCTACGCCGCGATCGACTTCGCGCGCGAGCTGGGAACCTTCGAGGCCTCCGAGCACTTCGTCACCCGCCTCTCCGGCGACGTCGCCGACGTGATCAGAACTGTGGCCGCCGGGTGGATCCTGGTCGGACGCACCGTTCAGCACGTCACCAGCCACGTGACGCTCTCCATCAACAGCCCGTCGGGCCGGTGACCGCGATGAGCAGGCGGCTCACTCTGAAAGACCTGGTTCTCGTCGCCGTTCTCGGCACGGTCCTCGGATTCCTCTACTGGGCGCTCGTGCAGGCCTGGACCGCGCTGTCTGTGCTGATGGGACCGGCCGGCGACCTGGCACAGCACCTTCTGCTCGGCGGCTGGCTGCTCGTCGCACCGATCGCGGTGGCCATCGTGCGCAAGCCCTTCGTCGGCATCATCGCCGAGGTTCTCGCCTCGGTGATCGAGGTGGTGTTCCTCGGCTCGGCGGTCGGACCGCTGCTGATCGTCGCGGCGGCCATCCAGGGGGCGGGAAGCGAGCTGCCCTTCGCGCTCACCCGGTACCGGCGCTTCGGCTGGTGGGTCTACGGGCTCTCGGGGCTGTGCGGCGCCGGCCTCGTGTTCTTCTACTCCGCGTTCCGGTCGGGCTGGTACGGCCAGGACCTGTTCCTCCTCCGGCTCGTCATGCAGCTCGTCTCGGGCGTCGTGCTCGGCGGTCTGCTCGCCAAGATCATCGTCGACGGGCTCGCCCGAACCGGAGTTGTCGACAACTTCGCCATCGGGCGCGTGCTCTCACGCCGGGAGTGACGGTGGCTCTCGTCTCCATGCGCCAGGTCGCCGTCGCGTTCCCCCGGCGCCGCGCCGGCGTGCTGAACGGCATCACCCTCGACATCGCGCCCCACGAGCGGGTGCTGGTGATCGGCGGCTCCGGCTCGGGCAAGTCGACGCTGCTGCAGCTCGTGAGCGGGGTGATCCCCCACTCGGTGACCGCGGAGGTCGAGGGCACCGTGACCGTAGCCGGCGTCGACACCGGCGCGACCAGCGTCGTCGAGCTCTCCCGCATCGTCGCCGTGCTCGCGCAGGACCCCGCATCGGGCATCTGCCTGCCCACCGTGGAGGAGGAGATCGCGCTCCCGATGGAGAACCGCGGCGTCGATCCCGCCGTCATCCCGGCGAGGATCGACGCGGCGCTCGAGGCCGCGGGCGTGACGCGGCTGCGCACCCGGCGCACCACCCAGCTGTCAGGCGGCGAGGGACAGCGGGTGGCGCTTGCCGCCGCACTGGCGGCCGAACCCGCGCTCCTGCTGCTCGACGAGCCGACCTCGATGCTCGACTCGGCGGGAGTCTCCGCCGTGCGCGACGCGATCGCGGCGAGTGTCGCCCGCTACTCGCCGGCCGTGATCCTGGTCGAGCACCGGCTCGACGAGTTCGCCGGACGCGCCGGCCTCGCCGCGCTGCCGGAACGGACGATCGTTCTCGGCGCGGACGGCACTCTCGCCGCCGACGGGCCCACCGGGGAGGTGCTCGCCGAGCACGCCCGAGCGCTGACGGCGTCGGGATGCTGGCTGCCCATAGGGAACGAGCTCGACGCGGTGTTCGGCGGCGTCGGCGGGCTGGACTCCCCCGTGGTGCGCGCTGGGCTGCTCGCGCTCGGGCGACCGTCGCCCAGGGGCGAGCCGGAGGGAGCCCCCGGGCCGACGGAAGCGCCCCGGCCCGCGCGGAGCCCGACCCTGCTCGCGGCGACGCACCTCGCGGTCTCCCGCACCCGGACCGCACGCCGGACGCGGGCCCCGCACACCCCCGTGCTCTCGGGCGTCGACCTCGACCTGCGCGCCGGACAGGTGGTCGCCCTCCTCGGCGCGAACGGATCGGGCAAGTCCACACTCCTGCTCACGCTCGCGGGACTGCTGCCCGCCACCGCCGGCACGGTCGTCGGGGAGCGCCCGGGGATGGTCTTCCAGAACCCCGAGCACCAGTTCGTGGCGCACACCGTGTCCGGCGAGGTGGGCTACGGACTCCCGCCCGGGTCCGACGCCCTCGTCGCACGCCTGCTCGACGACCACGGGCTCGGGCACCTCGCCGACCAGAGCCCGCACCGCCTCTCGGGAGGCGAGAAGCGCCGGGTGAGCCTGGCCGCGATGCTCGCGCACGGACGCGGCACGCTGCTCGCCGACGAGCCCACCTTCGGCCTCGACCGCCGCGCCACGATCGGCGTGATCGGCGCGCTCCGCGGGGCGGCTCGCGAGGGCGCCGCGGTGATGTTCTCCAGCCACGACCTGCGCACCGTGGCCACCCTCGCCGACCGCGCCGTGGTCGTCGCGCACGGTCGGGTTGTCGCGAACGGACCGGTATTCCACGTGCTGCGGGACGAATCGGTGCTCGCCGAGGCGCATCTCGCCCTGCCGCCCCTCATCCGCTGGCTGCTGGAGAACGTCGACTCCGACGCGGGAGTGCTGCGAGTTCTGCGCGCACTCGACTCCGAGGTCGCCGTGCCGGCCGCCGCGTCGTGACCGTCGCCGACTCGCCCCTGGCCCGGCGCAACCCCACGGTGAAGTTCGGGCTGCTCGTCGTGGTCTCGCTCGCACTGCTGTTCGTCTTCGAGCCGCTGACACCGGCCGTGCTGTACGTGGTCGCGCTGCTGGCCGTCGCCGCGGGCAGCGGCATCCGCCCGCGCCTGCTGCTGCTCGGCCATCTGCCGTTCGTCGGCGTCGCGGTCGGCCTGCTGCTCGTGAACGCGCTCAGCCGGCCCGGCATCGAGATCGCCCGCCTCGGGCTGCTGCGCGTCACCGAGGAGGGCGTCGAAGTCGGCGCCGCGCTCGGCCTCCGCACGCTCGTGATCGGGGTGCTCGCGCTCGGATTCGTCGCCTCGACCGACGGCGTGCGCCTCATGACCAGCCTGCACCAGCACGCGCGGCTCGGGCTGCGCTTCACCTACGCCGTGCTCGCCGGGTATCGCACCCTCGAGGAACTGCCGCGCGAGTGGCAGCTCATCCGCCACGCGCACGCGGTGCGCGCCCGACCCGGCGCACGCGGAGGTCCGCTCGGGGGCGTGCGCGCATTCGCCCGCGCCGGATTCGCGCTGCTCGTGGTGTCGCTGCGGCGCGGCGAACGGCTGGCCATGGCGCTCGAGAGCCGCGGGCTCGGGCTCGCGCCCCGCACGATCTGGCGCCCGGTGGCGCTGACCGGCACCGACGCGGTGTTCGCGGCGGCGTCGCTCGTGGTGCTCGCCGCCGTGTTCGCACTCACCCTGCCGAGATAGCCGAGATAGCCGCGACAGACGCGCACCCCCTGCTCAGGCCTCCGAGCCGTCGATGATGTCCTGCAGCCGGTCGATCACGCTGTCGAGCGACTCGTACACGGCGGCGCCGTCGACGAAGGTGACCGTGCCCTCGAATTCGTAGTCGCTCTTGGTGGCCGAGGCGGTCCCGTAGCGGCCGGTCGCCGGCTCGGTGATGTCGGATGCGAAGTCGAGGCGGCCCGACGTCTCCGGCAGCACGGGGAATCCGCCGCCGTCCCAGGCGCCGAAGGTGGCCGTCGGGCGTGTGGTCACGGTCCAGCGGATGTTCGTGTTCTCCGTGCCCGGCTCGATCCGGATGCTGAAGCCGCACCCCGCCGGCGCCATCACCGTCTGTGCGGCGCAGGCGTCGAGCACGGCGTTCGCCGCGGCGAGCGCAGCGGTCTCCCCGGCGGCGGTGAGCGTCACCGGGAACGCCACGTCCACCGGCTCGATCGGGTCGACACCCGCCCGGCCGCCGAAGCCGACAACGGATGCCGTGGCCGACTCCGCGGTGTAGTTGACGTTGTCGTCGGGTGAGCTGAACGCGTAGTCGCCCGGCAGCGCCGACAGCGGGCCCTCGTCGACGATCGCCCGGTCGAGCCCGGCTCCTCCCACCTCGAGGGAGAGGTCGCTCGGTGCGTCGAAGTCGACGGCCACGTCGGCGAGCGGCAGCGCCGCGAGCCTCCAGTCGTTCCAGAACAGCAGGGTCGTGCCCGCCGACTCGAGGGCGAAGGTGGTCTCGTACTCCTCGTCGCCCTGCGTGATGCTGGCGACGACGGTGGCCCGCTCGCCCTCGACCGTCGGCTCGCCGAGGGTGAAGCCCGAGATGCGGTTCTCCGCCTCGCCGTAGACCTCGTCGGTGAGCAGCGGACCCTCCTCCGCGTCGCTCACCAGGGCGAGCGCCGACTCGGCCTCGCCGTCGACGAGGTTCTGCAGGAAGGCGGCCACCGGCTTGTCGGCAGCCAGGGTGCCGGAGACGACGACGGCACCGACCGCCGCGCCGGCGCCCAGCACCACGACGACGCCGGCGACGATCCCGCCCACCACGAGCCCGCGCCGGCTCCTGCGCGGTCGGGGTTCGTCGGGGGTGAAGAAGGGCCCCTGCTGGTACGGCGAGGGTGCAGGCGGCGCGAACGGCGCCTGCGCGGGCGGGTCGATCGGGGTGAGCACGATCGGGATCCCGGGAACGCTGGCCAGCGCTGCGGGAGGCGCGGGCGGGCCGGGCGGCTGCGTGGGAGGTGCAGGAGGAGCCGGGGGGCCGTCGGGCTGGTTCGGATCTGACATGGCGCTCTCCTGACGATTTCCCCGGACCTCGACACTAGCGCGGTCCACGGGAACACCCCGGGGCACACGCTAGGAGTCCAGCGGTCCGATCAGCTGGTTCGCCACGGTCGCGTGCGCCGACTCCGGGTCGCTCGGGTGGAACAGCCCGGCGAGCGCGTCGCGGTACAGCCGCGCCAGCTCGGTGCCGGCCGAGTACGCCCCGCCGCCGGAGACCCGGATCGCGGTCTCCACCACCGAGCGCGCCACATCGACCGTGCGCGTCTTCGTGCCCACCAGCAGCCGGAACCAGGCGTCTCCGTGGTCGGCCAGGGAGTCGACGTCGGCGGCCAGCGTCTCGATCTGCGGGGCCAGCGAGTCCAGGGCGATCGCCGCATCCGCCAGCTGCCAGCGGATGTCCGGATCCTGCCCCAGGGACCGGCCCGCGTTGGCGAGGGAGGTGCGTCGCGTCGCGCCCTGCACTCCGAGCTCGAGCGCGCGGTCGGCCACCCCCGCGTACACCGAGGACACGAGCAGCAGGAAGTCGGCGAACAGGCCGAAGATGTAGGGGTCGGCGACCGGGCCGACCGGCAGGATGCGGGTGATCCGAGAGGCGGGCACCCGCGCGTTCTCGAGCACCGTCGTGTAGCTCTGGGTGGCGCGCATGCCCAGGGCGTCCCAGTCGCCGAGCGTGCGGTGGCCGGCGCTGTCACGGTCGAGCACGCCGTGCACCAGGCGCGGATTCTGCGGGTCGGAGTCGTCGCGGCCGAACACCACCAGGCGGGTCCAGGCCGGCGAGAGCGAGGTGAAGATCTTGGTGCCGGTGAAGAGATACGAGCCGTCCGGCTGCGGCACGGCCGCGGTGCGGGAGTCGAACATCACCCGGTCATTGCCCGCCTCGCTGTTGCCGAAGGCGAAGAGCTCGCCGGCCTCCGCCTCCGCGAGGATCCAGTCGAGCGAGGGGTCGCCGCGCTGCTGCAGCACCCGCGCGATTCCCACGACCACGAGGTGCATGCCGATGCCGAGCGCGGTCGCCGGCGCGTGCGCCGCGAGCAGCCGCTGGTCGCGCGCCGCCTCGAGCAGCGGCCGCGGCGCCAGGTAGCCGGCCGCGCGCAGCTCGTCGAGGTCCTCGGCGAAGAAGGCGTTGTCGCGGTCGTACCCCGCGGCTCGTGAGCGGATGCGGGCGAGCAGGTCTGCGCTGAGAACGGTCACGCCTCCCAACCTACGCCCGCCGTGTCTCCCGCCGCCGCCCCGCGCTGTCCGAGCAGGGTGGCTGTGAGCAGCAGGCACAGGGTGAGCGCGATGCCGGCGAGCGCGCCCGCTGTACCGATCGCATCCGTTGCCAGCGGCAGCAGCAGAACCGCGGCGGCGGCGAGCGCGGTGCCCAGCGGACGGATCACCACACGGTCGACGAGCGGGGCGTGCGCCGCCCAGAGCGCCACGAGGAACACGGCCACGGGGATCGCGACCGCGTATCCCACCACGGTCGGGTCGACGTGGCCGTGGTGGCCGGCCGACTCCACCGCGACCTCGAGGCCGGCGCCGAGCGCGGCGAGCGACGCGAAGATGAGGAAGTGCCCGTAGCCCCAGAGGTAGGAGAGCTCGCGGTGCCCCTGGAGGCCGTCGCCGGCCGGCTCGGAGTAGTAGAGCCACCAGAGCGCGAACAGCACCACGAGCGAGCACACCGCGATCGCCACCAGGTCGGCGCTCAAGCCGCCGCCGGCGAGCGAGGCCTGCACCCCGGTGGTGGCCGCCAGCACGCTCTCGCCCAGCACGATGATGGTGAACAGGCCGTAGCGCTCAGCGATGTGGTGCGGGTGCCAGGCCGTCGTCCCCGTGCGCTCCGCCCAGAGCGGCACGCTGAGATCAGCCAGCGCGCAGACCAGGAACAGCCACCACGGTGCCGCCTCGCCGAAGGCCAGCCGGGCGATCCACATCGCCTGCACCACCGTGATGCCGGCCGCGTAGCGGAGGGCGGTGGCGCGGCCCGCCGGGTGCTGGATCCCCGCGCGGATCCAGAGCGCCACCAGGCCGATGCGCATGATCAGGTAGCCGACGGTGACCGCGGTGAAGTCCTGCTCCTCGAAAGCGGATGGCACGCCGGCGGCCAGCACGAGGACACCGCCCATCTGCAGCAGCACGAGCAGGCGGTAGGGCACGTCGTCGGTGTCGTAGGCCGAGGCGAACCAGGTGAAGTTCATCCACGCCCACCAGATGGCGAAGAACACCGCGAGGTAGGGCACGACGTCCTCGAGCAGGTGGCCGCCCTCGATGCCGTGCGCGAGCTGCGCCGCGACGAGGGCGATCGCCACCACGAAGGTGAGGTCGAAGAGCAGCTCGAGCGGGCTGGACGCGCGGTGCTTCTCGCTCGTGTCGCGGGCGGTCATCCGCGTGGTCAGGCGTGGCATGCGACCACCCTAGGCCCGGGGTCAGGCGGCGAGTTGCTGCTTCTGTAGCGACATAGCGCCGGCGTCGACGGCCTCGATCAGCGAGTGCACCAGGGCGAGGTGCGGAACGGCGATACCGGCCCGCGCCGCCGCGGCCACGACGGCGCCGGTGAGGTAGGCGTGCTCCAGCGGGCGGGAGGCGCGGCGGTCGAGCAGCATCGAGGTGGCGCTGTTGCGCGGCAGGGCGTCCATCTTCGCGAGGAACAGCTCGGCGCTGCCCGGTGCGAAGTGCGCGCCCTGCGAGGTCGCGACCGCGACGGCCTCGACGAGCAGTGAGCGGATGAGGGGGCGCACGCCGGCATCGCCCGTCACCTCCATGGTGCGGTCGGTGAGCGCCGTGATGGTGTTCAGCGCGGAGTTCATCACGAGCTTGGTCCAGGACTCGGTGACGAAGTCCTCGACCAGGCGCACGGGCACGGTGGCGGCGGCGAGGGCGGCGAAAGCCTCCGCGTGGCTGGCGCCGTCGGGCGACGCGGCGAGCGCGAGCGATCCGATGTTTCGGCACAACACGTGGTCGCGGCCCACCTTCTCGGCGGCGATGTAGACGATGCCGGGCAGCACGCGCTCCGCCGGAACCCAGGCGGCGACGCGCTCCGCGTGGCCGATCCCGTTCTGCAGCACCACGACGCGGGTGTCCGGGCCGACGAGGGCCTCGAGCCAGGGCCCGGTGGCGGCGGTGTCCTGCGCCTTGGTGGTGACGACCACCCAGTCGACCGGCGCGAGTCCGGCCGGAGAGCCCGCCACGGCGGCGTCGACCGTGCGGGTCGCGCCGTCGATCTCGAGGGTCATCGCGGCGGAGTTCCCGCGGCGGCAGAGCAGCACGGAGGAGCTCGCGGTCAGCGCATCGGCGACGACCAGGCCGATCGCCCCGGCGCCGACGATCGCGACAGTGGGGCGGCGGGGGATGTCGAGCATGTTCCAAGGATTACTCCGCACCACATGGTGCGCAACACAGGCGCGGAAGCTGCGCAGGGTGCGCTGTTCCCGCGTCATCCGCTGTTGCTATGGTGCACTATGCCCAATCCCGACGCACCGAACCTCGATCGCACCGACGCGCGCATCCTCCTCGCCCTCGACGCCGAGCCGGAGGCGACGACCCTGTCGCTCTCGCGCACCCTCGGCATCGCCCGCAACACGGTGCACGCCCGGCTGCACAAGCTCGCCGAGCGCCGGCTGCTCGGGCCGCCCAGCCAGCGGGTCGATCCGGCCTCGCTCGGCTACACGCTCACCGCGTTCCTCCGGCTGTCGATCGCGCAGAGCTCGGCGGATGCGCCGATCCAGTCGCTCACGGAGATCCCGGAGATCGTCGAGGTGCTCGCGATCACGGGCGAGGGCGACCTGCAGGCGCGGCTGGTGGCGCGGGACCCCGCGCACCTCTACGCGCTGACGAAGCAGATCCTCGAGATCGACGGCATCTCGCGCTCGAGCACCACCCTGGCGATGGCCGAGATCATCCCGAACCGCATGGGCCCCCTGCTGGAGCGCCTGGCCGCCCCCTGACCCGCCCATCACGATCCCGCCCGTCACGATCCCGCTGGTTGAGTAGCAGGCGAGCGCAGCGAGTTCGCGTATCGAAACCGGTTTCGATACGCCTGCTCCTTCGTCGCGGGCTACTCACCCAGCGGGAGGGGGGGGGAGCGGGGCGGGCAGCGGCGGGTCAGCGCGCCCGGTACTCGTACTCCGGGCGCCCCGGCGAGCCGTAGCGCGGGGCGCGCTCGAGCACCCCGTCGGCCACGAGGTGCTCCAGGTACCGCCTCGCCGTCACCCGCGCCAGCTCGAGCCGCGCGGCCAGCTCGCCGGCCGACAGCGGCGTGCCGCTCGCGCGCACCGCCTGGATGATCGCGTCGAGCGTGTCCGCCGACAGCCCCTTCTCGAGCTGCGGCTGGCCGGGCGCGCGCAGGCTCGCGAACGACGCGTCCACCTCGCTCTGGGTGGCGAGCGCGTCCGGCCCGTCCCACTGCGCGCGGAACCCGCCGTAGGCCCGCAGCTTCTCGGCGAAGGTCGTGAAAGTGAACGGCTTGATCAGGTAGAGCACGATGCCCAGCGTCACCGCCGCGCGCACCACGGCCACGTCGCGCACCGCCGTGATCGCGATCACGTCCACCTCGAGCCCGGCCGCGCGGATGCGCCGGCAGAGGTCGAGCCCGTGGATGTCGGGCAGGTTCATGTCGAGCAGGATCAGGTCGACGCTCGACACCGCCGGACGTCCCGGCGTCACGGTGGCCGAGTCGCGCAGCAGCCGCATCGCCTCCCTTCCGTCGGCGGCCACCCCGGCCACCTCGAATCCGGGGGTCCGGCGCACGTACTCGGCGTGCGCATCCGCTGTGATCGGCTCGTCGTCGACGACCAGCACGCGGATGGGCGCCGCCGTCATCGGCTCGCCTCCGCGGGGGCCGCATCCGTCGCCGAGAGGCCGGCCGGCGCCGGGAGCAGCACCGTCACGACGGCGCCCGGGTCGTTCGCCACCGTGATCTCGCCGCCGAGGCGTCGCACGGTCTGCCCGACGAGTGCGAGGCCGAGGCCGCGGCCGCCGAGACCAGCGCGCTTCGTGCTGTAGCCGCGGCGGAAGGCGAGGTCGATGTCGGCGATGCCCGAGCCGTTGTCGCGCACCCGCAGCACCACGCCTTCCGAGCGCCGGGAAAGCTCCACGGTCACCCGCGGCGCGGCGACCGGTGCGGCGTCGGGCGAGGCGCCCACCGCCTCCATCGCGTTGTCGATCAGGTTGCCGACGATGGTGACGAGGTCGCTCGGGGCGAGCCCCGGGTCGCCGAGGCCGGGGTCGATCTCGAGCACCAGTTCGATGCCGCGCTCGCCCGCCTGGGCCGACTTGCCGAGCAGCAGTGCGGTGAGCACGGGCTCGTCGATCGACGAGAGCAGCGTGTCGGCCAGCGCCTGCCCGCGATCGAGCTCGTTCGCCGCGAAGCCCACCGCCTCCTCGCTGCGGCCCAGCTCGATCAGCGCCACGATGGTGTGCAGCCGGTTGGAGAACTCGTGCGTCTGCGAGCGCAGTGCGTCGGAGAGGGTGCGCATGGTCTGCAGCTCGCCGGCCAGGTTCTGCAGGTCGGTGTGGTCGCGCAGGGTGGTCACGGTGCCGAGGATGCGCGCCGGCCCGGCGCCGCCAGGCGACACCGTCACCTCCTGGTTCACCACCAGCACGTGGCTGTCGGTGAGGAACACCTCGTCGACCGCGCGCTGCCCGCCGGCGAGCAGCTCGCCGAGCGCCCGCGGGAGCGGGAGGTCGCCGACCGCCGCCGGCTCGGCCGGGCGCTCGAAGGGCAGGCCGAGCAGTTCGGCGGCCTGGTCGTTGTAGAGCACCAGCCGCTGGTGCTGGTCGACCAGCACCAGGCCCTCGCGAACCGAGTGCAGCACCCCCTCGTAGTAGGCGAACATGCTGCTCATCTCCTCGGCGCCGCGGCCCCAGGTGACCCGGCGCAGGTAGCGGCTGAGCAGCCAGGCGGCGAGCGCCCCGATACCGAGCGTCGCCACGGCAGCGCCGAAGAGGATCGCGAGACGGCCGCCGAGCGCGGCCGAGATGTTCTCCACCGTCACGCCGGCCGCGACGATCCCCACGATCGCGCCGCCGGCATCCGCTATCGGCACGACGGCGCGCACGCTGGGACCGAGGGTGCCCGTGTAGGT
>Ga0247741_1000521_pt1 | contig 21915 bp, 15 predicted proteins | sample UWRJL213509R2_FD_180945 | JGI IMG/M metagenome (GOLD analysis project Ga0247741, IMG submission 180945) | Plant litter microbial communities from Arlington Agricultural Research Station in Wisconsin, United States - UWRJ-L213-509R-2 | ecosystem: Environmental > Terrestrial > Plant litter >... | reverse complement strand
CCAAAAGAAGTGCCCATGGTTATAGTGGCGGGGCACGCGCCTTTTACATGGGGCAAGAACGGAGCCGATGCGGTTTATCACGCGGTTATTTTGGAAGAAATTGCGCGCATGGCGTATTTGACTAAAACATTGCAGCAAAACACTTCTGCGTTAAAGCAAGGCATTATCGATAAACATTATTTGCGTAAACACGGTAAAAATGCCTATTACGGGCAGAAATGATCTATTAGTAATGATTTGGAAAACAGTTCAGTTATTTGTTTGCTGCATAGATAAACCAACATAGTTAATTAAAGTTTTTTGAGGAAATCAGCATGAAAATTTACGGCGATAAAGAAGTTTGGTTAGTCACCGGCTCGCAACATTTATATGGCCCAGGCGTGCTAAAACAAGTCGCTGAAAATAGCCAAAGAATTGCATCAGGTTTGACGGAGTCTGACAAGATATCCATCAAAATTGTTGCGCAAGACACTGTGAAATCTCCCGGTGAAATATTGGCGGTGTGCCAGGCAGCTAACAGCAACCCAAATTGCGTAGGTCTGATCTTGTGGATGCATACCTTCTCGCCTGCAAAAATGTGGATTTCCGGTTTACGCGCGTTAAGCAAACCGTACATGCATTTGCACACGCAATTTAATGCGGAATTACCGTTCGCAGAAATTAATATGAACTTTATGAACCTCAACCAAAGCGCGCATGGTGACCGTGAGTTCGGGCATGTGAGTACACGTTTACGCCAGGAGCGTAAAGTGGTTGTTGGCCATTGGGCAACTGAATCTGTTCAAAAACAAATTGATAGTTGGTGCCGCGTAGCTATGGGGTGGCATGCGAGCCAAACGTTAAAAGTGGCTCGCTTCGGCGACAACATGCGTCAAGTAGCTGTGACGGATGGCGATAAAGTGTCTGCGCAAATTACTTTCGGTTATGAAGTTCACGCTTACGGTTTGGGCGATTTACAAAAAATTGTTGAGGCGATTACTGACGAGCAAGTTACCGCGCAAATTGAAATTTACAAAAAAGAATATGATGTATCGCCAGCGATTTTTGATGACGAACATCAACATCAAATGTTAAAAAATGAAGCGCGTCTTGAATTAGGTATGCTGAAATTTTTAACCGATGGTGGCTTCGGTGCTTTCACTAACTGTTTTGAAAATCTAACGGGCTTAACCAATCTTCCAGGCTTGGCGACTCAGCGCTTGATGGCGGCTGGCATTGGTTACGGTGGTGAAGGTGATTGGAAAACTGCTGCAATGGTTCATATTTGCAAAGTGATTTCCAAAGGTCGTGCAGGTGGTTCTTCCTTTATGGAAGATTATACCTATCACTTCGGTGGAACGGATCAGGTATTGGGCGCGCATATGTTAGAAGTGTGCCCATCAATTGCTGCAGCAAAACCAAAACTCGAAGTTCATTTGCACACTATCGGTTGTCGCAATGATATCGCACGTTTAATTTTCACTGGTAAAGCGGGTCCAGCTATTTGTATTTCGTTAATTGATATAGGCACACGTTTCCGTGTGATTATCGCGGAAGTAGATACCGTAACGCCAGCGCAAGAATTGCCAAAATTACCCGTAGCAAAAGCCTTGTGGGAACCGCGTCCAAATCTGGAAATTTCAGCTGGGGCATGGATCCAGGCGGGTGGTGCCCATCATAGCGCTTACACTCAAGGCGTGACTTCAGATGAAATCGTAGATTACGCAGAAATGGCTGGTGTTGAAGCTCTTGTGATTGATGCTGACACGACTGTGCGAGCATTCAAAACTGAATTGCGTCACAACGCTGCTTACTATCATTTAAAAGACGGTGTATAAAATTAATTTAGTGATTTTCTGTTTAATTGGAAAGAGTTTTATCCGCTAAACAGAAGTCACCATCTTTGCGTAGCTAAATTAGTTGTAGATTACCAATTTCTAATTATGGGTCGCGTGAGTATGGTGATGGAGCTGTAATGTAAAAGGCAAGAGAAGACGCAGTACATCAAAAAGCGGTGAGAGAACCGAGAGATAAAAAGCGGCAAATCTATTGCCGCTTTTTTTTAATTCAAAATAAATTCATTATGCTTTTAGAGTATCAACGCTAATTCAATAGGCAGCTATTGGCGAATGACAATTATTAAATGTTACGCTGATCTTTTTTTGCGGTATATTCATGGTTATTTCTTTACTTATAATTGCTACAAAAATAGTAAAAGTTTCGGCGCTTAACTGAACCTCAGAGCTTGAGTCTCTCCAGTTATGAATCCATTCTAACGAGGATTCACTCTAGTCTCGGCGTTGTTCATTAACATTTTTTCTACTTTCACGCTGTTTTATTTTTTAAATAATAATCGGAGAAAAATGATGCACTTAAAACAATTAACATTAGCTATTTGCGTTGCGATGGGTTGTGCGCAGATGGCTTACGCTCAAACTTCTGCTACGCCAGTTACACAAAAGGCAGCAGCTGTTAAATCAGTTGCGCAATTAAGTTTTTCCGAGTCATCTTTTGGAAAATTGCCAACGGGTCAGACGACGACTTTGTACTCCTTGAGCAATGCAAATGGCGTGCAGGTTAAAGTTACCAATTTTGGTGGGGTTATCACTTCTATTAATATTCCAGATAAAAATGGAAAGCTGGGTGATATTGTTTTAGGTTTTGATAACGTTGATGGTTATTTAAAAAATAAATCCTTCTATGGCGCTTTGATTGGTCGTTATGGCAATCGCATCGACAAAGGCCAATTTTCAATTGATGGTAAAAAATATCAATTAGATATCAATGATGGTACCAACCATCTTCATGGCGGTGGTAAAGGTTTGTGGCAAGTATTGTGGGACGCCAAACCATTTAAAACTGAAAACTCGGTGGGTGTAACTCTTACCCACACCAGCCCTGACGGTGATCAGGGTTATCCTGGAACACTTAAGCTTAAAGTGGTTTATGAGCTCACTAATGGCAACGAATTCACCGTGAAATACAATGCGACAACTGATAAGCCAACTCATGTAAACGTGACTCATCACCCGTATTTTAATTTGGCGGGTAAGGGAAGTATTTTAGATCAAGAGCTTTATATTAATGCGAGCCGTTATACGCCTGTTAATAGCACATTAATTCCAACTGGCGAGTTAGCTGATGTTGCTGGTACACCATTTGACTTCACAGCTGCTCATGCAATTGGAAAAATGATTGGGCAGGAAAATGAGCAACTCAAAAATGGTGGTGGTTATGATCACAATTACGTGTTAAATAAAAAATCAGATGACGAGTGGGGTTTGGATGCGCGTTTTTCAGATCCGGTTTCAGGTCGTGTGTTAGAAGTCTATTCAGACGAGCCCGGCATTCAATTCTATAGCGGCAATTTTATTACTGGAAAAGTGGTTGGCAAAGGTGTCACTTTCGAACATCGTGGTGCAATTTGTTTAGAGCCACAACACTATCCGGATACACCTAATAAACCTAACTTTCCGAGCACTTTGTTAAAACCGGGTACCGAATATAACAGCAAAATTGGCTTCAAGTTTTTAGTTAATAAATAAACGTTAAGCTCATAAAAACAAAAAAGCGATCAAGGTAACTTGATCGCTTTTTTATTGGATTTGAAAATAACTTTTCCTTAAGTTACATCTTCAAATTAATTAGTGACCTGCAGCGATACCTTCTTCAATAACGTGAGTCGGTGCTTTTTTCGCAGCGAAGGCAAACCAAAGTACGTATAGATAACACACCAGGGGAACAACAAATGCGATTGAACGAGCTCCTACCGGGAAATGCGCCAGGAGTCGATCAACAGTAAAGCCATACAGCACTGAAATGAATCCCCCACCGCAAATCGCCATACACATAAGGCCTGATGTTGCCGATGCAGGAGCGCTTGAACGCTCAAGAGTAAGAGTAAAAATAGTGGGGAACATGATGGAATTAAACAAACCAAGGGAAATGGCTGCCAATCCAGGTAGGAAACCCATAGTAATAGGTGTCTCATAGCCATGCAAAGAAATAGTACCGCTCAATGCTGAGGGCGGAAGGTTATAGGTACAAATTACCAGTGTACACAGCAAAGTTGCCCAGAAGGCTACGAACGCCAACATGTTGGTCGCGCTAATGTAACGCAATAATGCTGAACCTGCGAACCGGCCAATCATCGCAAGCAACATGAAGTAGGCCGCTATATAACCTGCAGTCTGGGACGGAATATTAAGAATTTCTTTTTGTTCAAGAAAGAAAATCATGCCCGAAATTACACAAACTTCAGCACCAACGTAGAGGAAAATTCCCAAGGCACCGAGGTTGGCCCATTTGGATTTTAATGCGGAAAAGGGAGACTCAGAATGATCGGCCATCTTAGGCGCGTGCTCGGCAATCGTGTTGCGCACTAGAAATACTGCAATAGTAAAAACTGCCAAAATCAGGGCAATCAAAAGATAAGTGTTAGTAACGAACGACAAGCCTGTATCGAGCAAATCCTGAGTAACTACGACGTCTTTATGAAATAGTGGGCCGTCTAGCAAATATTTTGCACCGAAGAAACCACCTACATAAGCTCCTAAAGAATTAAATGACTGGGACAAATTTAGGCGGAAGGCGGCACCTTTTTGATCGCCCATAGATGCAATCAATGGGTTAGCAGCAACCTGCAACAAAGTTATACCCGATGCGGCTACGAAAAGACCAAGCAGTACAGTCATGAAGCTGTGTGAAAATGTGGTGGACCAAGCGATCAAGCAACCGGCGACTATGCCAGTAAGGCCAAGAAGAATTGATTTGGTATATCCCTTTTTAGCCAAATAAGCGGCTGAAGGAATGGACATTATTCCGTAAGCGATAAAGAACGCGAATTGGTTGAGCTGGGCCTCTGCGTCGCTAAGGGTGTAAATCACCTTCATACTTTTAACAAGAGGATCGATTAAGTTTGTTACAAACGCCCAGATGAAAAATAGCGCGGTTATATAAACAATTGCAAGCACAAGGCTGCCGCCTTTGGAGTTGGTGGTAGTAGACATGTTTTTATCCATTGGTTTATCGAAAGTGAACTCTTGGTTTATCGGAGATGGTGATCTCCTTTGTTATAGGTTTTATTGTGTATGTTGCGAAGACGCGAGGCAATCAACACGTTATGAAAATTATGCTAATTACCCACGAAAGGCCAGATATTTGTAGCCAGTCTTTGTTGTATATTCAGAATAACATCCTATTATACTATTAATAATCTGAATTGTTGAATGCTTCAGGCTGAACTACGGTGGTTTAAGGTCTGGCCTTTAGTGACGATTAATAAAGCCAAGTAGCGATAATCTGAAAATAGTTGTAGTAAATAAAATTCCAATTGTTTATTATAATACAATATGTCGTAAGGATAGTTGCTAGGCCAGGTGTTTGGTCAGGTTGCTAGGGCTACGCAGTCAATTTTATTTTTTTGTCGTTGGAGGGTGTAGCAATTCGTTGCCCGCACCATTTTTTACCGCCAGTGGTTTAATAATCCCCTGGCGGTTTTTTTATGCTTGTAGATTTAGATTATTTAATCAGCTCTTCACAGGTAGGCCAAGATTCACATCTCATAATAAAAAAACCTCGCTTTGGGCGAGGTTTTAGCGATTTATCTGGTTCTATCCTGATCGCCTTGTCTTTCATGTCCAAAACGCGAATTTATACGTTCGGCGCGTTGCTCATTACGACTTTCAACTCTCTGAGACGGTGAAACTTCAGCTCTTCTAGGTGGTTCTTCACGTCTCTCCATACTGGGTACTGGATTCGTTCTCTGCTCATTCGCATGCGGTGCCGGAGTTGAAAAATTCGGGCGCGCCTGCTCCGTTACAGCCCGACGCTCTGGACCGGACTTGCCACCATCTCTAGGTTCACGATTATCCATATCCATTTGCCGATGTTGAAACGTAGAGTTGCTTCGATCAACGTCTCTTCGAGTGGTATTGTCCCTACCCAAGTTGGCTGCAGGTGGCTGAATATCGGTGTTCCCAGCGCCATTACGTTGGACGCGGATATTGTTATCTCCCTTATTTTGCAATGAACGATTGCTAGCATTTTGCTGCTGATTTAAACGCTCACGTACTTGATCAGCCCGATCGAAATTGCGCGCTTTAAATGAATCGTTGCTATCTCTAACAACTCCCGGGCGATCATTGCGTTCACTTCCGTTCCCATTATTAAAGCCGCGGACCGTGCGTGGATCGCGATTTACATTGTTGTCAGTGTTGCGATCTGGACGAGAAAATTCGCGGTGCTGATTGCGATAGTCACGATCATCTCTACGAGAGTCATGACGGCTACCATAGGTTTCACGCAAGTTGTGGTTGTAATAGGCCACGCCATGTCTATGTATCGGATCATGACGCCATGCACGCGAGCCTTCATAACGAACAATACTTCTTCCGGTATAAAAACGTGGATTACCGGCGTAATGATTGTGGCGATCAATAACCACAACACGACGGTCATGCCAATGAACAGAGCTGTAGAAATAAGTGGGGCCTATAAATACGCTTGGTCCCCAATAGAAACCAGATACATAGGTGTAGCTACTAGGATAATTCCAATAAACGGGTGGGTAGTCTGGCCACCACCAATTACCGTAAACAACGCGTGTGTCATAAACGGGTACGTAAACAACTCGCTCTTGAGCAGGTTCGATGACGATATTGTCGTCATCCTGCTCCACGCTTATGTGTTGTGCCTTTTCCAGGTTACCAGTGGCATAGGCGCGCTTACGCAATCTCTGCACTGCATCCATCACTTCATCTTCATCGTCCAAAAATGCGTCGCCCAAGCGTTGTGTCCAATCAACATCATCGCTCATGCGGTGCAATACATCAGGAAAGGCCACCAAGGCTTTCACGCTCGGGTCCCAATCCTTATTTTCCGCAAATTTAAGAGCATCCTCAGCCTTCAAGTCTTTGTTAGTGCGTACCCAGCGGTCAGCCTGGACAATTTCCAAGGGATAAGTCGATGCGATTAACACCTGCGAGAGCAGTGCGTCTGGATAAAGTGCGATAGGCGCTAACATCTGATCCAGCTCTGCTTGGCTAAAATCTATTGAGTCGTCATCTGCTGCGAATGTCGCTGGCGCCAGCGTTAGAGCGAAGGCAGTTAGCAGCCCAAAAAAGACAGTCTGAAAACGTTTTGTTAAACGATTCAGTTCTGCCAATCGATACAAAAGTTTCATGGTATTTTCTCGTGTGATAATCCGAATAGCAGATTCGCTGACCGCAGCGATGTCGAAGGCGTTAAGCCAAGCATGAGACAGTTTACCCATGAGACTTCGACACCTTAGGCCCTTTATAAGTTGCGACGGCTTAATAATGCCTGAATAGCAATCAGGTGCGACACCGTTGCTGTTAGCTCATCATGAAATAACACTTTACGGGCAGCAAGCGCTTTGTCTTGACTAAAACTCCTGCGGCTTGATAATGGCGGCCTTATGTAGTTTTAATCTGCGAGTTTCTAATGATAGATGTGAGTTTCCAGCTGAAGGGTAGCGCTCTAACGGTTGTTGTATTAGCTCTGGTTGAGTATGACCCCAAAACCCTCGCGATTGAATTAAAAGAAAAGATTGACCAGGCCCCGCATTTTTTTGTTAACTCGCCAGTGCTTATTAGTCTGGAACGATTGGAGCAGCCGGAAAACTGTAATGCCCTGATTGACGACGCGGACGGCTTGATTCAAATTTGTCGCAAGCTAGATTTGCAGCCGCTTGGGTTTACAGCTGTCCCTGAGGTCTTGTTGGCAAGTGTTCAAAAAACCGGTTTGGCAATTTTGCCTACACCTGCAGAGCGTGCACTGAAAATTCCCGCTGCTACAAAAACGAAAGCGGCGGAGGCTCTGGTAGAAACTCGAATTGAAACTGTTATAGAGCGTATTGTTGAAGAGCGCTTGGTGCAGCGTATAAGCCGTGTAATCACTAAGCCGGTACGATCAGGACAGCAAATTTATGCGGAAGGTGCGGATTTAATTGTACTCGCACAAGTCAGTGAAGGTGCGGAAGTACTGGCTGATGGCCATATCCACATATATGGCTCTCTACGTGGCCGCGCATTAGCAGGTGTAAAAGGCGATGAAAGTGCACGTATTTTTTGCCAGAGCTTAGAAGCCGAGTTAGTGTCAGTGGCTGGTAATTTTATTTTGCAGGATATGTTGCCAAAAGAATTGTTTAAAAAGCCGGTTCAAATCTCGTTGAAAGGTGAAAAAGTTGTCGTTGATGCCTTGGTAAGCGCTTAAAAAAATTACATAGAAATTTGCCCGTGTCTCGTGCGGTGCAATGCAAAAAAATTCAAACATTAAAAATCGACCATAGAAAATTTAAGGAGCCTAACTTGGCTAAAATTATTGTTGTCACATCGGGTAAAGGCGGCGTGGGGAAAACCACTTCCAGCGCAGCAATCAGTACTGGTTTAGCAATGCGTGGTCATAAAACTGTTGTTATAGATTTTGATGTGGGCCTGCGTAACCTGGATTTAATTATGGGTTGCGAACGCCGCGTGGTTTACGACTTTGTAAATGTAATTAAAGGTGAATCTAATCTCAGCCAGTCATTAATTAAAGATAAGCGGACTGAAAATTTATATGTTCTCCCCGCATCGCAAACGCGCGATAAAGATGCTTTAACTAAAGAGGGCGTTGAAACAGTATTAAATGATTTAGCAAAAGATTTTGATTACATCGTTTGCGATTCGCCTGCGGGTATTGAGCAGGGCGCACAAATGGCATTGTATTTTGCGGACATAGCAATTGTAGTGACCAACCCTGAAGTATCGTCGGTGCGCGACTCAGATCGCATCATAGGTATTTTACAAAGTAAATCGCGTCGCGCTGAACAAAATCTTGAGCCGATTAAAGAGCATTTATTATTAACACGTTACAACCCAACACGCGTTGCAGCGGGTGAAATGTTGAGCGTAAGCGATGTTGAAGAAATTCTCGCAATTCCACTACTTGGTGTGATTCCAGAATCAGAGGCAGTGCTTAAAGCATCTAACCAAGGCACTCCCGTTATTTTAGATTCAGAAACCCAGGCCGGCCAAGCTTACAACGATGCGGTTGACAGATTGTTGGGCAGTGAACTTCCGCACCGTTTCCTTGAGGCCGAAAAGAAAAGTTTCTTAGCGCGTTTGCTTGGAGGTAAATAGTGAGCCTTTTTGATTACTTTAAAAAGAAAAGTGCACCTTCATCTGCGTCAACCGCTAAAGAGCGTTTGCAAATTATTGTTGCACACGAGCGCAACAAGCGTAACTTGAAGCAGCCGGATTTCCTACCTCAAATGCAACAGGAAATTATTGCTGTTATCCGTAAGTACATTCACATTGAGTCAGATCAAGTGACTGTGAATTTGGACAACACAGATAATTGTTCGGTATTGGAATTAAATATTACCTTGCCAGAATAAGATTTTTATTCTGAATTAAAAAAAGGAAGGCTGTAACCAGTCTTCCTTTTTTTATAGTTTTTATTTTGAATGTTTTCTGGTTTAAAAAAGTTTAAATCACGAAGAAGTTTATTAGGAGCATCTATGAGGATTTATCGCAATCACTTTAAAAGATTGATGTTGGCAATTACGATTTTATCGCTGACCGCTTGTGGTTATCTTATTCAGCCTAGCGTTAAAACAGGTGTTGTGAACATTGCACCTGGCAGCTATCAAATCGACAAACAACATACGAGTGTTTTATTCAAAATAAACCATATGGGAATGTCTACTTTCGTGGGGCGATTTAATACAATCGAAGCATCACTGGAGTTCAATCCTTCTCATATGGAAAATGCCAAGCTATCTGCAGTAATTAATATTGCGAGCCTGGATGTAAACAATAAAGATTTAGAGGAAACTTTGCGTGGCAGTAGTTGGTTTGACGCTAGCGCTTATCCGCAAGCCTCATTCACCACCAATAAAGTCGAGTTGATTAGCGATAATCGTGCGAAATTCAGTGGAGATCTGACACTGCATGGCGTTACCGCACCGATTGTATTGGATGTAGTTTTTAATGGAGGTGGCGACAATATGCTGACTGGTCGTTACACATTAGGATTCACGGCTACAACGCAATTTAAGCGCTCGCGATTTGGAATAGATTATTTAATTCCAGCAATTGCTGATGAGGTAAATGTCGAAGTATTTGCTGAGTTTCAAAAGCAATAATTTAAATGCAATAACAGTTAACTATTTTTCTCTTACGAAGAGTTAAAGTCTTAAATTGTATTCGGAAATAAATGTATACAATGCAGAATCAAGAAAACGCCTGACAATGTCTCAAGCGTTTTCTTGATTTAAATTAAAAGTTAAAACTTGCTCCTACAAAACCGGTCCGACCTATTGCAGGAAAACCTATGTCATTGAAAAACTTTTCATCGGTAACATTTTCAATGCTTAGATTTATAGATAATTGATTATTTAACTTCCATTTCGCACCAAGATCCAAACGGTTGTATTGGTTCAGCGCTTCAATCAACGTATCGCCAGTGTATTGACTCGCAGCGAGACGATCATCTACCCATAAATAATTCGCGTTTAATTGCCAGCTTTCATTGGGTACAAATACCGCGTTCGCGCCCAACTTGGTTTGGGGTCTTCCCATAAGCGGATTTTCAGCATCTATGTGCGCATAACTTCCATGCCCACCAAGCTGCCATTTATTGTCTGAAGAGTGCCAGCGAATTTCAACTTCGGTTCCGCGTGTATCTATAGTGTCTGGACGGTTTACGTTTTTAAATGAATCGCTATCGAAATCAATTAAATCATTGTAAGTATTTCTGAAAAGGCTGAAGCTAATGCTCGTGCTATCAGCTTTCCATTCAACTCCTGTATCACGGGTTGTTGCGGTTTCCGGTTTCAAATTTCGGTTGCCCACTAAGGTATGGCCAAGTGCAGAAAAACTTGGTAATTTAAAACCTTTACCCGCGTTACCAAACCAACTTAAATTGTTATTAATTTGATAGCGCGCACCAATTTGTCCGCTGTCTTCTCGATCAAAATCCTCTGGCAAATCGCGACGTCCACTCGCTTGAATTAACAAATTTTCATTCGCATAAACATTCACATTAATAAATGCGCTGTTAATACGCCGATCCAAATTAAAATTAATAGGTACATCATAACCGGTGACATATCCGAGGTTCTCGCCGGATTCATGTTTTGTTTCCATGCCGATATTTCCCCACAGAGACTTTTCATCGCCGATGGTATTTATCCAGCTAAAATTCTCGCGAGTGAAATCAGTATCACCACCATTTGGTGGTACGGCAAAGTACGGGGCAATACCGGGCGAACTCAACACTTCCTCACGATTAAACCAGCTCGCTTGCACTTTACTGCGCCATTTGTCATTCACTTGAAACTGCCAGGCTAGTGCAGCATTTTGATCGGTAAAATCGCTGTGATCTAAATCGCGGCTCAGGGCAAATAAAGGTCCGCCGCTTTGTTCAGGAAAACTAGTCTTTTCACCATCCAGATAACGATACGAAAAATCAATACGATGCGAATCTTGTTGCCAATTTAATTTTACGAGAGCTTCTTTATTTTCTGCTGAGCTTCCTTCAAGGGGTTCGCCAGCATCTTTACTTTGAATTTTTATCGCGTAACCAACACTATTAATGTTGCCTGTGGTGGTAAAGCTTGCAGTTTTATATCCGTCTTCACCCGCCGCGATATTCAAATTATGTTGCGCGGTTTTTGTTGGCTCAGCAGTAATAATATGGATCACGCCCGCGAGCGCGTCTGAACCGTAAATAGCCGATTGCGCACCGCGAATAATTTCAATACGTTTAATGGAATCAATATTTATATTGTTAACATCAAATGCCCCCCCGCGAGTGTTAGTTGGGTCATTGAGCTCAACGCCATCTAGTAGCACCAACGTATGATTGCTCTCAGCACCGCGCAATGTGATCGCGGTAATGCCACCAGGGCCGCCTTGTTCCTCAACCCAAATGCTGGGCACCTGACGCAGCGCATCGACTAAGCTGTGGCTACTTAGCTTTAGTAACTCTTCCTGATTTATAGTGGTGACCGATGAAGCGATCTGTTCGGTGGTAATCGGGCTGTAAGTACCAGTCACAACAACTTCATCGGTAGCGGCGTAAACATAAGTTGCCAATGGTGCACTAATCAGTGCGCTAATTAATGCACTCATAGTCGCAGATAAATTTTTAAGCATCATGTGAAAACCTTAAATAAAAATGGCCACATTTAGTGGCCATATGAAAACAAACTTGCAATTGTCTACGAATATTATTTTGCTTTCGCAAATTTATACAGTGTGTAGTAACTATGCAATTGTGCAGGTGCGGCATCTTTAAACAATTGAATATTATTCAATTCAATATGATAGACACGTGGGGTTTGTTGCGGATGAACTGATGGGTGGCCAAGTTCCGCGAGCGCAATTGTAATTTGTTTGCGATCAGTGCTGATACTGATGTTTGTAATTCTTTCCACAGCTTTACCTAACTCATCAGAGCCGTAATCTGGTGCGTCTCGGTAAACCCATGATTCAATATTAATTAGTTTTTGTAAATTCTTGGCGTCCAGTGTTTCATTAATCGGCTGCGTTAGTTGCAATAAAAATCCAGAGCTTGTCGCATGAACACTATGAATGGCAGGCGCAATAGTTTTTCCATCCCACACAATACGTTGCATGCTAGCCACGTGACCACCTTTTGCTTGCCAGCCACGACCAGTTTGACCCAGAAGCAAACTGCCATCACGTAAAAATAGCGGCCGCATTACACCCGACTCAAGGCCATCAATAAATGGCATCACGCTACCTTGTTCTGCGCCATCAACTATTTCAGTATTTACGCGCAGTAAATTAGATTGGGTTTGATCACCAATTAACAACTCTCCCGTGAATGGCCCGAACTTTCCCTGTGTGGTATCCCACGCTGGATTCCCCGGCGAATTAGCAACTTTATTGTGAGGCAATAAAATAACAGGTGTCGCACGTTTATTTGCAAAGTTGTTCCAGGAAATTTCCGGTGAATCAGGAGTCATACCTGGTAGATCTACAAGGCTTGATGGATGGCCATAAAATTTATTTTGTTCGAGAACAAATATTTTAGAAGTTCCTACATATTCACCCTGATTCTCTGAATACCAAAGTCGATCATCAGTTCCGGTAGAAAGGCCCGCCGGACTACGCAATCCATTTGCCCATAATGTAAATTTATTTACATTATTTTTAGTTTCGGATTTTATTTTTTTATCTGGTTCTACACGAATGTTCCATCCCGCAAATCCACCAGCACTGCCCATATATTTTCCGCCGGCGTTATACGCGGAGCCATCACTTCCATCCGCAAGATTTATATTAATATAGTAGGCCCCGTCGGCGCCGCGCGTTGGCCCATGCATGTAGGAGTGATAGTTTCCGTGATAGGAATGTGCGTCAAATAATGTTTCGTAATTGTCGGCAACACCATCGCCATTGGTATCGCTAATTCGAGTCAGCTCTGCTTTTTGGCCAGCAATAATCGTGAGCCCCTTTTTATCTTCTACTAAAATTCCGAGGCTATCAAAGGTACCTTCTGCAAATAATTGCCACTCACCTTTATTTAATCGCCAAATGCCAGCAGTTCGGGTTCCAACTACCAAGGTATTATCATGGGTGAGAGCCAGGCCAAGAGCTTCAAATAATTGCTCACGACCAAAATTATCTTTCGGTGGAAAATAACTTTCAATGCTATAGCCAGCGGGGAGGTCGGCAATTGACTTGGTTATTTTTAAAGGCTGTTTGCGGTTATCAAAAGTTGATTTTGGTGCATGCCAAACGTTATTTGCAAGCGCAATTTTAGCGGTAAGTGTTGCGTTTATTTTCCCCGCAGGTAGAGTCCAAATTGCATCTTGAATTTCACCCTTATTAGTTTGCAGTTGCGATAACGTATTTGTATTTATTGAAAACTTTTGCTCATCTTTTAATTCACCATTGACACTTATTTTAACGCTGCCCTTTGCATTAAATATTGTTTGTACTGCTAGTGTGTTTTGCCTAATACGATACTTAAAATAGGGCGTTGCAGATTTATCTTTTGAGTTGCGTGTGTAACCTAAAAATTGCGCATCAACTTCAGCTAAAAGTGTCAGGTGATCCTGCTTACTATAAAGCGATTTTTTTACAGTTTCAGAGTCGCCAAATTTTGCATCTTTAAATGAAAAATCAATTGTTTTACCTACAGAGTTTAAGGGCGCAAATAAATATTCCTTATCCGGTAAATTAATTTCGCGACTTTCAAAACCGGTTTTCAAACCTTTTCCGCCCCTGTTGGTAAATTCACCGGTCATGTCTAAAAAGCCACCTTGCCAAATTTTTGCGATTGCAAGGATACGTGGATCAAACGAATAATTAACACCGTTTACCTGACCCACGTGAATGGCTCGCCCCGAAAGATTTAGCATTGGCCCACGCTGAATGCGAACTTGGTCGTCTACTAATAATTGCAATCGATCTTCAATGGGATCATATTTTTCCGGAGTTCCTTGCTTCATCAGTTTTACAACCGGGCCTTGATTTTGAAGGTCATTCAAACTCAAGAGATAAGCACCGATGGCTTCAATTTGTATGTCATTAATAATTTGTGTATTGAATGGTGGCATTACCGGCAAATAAGCTTCGCCTTTTTTTTCACCTTTCTCAACAACGGCCAATTGGTCCGTTGGCGAGCGTAAACTGCGATGCAAATATTCACTATTTGTTTTTACATTGAAGCGATGGCCTTCACCACCTTCGACAACTTCGCGTGAACGAGGCTCACGTGTAAATAAACCAAATAAATTCGGGCCTGTTGTGACTGTTGTATCATCTTTAATAACGGAGTGACAAACGTTGCACCCAACGGATTCAAAAGTTTCTTTTCCCAAGGCTACATAATCAACCAACTCAGTAATGTTGGTTGCTCCACCATTTTCATTCGGTGGAATAATATTGGAGTAATCGGCAGGTTGTACTTTAAAATTTCTAAACGCAAATGGGCCCTGATTCGCAAGAACTGCGGTTTGGCCGAAATCACTTTCCCATTTGGTGAATGCATCGTCACTATGATTTTTGATAATTTGATTGCTTGCAACAATTTCACCGTTAACACGTGCTTCTAAAATAAGTGCGGGCTGTTGCTTTTCACTAGCTTCGTTAAAACGCGGTGCACGAAATTTTATACTCAAGCTTTGCCATTCGTTATTTTTAAGTTTGCTCTCGCCTCCTAGAACAAATGAATAATGACCTTGAATAAAAATTTTTGCTGAGGAGCCTTGAGGATTCAAATATTCCATGGTCAACACCGCATCGCCATAAAAATAATTACCGACTAAATACTTAGTGTTTGCTATTTCTCCTTTGCTAAAAAGAATAAGTGCCTGTTCGGTTTTCTTATTATCAATTTGGAATTTTTTCCCGACGACGCTGACGTTTGTCGCAGCAACCCAATCAGGGTTTTCTTGAAATGAATTTAAAGGACTTGTTGCAAATGTTTGAGCGGAAAAAAATATTAACACAAAAATAATGGAAAGAAATTTGGAGAGAGACATGGCTTGGCTCCGCTATCAAAGCATGAGAGTAACACCGCAGTTATGCAGAGTTATTGAATGGATTGGATATCGCACTTGAGAAATTTCTGACTAAAGTTTTCTAACCCATATGTTGCGAAAACTAACCGCATTTCCATGGTCCTGTAGGCGCAATGGGGCGCAACCATGGGCGCTATAAGCAGGCTTACCAATCCAGGCGGTAGCACCCTGAATCTCAACATTATTTTGCACAAGTACACCATTTAATAAAACCGTTGCACGCGCGGGTGAAGTCAGTTTTTTTGCAGCGTTAAATTTGGGGGCAGTAAAAATTATATCGTAGGTTTGCCATACGCCTGGTGCGCGGGTGGGGTTAACGAGAGGAATATGTTGTTTATAAATAGAACCTGCCTGGCCATTTGAGTAGGTTTTATTGTTGTAAGAATCCAATATCTGAACTTCATAAAGTTCCTGAAAAAAAACGCCACTGTTATTACGTGCTTGACTGGTTAATTCTTTGCCATCTTCGCCGGTAACTTTTATGGGTGTAGTCCATTCAATATGCAATTGCGCATCGCAAAAAGATTCTTTGGTTTTTATATCGCCTGTTTTCGGAACAACTGTCAAAGCTCCATTTTGTACATCCCATTTTGCCTCCCCACCTTCCGCGCCCTGCCACTGGCTGAGAGATTTTCCATCGAATAATGTAATGGCATCAGAAGGCGGTGTATTTTCATTGGCGGTAACTACTGCGGGTACTGGCGCCCATACTTCTGTTTCTTCCGCTAATTGCCAAGGTTCTTTAGCGCCAGCTGCGCTACTTGACGCGGCAAGTGAGATTAGAGGAAAAAATGCAAATATTGTTATGACAATAGATTTGGTTGTTATTAATTTCATTGTTGATCTCTCATCTAAAGTTGTAATGATAGAAAGCCAAAATGGCTAACTTTATTGCCAGCTAGCTGCTATAGGAAGTACGTTGAAAGTGTAATTGATTTTTGGTTTTTTACCTGCAAATCGATTGCTTCGAATATGAAAAGATTTGTGCTGGCTACATTAAGTGCTTATATGGTTTTCGCGAAAATAATATGAAACCACAATAATTTACAGATAAGAAAAGTAAAGCATTGAAAGTTAATTGCGAATAAATTAATCAAAAAACTGTTTGGAAATTCAGGTTTATTTGGATTTTCTCAAAGATATTAAAGCCACTCCACCAATTACTAGCACAGCGCCAAATAATTGTACGACGTCAATAATTTCATCCAGAATTAGAGCACCTAAAAATAAAGTGACTATAGGCCCAATTATTCCTAATGTTGCAGCTCGTCCGCTACCAATGATGCGTATACCTTCATTCATAAGAAAGGACGGTATAACTGTACAAAAAACTGCAAGTAATAATGCCAAACCATACACCGGTAAAGGCTGATAAAAACTTTGCACACTTTCAATGGCGAGGTTGTGAGCGATAACTCCCACACATGCTGAGAGCATTCCATAGGACGTAAAACGCAAAGATCCTATGCGGGGAATCATATCGCCAGCTATCACAATAAAAATCGCAAATGTTATTGTACTAATCAGAACGAGTGACCCGCCTAGCGCGGTTAATTGCCAGGAATTATTGAGTTTTATATCATGCACAAACACCAATAGCATTCCCAAGTAAGCCACTATTAGTGCAGCTTTTTCAATGTTTTGAATTTTTTTATGTTTTACAAATGCTAAGATTAATAAAACCAGGGTTGGGTAAACGTACAAAATCAAACGCTCTAGTCCTGCGGAAATATATTGCAATCCCATAAAATCAAATATGCTGGAAATATAATAACTGAGTAGGCCTAGCCCAATAATTTGCCAAATTTCTTTTTTCGTTAACCGCGATTGAGGTTGTGTTTGTAACCAAATGGCCACGCTTAAATAAAAAGGTAGTGCAAATATCATCCGTAGCATAAGTAACGGGGATGCAGTCACTCCATAGCGATACGCGAGCTTTATTAAAATCCCCTTAGCGGCGAAGCAACAGGTGCCCATTAAAATGCAAATAATTCCGCGACTGTATTGAACTGATTTTTCGGTGCTCACACGTATAGCTCTCCATACAAATCCAGGTGCGTCAAATATAAACGCAAATCAAATTCGTATTGATGATAGAGCGGCTCCATGTGACGACACAGTTGATAAAAGCTTTTGTTGTGTTCTTTTTCCTTGAAGTGCGCAAGCTCGTGCACCACGATCATTTTTAAAAAAGCCTCCGGTGCAATGCGAAATAGGCTCGCAATTCTTATTTCATTTACAGCTTTGATTTTATTTCCTTGTACACGAGTAATGTAATGATGCTGCCCAAGTGCGTGCTGGATAATTTTAATTTTGGAATCATATTGAACACGATTAAGCGGTTGTGCTTTGTTCATGTGTTGGTTTTTTAAATCTATGGAGTATTCATAGAGTTGCTTGTCAGTGCGAATGCCATGTGTGTCAGGGTATTTTTTCAGCAAAATCTCCCCCAGGCGATTATCAGAAATAAGCTGATCGACTTGAAAGATTGTTTCTGTCGAATAACCGGTTAGATATTTTAATGGGCGCAGATTATGCATATGTTCATCGCTAACTAATATGGACCCATTCTATGGCTTGAGGCTTTTGGCAACAATAGTCGCATGTCATTGGTTGGCCGAGGCATGTGGAAGTCGTTTCCAATTCATTGTAAATCCCTTATGAATTATTCTGCTGCGGATGCCCTTGGAAATTTAGAATGGTTGTTTCGATATTTTCAGTTGGATATTGCAGCGTCGAGTTGAGTGCGTTGCAAATAAGCAAAGCGAAAAATATGTGTGCAAGTAATTATTCAATCTTGATACGAATACAATGCAGCGAGGTTAAATATTGTAATCTATACATATTAATGTCTCGCAAACTAAGGTGTTGAGTTGTGACTGGATTCTTCAAGTGATTCTTGACAAGATATTTTTTGTTGCTTTACGTGACAACCGAAGCCGGTATAATGCTTTCAGAGATGACTAATGGTAGAGGCAATCTAGATGTCGATGACGGAGAGTTTTGTCAGTATTCGTGGCCGCCGACTAGATCTTGAAGATCTTGTCGATAGTCGTCTTCGCAATGATAGCTATCTTTTAGGTTTGCGTGAGCGAATTCGAAATGCCCAACCATTTCGGCATCTTGTGGAAGAGGGCTGGTTTAATCCAGTTCTGCTGGAATTGGTGCTGGAAGAGTTCGAAGAAAACGCGGATCCAGCGTGGAAACCTGTAGCTGACAAATACCAAAGCACACATCGTTCGGTGGTTGGCACCAATTTGGGGCCTGCGAGCCAACTTTATTTTTCCATTGTAAATGCAGGCTGGTTTGTTCGTATGCTATCTCTGCTTACGGGGGTTGATGACTTGGTGGTTGATGTTCAGTTGCATGGCGGTGGGCTGCATGAAACTAGACCGGGTGGCATGTTTGGGATTCATCGTGATTTTGATCGCAATGTTCGTACAGGCTTACATAATGAGATGGTGTTAATTACCTACCTTAATAAAAATTGGCAGCCGGATTGGAATGGCGCTTTGGAACTATGGGATCCTTCCGCAACAAAAAAAGTAACGAGTGTTGAACCTGAGTTTGGCCGAACGATTTTAATGTGTCATGGGAAAACAAGCTATCATGGGCATCCGGTGCCTCTTACTCCGCCGCCAGGTGTTATCCGCCGGTCTCTAGCGACTTATTTTTATACAAATCGTTATGCAAATATTGATCGGGAGTCGCGTGAAAGCTCTTTATTTTTGTTTTGGAGTAAAGCAGATCGCGTTCGTAGATTTGGAAAGGCTGTAACTCCTCCGATTATTTGGGATCTTATATCGAGTTCGCGACGTCACGAAAAGAAAAATTAATGATGGCTAATTATTTCATAGGCAAATATATTTTTGTCGCCTATGTCAGCATTTAAAATTGCGTCACACTTAAAATTTAAAGGCCATCACTTTTTGCCAAAAAAAACACGATTTTAACCTGTGGTGTAGTTCATATTTTTGAAATTTTATTGTCATATTAAAAGTAGGTTTGATATTTTTTATTTTCGATCATTTTCCCTGCAATTTAAAAAAATCTATCTTTCCGCGCACTGTTTTAACGCTATGCATGCCCCGTTATGTGACGAGGTGCTAATTTTTTAAAAAACCTTAATTTTTAAATGACGCCTCAAATTCTGTACGGGAATTTTAATGCAATTTTTGGCGAAAATCTTATGTGCGGCAACGCACGAAATGAAGTCATACAATCTAGTAAAGTCGCGGCTGCCTAGATTACTGCTTTATTTGCAACCCTCCCTTCTAAGGGCATTCACTTTATTGAAACTATTTTCGGGCACTTTAGAATAAGGAGCGTGTAAGACTGGATTATATTTTTGACCTAAGAATGCTTTAATGGCGCAAAAATTCATTTATTATTTTTTTGGCCATATTTTCGTAATTATTAATAGATTTATATACGTTAGTGTCAGCGTTTGGCCTGAATAATGCAGGTTCTAAATAAGTCACATACTGCTTAGTGGAGAGAGTAATGAACAGTCCAGATATGCCAAGTGGCCCCATGTCCCCGGTGTCTATAAACGCCCAGCCACCGGGGATTCGTTTACATCATTCAAAAATACTAGCACTGTTTCGTGCGATTGATAGTTTATTGATCGTATTCATGCTATGGGCAATCTTGCACGTTGCAAATTTAGAGTGGGTAAATGCATATACGAGTTGTGCAATATCCGCAGTAATTATTTTTGGTTTTTTCGCAGAAGGAAATGAAGTTTATTATCTATGGCGCGGTGACTCCACATACGGATTAGCAACACGTTTGGCTATGGCATGGTTTGGTACTGCTCTTATCATTAGTCTCGCGGTGTTATTTTTTTATCACGGTGGTGAATTAGACACATATATTCTTACGTTATGGGCGGTTGAAACTCCGCTGGTTATGGTTGGTATGCACTGGGGGCGTCGAGTTCTACTCGCTAAGTTGCGTTCTAATCCGGCTGAGCCTCGCAGGGTAGCAATTGTTGGTGCTAACGAATTAGGTCTACGTTTAATTAATTCGATGACTGGTATGCCTTGGTTGGGCTACCGAGTTATAGGTTTCTACGATGACCGAATTGAAAAAGACGATTCAAGTCGTCGTTTAATGGCGCAAAATATTGATATCAAAGGTGGGCTAGAGCAACTTTACAAAGATGCCCAAGATGGAAAAATCGATATAGTTTATGTGGCGCTGCCAATGCGTGCCGAATTACGTATGCATGAACTAATTAATCGTTTGGCGGACACCACTGTAACTCCATATGTTATTCCTGATGTATTTAGTTTCGATTTAATGCATTCACGCTTGACCTGCTTGAAAGGCATTCCTGCTCTCAGCATTTATGACTCACCACTTGTTGATAACGGATGGGCAAAACGTCTCGAAGACATAATTATTTCTTCACTCATGTTATTGATGCTTGCAATCCCCATGTTGATTATCGCTATTGCAGTAAAAGTTACATCGCCAGGTACGGTTTTCTTCAAGCAAACACGTTACGGGATGGGCGGCGAGCGTATTAAAGTTTGGAAGTTTCGCTCAATGAGTGTGTGTGAAGATGGTGACAGTGTTGTACAAGCGAAGCAGGGTGATATGCGTGTAACTCCGTTAGGTGGGTTTTTACGTCGTACGTCTCTAGATGAACTCCCACAACTCTTTAACGTATTGAGTGGCAGCATGTCTCTGGTAGGCCCTCGCCCTCACGCAGTTGCACATAATGAGTTTTATCGCGGACAAATTAAAGGCTACATGTTACGCCACAAAGTAAAACCTGGAATTACTGGGCTTGCACAAATTAATGGCTTTCGTGGTGAAACTGAAACCCTGGACAAAATGTCTGGCCGTATCACCTATGACTTGGAGTACATCCATAATTGGTCATTGATGTTGGATTTAAAAATTCTTTGGGGGACTTTGTTCAGAGGTTTCGTGGGGCAGCAAGCCTACTAGGGCAGCAGGATTGTGATGCGAGATATTTTAAAAAAAACTTTCAGTTTTAAATTGTCGGCACTAACATTATTGATTTTGACGCAAAGTAACGGCGTTACAGCCGCGGAAGAAAAATTAATCAGTGGCGCACTAGGTGCTTCACAGTTGTGGGATAGCAATTTTTTTCGAGACCCTGATGAATTTGCGGTCTCGGAGCAAGTGACTGTATTAACCGCTGGTGTCAATGTAGCAACTAATATAAGCCGTCAACAACTTAGTGCACGTTGGGGAGTACGCTCTTTTCAGCATGCAGAAAATGATCAATTTGATGAGACATTCCAGACAGGATTCGCGAGATGGAATGGGGCGTGGTCTGGAGATTTTACCTCCAACCTCGAGTGGTCACGTGACTCTTATCTAGTCGATAGATG
>Ga0247741_1000520_pt1 | contig 22022 bp, 27 predicted proteins | sample UWRJL213509R2_FD_180945 | JGI IMG/M metagenome (GOLD analysis project Ga0247741, IMG submission 180945) | Plant litter microbial communities from Arlington Agricultural Research Station in Wisconsin, United States - UWRJ-L213-509R-2 | ecosystem: Environmental > Terrestrial > Plant litter >... | reverse complement strand
GGCAAGATACCCTAAACACCCTCAAGTAAGCCCTCATCTAATCTGTACCTTTCGATCGTTCTATCACTGATTGCGTTTTTTAAACTTTGAAAGTTTCGCAGTCCGTACGAAGAATGTGGAAAATCGTCCTGTGATTAATGAGCGTGGTCAGCTGAGATTTTCTAACGCAGACACTATTTCTGCTCACCCTATGTGTCATACCTCAATCACAGATAACCGACCTACATCTAAACCCCACTTCGCTGCGGTTTCCATTCAACCTCCAGCGGCCAAACCAGCACCAGCGATCATTCAAGCCATTTCAACATCAGGAACAGGAACAGTGGCGGGCCGTTCTCGGCCATCTCTGGTCCCGGTATCCAGGCCACGACGGATGTCCGCTTTTGGAGGTGGGAATGCGTATCAACCTTTTGCACTCCCTGTTGGTGGATCTAGAAGACTTCAAGCTATCACAGACGAGAAGGACGACGACAGCGATCGATCTGGTAGTCTTGGTCCTGGTTTAACGGAGAAGGAGATAGACGAACGGGTAGCCTTCTTCTGCTTCGTGCCTCATCAAAGATTCTTACAACTTTAAATAGATATCTAAGGCTGTTGAAGCGGCAGTGGAAGCAGAAGTTACCAGGAGGTTGGCTGAGCGCCAGCGGCAAGACGACGAAGAACGAGCCAAGGAGACGGCTGGCAGGGAGGGACAAGTCGGAAGGACTAGGTCCAGATCTCCAGCCAAGGAGTCCAGTCTCCCATCTGGTGTTTTGACCCCACTCCTCAAGCGCCATAGAGACCTCGATGACGAACTCAAGTCTCGCCTCCAGGAACTCGAGAAGAAATAGTGAGCCATTATTATTTCATCCTGCGTCATGGTCCTCAAGCCGTATCTTAGTGAACGTGGAACCAAAGAAACCCAGCTTGCCGACGTGCTCTCCCCGGTCTCCAAGAAGAAGACGGGTCGGGCGTACGTTGCTCTCGCACGTGCTCATTCCGAGAAGTGAGTTCACAAGATCATTGCTTAGGTCAAACTAAATTTTACTTTCCATAGGGGAGACCTCCATGTTGCTCTCGATCTTTATCGCAAGGCGGAGACATACGTCCCTGACAACATGAAATTGAAAGAGAGGTGGATACTCTTCGTTATTCACGTCTTCCTCCTTAAACTGTCTTATAAGCGAACACATATCTGATGTTTGTCTTTTTTTCTCTCTTCTCTTCCCCCCTGGATGGTAATCCATGGGTATAGGATCATCGAAATCGAATGGGCTGTCAAGAATGATAAGGAGTACGTTCCATCTCCCAAGCCTGTGAGGAAACCCAAGTCGAAGAAGACCAAGACTCGTACGAACAGCGAGAACCTGGGAATGGATAATGCTATGGACGTCGACGATCATGAGGCTGGCGAGCACCGCAAAGATTACCGGATGGGGCCTTCCACGAATTTCGGTATGGAGGTCACCAATACAGACAGCCCCAGCCGAGGAAAGCGCTCCTTCACTGATGCAGAAGATTTCCCAACCCAAACTCCACTTAAGAAGCAGAAACGGGTTCTAGCATCGACGCCGGTGGTCAGCGTCAGTTCCGAGGACGAAATGGAACCTCCAGTTGTAGCAAGGAAGAGTCAACAGAAGGTCGTATTGTAGATGTTATGCCACTTAATTCTAGCAGAGGGTTGTTATTTTGTAAATTGCTTTCTTTTCTCTTGCATACTTGCATATCTGTCAATATCGTTTGATACCCGGTCGAGAGTGTTCATGAATTATATTTGGATTATTTTCCTTGCCGATTACAGTTGAAGCGTTCCCATGCACATGCACTCCTTTGCATTTCGGCATCGTGCTCGATCATGGGTGTAAAAATCAGCTGCTTTGTGCGACGATCTCATTGAATCCTTTAGGCAAGTTATCACACACTCACACCCTTATGTGCGGACGGGAAGTCTAAATGGCACTTGGTAATTTAATTGTTGAACGTTTAGCGCCCAGGGGATGATATGATCATGTGGCTGAACGATCAAATTTCATTATGTCGGGGGTTTACAGTATCCTCAGCGGACCAACTGGGCGTTGATACAGCTAAATAAAGTGACTTTCTTTTATAATAAAAAGACCGCGTAGTGCGGTGAATAAATATTTCTAGGGTGTCATACAACCAGATAGACCAGAGGCGCTATAGATACACAATAAATCGGAACCAGGCTGTGGCTACATAGGGTTTATGGGAGAATAATAGATGGGAGGCAGAAGAACGAAAGCGATGTCTAACGAAACGGAAATGTGACTAAATGATACAGTTAGGCGAGATAGCAGCAGACTGGAAAAGATACCGTATAATATAATGAGTGGGTTGTAAGGAAGGAGCGATGGTTGGAGAATTGAGATACTGTTCTTATGCATTGCACAAAGTGTTGATCTGGGGATCAGGGTGTCTAGATCCTCTTCTCTGAGCGTGTCGAAATCGCTCAAGGGTATGGTGGATTATGATGGGACGGAGTGAAAGATCCGTAGGTCGTATCCTCCTCGGTCCCAAGATTCGAATAGGGCTGTTGGCCTGAGCGTGGCATTATATAGCGATAGGCATCCTGCCTGTGAGATGCGATCGGCTGCTCTGTGGGGCTGCTAGGGCCAGAGTTATGTGGGGACAAAGACGGTGCATGGTGAAGGGGAGAAGAGCCATAAGGAACGTTGGTGATGATATTGGTTTGGTAATGGGGGTGCTGAGAGGGTTGGCCCAGAGGGGTGACAGGCGAAATGGGAGACGGAACTCCTCCAAGGATGAAATCCGGGAACGCGTTGTCGAAGAAGAGGGCGCCAACGAGGACGGCACTGGAATTTCGAGCAGGATAGATAATGAGTCCAGCACCCGGAAACGTGCCAGGAGCCCACGACGCGACCGCGACCTAGAAGGAAGGCTGAATGAACTGATTAACCATTATCTGAGCGGAGACATACCGTCTGGTTCGTATAAAGGTAGGCTGCTAAAGAGTGGAAGTTGGTTTTGTTATTAGTGTGTTCGCTATTATCCCGGAGACGATTCGGCATAAATGTGCAAAGCGGGAGGGGAGGCATATATGTTCTCATCCACATCTCAAAGTCGCGCAGGACTTGACGCTCGTACAGAACACGGACATTGAATCTGTCTGGCCACTGTGATGCCCTGCTAGGATGAGTGGCAAATTAGTATGTAGAGCAGATGGAGTGGGTCAACGTACTTTTCGCCGTCAGTCTCAACTGCGGTGACCGATAATGGAAGAGCGCTGTTCCTATCCGACTGTCTCATTCCAATAACGAAAAAATTGCCCCTCCAAGGCGGTGGCTGCGGACGCTGCTGGGAAGGGGCAGGAATGATAGACTCGAGATGGGAGGGAAGGCGGAAAACCATGATGTGATGAGTTGTGCCAGTCTGAGAACCTCTCGTTTATAACTGTTCCATGATGACACACAATAAAAGTCATAAAATAAATCCCGCCCTTCGCCCTGCCACATTGAGCGTGATAGACTTGCCTAGATTCGATTCAGAACACAGATGAAAGAGGTAGGTTAAGATCTCTGGTTTTCGTCGCGTGGCAGACGTCTCCAAGCTGGATTGCTAAGGCACATTCTGTCCATGAAATTCTATGTCCATATGGGTAGTGACATCTGCAGCAGTGCTGAGATCGCTGGCTTGGAGACGATAAGATCATGTAGGTATCGGTTGGTATCGGTGGAATTTTTCATGTGGAACTCGAAATTGGGCCAACTCAGATACTCCCACCAAATTCTTTTTGTTTCCGACCACGCATTCCTCAATACTCACGAGGATGTACGTACTTAGGTAGCCCTGCAAGATTTAAAAGTATTGCGCGGTTTGTGGACAAAAAGTCCTTGGTTTTTTTCGGACGTGGTTCAGGAGCGCCTCAGCTCCATCCACGGTCAAGTTATGGAAACTTTCCCATGCATCCGTCCAGATTGCTGTCAGCTTCAATGATGAGTTCGAACTTCGCGCGCCATGTGGCGGATGATCGACGACCACAGAGGGTTTTGATTAGCCGGAATGACATTGCATTAGGTAGGGGATCGCGTCCCCTATAGTTGCTCGGCCACATCGTTGCTATCCGCTGTGCACGTGCTTGTGGGGATGCCGGGCTCAGCATAGGTACCAAGGGGACTCTGTCAGAAAAGAACATCCAGTGGAATAATTCAGGCGCTGAATAGTCAAAACGGAACAAACATGTCTTTGACGTCGTCCACGTTGTCAAGTCGCTCCGGTCGCGTGGCTTGTTCCGTCAAATGTATTCTCCTCGAAATCACACTACTAATTCGGAATGCCATGAATACGCGATCTGCAAGTCCTGTGCACCTCACCAGACGTGCTATTCTCACTCTTCTGGAAAAACATCATGATACAGATACGCTGCATTCGGGAACTCAGTAAAGGTGTCATGCCGATCAGTGCATGAACGCAATCTTGGCAGAAAATACGAATACTATGCCCCATGGCGCATTGCTAGTCTCACCGAGACGAGCGCTGCCCATCGGGCGATAGCCGGTATTCACATATGTTTACCTTCTGAGTCTTGCGCTGAGTACTGTCGCTCATCGTTAAGGGCAGTTTATTTTAGCGCCCTGGATGTAGTCATTCTTTAGTCATTCCACGCGATCAAGAAGAGAGTGCCGGCTCCGGGCGGTATGCACTGTTATTTTAAGCTTTACAATCGCGATAGGAGACATTGCGCATGCAATTGGAGGTTGAAACTTCCATCTTCCGCCGACTATCACTAGTGTTGTCATTGAGCGCTCAAGACGACCTGGTGTACGCAATTGTTTGGATGCGGTTTATAGAAAATAGCCTTAAGATAACGGGTTTATTTCCGCTGGACTGTAAGATGAGGTACCGAGGACTCAAGATGAGTAACGATACTTATGTTATAGTACTAGTACGCCTGCATGAAATCGAACTCAGATTGGCCCAACTTCTAGAAGAATGTGAGAGTACTCCAGTACTCTTAGGCCGGTGCATGAAGCCAAGGGACTAACAGGCATATTTTCTAGCTGTCTGCAATAGTTTTCCGTCTTAGTACTTATGTACTTTCCGCCATAAACAATCAGTATACAGTTCTGCGCGCTTCTTTTGATCTCCATAGGTTCTCCAATAATAACGGGCCGCTCGGACCGAATTAATAGAGCACCCAAGATCTCCTTCGTCAATTCGGCAGATGATGCGATAAGTTCGTAGATTATTTCAATGTAAGCATACATTAGAATTTTGATGAACTATATACTCAAACCAAATATATGTCCAAGAATTACGGAGCACGAAGGAATCGAGATCATGATACAATACGCCACAATCTAATCCGTTATGTGGAAACGGTATCAAATACGGTGTCTAAATGGGAATGATTACCCTAGAAGGTGGGTCACACAGAGTATCAGGATTTATTCGCTGAAAGCAGATTATATACTTACTGCGTGATCCAGGTCTCCAAAAATTTGGAGCTGCGCCTCTTGGAACCCTTTAAAGGAGTGCCGTAGTTTGGATAGAGCCGCTTGATCGTCGGCCTTAAGAGCTTCGTAGTTACGGAGCGCTTCCTCTAGTTGCTGAGTCTTTCCGACATAGGTCACCAAATCAGCTTCGATAGCCATTTTCGTCTGTTGCACCTCGTCAAACTTGAATTGTAGGGCCGCTAAATCTCCTTCCTTCTTTGACATATTCTCCGTGAGAAGAACCCTATCCTTTTGAGCCTCGACCAATTGAGCTTGGACGCGATCATGATCTGTTTTCGAGGAAACAAGTAATGCCTGAAGCTGCGATATTTCGGAAGCGGTCGCTGCCCGCTCGACCTCGTAACCTCCCTGGGCTTCGATGAGGGCGGCTTCAGATTGTTGTAAACGTTCTCGGATGTGAGAAAGATCTTCTTTCTGGCGCTTAGAAGTGGTGGCTTGGAGAGACAGTTCAGCCTTGAGTTCGTCGACGACCGACTGGGCTTCGATTGCCAGTTCTTTGGCGAGCTGTACCTCCGCGTTTCGTTCTGCCAGATCTCTCGTAAGTTGAAGAGTTTTATCTTCCTCCGCCCTCAATCGGATCATAGCATCCGCCGACTTCGATTCTAGGCTCCCGACGTTACCACGCGCCTGTTCCAGTTCAAGCGATGTTGAAGCCAAGGCAGACTCTGATTCGGAAAGGCGTTCGGATAATTCGCGAAGGGAGACTTCCGAGAATTCCAGCTCTTTGCGCAACCTAGAAACGTCACCCTCTCTTTCTTGCATTCGAGACTCAAGATCCTCCTGCACAAGGCGCCGCGTACGAGCTTCGGCCTCGTAGGTAGCAACACAATGCTGGAGACCGGTAACCTCCTCTCGAAGGACCTGCGCATCATTGGCAGTCCTCGAAAGCGATTCCACGAGATTATCGATGCGCGATTCCCTTTCCCCGTTTTGGTCTTTCAGAGCATCGATTTCTTCGTCGGCCAAGGTGAGGCGGTTTGTTAAGACCCCCTTTGTACGTCCTAGCTCGGCCAATTCGGCCTGCATCCTTTCGATCTCACGTCGAAGAGTAGCGTTGGAGCTACCCACAAGACCTAATTGGTTATGGCTGGCAAAATTCTCCTCCCTCAAGGTGCCAACCTGGGCTTCAAGATCCTGGTTGCGGCTGAAGGACGCCGTAACCATTTCCTCAGCGAGATCGCGGGCTTTTTGAGCGTCGGCGAGCTCGGCTTGGATGGTCAAGTATTCTGCTTGATGTCGATTTATAGTTGCGTCTCGCGACGCGATCATAGCCTCGATGCCTGCTTGCTCGCCCATAGTCTTCAGGCGTGAAATCTCCGCATCTCCAGCAGACATAACTTCGGGCTCACCTACAAGGAGAGTATGGTGAGAGTCGGTATTGATATCGGTGTCATGATCCCCCTCCTCGTAGTCGAGGTCTCTTTCCGGTGAGCTCGGCGCTGGTGTCGGCCGCTTGCTGAGGTTAGATATAAAGGAGCCAGATTGAGTACGAGTGAGGCCCGATGGCCCGGGGTAGAGACGGGTAGGGAGAGCTGCGGAAGGCCGGTTCAAAGGAGTTTGAGATGGTTCATTGAAGTTTCTGAGGTGAGAGTGTCAATGAATCGTTCAGCACCGATAGCATTAACGTACATTGCTCTGACCGGTGATCCGACAAAACTCATTCTGTCAGATCCGATATTTATGGATGCCTCTTTCCTGGCTGTGGCCAGTTCCCGTCTGAGCGTTTCAAGCTCGTCGTCACGCTCTCTGAGCTCTTCTCTTAGATGGCTGGTGAGAACTTCTTCTTCGTCGTCAAGGTCGGTTAATGGAGAAGTGGCGCATCGTCGATTGGCCTGAGAACGTTGTAAAGCCTGAAGCTCCGTCTTGAGCTAGCAACGAGGATATTAAACCGTCAGTCTTGACTGAATTGAAAGCTGTGGATTGACGTACTTCGGACTTTGTCATTCTCGAAATGGCCTTCTTGCTGGGTGACCCTACGTCTGAGGACCTCGCACGTTTCTTCATGGGTGATCCACTTGCAGCGTGGTCAAAATTATAGTGAGACTCTCCATGCGACCGTTTCAGACTATGCAGTGTAACCTGCTTCCAAACCAAATCTTCTTGTCGCGGTGTAGGAGAACCACCATTGGAAGCTTTAAGCGATTTGCGTGCGCTAGAGATTCTGGAGAATGAAAGATTAGATTGGTGATCAGTGGTAATGAAGGCGGTGGCACTGACGCTCGCTTCCCATTGGGGGTGAGAGCCAGACTGCCTGAAGGCGAAGCGGGCTCAAGTATTCCTTCGTCTTCCTGTGACCAGCATCAGTACGAGAGGGGATTATGACACGATCTGGACTCACCAATTTGCCAACAGCCTTATTCACCCATGCCGACCAGTGCGGCCCCAACTTCTCCTTTTTGGTTTGCACGTTCTTCTTCACTAACAAATGGAAACAGTCGATTGAGTGATTGATTCGCAAATAAAGCAATGCACCATACCTTGAGCTCTGAGACTTGCGCGGTGGACTGAGTGTTTTCTGTGCTCCTTTTGGATTTGACTGAAGGCTTGTAGGACACCTAGTCGGCAGTAATTTGCGTGATAAGCCACTGCGACAAGAAAACTGAGGTGATGACTTACGTTCCACATATGTGGCCTTGGGCTTCTTCGTCGTCGTCGATTTTCTCAAGACCATGATGGAGGTTGCTGTTAAAGATGAAGTGGGGAGTGGGGTCGTTTTACGCGTGTAGCATCTAATAAAGGGCTCCACGGTGTAATATCATGTGACTAGGGCGGGGACGACCCAATCCAAAAATGGGAAATGCGACTCGGCGCGACTCCTCGGAACACGGGGCTGAGTCAGTAGCGGCAGGATAACAATAGAGATAAGTGACTCGTCACGTAAGGCAATAACCTTAAGCTGGTTTGGAAATTGGTAGAAAAGTTCGTTACAGAATTATTGGTTAGAGTACACATCATCCGCCGATTTGAGTACCATTCTTATCTGTGCATTGCAACCAGACACTGCAAGGCGGGTACAAACCTTCAGGCTCATTACCGGCATCCTCCAGGAGTAGCGCGATGACGCCATGTGCAGGTACATCCTCCGCTATGAATGTTCTGACGACGGTTCCGTTGTCGGTGTGTGTCCATAAATCCTGCACGGAAGCAGAAGGTCATGTTAAATTTTCAAGACGAAGCCAGGAATTTGAAAACGTGCGTACCCTTACGGAGTACTGACGACCTGCGCGAATGAATGGAGATTCGGTCAGATTGAACGACATGGTGGCGGGTTTGTTTAAAGTATTGAGCTACATGACATTGGCTACTTCAATTCCAAGAAGCATGAGAAAGCGACCGCTTACGAGCATGAAAAGGGTCCCATTCTGAGAGCGGCCACTCCAATACTGAGCAGGATGGGTCTTATTGCTAGTCCAGTCAGGCTGAATTAGTTAGTTGATGAACGCAAAACCTCATTTGACATGTCTCTTACATTGATACCCCACCGAAAGGGTGACAAACTCTTTCCAATCACTGGATCTTGATTGATAGCCAAGATCTCTTGGTTGGTAAGTATGTCTAGAATCTCGGGAGTGATTGCAGTAAGCTGGTTCGACAGAAAAGCTTGTCAGAGCTTATCATTCAGGCGAGTTGTCAAAATTAGCCCACATTGGTACCGATCTGGGGTTGTGTTGGAAAGCCGTTTTGGAAGTAATCACAAGGAAAGAAATAACATACCAGAAGAGGGGATTTCAGTAGGGCCCAGGCCGTGAAGTGTGACTTCGATTCTTCGTAAGTAAGTTCGCCATTTCCACTGTCCGAAGTCTTAAGCATAGAGTCCGTGGTATCTGGACGTGACCTACACTTGAAGCTGAAACGATCGCGCCTAATATAAGTGAGAGACAGTTGGGTTGGCAAACTACATACCATATCCAAGTCATTATGTCCGTAGAAGTCTGTTGCATGAGTCAAAAAAGAGTTTCTGGGATAGTTCTCGTCAGTTTGGACATGGAGTTAGATCATTTATCAACTAACGTGTTGAGAATATCAGTGATGGATTTCCACTGCGACCTAATGTCGTAGGTCGTCTGGGATAAGAAGCATGTTCAGATACATTCATATACAGCACGCGAATCACCTTACCCTCCAGCTGTGCCCACCCATTTCTGCACCCCAGCTGCATGATATAATCATAGTTGTCAGTTAGAATTATCCGAGTCGATATTGATGAGCTTTTCTTACATCCATACTTGGCTCTATGGTTATGTCAAAATCTATCCGGGTTGAAATTAATACGACATACCCATCCCCATTCACAAAGGGAAAATACGAATGATTTTTCAAACTTCTGGCCGGCCTCTTTGAGCGCGTCAGCCATTCGTTGATATCCTGAGGTCGCATGCGTTAATGAGGCGCATATGGCTAGGTTTATGTATATCTGAGACTCACGTCCAACCGTTCCCTCCCTAGTGATGTTATCAAACGGAATATTGCAGTTATCATACCTTGCAATACAATAAGTATACCAAGTCGGGTGGAATGTATAGACAACTGAATCATACTTTAGCAGGTCAAATCCCCAGTTAGCGAAGGTGGTCGCATCCCGAACTTCATTGCCGTAGGAACCAGGATATCCCGCGCATGTGAACCACCCTGCGTCGCTGTACTGCAAAGCAAACATTAACGCAGATTCTGCAGCCCACCTACTAGGCTTACAATTCCGGTTTTGCTTTGTTCGATTGAGTTGGAGGAAAGAACGAGAACGAGGTCAATGAGACTCACAATCCAAGGGCGTGGATCCGCTTGTTGAGTTTCTTCATGCCACCTTTGAAGCGGACTTTGTCTGAGGATATGGTGTCAATACTGTTTCCAAGAGCTCTGAGGACACTACTGACCTTCTACGATATCGCCACTTGGACTCCGTTTCTTTTCAGAATAACAGTCGTCGATATTCACATAGTTGTATCCCGCTGCCTGTAGTGAAAATGAGCGTTGCTCTCGGTCAGTGCGCTCTACGACGACGTGAATACCGACACACCTGGAGACCTAAGGCCTTCATTTGCTCCGCGGTCTTTAATACGAGATCTTCATCAATATTGCACTACAACTACGTTGGTAAAAGGTCTAGACATGTCCGATCGACTTCACAGACCTGGTAGGCATTCCATGCTGATCGTCCAGTTAGGCACAACTGGGACAGTGGAGGCAACTAGCTTACTATTGTAACCAAGAACTAATACGGGCATAAGAGTCTGGTTATTTGGTCGTTTTCTAGAACGATATGGGAACTCACCAGGGAGACGGGCGACGTCGTTCGTTTTCGTTTTCGAACCTCCGCTAGTGTCCACACCACTGTCGGACAAGAGGCCGTCGAAGACGAAAAGCCTGACGAAGGCACCAGCAAGTTGCGCTATCGTGAACATGGTGTAAAGCAGACCTCAGTTTTGAATCCCCTCGATACCTGTGTTGTCTAAGCTTGGTAGTCACTGGTCATGAGCCACTGTGATAGCACCCGGGCCGGCAATCCTGGATGCACTTTTTATAATGCATTACATAAAACTATCCTACGACAAAACTGCCTAAGCGAAAACTAAAGAGTAAAAGCTCAGATAGAGTTGGGGTCTGCGTTGAGTTTGCGGGAGGTATATTTAAAACAGCCGTTTACGATAAAATGAACCAGGTGGCGTTAATGTTGTTGCCATTGCTTGGCTTCAAGTTGTGTAGACGGAGTTCAGACTGAGAACACTACAGTATAGATTCTATAATAAATTGACTAAACAACTGGATATATATGACTGAAGAATTTAATTAAGCAGCTAGAGCTGCTCTTGATCTTGCTATAACAGCAGCTACAAGGCCATGGACATCGTCAACCTGGACTTGTGCATCAATTAGATCCCCAACATTCACTCCCAGCTCGTCTGGCCCCGACACTTGCGCATCAGCGAGGCGTCTAGTGTCTGGCGCGAATATAAGTGTTATGGTGATGCGATGGGGAGGTGATGGCGACGGCGAGTCAAGCTTGTATGTCAGTCGAAGTTCGTTCTCAGATGCGGAGTGGGATTCCTCTAAATTGTTGAGGGAGCGTTGCAGTGTTAAAGATGCATTGTACCTGAGGTCGGTTGTCAGAATGCATGTCAATGTTATGGAAGTAAGAAGCTCACCAGTCGTACAATGGAACGAGTCTGCTGTCATCCTCGTCCACCTGAGCCATCATTACAGCCTTGTCTGCTTCTGTCGCGTTAGTCCGCAAACTCTCTAGTTCTGAGGCGCTGGATCTGATCCATGACTTTTCGCTCTTGCCCTTTTGCTTGACATCCTGCACCTTATCGCTCAACATCTGCATCTCCGTCACCTGATCAGCGAGTTTTTGCTCAGCGAGTGGGATCGTCAGGCGTGGCTGAGGGTGAGTTTGTCGAAGTAGCATGAGCGACGTTCGTGCTTCGATGATTTTCTGGGATAAAAAGGCGGCCCGATCCGTCGCCTCTCTCACTCGGACGTAGTCTGGGGCAAATAGTCAGCTTGTGTCCGCGGTTTTGGTCGTTTACTGACCTTGCTCAACCAGAGGCGCTAGCAGCCTGATATTGTTTTGCATATCGGCAAGGCCTTCCTTCGAGACCTTGAGCTTCTCTTTCTTCTCCTCATTTATTGTCGAAAGTTCTTTGTTCTCTTCAGCCGTGACTATAGGCGCATCGTCGATGTCGCTAACGATGGATTTGACATATTTATCCTTCGCGTTCTGCTCCAGATATTGAAATTTCAATTTTCGAAGATATGACTAGTGCACAGGGTTAGCCAACGATCGTCGTGGATGGGATCAACTTACGATTTGGGCTGCAACATCCATCGCCACGATGGCGGGGTCCTTGTTCTCCTCATCCTCATTATCTGACCCTGCTTGGCCTTCGGTGTCGCGAGCGTTCAGCTCGATAACTTTCTTCGCAAGTTGAAGGTCCGAGCCTTCGAGGTGGACTTGCAGCTCCCTTGCTTTCCGAACCAATTCGCCATGCTCAACAGACAGTTCAAGGGAGGGCCTGGTGACGGGCATCTGGGACGTATATGTTAGACCAGATGAAGGGGGTAATCACAGACGTTTTAACCTTATACGAGTGCTCTAGCACAATAGGTGCAAGGGGAGATTGGTGGTTTGTTGACGACAATCAATGACAATGACAATCATCGCGAACGCGACTTAGGGTCATCACGTGTAAAATTTGCGCACATGACCGCGTATGCTTCAAGGGATCCGGCATGGACAGACAACACGTGCTCAGGGGCTGTCACCGCATATGGGCCTTCGCCATTGGCTGCCTGCGCTGCACGGTGCAAAGGTTATCACCAACCACCACCAGCTTCGCAGTGCATCAACAAGAATCTCTGTACAAGATACTGCGACTAATTTCCGAGCTACTTCAGGAGGATTTCTGCACTAAGACGTGGACGTATAAGTGGGAGTTAGCAAGGACGACGAAGACTCGAGCGGGGTCATGGAGTACAACAGAGGTGAACATCTGACCACGATGCATGATTGCTGTAACCTCTGAACGGATCATAATATTCTAGTTTACTCTCCTCTGCCAGTAGAAGAGGGTCATTCCTCGCATGAAAGGCTCATTGGTGCGTCCCAGTCGCGACTGAAACACTCGATTCTTTCCGGCACTGACGCTTCGCTTGTTAGAAGGTGGGCCGCAAATGCAAGAAAGATCCTGTGAGTTGGCTTCTAATGCCCACTTCCATATGGGTTCTCATCACGAAACGCAGTCCACGAGGATCGCAGTATGAATGGTGACGATTCTGTGAGTCTCTTCGGGAGAAGCATTGACAGCGCGAAGGCTTACCTTACCCTGTGGTATCTAGCGTCAAGATCATCTTTGCCTTGGTCTGACATTGTAAGTGAGTTCTACTGCTCGCAGATGACCACCTGTGCTAAATATACCATGTCAATAGATCATCCATATGGTTCAGGTGGACAGGCGCATACATCCAGTACGCCTTCTAGAAATCCTCTTTAGAGCATCTACTGACCTTCATATATATACAGCAAATGAAAGCAATGTAGCAAGAAAGCGCGGGATAGTACTCGTGTTAACGCCTTTTACCATCGCCATGACTATTGGTATTTTCATTGTAGCTGCACTGGCAACTGTGTGGAACGTCCGTGGAGGCAAATCTCTTGACCTCGGAGCGGACGTAGGCAAGCTTCCCTGTGAGTCTGAGTATCGCTACTTCCTTCAACAGCAACTAAAATGTTTGAATAAGTTATGGGCTACAATAGTAAGAGTTTATTACATTTTCACTGGAGACCATGCTTACCGGGTGGCCCGTAGCTTGGAATGCATACTATGTGCGAAGTCTCCATGCCTGTGGCTTCTATGTCTAACACTTTAATAGTGCAGCATCAACGAGTCCCTGATTCTCGAGACATCTCAATATATGAAAGACTTGGGATTGCTGGTATGGTCCTGTTATTCATCGACCCAAAAGATGCACTGAAGCTGCCTACAGGACGTTGGGTACAACTGGATCAACATCGATGATTGCTACTCAGAGAAAAACCGAAGTGCTTCCGGCGATATCATTGCAAGTAAGGACTAACAAACACTGGCTTAAAGAAATGCTATCTCAGTTTTGCCTACAGACAAGGAGCGTTTTCCATCTGGAATGAAGTGGTTGACCGACAAGATCCACAAGTTGGGATTGTGAGCTGAATCCCGAACTTCTCGCATCACGAATATTCATATACGTTTGGGTGATGTAGCAAAGCGGGCATCGTGCGTTCCTCGACCTTCTCCCTGTCAGACTTCTTAACCTTACCCCTCTACTTTGATGTAGTATAGTGATTCCGGGTGGTTCACTTGCCAGCTATATCCAGGATCATTCATGAACGAAGAAAGGTAGCTGCTTTTGAGCTCAGTCCGCAGAAGCACTTGGGCCTAACTATGATCGCGTACAGAGACATCAAAACCTTCCAGGACTGGGGTTTCGAACTACTGAAGTATTTTCTTCTTTCATTGTAAAAAATGATTTGTTCATGTCTAATTCAATCAGATATGACAATTGCGCAGGTGAATAACTAGGTTTACTCTACTGCGCTGCGCTGATTGATTTATCAGTGCCCCATGACGAGGTTATCAAGGAGGGCATAGTTGGCAGTGGGTACCTTCAATGCTCAGGTCGATCCGTTGCTGACAGCAATGGGCAGAATACACACGTATGTCGAACGCTATTAAAAGCCTGAGCAAGTTGTCTGGAAAACCGCCGTTCCTTTTCTCCCTTTGCGAATGGGGTCGGGTATGTAGGCGTCCGTGGAATCACTTGAGCTATGACTGACAGCTTTGACAGGAGCAACCATGGATTTGGGGGAAGCGGCTTGGTCACTCTTGGAGGGTAGGTCACTCATTCTTATGATTGTCTCTTTTAATCAATTGTATCCAGACTACGGATGATATTGGTGAGTCCGGATGCCGGTTTGAGGGTTTGTTTATTGCTTGAATGTCGTTGATAATTGTAGGTGCCAACTGGCATTCCCTCACGAGCATTATAAACCAGTACGTCGCTTAGTCTAGATTTCTTCTAGAACGAACTAAACCTTCTCTTTGACTAGAAACTCATTTTACGCTTGGTCAACCGACTTCTACGGTCGTAATGATCTTGATATCGTAAGTTCACTTCTTTCAAGCATTGTTTCCTGAGTTGCTGATTGATATGCTAGCTCGAAGTGTAACGAAAATTTGCAATTCACACCTCTCCCATCGATGCTGATGCTCAGTCTAGCGGCAACGGCGATCTTAGTTACGATGAAGCCAAGTCCCATTTCACGGTCTGGGCCCTGATGAAGTCCCCTCTATTGATCGTTGAGTTTGTCACGTCCATTGTTCAGAGTTGACACTGACGGCATCCATTAGAGTACTGACGTGAGTGTCGTTATGCCGGATGCAACGGCAAACACTAATATCACTCTCACAAATAGCTCTCGAGAGTCAAGCCCGAGATGCTCAGCATCCTCAAGAACAAGGAAATCATCGCTATCAACCAAGACCCAGTTGTAGGCACATCGGTAACACCTTTCAGGTGGGGAATAAACGTAAGCACTAAATCCATTGCAAAATTCTGCGTATCAATACATCGCTAATTCGTTCCGAATCAGCCGGATTGGACATACGATAGCACTCACCCTGCCGTATTCTGGAGTGGAGAAAGTCAGAATGGCACCGTATTCATGCTTGTAAGCTGCCAAATCTATTTAATCCCCTCACGAAGGGTCACTGAATCCACTATATCCCCTTCAGCTCAACTCTTTGGATTATCCTGCCGATTTATGGTTCCGCTTGACAGAATCGCCGTGGATCCGCGCTGGACGACAATACAACGTTCGGGTTGGTATTTCTTTTCCAGTTTTCTGAGAGCAATCATTTATTTGGATTCTGTGTCCCTATAGGATCTATGGACTCACACGGATAACGGGACCGCAGTCCGCAACTTTACGGCACGAGCTGTACCTCCTCACGGCGTTGTGGCTCTGCTCCTGACGGATGCAGGGGACGAACCCGCGGGTACGATGCCCCCGTGTGCAATCAAAGAGTGGTGCATGGGTCAGAATGACACGGATCGACATGACGATGACCAGTAGGTGAATAGTCTGTTCCATGTGCAAACATGGTTGTAGGGTTGATTTGGTACAAAAGACAAAAAAAGAATGTAGTGCTGGTACATAATAAATCTCTTCGATGATATAGTAGTAGTAAGTAAAAACCGACAATGTTAACGACGAAAGCGAAGAACATAACATGGTACATAACGAGATGGATGGCGGCAATGGTAATAAATTTGATTAGACGGGGAAGTAGATGAGGGGTAAATGCATTGAAGTGTTGTATTGTAGAGTGGTGCGAAGTGATTTCCATGCGAGAGTTCGAAATGCGAGTGTAACAAGAAAGGAGATGGCGAAACAAAGCGAGGTAATTAGATAGCAGAATATGTCCCTGCAAGCGAACAAAGTTGTCAGCTCAGGTCGTTCGAAGTTTGTCCAAGCCGAAAAGAACTCACATATACGGGCAGTATTGTCTCCACTTCCAGTGGCCAGCATTCCCCCAAGGGGATTAATATCCAGAGATATGACTGCAAGAGATTTACGTGTGGTGATTAGAGATAAGTTCAATCGATACATGACCCAACGAGAGCTCGACATGGAAGAAGCCATGCGCAAGGCAGAAAAGGTCAGGGACTCACCAGAATTCTTATGACCTTGTAGCATGAACTGAAGAGCACCGTTCCGATCCCAGAAATGAACGCTGCGGTCCTTTGATCCCGAAACAACCCACCGGCCATCATTTGAGATAGAAACAGAGAGGACAAAATCCTGGTGGTTAGGGAATAGAGTTTTAGAAAAATGAAATGAAGAGCTCGGGAGGGAGCATGGTGGCTGAAACATAGACCTACCCGATGACCAACGAAACTCGTAACAGGCGGCGAACTGCCACGACGGTCAACTGCGGTGCTCGTGCTCGGTGTGCTGGAACGACCATCCTTTGACCGCAGGAACTCGTTGACGGTGTTGGTGATGTCCCAGAACTTGAGCTTCTTATCCAGACTACCGCTGACGATCCCCTTTCCGTCAGGCGTGAACGCGACACTGTACACACTATCCTCGTGCCCACGCAGGCGCTTAACTAGTGCTCCTGATGTCACATCCCAAATCCGGATCGAGCAGTCCAGGCTGCCGGCGGCTACAAGAGTGCCGTCGGGGGATATGGCGACGCTCGTGACGCCGCCATCCGACTCGGGTTGGCCAGGAGCTGGTACGGCGGTGGTGTCGGAAATGACAACGATACGACCAGACTGGTCGTTCATGTCCCAAATTCGCATGGTTTTGTCGCCCGACCCGGAGACGATATACCGGCCATCACGAGAGAAGTCGAGTGAGTAGATTTCTTGTTCGTGACCGTTAAAGGTGTGTAGGATACGGCGCTTGGCGATGTCCCATACCTGAATGGTAAAGAGGGCCAAGGACCGATCAGGATTTCTTGGACCCGAAGCAAAATACTAGCCCGAGTACGTACCCTGATTTTATGGTCCTCTGCTCCTGTAGCAAGGAGTTTGCCGTCGGGGCTAAATCGCACACTGCGGATATACAGATCTCCGGTTTTCGGTGCGGACTCATCTTCAATTGTGCTATGAAAGCGTCAAAGGGTATTGTGAGTTAATGTCCACCACCTCGATCGCCAGCGACAGGGAAAAGTTATGTATCACGCACCAAATCCTGTGTCCCGTCTGCACATCAAATATTTGAGCAGTTCGATTACACCCCGTGGCGACAAAGCGCCCATCCGCCGAGAACTGGACACAGCAGACAACACTATTGACAACCACAGCAATCGGAGGGAGAATCAACAAACAGAAAAAGGTACAAAAAATGATATCATCAGCATCCATTACGGTAGTTCTATCGCACAACACCACTCACGTCGCGTGTACAAATGTGTGTTGAAGGTTGACGTCTAGTGCCTTTTTCACTTGAGGGTTGAAGACAACGTACCAATCCAGGCCTTCTTTTCTGTATTCAGGGGGGACGTTATAGAATGAAAGTTCTTCGACAGGTGGTGCTGGCGGAGTCAGATTCATAGGTGGGAGAGCCGTTGATGTTGATTTAGTTGACGAGCTGGAACCGGCGGCTTCATTACGATAGATGCCCAACGAATTGTTGAAGGGAGGTTGGGAAGACAGCGGTTTCACGGTGGACTGACCCGGTACGCCAAGTGTGTTACGCGATCCCATCGGAATATCTAAAATAGTAAAAAGGAGGTTTGGTTCAACTCATCCGAACGGATGCACAAGCGAGAGACGCGATTGCGGAATTGAGAAGGAATGGTATGACTTACCCGCTTGTTCGTGTGCCTTGTGTCGTTTAGCATCACGCTGGTCGTATTCTCGGTCACGATCCGACTCGTCCCTAGCCTTTCCTCGGAATTCGCGGTCGTTGCTAACGATATCACGCTCGCGTTCGATGGGGAGGTGATTCCGAGTCAAAGGTCGATTGCCTTGAGGGTGGTAGGGGGGATCCGCGGCGGAAGAAGGGGAGAAGCTGAGTGGCGCGTCGCTGATACTTAGAACGCGTGGGCTACGTCCAATGATGCCGCTAGGCTGCTGTCCTCGCGCAATCATTAATTCGGAATGGAGGCGTTTGAGTTCATCCTCATATTGCATGCACACTCTTGTGTGTTTGCTTTCTAGTTCGAAAAGCGATCGTCGCATTGAATTCATCTCGGCGACTTGTGCATCGACTGTAAAATATACGTCACGGTCTGGACACCGAAGAGGAATTGAAAACTCACCCTTTGACTCGCATTCGTCGCGCTGGGCCCTCATGGCTGTGAGCTCCGCCTGAAGCGATTCGTGCCAGTGCTTGATTGCATCCAGGGAATCAGCAAAAGACGGTGGTGATTGTGAAGCCGCCTGGGTGGGGTTTGTGCGCACAGCACTTGGCTGCATAGGCCGATGCTGCAAGGGCTGTTAATGAAGAAAGTAAAAAGTTCAAAGGACGACCTACGTTGTATACTGCACTGCTCGCCATTGGTGGTAGTTGAGGGGAGTGGGGCTCCCTTGGCTGTGTGCTGTGCTGAATAGCGGGGAGGAGGAAGGAAAGGTTGCATAGTCCATTCCCGAGCAAATATATACATACGATACAAATGAAATCGCCGGACTGAGATCGCGGATTCTAACTGATGCTCGTTGCGTGGCTAATGGGTCTGTCCCTTTTTGGTCATTTTTGCCGCCGGGTCAGATCCAGATCTTCTCTGTCAGCAGACGGCGCTTACCGAGGTTTCGTGCCAGCTCAGAGGATCCCACAATCTGCCAAATGCACAGCAAGCAAAGGGAGGAGGAAAAAAATTGTGGGTGTTGCCAAATAAACTAGAAGACACCTTACCGGAAGCAGCGACGGTGGTTCCAAATAGGTTGCCGATCCATAAGTCCGTCGTTCTCGGTATGCAAGTCAAAGGCGAAGAATAAAAAAAGACCAAACGACCTTCGCGGGTAATGGTTCAATTGAATTGAATGTAACTCTCCTGAGCATCATCAACCGAACACCTTATTGAAAGTCTTATCAAGGCTGATCTTGAATCCAGTTCAACCTGGGTGCAAGTTTATGAATCCCAACTTCTGTACAAGTCTAAGGTCCAAAAATTAAGCCAATTTTCACAAACCAGAACCAGAAAGGCAGCGAGGCCCTGATGACCGCTGGGTATGTTTTCCTCATCTGTTCAGGAAGTTCGGTACGGATCCCCCCTGGAGACGATGTCGTGCCTAACTTCATTGGGATTCAGTTCAGAAAACTTACTAGAAGCGAGGCGTCCCTAGAGCTAACCTGCTCAACCAACGCAGTTGGTTGGCTAAAGACTTTCTCCGCCATTGCGCGCATTTGTGTAGATGTTCCTCGTGAAGAGACGGAAAGGTACAAATGAGATCACCTCCAGATCCTATACATAGACATGCCGAGTATATGTTACATATATGAAGTCCGTCATGGCATCATTGCACTTGCAGGCTAGGCGCAAACCCCCTTTGTGCTTCACGGAGCGATCGACAAGGTTCCTGCCAATGCCATTGGCAGTCGTTTTAGTCACCTGGGTGGATTGAATGTGTGGCCCTTTTAAGCGTGCCAGCCCGACTGATAAGGAAGGGTAGTTGAAAGAACTTTAAAACATATCTGTCAGACTCCCTACTGACATGCCGCATGGCGCGCATGGTGGACGCCTGAATCTTCGCGGCAACGTACGGTAGTACCGGACTTCGAAAAGCAAGGCCTGTTCCCTTGTATTTACTTTCCATTAACGCGTGAAAGCGTGGGTACTGAGACTCCGAGTACGCAATACTATGTTTCCGAAGCGATATCCTTGCCCAGATAAGGAATCTCAGCAAGCTTAAGCTTCTGATCATTGATAATGACACTGGCACTGGCATCTACTGGCATGCGGGGCATGCAGAGTTCATCTATCGATAACCGTGATAAAGTTACCCTCCGATGGTTTGAACGCCGGTTGTTCTCGTGCTCCTTTAGACCTTCAGACAATTACGAGTGCGTTACTCTGCGTTTGGATATTCACTGCACCTCCATAGAACCAAAGCCGATGCCGCCCTCCACTACCCACTGTCGCGTCGGACAAAGGCGTTACCAGACCTCCGGACATTTCAAGTTACTGTACAGCTGCAATCAACTCCAAATACTTGATCCCAAGAGTTTTTATATGGCGGATTTCGGAGGGGGGTGGTCCAGGCCCATATATTATTTATATTGCACCCCCTCCCTCCAATAATGCCTCCATAAACATTGACACTACTGGACAGACGGTAGTAACCGGGTTTGGGGCTCACCGTCATTGATCTTATTTCCGGCGATGGGCCTAACTCACAATCATGGGTTTTGAGGCCATGAAGACAGCCAAACAGGCCGCCGATCATCCAAGCGAAGCGACGCAGTGCTGAGACCCAAATGTTAAACGCTGCCCGGCACCAGCGAAGGTGATCAAGCAGAAGATGATGGGTTCGGGTAACCTTAATTAGCGCTCGGAATGGGTTCGCCCCCCCCGAGATAATCCTCGGACTTGGATTCATCGATAAACCCACAGTCCAATAAGAGAGGATGATGCGGGCACAGGACCAAGCGGCTTTCGTGGGACACCCTAGTGGTATCGATGGGATGGTGCATAAGATACCAGGAACGTTGCATCGCGCCGTTTGTATATAGAGTAATAGCATTGGCAATCGTCATCCATCCAGGATCCTGCTCAAAGTGCGCTGTAAGTGCGCCGATCAATTGTTCGCGTGCGTTTGTCAGATGTCGGTGTACGGGAAGTTCCCGACGACGTGGTGCATTAGCGTCACCAATATAGGCTTTGGTAGATAGAGTAAGATGATCATATTCGGGTGAGCATGAGCTGTCAATTAGAGGGCGTTTAATGGCCGTCGCCGCATTGCAAGTTAGGTCAAAGACCAGAGTACAGGTGGGACTCGTACGGGCGGTGGGTGGAGAGTATTTTCCGGCTAGGTACAGTTCCAAGCAGAGAGCGCTTGTGCGTTATCCGAGGGCGGGATACATAGGAGTACATCCTAGCTGCGGAGGAGAATTAGAACCTCAGCAACGCTCTTCCCGAATGCCCAAAAATATCCAACATCGAGCGCCCACATATGACACCGAAATCTTCCATAGGAATCCTACCTGCAGGTCACGTCAGGAAAAGGATTCTTCCTCTCTCCAGACTGAGCTCCTCGGCTACCCAACGTAATCGTTCCTGGAAAAGATATGAAAGTCACGAAGTGACACGCACTCCAGAGCGCTTAGAACCCAGCGAATGTGATGTTCGGTATGTCAGCCTCCTGACAGTGTTCGATCTTTTCGGGGAGTTGAGCTGACTGATGCAACGAGCATTTGGGGGTGGTCAGGCGGGAGTAGGACCCCTGAAAGTACTGCTCAATGCCATATCCCAGTCCGGATCAGATTTTTGAGATTTTTTGAGAGGCCATATCCAATCCGGATCAGAATTTGGCCAAAACTCACGAAGGTCATATGCATAGTCC
>Ga0247741_1000517_pt1 | contig 22090 bp, 20 predicted proteins | sample UWRJL213509R2_FD_180945 | JGI IMG/M metagenome (GOLD analysis project Ga0247741, IMG submission 180945) | Plant litter microbial communities from Arlington Agricultural Research Station in Wisconsin, United States - UWRJ-L213-509R-2 | ecosystem: Environmental > Terrestrial > Plant litter >... | reverse complement strand
CGCGACGGTCCACAGCACGCCTTTCAGACGGGGATTGGTACGGATGTGAGTTGGCAGATCTGGGGAAGGCGGGCTGACCGAAGGTGGGGTGTCGAGATATCGAGACATGATTTCCTCCATGCCGGGGTAACGAACTCATGACCCCATCGTTCCAGACGACGGTCGTCGTATACCAGAGGTGTCATCCCTCATTCGCTGGAACGAGCCATCGCCGGTTCGCGACGATCCTCGTTGTTGGACAATGGGGGCCATTCGATCTCGATAAACATCAATCGACGGCTCCATGTTGCCGATGATGTCATGGGTGATCGATACGAAAGGTCGGATCGCCTGCTGGTTTGTCGTGATGTTGTAAGCGTTACACATCGGTCGTTGCCTCCTCACTCTTCGAACGGATCGTCGTGAGAACAGATCGTCCTATCCAGAGAGCAGATTGATCAGATGGGCTAGCAGCGGTGGGAAGCGATCTTTTCGAACCGAAAAATTATCGGGGCACCCTGAGCCGCTTCTCTTCCCATTGAAGGTACTGGTCAGCGATCATCCTTCGGCGCTCTTCCTTTTGGCGTTCGGCCTCCCTGCGAAGTGTTTCTTGTCGTCTTGCTTTGGTTGCCGCAGAAGCCTTTTTGGCCTTTGCTGTCGCCTTCGATTTTTTTGCGGTCGCGGTCACCTTAGCCGGTGCGCGGCCGGGTGACCTGCGAAAATGCCATTCGACGTTGCCCGGCTCGAAACCGATATCGGGGTCTCTGTACATCAGAAAGCGCCGGGAAGCGTTGGTCGGAGTGGCGTCTATCAAGTCGTCGTAGAAGTTTTCGAACGCTAGACGCCATCTTTCGCAGACGTGCGCCCCTGACGCCAAAACATCGAGGTATTGCTCTCGAAGGAAATTTTTCTTGTCCATGCCATCAAAAAATACAGAAAATTGGGAACAGAGCAAGAACGAAAAAATCCAGCGACGGAGCTGCGTCTCTTTGTACCACGGTGGAGGGCTGAAAATCAGTACGTGGAGACCGCCCTGGCTGGACATTGTCGCGCACGGCCGCCCAGGCGGCCTTGGGGTTCTCGTTGGAAACGACGCTGGTGATCGTGCGTTTGGGCGCATCGGGATTGTGCTCGCGGATCGACAGGACGCACATGCGTTTACCATTCTGGTTCTACTTGCGGCGACGGTCGATGCGCTCTTCCTTCTTGTTCTCAGGCTTGATGTGGTCGCCAATGTACTTGCCGTCGATCTAGACGGAGTCCCAGAGCTTCATCTTCGCCCGGCGCTTGCCGATCGCCTCCCTGATCTTGGCGAGCAACACCCAAGCGGTCTTGTACTCGACACCGAGTTTGCGGGTGAGGTGCACAGCAGCAAGGCCTTTCCGCGCTTAGGTAGCAACTGCCACCAAACTTATAAGAGGGATTCAGCGCTTCGGGCTGAACCCCTGCATATCATCATCGCTTGAGGTTTTGACTGCTCGTGTTGGCCTAGAAATGCTGTAGTCATTCCGATCATAGGACACGCGAAGCGTCTGAGCCGGCCTATGACCGTTCAAGAAATTGTCCAGTTCAACAGCACGGGATCTGGATAGTTGGACCTTTTCAGCAAACTCCGGCCATCGATCGACGGCCGTTCGCACTTGCTCTATAATATCCTTGGCATCCTGATCCGAGATCGAGGCCCCCCTGGCGACCGCCAAGAGGTGAGGCAATCCAGGCGTTCTACCTTCTCCGGCGATTGCAGCGCTGTGTTCTCCGCCTGGGCCTGACGAAAAAGTCAGATCGTACGCGGGTGCCAAAAACCACCGACCAGTCCCGTCCATTAAGAAGGCGTGGTTCTTCGCATGGTCGTCGCGGTTCCTAGCATAGACGTTAAACACCATGTTTCGGAACATCTTGAGAACTTCCCCGGCATCGCGGGTCATCATATGCGTAAGCTTGTGCAGTTGCTCATAGTTCAGTGATGCCTCGCGGTGGCTGGCATTTAACAGGCCGCTTGCCGTGTGCATGTGGAGCCTGCCGGCACGTGTCCTATCAAACCGTTTTGTCGCGAAAAGCCGTCTTCCCTTACGCGTGTCAAACAGGCGGGTTTCAGCCATCTCCAGTCCCGCAGCTACCGCCATGAACGCATAGGCCTTTTCCTCGGCGCCGATTTCCCGCGGGTCGTCAGAACTGGGACCCTTGACCATCCATCTTTCGTACCCCGGATCCAACTGCTGGCCGTAGTCCAACACACATGTGTTTTCGGCCCTGTTGAAGCCGATCATGATCTTTGGCCGTGCGCCCGCGGACCCGCCTTGCGCGCCCTGCAAACTATCGATGTCAGCGACATCCAGTTCCGTGTGCACCAGCTCCACCTGATCAGCAAACCAATCCAGATCGGCATCGGCCGGCTGTTTCTGGTCGTCCGGCAAGTCAAGAACATATGTCAGCGCGCCCATGCCCGTTCTGCCCACTGCGGAAAGGCGGTCGATAGGAGTGAGTTGAGTATAGTCGATGCCAGCTCGCTGGAGACGACGGTCCAACAATAGACGGCCCCAACCGTCAGGTAGGCTGTCGTTAAATAGCCCATGGAGCCCGTCGAACGGGTCACGCGGCGCCGCGATCAAGCCAGTAGCGACCTTCATATGGAATGGCGAGATCAGAAGGGGCGCCGCGAGAAACTCCGCCGAGTACTCAAAGTAGGCCCTTCGTTCCTTGCCACTCCAGGCGAGTGTGCCGAGTTTCTTGCCGCTCCCTTCGAGATTCAGATAAACACTCATCTGCTGGATTGGTTTGAACTTCATTTCCGGCGCACCCGCTGCTTAAGAGGACGATCAACGACATCATCGATATTCTGCGGCGGCCGACTTGGAAACAAGTGGTCGAACTCAGCCTCGGCCTCAAGGACGAAGGCAATTTTCACGAGACTCTCGAGCGAAATTTTCCCACTTTCTTCGAATAGCCTCAGTGATCCGTAAGAGACATCCGATCTTGCCGCCAGTTCCCGCTGGGTCAGTCCGTGCTGGATTCTTCGGCGCTTCATTCTTTCCGCCAAGCCTCGGATGACTTCGGCTGGAGACGACATCTTAAATGCCAACATAATAACACCTAATCGCTAATATGCGCGTTTAGTGCCAATATAATAGCATTTAGCATTATTTGCAAGCAGATGATAACGCCAGACACTCGCGATCGACGCCTGCCACGACCCTGGTATTTTCCGCCGCATGTTCAGGATCATGCGAATACGACAACGCTGACCTTCCGCTCGCCACCCGGCGCAAGCGCCAGGGCGTCGATGAAGTCTCGGAGTTGCTGAAGGATATCGATCGCCGTGGCTTCGTGCTGCGCACTCTCCGGGAGGCCGGGCGCCCGATCACGACGGCGGAGTGCGCCCAAGCCTTCGCGCGCGAGAATGGGCTGGCCGAAGACGATGCACGGCTCGGAAAGGTAGCAAATCGCTTTTCCCACACGCTAGATCAGCTTGCCAAGGCGAACCGCGTCCGAAGGGCCGGAAAGGTCGGAGACCATGTTCAGTTCCCTGTAGGATACGCGATACGACGGGACCTTGCCGGGTGCGGCAGCTCGATGTGTCCCGGCTGGCGAGTATTCCGGCTCGTAGGCCTGGATGACCACGTCGAACGAGGCCTGCTGCTGTTCCAGCGATACGATCTGGGGCCGCAGCTCCTCGATCTTGGCGGCAATCTCGGCCCGCTTCCGCTTCAACTCATCTGCTACAAGAACCATTCGCAACCACTCCATAGGATCGCGGCGATCCTATGCGGCAACGCCGGTTTGAGTCTGGTGGCAGTTGCTACCTAATTGCGGGCCTTTCACGGCCGTTACCTCCTCCCTGATCGCCATCAGGAGCTTCTTGAAGGATAGCTTGCGGGAGTGGAACACGGTGCCTGAGGTGACCGAGAACTCCTTCATGCATTCGCCTTCCGAGCAACGGAAGCGTCGCCGACGGATGCTGTACGGGGGAGGTGTCCGCGTTTCGCGCAGAACGGCTGGCCGCCGGTGGCCGACCATCGGAAGCCACAGAACAGCTGGTAAGCGTCCTCCTCGCTCAGTGTCCATACGGCAGTTGGATCGACGTTGCGCGCCCTTGGTCAGCAGGAAATGCTTGCCGAACTTGTCCTTTGGATCAGGCCAGAGGCAAGCCTGGTATTTCTAATTTCCAGGCCTCGTCTTCGAAGGGATCGTAGGCGTTCGGGTGCAGGATCGGAAGTTTGGTGGAGGGCATGGTCACCTAAGGACTTGCAACAAATGCTGACGGCCGTCTGTCGGCGGGGGTAAGTCGTCAGCCTATTCATGTCGCTCTCGTAACCACTTGGCCGTCATACCAGGCGGCCTTCAGAAGTCGATCGAGGTCAACAGATACGGTTAATATGAGGCCATGAGTTGCGCGCGATCTGCGGCCGCCTACTTTGTGGCATTTGCTACATAATTCCGTTAATTCCTTAGGAACTGGAAATGCACCTGTTGTTTGACATTGTAGAGCGCATGGTGGTGGTAAGTTTTCGCGATAATGTGACGATGCTAAGTCCATTTCAACATTAGAAGACTGCGATCCGTGCTGGGGAAAAATAATGTTGGGACCGAGGCTGGGATGACGTCGCGACAGAAACCGATATCGCCTTACTTCCAGCCAGCTGACACTTTGTTTTGCGGCTTAATCGCCATTGGCCTATTCTCTTGAATGCAGATGGATTCAAGGTCCGGTCAGACCAGCAGGAGACGTCCGCTTGATGGTAGTCGCTAAAGCCACGCCGGTATCGGAGTTAGGCCGACCCAAGTCGCGTACCGAAGTCATGTGGTCGCGCTCCCTCATTACAGAGAAAGAGACCACGGAGCCCTGTTTTTTCAAGACAGCGGCAAACATTTCGGCCTGTTTATGGAAAGGTGCGGTTTCGTTCTCACCCACCGCGATCGTAACTCGGCAGCCTGGATTGTGGGTTTGGGATATCGGCGAAAAAGCTGCGACCTCTTCGTTCGTTAGGGATATCTCGTCTTTGAGAAACGACTGTTGTAGCGGCGCAAGGTCATAGACACCTCCGAGCAGGAAGGCCGCTTGCACATCGGAAGCCCCGGAATTCCCTTGAATGAGGAAGGTAGCCAGATGCGCCCCTGCTGAGTGTCCGCTAATTGTAATCGAGCCTGGATCACCACCGTGTTCTGCGATGTGCTCGATGACCCATTTCTTGGCGCGAACCATCTGATCGATGATTACCGGCATACGGACCCCTGGCATGAGTGCGTAGTCGACAATCACCGCTATCGCGCCCGCCTGCGTCACGGTGTTTGCAACGCAGGAATACTCGCGCTTGGACCACATGCGCCAGTAACCACCATGGATGAACATATGGACCGGGAGATTGTCGCGGGGACCTTTAGGGAAAAAGATGTCCAAGGCTTCGCTCGGGCCGTCGCCGTACGCGACATCGGCAAGCATCGGCACAAGGTCACGTGTCCTCGCACTGGCCGCGACTATATCAGCCACGACAGCGTCGAAATCCGCGACATGGCCGCGGATTCGAAATGGGTCGGTTTCCAATGTCACTCCTCCATGATCAGAAACTCGTAGCGATATATTTCGCTTCCATGAACTCGGCAATGCCATGATGCTGACCGCCTTCACGGCCGAGTCCGCTCTGCTTCACCCCGCCAAACGGTGCTGCCGGGTCCGACACCAGTCCGCGGTTGAGCGCAATCATTCCGGCTTCAATGCCTGACGAAACACGAAGTCCTCTCGCGAGGTCTTTTGTGTAGACGTAAGCAGCAAGGCCGTATTCCGTGTCGTTGGCGCGTTCGACAGCTTCGTCTTCTGTGTCGAAACGATAAAGAGGGGCGACTGGACCGAATATCTCCTCGGTCTTCATGTCTGAATCATCCGACACATCCGCAAGCACGGTTGGCGGGTAGAAGAAACCGTCTCCTTGTGGCGTGATGCCGCCGCAAAGAACACGCGCACCCTTCTCTTTCGAGTCATTGACAAGACGGCTGATTTTGTCGACGGCCTTGCGCGTGATCATCGGACCACACTCCGTGTCGGCGCCGACACCGGACCCAACCTTGAGTGCCTCCATGCGCTTCGCGAGGCCCTCTGCAAAGGCGTCATAGATCCCAGACTGAACATAAAATCGGTTTGCGGCCGTGCAGGCCTCGCCCGCATTGCGCATCTTGGCGATCATCGCTCCCTCCAACGCAGCATTCAGGTCTGCGTCGTCGAACACGACGAACGGCGCATTTCCGCCAAGCTCCATTGAACAGGAGATGACGTGCTTGGCCGCTTCGGACAGCAGTTGCCGACCGACGCCGGTCGATCCGGTAAAAGACAGCTTTCTGACCCGCGGGTCGGCGAGGATCTCGGCCGTCATGGGCCCTGGAGAGGTCGTTGTCAGGACGTTGACGACGCCTTTTGGAACGCCCGCCTCCTCATATATGGAGGCCAATGCGAACGCTGTCAGTGGCGTCTCGCTGGCAGGTTTTAAAATCACGGTGCAACCCGCGGCAAGTGCCGGCGCGATCTTTCTGGTGGCCATCGCCGCCGGGAAATTCCAGGGCGTGATCATCAGGCAAATACCGATGGGCTGGTAGTCGACAATGATCCGATTGGTCCCTGATGGTGCAATGCCGAATTCGCCCGTGATGCGGACGGCCTCTTCGGCGTTCCAGCGGAAGAACTCCGCCGCATATGCGACTTCGCCGCGAGCGTCCCTAAGCGCCTTGCCGTTCTCCAGCGAGATCAAGGTCGCAAGCATTTCGGAGCGTTCGATCATCAGTTCGAAACAGCGGCGTAAAATCTCCGAGCGTTTGCGGGGAGGGCTGGCGCGCCACGCGGGCGCAGCCGCGGCTGCAGCATCGATGCTGGCGCGCGCGTCCTCGATCGTCGCATCCGGTACGGTGGCTAGAACCGCACCGGTCGAGGGATCGACGACGTCAATGGTTTTTCCCGACCGAGAGGGGCGCCACTCTCCATCGATGTAGAGGCCACGCGCAGCGGCGTCGATGTCCGGCATGTCTTGGCTGGCTTGTGTGATTTGCTGTGCAATGGTCATGATATCCCCCTGTATTAGATCGCGGATGCAGCGAGGTCGCCGTCGTAGGCCGCTTTGACGAGACGTTTCATCGAATCGAGGTCGAAGGGCCGTGGATTGTTCTTGATGAGCCTGTCGATCCCGAACGCTTGTTCCGCCGTCCAGTCGAGCTTGTCTGAAGACAGCCCGAGGTCAGCCAAGGTTCGGGTAATTCCGATCGCTGCAAACAGCCTGCGGATCTCCTCGATCGCGGCAACGGCAAGCTGATTATCGTCCAGATCCGGGGTCGCCAAACCAAGCGCGGCTCCGATCTCGGCCATCTCAGCGACAGAGCAGGACAGGTTATAGTTCATAACGTATGGCATCATGGTCGCGACGCCGAGGCCGTGCGCTGTATGGGTCAGCGCGCCGGCGGGATATTGAATGGCATGAGCCGCCGCGGTGCCCGCAGTTCCAAACGCACAGCCTGCCGCAAGCGCGCCCATCATCACGTCGGCTCGGGCGTCTTCATTGTCGCCGACCGTGCACGCTTTTTCCAAGCTGCGGCCCAGAAGCTTGATGGCCAGCAAGGCAAAGTGGTCGGTGAGCGCGCTCTTACCGATGAACACGTGCTTTTGTGCCAACGAATGATCCGTGCCCCTGCGAGCAGCAGTGAATGCTTCTATCGCGTGTGTGAGGGCATCGGCTCCGGCAACCGCCGTCAATCCCGGAGGGCAAGTCATCGTCAAGTCCGGGTCGCAGATTGCCGCGGTCGCGATCAGATAGGGACTTGATATTCCAACCTTCAAAGTCCGCTCTGCGTCGGAGATCACCGCCACGGGAGTGACCTCAGAGCCTGTGCCGGCTGTCGTCGGCACGGCGATGATCGGAATTGTCGGGCCCGGAACCTTGTATTCCCCATAATACTCCTTCAACGCGCCGCCGTGTGTCAAAAGCAGGGCGGCGCATTTGGCCATGTCCAAGCAACTTCCGCCACCGATGCCGATCACCATGTCAGGGTCGAAGGCGCGCGAATCCTCGACGCAGAGTGACACAGTTTCCGCCGGTACGTCGGGCTGGACGCCATCGTGGATCAGGACGGCAATGCCGACCGCCTCGAGTGAGGTGACGATCTCGGCGAACACGCTGGTTGCGGCAAAGCGAGCATCGGTGCAAATCAAAGCGCGTTTCCCAAGTCTGGCGGCGACCGAAGGCAAGGCATGGCGCTGACCTTTGCCGAACAAAATTTCGCTTGGAAGCCGTAGGGCGGCGAAGAGGGTCATTGTCCATGTCCTTTGACAAGTGATTGGTTCGAGTAAGAGAGAGCGTTCAGTTCGGTCCAAAGCCTTGGCGCGATGTCGATCCCATCGTGCAATGCCCGCTGGCGTCGTTGCGATGCGCCGTCGCCGGGGACTGTGACCGGGTGTGTCGGGTCTGCGGGTTCCGAATTCCGAATACGGTCGAGGTAGCTGCTGAATGAGGCTAGCAACTCAGGCTGGTTGCCAACATCGATTGCGATCAACACGTCACCCTTGTTGCAAACACTGTCGGCGTCCAGGGTCCCACGAACATCAGGTGCGAGCGCCGAGCCCGCAATCGAAGCGACCAGCAATTCGAGTGCCATCCCCAGGGCGTAGCCCTTCGCATCTCCGAAAGGAGCAATGGATCCCTTTGTGGCCGCCGCCGCGTCCGTCGTCGGCTTCCCTCCGCCGTCGCGTGCCCACCCTTCTTGGATCGGGAGCCCTGTAGCGGCATGGTGATGAATCTTGCCCATCGACACAACGCCAGTCGCAAGATCGACGACCATTGGTCTTCCAGCAGTAGGCACGGCGATTGCGAGGGGATTGGTGCCGATCAGGCCTCGCGTACCACCATAGGGGTGGACTAGCGCTTCACTCGACGACAGCGCCAAACCGATCTGCCCGTTCTCTGCAATGCGCTCCACATAGTAGGCCAGCATTCCGAGATGGTTGGAGTTGCGGATGCCAGCAACTGCAATCCCGGTCGTCCCAGCGCGCGCGCAAATCAAGCCGAGCGCCGACTGCGCGACTACGGGCCCAAGTCCTTTCTCACCATCCATCTCAAGAAATGACGAAGATCGCCAATGCCAGCTCCCTTCCGACGCTGGATCAATGAGGCCACGCTCGATACGCGCCAAAATTCGCGGAAGGCGCTGGAGCCCATGCGAGGGGTGACCTTTTAGCTCGCCTTCTACGAGGACGTCTGCCTGCAGAGCGGCGTGGGCTGCAGGCACGCCTCGCTCTACAAGAAGCTGGGTGCCCAATGACAACGCAGTATCCCAATTAACCCTCACGACGCCTCCGATATTAAATCCTATAGGATATGGGATTGCATATCGGGGAGCATCGTGTTAGCGGTTGATTGTGTCAAGAGGCAAAAATATGCAAAACCGGACTACGACAATGTTGAGCGAAGCACCGGACCCGAGCGGGTTCATTCAACGTAACAACAGCCTCGCGGGCAGCGTTTACGAGGCGATATTCGCGCAGCTCATGACGTTAAAGATTGCGCCGGGCGCTAAGATCACCGTCGACAACCTTGTCCGTGAACTCAACGTCTCGCAGACCCCTATTCGAGAGGCGCTTGGACGGCTCGAGGGTGAGGGGCTCGTCGTCAAGACACACCTGATTGGCTACAGTGCCGCTCCCCAGATAGCCCGCAGACGCTTCGATGAACTTTATCAGCTCCGCTTGCTCCTTGAGCCCGCCAGCGCGGCCAAGGCAGCGGAGGCGATGGACGAACATAAGCTCACAGTGCTCCAAGACGCTGCAGGCGTAATGGGCAGGCGGGACGGTGGTGACGAACGCCTCCGTTATTCGACCTTCGCTCGTCAGGACGCACTCTTCCACGACAAAATCCTGGAAATTGCTGGAAATGAGCTCATCCGGGAAACTCTTAATCATCAGCACACGCACTTCCACATATTCCGACTGATGTTTCATTCACGGGTCACTGAAGAAGCTCTGGATGAGCATGAAGCGCTTTTGGCCGCTTTTGCTGCAGGTGATGTTGCAGCAGCAGAGGTCGCGATGCGCGTTCATCTCGAGCATTCGCGTGACCGTCTCCTCCCGGCGTTTGACTGAGGAGCCGCCAATGTCGAGCGTGATCACGATGGAACGAAAAGGATGGACGCCAACGGCTAAGACCGAGAATCCTTTGCCCAATCCCGTTCTGCGAGCGGCCAATGTCTCCAAACAGTACGGCCCCGTCACGGTGCTGTCAGAGGTCACGCTTGATATCCTGCCGGGAGAAATACACGCCATCATCGGCGAAAACGGCGCTGGCAAGTCCACCTTCATGCGCGTGCTTTCGGGCTACGCCGAGCCGACGGGTGGATCACTGTCGATGGGCGATGGCGATGTCAGGTTCACCAAGCCCGAACAGGCCCAGAAGGCCGGCATCGTTCTCGTCCATCAGGAAATTTTGCTCGCAGATGCGCTCACAGTTGCTGAGAACGTGTTTCTCGGACGGGAACTGATGCGAAATGGCATTGTCGACGACAAAACCATGCGGCGTCTGACGGCAGATAAGCTCGCCGAGCTGGGCTGCGTCGTATCGCCGAATGCACTCGTTCGCAACATCTCGCTTGCCGACCGGCAGCTTGTTCAGATCGCGCGTGCCCTTCTGGATGATTACAGGTTGGTGATCTTCGACGAACCGACCGCCGTTCTCACTGGGGAAGAAGTCGAACGGCTGCTCGCCATCATCCTTCGTCTCAAGGAGCAGGGCGCTGCGGTTCTTTACATCAGCCATCGGCTCGACGAGGTGCAGCGGCTCGCCGACAAGGTGACTGTTCTGCGCGACGGCAAGATGGTCGGAACCTATCCGGGCCAAACCCTCAGCCAGATGGATATGGCCCGCCATATGGTTGGCCGCGAACTCGCGGCGCTCTACCCGCCCAAGCGGGGCAACGTCGCTACAGGGACCACGCTGGCTGTCCGCAGTCTTACCGTTCCCGGATTTGCCAAAGACGTTTCCTTCAATGTCCGCAAATCCGAGATACTGGGCTTCGCCGGGATGATCGGAGCTGGTCGAACGGAACTCTTTGAGGGTATCATGGGCCTGCGGGCGGCCACCGGCTCCGTCGAACTGTCGGGCGAGGCAATCGATATTCACTCGCCACGCGCCGCACTTGATGCTGGCATCGGCTACCTGACCGAAGACCGCAAGGGCAAGGGGCTTCTTCTACACGAGCGACTGGCTCCGAACCTGACGCTATCGGCTCTTCAACGGTTTCATCCTGGCCTTGTTATGCGACGTCGCCGCGAACAGGCAGCACTTTCGGAAGCGGTCGACCAATACGACATCCGCCTGAAGAATATCGGTGTTACCGCTGGCCAGCTTTCAGGGGGAAACCAACAAAAGCTTCTCCTTGCCAAAGTGCTGCTGACGACCCCGTCGGTAGTCGTCATCGACGAACCGACACGCGGGATAGACATCGCCAACAAGGCGCAAATCTATGCCTTCATCCAGCAACTCGTCTCGGCAGGGAAGACCTGCATCGTCATCTCGTCGGAAATGCAGGAGCTGATCGGAATCTGTGACCGGATCATCGTCATGCGGGAGGGCCGTATATCGGGTGAAGTCGCCGGAGAAGCAATGACGGAACATAACGTCGCACTCCTAGCGACGAGCGACGTCGCAATGGAAAGCGGCGAGGGAGGGAAACGATGACAATTATTACGGGCTCGACTGCGCTCAAACCAGAGCGGGATTGGACTATTGGCTGGGCGGACGTTGGGCCGTTTATAGCGCTCGCGGCGCTTATGGTGATTGGGTTTGCGATCAACCCTGATTTCCTCTCGTCGACAAATCTTGGCAACGTCATCACGCGAAGCGCTTTCATTGCCATTATCGCGGTCGGCGCGACTTTCGTGATCTCATCTGGCGGTCTCGATCTCTCCGTCGGGTCGATGGCAGCGTTCATCACCGGGATCACCATCATGTTCATGAACAGAATGGCTCCCGAATGGGGTGTTTCGGCAATCCCGGCGGGGATGCTGGTCGCAGTTGCCGTGGGCCTGTTTTGTGGCCTGATGAACGGCTTGATCGTTACCCTTGGGAAGATCGAGCCATTCATTGCCACATTGGGCACAATGGGGATCTTCAGGGCGCTCATCACCTACATGTCGGATGGTGGAACCATCCCGATCGATCGCAGCCTCAGAGACGCCTATCGCCCCGTCTATTTCGGCACCGTTGCGGGCATTCCCCTGCCAATTGTCATCTCGATTGCTGTTGCCGCCGTTGCGTCTTTCATTCTCTACAAGATGAAGTATGGGCGGAAATGCGCGGCTGTCGGGGCCAATGAGGACGTCGCGCGCTATTCTGGAATCTCCATCATCAAGACCCGCACGATAGCCTATGCCATCCAGGGTGCATGCGTGGCAATCGCCGCTATCTGCTATGTGCCGCGTCTTGGGGCGGCAACACCAACAACAGGTGTTCTCTGGGAACTCCAGGTCATCACCGCGGTGGTCATCGGTGGAACGGCGTTGCGCGGTGGCAAGGGCCATGTCTGGGGAACGGTTGCCGGCGCAGTCATCCTCGAACTGATCGCCAACCTGATGGTGCTGTCCGACTTCGTATCGGAGTACCTAGTGGCAGGCGTCCAGGGGGTCATCATCATCATCGCCATGCTCATTCAAAGGTTCTCGAAATAATCCGTGTCCGGACCACGCGGGTTCACGATCTTAGGTCCAAATTCTGGGAGGAATGGAATGAAACACAATAAGAAATGGCTTGCAGCCGCGGCCGTCGGTACCCTGCTACTTGCCGGTCACGCTTTCGCAGCCGACAAGAAGGTCGTCGCGGTCTCGATACCGGCGGCTGATCACGGGTGGACAGCGGGCATCGTCTATCACGCGCAGGCCGCAGCAAAGGAAATCAATGCGGCGTTCCCGAACGTTGAAGTGGTGGTCAAAACCTCGCCCTCCGCGACTGCTCAAGTCAGTGCGCTGGAGGATTTGTCGGCAGGCCGCAAACTCGACGCCCTCGTCATCTTGCCCTACACGTCAGAGGAGCTGACGACGCCGGTCAAGGCGGTAAAGGATGCGGGCACCTTCATCACTGTCGTGGATCGCGGTCTCAACGATCCGACCATCCAGGACCTCTATCTGGCCGGCGATAACATCGCAGTTGGCCGAAACACCGCTAAGTTCATGATCGACAAGCTGGGCGGCAAAGGAAATCTGGTCGTGCTTCGCGGCATTCCGACCGTCATCGACGACGAGCGCATCCAAGGCTTTCAAGACGCAATCAAAGGGACCGATCTCAAGGTTCTCGACATCCAGTACGCAAACTGGAACAGCGATGAAGCCTTTAAGCTGATGCAGGACTATCTTGCAAAATACCCGCAGATCGATGCTGTATGGGCGAACGACGATGACATGCTGCTGGGCGTTCTTGAAGCTGTCAAGGAATCGGGCCGCAAGGACATCAAGCTCGCACTCGGTGGCAACGGCATGAAGGATATCGTCAAGAAGGTCATTGACGGCGATGCGATGACACCCGTCGAGACGCCGTACCCGCCTGCTATGATCAAGACGGCGATCTATATGACGGTTGCCAATCTTGTCGGTCAGGCACCTGTTCGCGGCACCGTCAAGCTCGACGCACCACTGATTACTCAGGAGAATGCGAAGGAATACTATTTCCCGGATTCTCCTTTCTAAAACCAGATTAAAACAGGGGCGGCATGAGTCGCCCCACCGCATGAGAAAAGAGGAGCAAGATCATGCCAGGTAAAAAGATACTGATGCTGACGGGTGAGTTCACCGAGGAGTACGAAATCTTCGTGTACCAGCAGGCGATGGAGGCAGTCGGTCATACGGTGCACGTTATCTGCCCTGACAAAAACGCCGGCGATCTCATTAAGACGTCGCTTCATGACTTCGAGGGAGACCAGACTTACACCGAGAAGCTCGGCCATTTCTTCACAATCAACAAGACATTCTCGGAGGCCGAAAAACAGCTTGATCAGTATCATGCTGTCTACGCGGCGGGTGGTCGCGGACCCGAATACATCCGCACCGACAAGCGTGTGCAGGCAATTGTCCGTCACTTCCACGAGAAGCAGAAGCCGATCTTCACCATCTGCCATGGCGTGCAAATCTTGATCGCGGTCGATGGCGTGGTGCGTGGAAAGAAGGTTGCAGCACTCGGCGCTTGCGAGCCTGAAGTCACGCTGGCGGGCGGGACTTATGTTGATCTGTCACCGACCGAGGCTTACGTCGACGGCACAATGGTATCCGCCAAGGGCTGGACGGCGCTCGCAGCCTTTATTCGAGAATGCCTAAAGGTGCTTGGCACTGAGATTCATCATCGCGATGATGTGGCGCAGGCCGCATAGCGGTGACAAGAAGACTGGCGGGTGGCGCCTCTACGGCGTCACCTGTCGCCTGATGTGACAGACTTGTCTCGTTGGTGCAAGCCACAAGAAGACGTTACGTTAGCATTGCTTAAAGTACGGTTTGGCGCCTTGCGGTAGCGGTGCCTGCGGTCGGTCGAGGCGATTGTTAGCCTCGGATGCCTTTCATGATGCCGATTGTCTAAATGAAGATGAGACGTAAAGGTAACAAGCCAGTATTCGGGTGATGACAGGCGGGCGTTCCAAAGACGAAGCACGATAGTTGGATTAAGGGCACAGCGTGGTGGCCGGCGATCCATGTCTCAGGCATGCACTCGTTCGCGAAATCCTCGATTTCACCGCGCAGGCGCTCGGCAGTCGCCTTCAGCCTGTGCAGGGCGCGTTGCACTTCCTCCTCCGCCTGTCGCCGTGATCCTGCCATCCTTTTTCGCGATCACCCCGCCGCGCCCAGGCGCGATCCTGAATGACATGAGGAAATCGATATGCTTAAGACCACGTTTGCCACTACCGTCGCCGTGCTCGCTCTCACCCAGTTCGCCAGCGCTTCCAGCGACGGTGCATGGAACGCTCTGTTTGCAAAGGCTAACGGCACCTGCATCGGCCAGTCGCGAATGGTGTCCCCTGAAGCGACGGCACCTGTTGTATTCGACGATTCGACGGGGAAGATTGCCATCCTTCTTCGCGAAAAGAGCGCGAAGTCGAAAAAGCTTGTCAACCTGATCTGCCTGTACGACAAGAAATCCGGCAAGGCGTCCATCGCCGAATATCAGTGGCAAGGACAGTAGCAAAAGTGCGCCAGAGTTATTGACCCTAATCCTTCCGAGGTAGAGCGGGAACTGGGCAAGATCGCAAGGGTTTGATAACTGGCCACCCAGTCAGCTTGCCGCCCCGCAAGCCGCTCTCCTGTCGGACTGGGTGGCCACAGACATTCGCGACAATGCAAGCGGTCGAATCCATGTAACCTGCGGCGGACGATCGCGCGTCCGCCGCAGGTCAGCGTCCGGACTACAGTTGGAGATGCTGCACCAGGGCCTCCAGCCGGTCTGGACCTTTGATCGCCCATTGCTGCACCGCGGTTGGATCGACGCCCTTCCGGCGCATTATCGACCATCAGGTCTGTTGGTTGGGGCTTGTTTCCATCTGTCAAAACTCCAATTCCGCAACGGGCTGGATCAACTTTCAGACAGCGAGGCATCCTCACGAGCTCAGTGCCGATCTGGCGGCGCAGTTTAAGATTTACATCGCGCTCTGGAAATAATTGCCGAAGCCACATATCGCGCACTTGTTGCTCTGTGCACCTGCGGTATATCGGCCTCTCCCGATCTCACAATTGCAGGCCCCGCATGCCAGACGTTCTAGACAAAGCCGATCGGTTTGAATTTCTTGGTCACGATGGCAACGTCGCGAGGCTGATCCGCGAAATCGACTGGTCAGCCACTGCGATAGGCCCGGTGGAAGATTGGCCGGCACCCCTGAAAAGTGCCATCGCGATCATGCTTCACTCGGCGGTACCCATGATTATTTTGTGGGGTGACGATGGGTTGATGTTTTATAACGACGCCTACGCTGTTATCGCAGATCGCCGTCATCCCTCAATTCTGGGCGCTCGGGTCCGCGAGGGTTGGCCAGAGGTCGCAGATTTCAACGGCGAGGTTCTGAAGGAGGTCCTGTCTGGACGTGTTCTTGCGTATAGAGATCAAGAGTTGATTCTCCATAGGCACGGTTCGCCGCAAGCCGCTTGGTTTGATATCGATTACTCGCCCGTCGTGGATGACCGTGGGAAACCGGTAGGCGCACTCGCCGTGGTCGTTGAAACGACCGAGCGAGTCGTCGCCGAGCGCAAAAATCGCGCGGAATTTGATCGCCTTCGCAACCTCTTTGAACAGGCACCGACTTTCATGGCAATGCTGAGCGGTGCGGATCACCGCTTTGATATGGTCAATCCGGAATATCGGAGGCTTATTGGAGGACGGGCAATCGAAGGCCAGTCTGTGGCAGAGGCGTTGCCCGAGGTCGCGGAGCAGGGATTCGTGTCCCTGCTGGACGAAGTTTTCAGTTCTGGACAGCCGGTCCTCAAGATCGGACAACCATTGTTGCTAAAAACAGCGGAGGATGGCCCGCTCGAAAAGCGCTACGTCGATTTCGTTTATCAACCAATCCGGAACGAATTTGGCGCTGTCACGCATATTTTCGTTCAAGGATCTGATGTCACCGAACGAGTACGGGCCGAAAGCCATCAGACGCGTCTTATCAACGAGCTAAATCACCGCGTAAAAAATACTTTGGCATCTATTCAGTCGATCGTTAGCCAGACAATGCGCCGCAGCTCTTCAGTTCAAGATGCAGCGCGGGCGATCAACGCACGGATTATGGCCCTATCACGCGCGCACAACGTTCTAAACGCTGAGAATTGGGAAGGCGCAGATCTTTCCAAGATGATAGAAGACGCGCTTGACGTCTTTAAGATTGGCGGGGGGGGAAGCGATCAGGATCTCGGGGCCGGATATCCGAGTAGGCCCCCATGCGGCATTGTCTTTTGCGCTCGCGATGCAAGAGCTTGGGTCCAATGCCGTGCGGCATGGCGCCCTTTCGGTTCCGACCGGAGTTGTGGAAGTGCTGTGGACTGCTTCTTCCGACGGCGGCTTCAGACTCCATTGGACTGAGACTGGTGGACCTCCCGTGGTCGTCCCAGATCACCAAGGTCTTGGATCACGCATGATATTGCGGTTGCTACCGCTTGAAGTTCGTGGAACCGCCTCAATCGAGTATGCCAAGAGCGGCGTTGCATACTCTCTTGAGACGTCGCTTGAGTCGATCGCCGATCGACCGTTAGCAGTTGTTTCGTGATGGCTCGCATTCTCGTGGTAGAAGATGAGATGCTGGTCGCGATGCTTTTAGAAGATACGATCGGCGATCTTGGTCACAAGGTGGTCGGCCCGGCCATGCGTGTAGAGACCGCTTTATCTGTGCTCGAAAGCGAACCAATTGACTTTGCTATTCTCGACATAAACATTGCGGGAAAGCTATCTTTTCCGATTGCGGACCGTCTCAGAGAGCTAGCGGTACCATTCATCTTTGCAAGCGGCTATGGCGTCGATGGATTGATCGACGGGTACAGAGATGTTGCCATCTTGCAAAAGCCATTTTCGCCGGATCAGATCGCAGCAGCTCTGCTGCATCTCAAGCCATAGTTAGTGTCGCGCTGCCTAACGCGTATGGGTTGGCGATTGATGAGCGATGACGAAGCTCGTGAGAGATACCTTTCAAAAGTAGCATAAGGTTGCCAAAGCCAGAAGTAGCGCAGGCAGCACCACCAAAGCCCCGAGCTTGAGAAAAGCAAACGCACTCACATCAATGCCCTCCCGCCTGAGTGCCGCCAGCCAGAGGATCGTAGCGAGCGAGCCGGTGACCGACAGATTTGGGCCCAAGTCCACTCCGATCAGAACGGCGCCGGCGATCCGGTCAGACAAATGCGCAGTTGCAATGGTGCTCCCTGCGAACAATCCTGCTGGCAAGTTGTTGATGATGTTGGAAATGATTGCCACGGAAATGCCGGATAACCAAACCGCGCTTGATTCTGAATGGGCACTAAGAACGGATAGTTTTGAAGATAGGACCGCTGTCAGACCGGTATGGTTGATCGCCTCGACGATAACGAAGAGTCCAGCAACGAGCGGCAGAACGCTCCAGGTCACACCCCGAATGATAGGAACTGGACTTTGTCAGCTAGCCAAGAGCACAAAGGCCGACGTCAAAATACCCGCCACAAACGTCGGAAGGCCTAGGTCGCGGTGAAGAGCGGACATTGCAACAAGCATGGTGGCTGTAACCGCGAGCCCGACGCCGGCAAATTTCGCCGGCAGCGAGAGCACCGGTCGTTCGACGTGGGAAGCTACAAGGTCGAGTAGCAAAGTGGTTCGTTGTGTCCAGTAAAGTGTAAAAAATGTCGCTATAATCGCAACGAGCGACGGCAACGAGAAGATCGCCATCCACCGATAGAGCGACGGCATGTCACCGCCGGCGAATACCACCAGGTTTGCCGGATTGGATATCGGCAACACAAAGCTTGCGGCGTTCGCTATGAACGCGCAAATCAATAAATATGGCAATGGGTCCTTGACCTTCGCTGCCTTGCACGCGGCATAGACGGCAGGCGTCAGAACAACCGCAGTCGCGTCGTTCGACAGCAGCACCGTTACGAGCGTGCCAATAACATAGATGAGTACGAAAAGCCGATATGGAGATCCTTTCGCCCCGGATGTTGCGATTGCAGCCATCCAATCGAAGAGACCCTCATGGCGTGCCACCTCGGACAATAGCATCATCCCGATCAGAAAGAGGTAAACGTCATAGCCCTTGATGATCCCCGACCACACGTCCGTGGGCGGCAGCAATCCAAGCGCGAGTACCGCTAGCGCACCGAAAACCGCCCAAACCGCTTCCGGCCATCGGAAGGGACGCGTAACAATGCCTGCCGCTGTGCCAAAGGCGATCGCATATGTGTAGAAGGAGGCGTTCATTCGGGTCCCGAAACTCTTTATTATCGGCGCGTAGGCTATTTTGCAGCTTCGAGAGTGTCGTTTGTAAGAACTCGGGTACGGCTTCGTAGCTTATCGAGCAGAAGATAAATGACCGGCGTTGTATAGAGCGTCAGCAACTGGCTGACAATTAGTCCGCCGACGATCGCGTAACCAAGTGGTTGCCGCAACTCCGCGCCGGACCCATGCCCAATCGCAAGCGGCAGTCCGCCGAGCAGGGCAGCCATCGTCGTCATCAGGATAGGGCGGAAGCGCATGTGTGCCGCCTTGATGATCGCATCTTCGCTGCTGAGGCCCTCGTCTCGCTCCGCCTGAATAGCGAAATCGACCAGCATGATTCCGTTTTTCTTGACGATCCCGATAAGGAGTATGACGCCAATCATGGCGACCAATCCAAAGTCGAAACCTGCGATCTGTAGAGCAAGCAACGCGCCAAGCCCGGCGGATGGCAAGGTGGACAGGATCGTCAGAGGATGGATCAGGCTCTCATACAGCACGCCGAGAATGATGTAGACAACGACGAGCGACGCCAGGATCAACAGCGGTATGGTGCTAAGCGAATCCTTGAACGCTTTGGCGCTACCGGAAAAGCTTGTTTGCAACGAAGCAGGCGGATGCATTGCTGAAACCGCATGCTCGATCGCAGCGGTTGCCTGTCCCAGGGCGACGTCGGGCGCGAGGTTGAAGGAGATCGTCACCGCGGGAGACTGACCCTGATGCGAAATCGACACCGGGGAAACACCGTTGGTCGTCCATTTGGCAACGACCGAGAGCGGAACCAGCGTCCCGTTGCTCGCCCGCACCGAAAGCCGATCAAGCGTGGCGATATCGCGCTGCAGGTTCGGAAGAACCTCCAGAATGACCCGGAACGTGTCCGTCTGCGTCGAATAGGATGCCACCTGTCTCTGACCGAATGCGTCATACAGCGTGTCGTCGATCGTTGATGGCAACACGCCGTAGAGCGTTGCCGCTGCTCGGTCGATCTTGATCGAGAGGTTCGGCGCTTCGGCCTGCTGGTCGCTTCCGACATCACGCAGTTCGGAGAGACCTTGAAGGCCCGCTGTGATCTTGGCCGCCCAGGCTCCGAGTTCATCGATATCGGCGTCCTGAAGGGTGAACTGATACTGGGTCTTGGCCGGTCTCGCGCCGATGTTGATATCCTGCGCCGATTGCATGAACAGCTTTATACCCTGTTGAACATTCAGGGCGGTACCCAGTCGCTCGATCACCTGTTTGGCACTGGCATCTCGGTCTGCAAGTGGCTTCAGCGTGATGTTTACGTGACCCTGGTTGAGAGCGTTGCCGCCGTTGCCGCCGCCGATGTCCATGAAGACGCTGTAGACGGCCGGATCCTTCATGATGATGGCGCTGACACGCTCCTGAAGTTTCGCCATTTCGGTAAAAGATATATCCGGTGATGCCTGTGAGATACCGGCGATAAAACCGGTATCCTGTTCAGGGAAAAATCCCTTAGGCGCAATCGCAAACACGTAGCCGGTCGCCACGATTGTCGCCAGAAAGACGCCAAGCGTCACGAACCGGTGGCGTATCACCGGTCGAAGGCTTCGGATGTAGGCTGATGAGATGGCTTCGAAGAATGCCTCTCCAGCATTGTAGAACCGGCCACGCGGCCGGTCGCTTATTGGGCGAATGAATTTGGATGCAAGCATGGGTGTCAGCGTGAGCGAGACGATTGCCGAAATGATAATCGCAACGGTCAAGGTGAGAGCAAACTCTCGGAACAAACGGCCGACGATACCACCCATCAAAAGGATCGGGATGAGCACGGCGATAAGCGAGAGACTGATGGACACGATGGTAAAGCCAATCTCGCGCGCACCCTTGCGGGACGCTTCGAGTGGATCGACACCATCCTCGATGTGCCGCGTAACATTCTCAAGCATCACGATGGCGTCGTCAACAACGAAGCCGACCGCGACTACGAGCGCCATGAGCGAGAGATTGTCGAGGCTGAAGCCCAAAACCCACATCGGAGCTAGAGATCCGACAAGCGCGATCGGCAGCGTCAAAACCGGAATGATCGTCGCACGCAGATTGCGGAGAAACAGGAAGATGACCGCGACCACCAGGCCAATCGTTAGCATCAGTGTGAACTGGACGTCCTCCACCGACGCACGGATCGTTGTCGTGCGATCGGTCACAAGGTCCAGCTTAATTGACCTCGGGAGGGAGGCCTGCAGGGCCGGAAGTTGTTGCTTTATCGCATCCACCACGGCGATGACATTGGCGCCGGGCTGACGGAACACGTCGAGCGCGATGCCGCGCTCGCCATTCGTCCAATGTGCCATCTTGTTGTCTTCGGCACCATCAACAGCTTGTCCGATGTCGCGGATACGCACCGGGCCGCCATTTCGGTAGGCGACCACGGCGTCGTTCCACTCCGCGCTGCTGCCGATCTGGTCGTTGGTGTAGATCGGAAAGGTGCGGGTCGGGTCGTCGATGTTGCCCTTTGGCGCACTGAGGCTCAGTCCTCCGATCGCGGTGCGTACGTCTTCTAAGGTAACGTCGGCTTGTGCAAGTCGACCTGGGTCGACAGCAATGCGGATTGCGGGTTTCTGCTTTCCGCCGATATTGACGAAGGCGACGCCGGATACCTGCCCGATTTTAGACGCAACGTTTCTCTCGATATACTCGTCCAGTTCCGGAAGGGTGAGCGTGTCCGAACTGGCCGACAGTTGCATGACGGGCGCATCGGCGGGGTTGACCTTGCGAACGGTCGGAAGCGTTGTCATGTCCTTTGGCAATTGCCCAGCCGCCTCGCTGATGGCGGTCTGGACGTCGCTGGCGGCGCTCTGGATATCCTGATCGAGACCGAACTGAACGGTAATCGACGTCGTGCCCAACGAACTGTTCGATGTCATCTCGGTGATGCCGCTGACTTTGGACAATGCCTCCTCGATCGGCTGGGCAACGCTGGAGGCCATTGTGTCTGGCGACGCACCCGGCAGATTGGCCGCGATTTGAACCGTCGGAAAATCGATTTGGGGCAGCGCCGACACTGGCATGAATGGATAACAAACGGCGCCGATAAGGAAAATGCCTGACATGATCAGGCCGGTGGCAACCGGATGAAGGATGAAAAAGTCAAAGAAACCTTTTGAGTGCGAACGCTGATCGCCGTCGCGCTCGCTGGTCATTGCCTGGCTTTCGCGTCAAGTTCT
>Ga0247741_1000516_pt1 | contig 22101 bp, 23 predicted proteins | sample UWRJL213509R2_FD_180945 | JGI IMG/M metagenome (GOLD analysis project Ga0247741, IMG submission 180945) | Plant litter microbial communities from Arlington Agricultural Research Station in Wisconsin, United States - UWRJ-L213-509R-2 | ecosystem: Environmental > Terrestrial > Plant litter >... | reverse complement strand
GGCACCGCCGGGCGTTGGCTTCTCGATGACCTGCGGCTGCGGCTGGTTTCAGCTTAGGACCGCTACCACCTGCAGGATGGGCGCATCGTGGTCGGGTTAGCTACGATGCAGCGTCGAAGTGTCGACTGTACGGCTGCTTCTCGGTCGAAACTGGGTGGCTTGATGACCACAATAGGGCCCGTTGCTGACCGACGGCTTCGCGACCGCGAGACCCATAACCCGCCATTCGCGCTCCTCTGCACTGTCCCCAGCTTCGGACATTCGTTCACATTTGCGAGCGATGCCCTCGACCCGCGGATCAACGGCAGCTTTGAGGTAAGGCGGGGATCGTCGGGAACGGCTTGGCCTGGTGGATGCACGAACCCTCCGGCGCAGCGGCTTCGTGCATCCACCAAACTCCGACATCCGTCGAAAGCGACCAGCGCGGCACAGCTGCAGGCCCATGCACGCTGATCCGATCTTGCTTGTTGGTGATACCCAGCAGGCGCGCCATCTCGGGCGCGCCCGTCCAGCAGCGAGAATTCTCAGAAATTAAGGGACGCGCGAACCCCGCCATAGCGCCGGAAATCGCGTGGCAGATTACTCTGGATGGCCTGAGCATTGCCCTGGTTCCCGTACGAGTTGTTCATATTGAAGAAGTACTGCTTGTCGAAGGCATTGTTCAGGAAAGCCACGACCTCCCATTTTTTGTCATGGTCGCGCACGCCAAGCGACAGATTCAGGATGCCATAGCCCTTCTGAATCGTCTCGGGATCGTTGTTGATTCCGAAGTTGAACTCGCTCTGATAATTGAAGGCAGCCTGCACGATGCCGTCCAGCGAGGAGGTGAGCGCCGGTGTGTAGTCGCCGCTGAGCGAAAGCTTCCATTCCGGCGCCTGTGCGGGGCGGAAACCGGCGAGATTCTGTCGCGCCGGGCTGCCGACGCAACCCTGGGCAGCGCTCTGGCCCGGATAGCATTGCCCGAATGGGAAAGAGAGGATCTTCGCATCGGTATAGGTCACGCCGCCCGAAAAATTCAGATCGTCGCCTGCACGCACCGAACCCTCGATCTCCACGCCCCGTGTGCGCAACTTGCCGACGTTTGCGAGACGGAAATTGATCGTGCCATCCGAAAGTGTCTCGATGCCTTGTGCCTGGAAATCGTTGAACGTCGTGTTGAACAGCGTCGCATTTAGTGTCACCCGGCGATCCGCGAACTGGGTCTTGATGCCGAGTTGCCAGTCCTTGGAGGTTTCTGGGCGGACCGGCACCAGGCGCGTCGCATTGAACCCGGTCCCCACGTCATAGGCTTCGCCTTTGTGACCAGTGGCATATGTGAAGAACGCCATGATGTCGGGCGCGAGCTTCTGCTGGATGCCGAGCTTGTAGGTTTCATAGGTTTCCGGGTCGTTGCCCTCGAAATAGGGTCGAGCACCGGTTCGGTCCTGGAAGGTCACATAGATTTTGTTGCGGCCCACGCGCGCGCCGCCGATGAGCGTGGTTCCGTTGATGATGTCGTACTCGAGCTGCCCGAAAGCGGCGTATTGCTTGTTGCCGTTGGTGGCGTACCAGTTCGCGACCGAGAAGAAGGGACCGCGTACGAAGTCGCGCGTCACATCAAGGTCGGAATAGAACAGGCCGAAGGTATAGCGGAACGGCTGAGTGCCCGGCGACACCAGTCGCAACTCCTGTGAGAAGGAATGCACATTGAAGGTGCCGGCCTGGGTGTTGTCGAGAGCAGCGATCGCGGATTCATCCTGATCGAGAATATCGTACTGCTTGAAATGGTCCCAGGCAGTGATCGACACGAGCGAGGCGAACCCGAGGTCGAGGGAGCCGCGTAACGACTGGCTGAAGTCGGTATAGTCGGTGCCCGACGTGACGTTGTTGACCACGTCCGTATTGTCCTCACCGAACGTCACGCCGGGGGCGAATACCGAAGGACCATAGGCAGCGGTACCGCGCAGCCGGGCGGCCGGAGAAACGCGAATGAACGGACGCCCGATCGTCGTGTGGCCGTCGATATAGCCGACCTGCGCAGTGAAGCTCAGCGTATCGGTCGGGTCCCAAACAAGCTTGCCTCGTAACGAGAGAATCTCGCGCCCGTTGACCTTCTCTCCATTGAACAGGTTGCGGACATTGCCCTTGAAATTGTCGTAGTTGCCGCTGACACGGAAGCCCAGCGTCGACGAGATGGGTCCCGACAAGGAACCGTTGATTCCGTATTCGCTATCCGTGGTGACCAGCCCGCTGAGCCGGCCGTGAAGCTCGGAAGTCGGCCCCTGCGTTACGATGTTCAGAAGCCCGGCCGACGCGGCGCGACCGTAGAGCGTGCTTTGTGGCCCGCGGAGAACCTCGATCCGTTCGATGTCCGAGAGGTCGGCGAATGCACGCGCAAGAAACTGCACCGGGACGTCGTCGATCTGAACCGCGACGCTCGGCTCGACGCTGGGCGAAAAGGCAAAGGTGCCGATGCCACGGATCGACACCGACGCGTTCACTGGATGTTCGGCCGAACGGACGAGTAGCGAGGGCGCGGCACGCGTCAGCTCCGAGAATTCCCGGATTCCCTGAGCCTCGAGCGCCTGGCCGCTGATGACCTGCACGGCGAGGGGAATGTCCTGGACGCGTTCCTCGCGCTTCTGCGCGGTGACCACGATATCATCGACCGTGGCGGGCCCCTCGCCGACTGTGGAAGCCCCAGCCTGTCCGGAAGGCGCGTCCTGCGCCAGAGCCTGGCCCCCACCCGTGAATACGAGACCGGTCGCTAGCAGCACGCGCGCCACTGCCGTGGTGTTCAGCAATCTCATGGGTTCCCGTCCCCTCCCGCGATGGATGTCGAGTCTTTTGACTTCGTGCAGCGCTGTAACCCGCAAGGCCGCGCGATGCAATAGTTGTATGATAACTTTGGAAAGAGAGATTGGGGCGAGGCTATATTCGTACCGGATATGGCTGGCGGAGAGTGTCTTACCCTGCTTGCCGCACTATCTGCGCCGGGAAAGAACCAATCCTAACCGGAGCAGAAATGCCCGATGTTATAGCACAAATGACAATCCGGTCCGTCAGCTGAGCTGACAGATGTCCACCACGTTCATGTCGTTATAATCGAGATTCTCCCCGGCCATCGCCCAGATGAAACTGTAAGCGCGGGTCCCGGCGCCCATATGAACCGACCAGGGCGGCGAGATCACGACCTCCTCGTTGGCCATGACGATATGCCGCAGTGAGTCAGGCTCCCCCATATAATGGAAGACACGGTCGTCCTCCGGCAAATCAAAATAGAGATAGATTTCGGAGCGCCGTTCATGGACGTGCGGCGGCATGGTGTTCCACACGCTGCCGGGTTTGAGGATCGTCATGCCGAGGCACAGCGAAGCGCTGGCGCAGGTGTGCGGAAGGATCAGCTGGTAGATGCTGCGCTCGTTCGCTGTCTCCAAGCTGCCGCGCTCCATCGGTACCACATCCGAAAGCGCGAGCTTGTGCAGCGTAAGCGCGCGGTGCGCGGGGACGCTCAGCAAGTAGAAGCGTGCGCCATCGCCGGCAAACGTCACATCGGCGGCGTTCGTCGGGATATAGAGCGCCTCGCGCCGTGCGAGGTCGAACGCCTGCCCGTCCACGGTCACCGTACCCGTGCTCGAGCCGATATTGACCACGCTCATCTCGCGCCGCTCGAGCAGCGGGCGCCCGGCGTCGCTGGGGGGCTCGGACCGCACTGGCAGCGCAAGTGGACCACCCGCCGGCACGGCACCACCGATGATGAAGCGCTCGCCGTGCGAATAGGTGAGAATGATCTCGCCCGGGCGGAACAGGCCGGTCACGAGATATCGGTCACGTAGATCTTCATTGCTGGCACACGCCATCATGTCCGGATGGGTGGCGTAATAGGTCTTTTGGAACACCGAATTCTCCAGCGATGTCAGAGCGCGGCAACGGCCGTGGCCGCCAGCAGAAAGGCGCCGACGCCGTAATATTGGGTGTCGCTCGCGTCGACGCGCTCGGGCTGGTCGCTCACCTGCTGTACCCAGCCGAGGCGCCCGTCCGGCTGGATCGCGCGGGCCAGCGCCGTCCAGCCGCGGCGAACCACTGGCTCGTAGTCACGGCGGTCAAGCAGCCCCGCCTTGATTCCCCATGCCATGCCATAGGTGTAGAAGCCGGTGCCGCTGGATTCGGGCGGCGAATCCTCGGGCGCCAGCAGCGAGGGCGACCAATAGCCATCGGCCTTCTGCAGCGTTTTCAGCTTCGCCGCCATTTCGCGGAAAAGCTTCTCCATCCGGATGCGATCGGCGCTGCCCGGCGCCAGCGTCGGGATGATTCGCGGCATGCTGGCGAATACCCAGCCATTCCCGCGGCTCCAGAACTGCTTGCGGTTCTTGTCGTCGCGGCGCCCGAAGAAGCGGCTGTCGCGGTAGAAGAGGTGCTCGGCGGGATCGAACAGGAAATCGGTTGTCGCCCAATATTCCTGCATCGCATAGTCGCGGTAACGGCGGTCGCCGGTCTGGCGGGAAAGCTCGATCATCGCGGGCGGCGCCATGAAGAGCGCGTCGCACCAGCACCAGCGCGTCAGGCATTCGGTGTCGTCATAGCCCGAGGGCGGCTGGTAGAACGCCAGCGTCACCCGGGGTTTATGCGTGACGATATAGTCGAAGGCCTTGCGCGTCGGCGCCAGCGCGGTCGCTCCCGCGCCGTGTTGCGCCGCCCATAGATAAGATTGGGTGATGACCAGATCGTCGGCGTGAAAGGGTCGGCGCGCCGGCAGCCATTGATTGGCCCGGCCCATGTCTAGAACCGCCTGGCGGATCTCGGGCCGCTTTCCGGCATCGGCCAGCGCCGTCATGCCGATCCAGAACACTGCCTGTTCCCAGGCGCGCGGATTGCGCGTCTCGGTGGTGACGCGCGACACATGCGCCGCATCCGCCATCCGGGCGAGCTGCCACTTGGCGAGTTTGGTCGCGGTTTCGATTGCCTCCCGTGCCGCAGGTTGGGCGGCCCGGGGAGAAGCTTGACCAAAGGCAGGCGCGACCAGGAGTTGCGCGAGCGCAAGCGCAGCGAGCGGACGCAGGATCATGGACGGTCCTCGATTACGGGGTGCGGGGTGGCGCCTGGGTTGACGGGAAGCAGCCTTGGGCTGAGCAGATGGAGTGCGGCGAGCGCGACGAAATACGCGCCGCCCGCAACGGCGAAGACCAGCGCGTAGCTACCCGAGACATCGAGCACATAGCCGATGAACTTGGCGATAAGCATGCCGCCGATCGCACCTGCCGTGCCGCCGATGCCGACCACCGACCCGACAGCCGCGCGCGGGAAGATATCGGAAGGCAAAGTCAGCAAATTGGCGGAGAAAGCCTGGTGCCCGGCCGTCGCCAGCCCGATCAGCAACACCGCGATCCAGAGCGAATCGACATATTGCACGGTCACGATCGGCAACACCGCTACCGCGCAGGCGAGCATGGTGAACTTGCGCGCGCGGTTCGGCGTAAGCCCAGCCTTGATCATCCGCGACGAGGCCCAGCCGCCGATCACGCTACCCGCGTCCGACAGGACATAGATCACGACCAGCGGCGGGCCGAAGCTCCTGAGATCCAGCCCGTAGCGCCGGCCGAGAAAGTCGGGCAGCCAGAACAGGAACATCCACCAGATCGGGTCGGTCAGGAACTTCGGCACTGCATAGGCCCAGGTTTCGCGCACCGCGAACAGCCGGCGCCACGGCAGGCGTTCGACCGACGGCTCGGGGTCGCTGCGGATCAGCGCGAGTTCCTCGGCGCTAACCCGGTCATGTTTTTCCGGCGCGCGGTAGATCGCGATCCAGGCGATCAGCCAGACAATGCTGAGCAGCCCCGTCGCCACGAACGCGAAGCGCCAGCCATACGCCAGCGCCACGGCCGGAATGAGCAGCGGCGTGACGATCGCGCCGACATTGGCGCCGGCGTTGAAGATGCCGATCGCCAGTGCACGCTCGCGCTGGGGAAACCATTCGGCCACGGCCTTGAGCCCGGCCGGGAAGTTGCCGGATTCGCCCAGACCGAGCGCGAAGCGAACCATGGCGAACTGGGTGACGCTATGGACCATCCCGTGCGCGACATGGGCCAGCGTCCAGAAGGCGAAAGCGGCGGCATAGCCAAAGCGTGCGCCGGCAAAGTCCATGAACCGGCCCATGCCGATATAGCCGAGCGCATAGGCCGCCTGGAACCAGAAGACGATGTCGGCATATTGCCCCTCGCTCCAGCCGAGATCGGCCTGAAGCAGCGGCTTGAGCACGCCGATCATCTGGCGATCGATATAGTTGATCGCCGTCGCGGCGAAGAGCAGGCCGCAGATTACCCAACGATAACCGCGAGCCCGCCGCGCGGCACCGGCAACGATTGCGTCGCCCTCGCTGCTCATGCCGCGCCTCGCCGGAAATCGCGGCTGGATGCGCGCGCCGGATCCGGCACGGCCTTTGCCCCTTGCATAATCCCTCCGCTACAAACCTGCCGTTCGCTTCTGAAGTTATCATACAACCATGACGTTTGTCGTCAACGCATGACCGGTAACGGCATCGATCAGGTCGACCGGTCGCGAACCCGTGCACTGGCACTCAGCATCGAATGGCGGCTGAGGCTCTCTTGCATATGATGACGCGCCGCTTCGCGTGCCCGTTGCGCATCCATGCGGACGATCGCATCGACGATCGCGTCATGTTCGCCACGCACCTTTGCGACATAGGCTTCGTGCGCCTCGTCGGGCTGGTCGCGTAGATAGAGATTGCGCGGCGGTACCAGCCGCAGACCCAGGAAATCGACCAGCCGCACGTAATAATCATTCTGCGTCGCGCGGGCGATGGCCAGGTGGAATGCCGAATCCGCCTTGGCTGCAGCGATCGGGTCGCCACTCTGCTCGTTCATCTGATGCAGCGCTTCCTGGATCGCGCCGATGTCCGCGGTCGTGCGACGGGCAGCGGCAAGGCCCGCCATTTCGGTTTCCACCGCCAGTCGCATCTCGAGCAGCTTGATCACATCGGCCAGCTCGTTGAGCTCGTCCCTGGTGATCTGGAAGGCACGATATTCTGCGGTATCGGCGACGAAAACGCCCGAACCCTGCCGCGACACCGTCAGGCCCTGCGCACTGAGCCGCGCCACCGCCTCGCGTACTACGGTACGGCTCACATTCTCGGAAAGGGCGATTTCCTTTTGGGTCGGCAGGCGCGAACCCGGCGCGATCCCGCCCGAGCGAATCTGCGCTTCGAGTTTCGCGAACACATCGTCTGTGAGCGACGATGTGCGTGCCGTATCTTCGCCGATGACGCCCCCCTCCGCTGACCGGGTTTCGATGACCCGACTTGTCATACGAATCTCCAAATTGTAAGCCAGCTCTATCATCAATGGCCAAGCCAGTCGATCCGGCGAAACGAAGCGGGGGAGGAAAAAGACAATGCGCCCGGTTCGGCTGCTCGCCGCTTCCCTGCTCGCGACCACGTCTTTCGGGCTGGCTGCACAAAATGCCCCCGCGCCGCCAATCCAGCCTCAGATTTCCGCGGGGCGCCCCGACTGGGAGAATCCGTCGGTCTTCGCGCGCGGTAAGGAGCCAGCGCGCGCCACCGGCTTTCCGTTCGAGAGCCGCACCAGGGCGATGACCTATCGGTTTCGCCTGACCTCCTTTGCCGGAAACGGCACCAACGCCCCGCTCGCCAAACCAGCCAATGCCGGAGCCCTGCAATGACCCATCGCATCGCCCTGATCGCCGCCGCTGCCCTGCTTGCCGGGTCCGCCATGGCACAGGATGTGCCGGGCACCGCGCAATTGCCGCCGGTCGAAAAACCGCTGCCGCCGGCGCCGGATAAGACTCGGCGCGCGACGGTGCTGCTCGCCGACTATCGCTATGACGATCTGCTCTGGGAAAACGACAAGACCGCGCATCGCATCTACGGCCACGCCCTGGAAGCTGCCGAGCCGCCCTCGGGCTCGGGCATCGATAGCTGGGGCAAGAACGTTGCTTGGCCCTTTACCGACCGTCAACTCCGCTCTGGCGACCAGCACCAGTATCACGGCGAAGGGCTGGACTTCTACAATGTCGGAACCGGCCGTGGCGCCGGCGGGCTGGGCATCTGGCAGGACAACAAGCTCTGGACGTCGCGCAATTATCGCAGCTACCGGATCCTCAAGAACGGTCCCGATGTAGCCGATTTCGAAGTCGACTATGCGCCTTGGCCAATCGATGTCAGCCGGAAGGTCTGGGAGACGCGGCGCTTCACCTTGCCGCTCGGCACGCATTTCACCCGCATGGTTTCGACGCTGCGCTCGGACAAAGCGAGTATGCTCGTCGTCGGCATCGGCATCGGCAAGCGCGCCACCGGCGATGGCGGGGACCTCACCGTCGACCGCGCCAAGGGCCTGCTGTCGTGGTGGGGTCCGGACGATCCCAATCACGGCCGGATGATGATCGCGCTGCGCGTCGATCCGGCGACCATCATCGAGATCAGGAACGACGCCGATAATTACCTCGTCTTGCTGAAGGCAACGCCCGGCAAGCCGTTCGTCTATTATTCCGGCTCGGCCTGGAGCCTGGGCCAGGACGGCATCCGGAACCGCGCCGACTGGGATCGGGCGGCCGCTGCCGAGCCGGTCGATTTCACGATGCCAAAGACGCGCTGAGCCACTTTCAACAGACGGAACCCGGATCATGGAACGACGCACCTTCCTCGCCTCGGCCCTTGGCGCCGGCACGCTCACTGCCATGTCCGCGATGCCCGCAGAGGCTGGGAGCCCATCGTCCGCTGCACCCACGGACGGTACCGCTGATCGCCGCTACATGCTCGATCTGCTTACGCGGATGGCCAGCCCCGTGCTGGCGCCGATGTCGCAGGGCAAGCTCCAGTCGGTATTCAAGCCCGAGCTCAGCCCCACTTGGGACGGTCGCAACCCCAAGGTCGCCTATCTCGAATGCTTTGGCCGCCTGATCGCCGGCATTGCCCCGTGGCTCGCGCTGCCCGACGATGCGTCGCCCGAGGGCAAGCTGCGTGCGACGCTGCGCGAACAAGCGGTGGCCAGCTATGCGCACTCGGTCGATCCCGGGAGCCCGGACTATCTGCTGTGGCGCGAGGCGCCCCAGGCACTGGTCGATTCCGCTTATTACACCAACGCCTTCATGCGGGCACCGCAGCTATGGAAATCGCTTGACGCGACCACGAAGAAGCGCGTGATCGAGGAGATCAAGGGCGTCCGCCGTTTCTCCCCGCCCTACACCAACTGGTTGCTCTTCGCCGCGATGAACGAAGCCTTCCTTCTCTCGATCGGCGAGGATTGGGATCCGGTGCGCATCGATCTGGCGATACGCAAGGTCAACGAATGGTACGTCGGCGACGGGTGGTATTCGGATGGGCCGCATTTCCACTTCGACCATTACGGATCCTATGTGATCCATCCGATGCTGGTCGAGATATTGGAGGTGCTAGCTGCCACGGGCGCCAGGTTCAACAGCCTCGATGCCAAAGCACTGCTCGATCAGGCTTACAAGCGCATGCGGCGCTATGGCGAGCATCTGGAGCGCCTCGTCGCGCCTGATGGCAGCTATGCGCCGATCGGTCGCTCGCTCACCTATCGGACCGCAGTGTTCCAACCGCTTGGCTTGCTCGCATGGCGCAAACAACTTCCCCCATCCTTGCCGGAGGGACAGATACGCGCCGCGACGATGGCGGCTCAGCGGGCGGTATTCGGGTTCGCGTCCAATTTCGACGCCAAAGGCTATTTGACGATCGGCTTCACTGGGCATCAGCCGAAACTGGGAGACTGGTATTCGAACGCCGGCAGCATGTACATCGCATCCGAGAGCCTGATTCCGCTCGGCCTGGCGGCGGGCGACAGTTACTGGGACAGCCCCGCGTTGGGCTGGACGAGCAGAAAAGCGTTCGCCGGGCAGGACTTTCCCAAAGACTATTATGTCGACTTCTAACACGAACATCGCACATTAACCGTCTGGCTACTTGGGCGAGCTTCGATACCAGCGTATCACCCAAGCTATTTAGCGATGATTGCTCCGGGACCATGACCGAAGAAAAGACGGCATTTCACAACCTTCATTCTCCGTACTAAAATGAGCCTTCGCTGGAACGGCCGACCGATTTCGGGATGTTCAGCGGCGCGCTAAACTGCGGCGTTAGGGCGCACAGCAGCCCCGACGATCATCATAGATATAGATTCTGCCGGTGCGCGGCTCGCGCTGCCGCTTCCAGTTCGTCGTGATGAGCACCGATCGCGCCTCATCGCCCCAGGGCTGGCTGTTTGAGGTGGTGATGCCAGCGAACTTCCAGATCGTCGGCGACAGGATCGGATAGGCATCGCCGCCGCCTCGCAGATGCTTGATCGTGTTGGTGCCGCCAAGACGATCCTGCGAGCAATTATTGCCCTCGAAGAATTCCAGGGTCGCCGCATGGGCGGACTGCCCCCCGGCGATCGCAGAGAAGGTTGCCGCCGCCACCAGCAATACCCGTTTTCCGATGCGCATATCATATGTCCGATGCTGAGGGCCTCGAGGCCAGTCTAGGACGCTGCAGCGCCAATCTCGTCCTACGATCGTGGGATGCCGTGCGTCGCACAGGCCAGGTCAGACCGGCGGCAGGCCGCGCGGCCCGGTGACGATCAGCTTGACGCGGTAGTTGGAGGTGCAACTGCTCGCGCCTGGAACCACGACGAACGGCGGCAGGTGCGTTCGCATCACCCCGTAATCCACGCGCAACGTATCGGCTTCCCAGGTGGCATTGTACCTGCCGCGCGGCGTGAAGGTCGTCCTGCCGTCGACCCGCGTCTCCTCGGATGCGTGATACCAGTAATATCCCGTCACCTCGAAGCCCGGCCGAACGGGCACGTTCCAGCGGATCCGGTCGAACCCAGGCGCGATGCAGCGCTTTACCGTGTCCGAATCCTCGACCTTGCGCGACACATGGAGATATTCGCCGTCGAACGACTTTGCGGTGGGGCCGACATTGGTCGGCAGCTCCAGCCCCGCGACACGGTTGATCGGCCCCTTGTCGTAACTGAACATCGCCTCCGAGATCGGCAGGGCGACATCGACGCGCGCGGCCCGGAATCCGAACCTGGTCGATTTCAGCACCGGCTTGCCCGCCGGGCCGACGGCGAGCTCGACACTGCCGGCGTCGGGCAGGCCGGAGATGTCGCCGGGCACGCTGGCGAAGATCTGGCCGTCTGACCAGTGCGTGACCGACATCGTAATGGTGCGGCCATTGTGGCGCAGGAATACTGATCCCTTGGGGGTGCCGAAACCGTTGCCGGTGATCTCGTAATCGCCGCCGGGCTCCAGGTCGCCCCGCACCGCTCCGTTCAGGCGGGTAACGCCGGTAACCTTCACGCCGGTCAGGATCGAGACCATCGGGCGCCGCTTGATCTGCACATTTGCCGTGGTGAGGCGCAACCGCGCACGCGCCGCGTCGGTCGCGCCGGGACGCGCGACAAGCACGCCCGCGCCGAGCCTGGTGGCACTCGCCGTGATCCTGGCAACGTCGACCTGCTGCTGTGCCGTGACCGCCGGCTTGCTGATGACGGGCCCGAGCTTGCGCTGTGGCACGATCTGGGCGCCGGCCGGTGTCGCGCCGCCAATTAGCGCGACACCGATCGCAGCGGCGGCAAAGTGCGTGGAATGAACGATGGGCATGCAGGTTTCCTTCCCGGGACCGGATCTGTCCGCGCCTGGATACGCCTTGCCGACGTGCCGGCCGTCCTCCGTTCGAAGGAGGCCGGTCGGGCGCCATGCGGCTTATTGCCGGACTTGCTGCGGTGCTTGCTGCGGTGCTTGCTGCGGCGCCTCTTGCGGCTCTTCAGACGGCTGGGGCTGCTCGGCCGCGACGTCGGTTTCCGCCACCGGCTGATTGGCCGCTTGTGCCTGCGGCTTTGCCTTGCCTTTGAGCATGCGGTCGAACAGCGACATGACCAGCTGACCGGTCAACTGCCTGGCGGTGTCGCCGACGCTTGCCGAGGCAGCGGTTTCCGCCACGGCCGGCGTCGGCACCGGGGCGGGTGCGTCCTGCGCGAACGCCGGGACGACGATGGCCGCGGCGGCACAGGCTGCGATGATAGTGCGAATCTTCATGACACTCTCCTCGACCGGCGAGATGCCGGATGCGGCGGCATTGCCCCAGGAGGCAGGAGCGAGCGTCCCCCGAACGTAGGATCGCCCACGACCGGCCGTTCGACTTTCGCGATGGAGCGGCACCCGTCCATCTCGCCGGCTCGCCGGCGTCCCTCATTCGTAGGACGCCGGTCGTCCGTCCGCGCCATAGATCGGTCTCATGACTTCTCACCGCACCCGCAAAGCCCGCCTGGCACTCGCGCCGCTCATTGCCCTGGCCACTGCATCGACGGCGCAGATCGTCAGCCAGCGCCCGATAAAGCCCGCGCCGCGCGCTCCTGCCCCGGTCTTCACCCCCAATACGGTCGTCGATGCCGGCGCACTGCCCGCCAGACCGGCGGATGGCGTCCCGGCCGGTACCATTGCCGTGTCGTCGGATCGCAAGGCCTGGATCAGCAGCATCGACGGCAAGCGATCGGATATCGTATTCCGGCTGGGCAGCGTTCACGTCATCCGTGGCGGCGGGCTGGAAGGGATCGTTTCGGGCTGGATCACTGGCGATCGCCGCATGAACGGCGCCAGCAACTACGAAAAGGTCGGGTCGGTACTGACCGTCATTCGCCAGAACGGCACCGAAGCGGTCGTCCGCGTGACGGCCATCTCCGGCGGCAAGGTTCCGTGGGAATCGCTGAAGGAGCCCAAATACGCGTCGGTGAAGCTCCTCCTGCGCACCGGTGGCGGCAGCCGCGAGATCAACGCCCTCCTGCATCGCAGCATCTATCGCTGCCAGCGCGGCGAGCCGAACTGTTCCTGACCGAGCGAGCGTCATCACGGCCCTCGATGGAGAAACACGATGCCCATCACCTTATTGCTGACGGCGCTGCTGCAGGCCGGCGCCACGCCCGTCGCGACCGCGATCCGCCCCAGGATCACGGATCCGGTCATCCGCACCATCCCGAAGAGCCAGCCGCCGCTCGGTCGTGTAGGGCCCCGGCGGGTCGATATGCTTCTCACCACATTGCCCGAGTCGATGATCGAATTCGGCCGGAATCCGGAGGGCAACTGGCTCTCGGTCGATCGGCGGCCGCCGGGCCCTCCAGGCGGCATCGCGCCGAGCGGCGGGACCTTGTACGTCATGCACCGCAGCCGGCCCCTGCCGAAATCCTGCAGCATCGGCCCCGACCGGATCGACCTGTCGCCGCTCCACCGCAACGGCTTCGTGCCGGTGAAGATCGAGAGGGCGTCGCTCCACGCGCCGGGCATGAACGACCGCGATCCGGTGCCCGTACGCTCCTCAATGCTCGACGCGAATGGCAAACCCACCATGGTCATCGCCGATGTCCACACCATCGTGCAGAGCATCGTGGTATGGGGGGTCAGGTCGCCGCCCGGGGTCGATCGGGTTGCGCCGTTCCAGCTATGCTCGGCGGGCTATCGCATCGATATCACGGTGCGTGGTCCGGAAGGCATCAATCCCCTGACCGGGCAGCCGATCGTGCGCCGGCCGGTGAACTGAGATCATCGGGGCGACATGCCGCCCTCAAACTGGCGCAGCGCACGCTCGCACGCGGACAATCCCGCTGCCGGTCGCCACACCGCGGCAACGCAACCCGGGCGCCCGGGCTGGGGTGACACCCGGTCGATCACATAGCCACGCCGCCGCATACCGGCGTCGGCCTTGACCAGGGCGCGATGATCGAGGCCGGTTCGCGCATTGCGCTCCAGCCCGTTGGCCACGTCGAACAGCGCCGCGAACCGCGTCTTGCCGCCGATGCGATAGGGCGCGATCGCCAGCGTGCGCCGGCCGTTCTGCGACAGTCCCTTGCGCAACTCACCTTCGCTCAGCAGGTAATCCACGCGTTGCTGCGTATCGCGTCCCTTGGTCCATAGCGCGCTGAGATACGGCGTACCGCCGACCGGGCTGACGGTCAGGTCGACCAGTCTGTACTCCTTGCCGACCATGTCGAGCGACGCGAAATAGAAGGCATCGACACCCAACCCACCGCGCGACACGCGCTGCGGCCCGCCATCGCGCACCCACAGCCCGGCGAAGCGCGGCGCGCCGTCATGCTCGTCGACGATTTCGCGGGCCAGCCGGTATCCAGCCAGATCCTGCTCGGCCTGCGCCTGCGCATAATGTGCGGAGTCCATATCGGTCTGCACATGCGTATCGCACCCCGCCGCCGGCAGTGGCGCGACTGCCAGGGCCGCCTGCGCCAGGATCGCGAGCAACGACGGCACGCCTAATTTCCCGCCACGAAACGGAGGTTCTTCACCTCGTAGCGCGTCATGAATCCATCCCGCACCCCCTGCAACAACAGCCGCGCACGCGACGTGTTCGCGGTCAGGACATTCTGGCTGGCGGCGATATCGACCACCACCGTCGTATCGCTCCAGGAGATGATGACGAGCGTCGCGCCGGTGGTCTTGTCGCCGTCGAACAAGGCGACAGTGCTTTGCGGCATACGCGCGGCAAAGCCCTTGCCTTCGATCGTCAGCCGCATGCCGTTGTGCAGGATCGGCAGCATCTGCCGGCCGTTGATGCTCGCTATATACCCCCCGTCGGGATAGGTCGCGAGACGCAACCTGCCTCTCAACAGCTCGGCCTGGGCGGGCGTCAGGCTCTTCTGCATGTCACGCGGGGAAATCACGTGACGCTGGCCGATCGCCGCCGACGAGCCCAGCAGGATGAGCGCACCGGCGGCAATAGCTTTTAGGTGCGCACGCATCATACCCGCCGCACGATCATGGTGACACCGTCGATCGACAGATCCAGCCGCTTGGGGTCCTTGCCCTGCTCGATCAGGAAATTGTCGTGCCCGCCATTGTTCAGGATCGCGTCCATCGCGCGCATCAGCGGCAGGCGCACCGTTGGCACGCGCGCATAATCGCAGGACAGCTCGATCACGTTCTTCGCCACGCGCTTCACTGTGACGACGACCTGCGTGCCGGACGATCCGCGCGCATCGGCGACCACCGCGCCTTCATAAGTGCCGGCCGCGATATCGGCGAGGTCAGGCTTGCGCTTCTGCGCGGCAACCTCGGACGGCGCAGCGATAGTCGTCGCGGGAATGGCGGCGAGTAGAAGGATCGGGAGGATGGCGCGCATGGTCAAATTCCTCTGGTCGTTGAATTTGGGGCTGCCGAGCGACCCTCCGCTCGGCCTGACCCAGATTAAGCGGCCGAATTCGGGATGCCGTCCTTCGATCGAAGGACGATTCGCACCGTTCGATGACGCAAGCATGGGTCACTCGCCGATCATGATGCTGGAGCTACGATGCGACATTTGACCATTGCGCTCACCTTGGCGGCGCTCGCCGCGCACGCCGAGGACGTGTCGAGCCAAGTCCTTGTCAGACCGATCAAGCCGCTACCGAAACCCACGCCGCATCCGATGCTGACACCGGGCTCAGTTATATCGGGTCAAGTCCCACGCCCACGACCTTCCACGCCGGCCCAGAACGCACAGAGGGGGATGCCGCTCGACCAGACCGTGCTGATCCGCAAGCCGGCAAAGCCGGTCGGCGACTTGCTCGTCAAGAAAGTCGTACCGCTCAAGCCGCCGCTCAGCGAGCATGACCGGAAGGTCGCCGCCTGCAAGGCAGCGAAGGGCGCATGGCAGGTCGAGGTGCGTGGCGTCAAACTGAGCGCCAAGGGCTCCGACGTGGATGAGATCTATGGCAGCATCTACGTCTCCAACACCGGTGGCGGCGTTTATCATAGCGCGCGCGGCGGCACCGGCTGGCAACGCAATTACCTGTGGGCGAGCAACGACAATGTGAACCTGGAGGGTAACCCCAACATCTATTTTCCGCGCCTGCAGATCACCAACATCTATGGCGGAGAGCGCTACAACGCCAAGGTCCGCGTGCATTTCAAACTGTACGACGAGGACGACGGGCGCGGCGGATCGAACGACGAGTTCTTCATCGCGTCGGGCCCGATCGGAGCCAACAAGGGCGCGGACAATTCGCTCGAGTATAAATATCTGATCACCGATTGCGACGAGCAGCCGGAATTCAGTCGTGGGTTCCAGGAAACGATGTTCGGCATGCCCTACGGACAGGGTGAGAAGAACAAGGTCACCTTTGTCTTCACGCTCCGGGCATTTCGCGAATTCCCCTGAGCAGCACCTGCTTAGCGCCCGTCCTCATCGATTTCGCACTGGAATTCCGACATGCCTGTCTCCGCGCTCATCATGATGGCATCGCTGGCAGCAGCACAGCAGTCCGCGCCGGTGCTGCGCCCGGTAAAGCCGGTCAAGCCGCTTGTCCGTCCGCTTGCCAGGCCGACGCCCGTGCCGAAGGCACAGATTGCTCAGCCCCTCGCCAACGCCCTCCAGCCGCAGACGCGCCCCGTCCTGCCCCAGCTCGAGGAGCGCGCAAAACCGTCCGCTGCCGTCGGTGAGGCGCTGCGCAAGCGGCAGGAGGAAGCGCGCATCCAACAGGAGAAGAACCGCAAGCTGGAGCTATGCAAGGCCAGCGGCGGTCGGTGGGTAGCAAGGGTGAAAGGCATCAGCCTCAGCGCATCCGGATCCGACGTCGATGAGATCTATGGCAAGATATCGGTCGGCGATATTTCGAATGCGACTTTCAGCAGCTCGTATCGAAGCACTCGGCAGGACTGGGGCAATCACGAAATCTGGGCGAGCAGGGACAATTTCAATCTCGGCCGGGACAAACCCAATCTCTCGACAGTGACGATATCGTCCACCACCCCGATCAGCGCCATCCGCGTCAATATGAGCCTGTATGACGAGGACGATGGTCGCGGCGGATCGAACGACGAATTCTTCTACCTGGAGAATAACACGAGCATCTACACGAACAGCCGGAATTTTGACGTTTATGTCCCGCCGTGCTGGCAACGCGCCGAATTCTCCCAGAGCTCGCAGGTGCAGATGGTCGGGCGGCCGATGGGGTCGGCGTCGTCCAACCGGGTGACGCTGTTCGTCAGGGTCGAGATTTCGCGGACCTATCCATGAACCCCGATGACAGTCTCCCTGCCCTGCTTCAGCGCGAGCTCGCCCCCGGCGAGTCTGTCCGCTGGCAGGGTGCGCCGCGCGCGCTGGCCGAGTTGCTGCGGCCGGGCAATTGGCTGTTTCCGGTGCTGTGGCTGTCGGGGAGCGTCGGCTGGACGATCCTGGTGTTAGGACTGACCCAGGGGCCGCGCACCATCGAAGGCCTCGAGAGGCTCGATCCTGCATCGCTGTTTCCGGTCGTCGGCGCCCTTGCCTGCCTGCAAGGCCTGTTCATGCTCGCGATCCCGATCCGGGCAGCGCGGCGGGCGGCCCGCACGCTGCATGCGATCACTGACCGCCGGTTGCTGCGGATCGAACGCGGGCGGCGTTTGCGGGTGTTGATGGTGCCGCTGGCGCGGATCGACTCGGTCATTGCGCTGCGCTCGACGATCCGCGTCTCGGCGACCACCATCGAAAACGGAAACGCGGTTGGCAGCGGCTCCTTCTACCTGCGCGGCGTGCCCGATGCGGCGAAGGCGCACGCGTTGCTTGCGCAGGGCGTTTCGATGTCACTGCGACTGTGAAGGGAATGAAGCGTGCATGATCAGGAGGGCGTCGCCCGGGTGACCGCGCAACTGGCGCAGGACGAGGAACTGCTCTGGCTTGCCCGACCGAGACCTGCCGATGAAGTGCGGCTCGACCTGACGATCTGGGGGCTACCGGCCCTTTGGGTGGCCTTTATCGGCGGCATGTTCGCGTTCGGCCTGTACGTCTTCGTGCAGCAGCGCGGGTTGGCGGCGCTCGCTAACTGGCACGATGGGGTCCCCGCGCCCCTGGCCCTGTCGCCGATGCTGTTGATCGGCATGTGGCTGCTCGCCGCGCCATGGATTGCGCGGGCGCGCTCTGCCCGAGCGATCTTTGCGCTCAGCACCCTTCGCCTGATGCGCTTCGATGGTGCCAGACCCACACCTTGCAAAAGCATCGCGATCACCGACCTGGGCCCGGTCCAGTCGGATGAAAGCGAAGACGGCTATGGTGCGATGCACATCCATCTGCGGGCCCTGACGACAGGGAATGGGCGCTCGATCTCCTATCTCCGGCTGCGCGGCATTCCCGATATCGCACACCTTCGCCGCCTCATCGCGGCCCGGACGGTGCCGCGCCATGACGACTGATCGGCGGCCCGGCCGCTTAGCGCGACCCTTCGCGTCATGGCGCCATTGACGACAATGGTCCGCGATCCGCTAACCGCGCGCCTCGCAACGCTTTTTCGTACCGCCTGGCCGCTCGCTGGTTTACCGCGGGGGTGGGCGACGGCAGACTATCGCGTCGCTGGCGGGGGGATCGACGTGACGCGAAAGCCGACCAGCAACGAATGGCAGCAGATCAGCGCCCTGTTCGACACGCTCGTCGATCTTCCGGCCGAAACACGTGAGCAACGGCTTACAAGATTGCAGGCAGACTCGTTCGTGATCGAGCAGTTGCGCAGCCTCTTGTCGGCGGAGGGCGAGCCGGGCGTGCTAGATGGCTCCGCCTCCACGTCTGGAGCGGCAGCGGGCGACGACGACACCCCTTCCGACTATGCCTCGCTCGCGCCGGGCGCATCGGTCGGCAGTTTTCGCATCGAACGGTTGATCGGCCGCGGCGGCATGGGCGAAGTCTATCTCGCGCACCGCGAAGGCGCGGCGTTCGACCAGCGCGTCGCCCTGAAGCTGCTCCGACCCGAAGCAGCCGGGCGTACGCGTCTGTTCGATTCCGAGCGGCGATTGCTCGCGGGGTTGGAGCATCCCGGCATTGCGCGGCTGATTGACGGCGGTCTCGCCCCGGACGGACGGCCGTTCATGGCGCTGGAATATGTCGAGGGCCAGGAGATCACTGCCTGGTGCGCCGCCCACAAGGCCGATCTGAACACTCGGCTGACCTTGTTCCTCGGCCTCTGCGACGCAGTGGAATATGCCCATGCCCGCCTCGTCCTGCATCTCGACATCAAACCCTCCAATATCCTGGTCGATAGCGAAGGGCGCGCGCGGCTGCTCGACTTCGGGGTCGCGAAGATCATCGATGCGGCGGCGCTCGATCGGACGATGACTCAGGCGCTGCTGACGCCAGACTATGCGGCGCCCGAACAGTTCGGTGGCGCACGCCCTACCGCGGCGACCGACGTCTATGCCTTGGGTGCCGTCCTGTTCGAACTGCTCGCCGGTCGCGGACCATGGCAGTTCGACGATGCCCCGTTGCCGACCGTGCTCAGGCGATTGCTGCACGACGACCCCTCCTATCCCAGCCGCGTGACCGAAAAGCTCGGGATGCCGGCGGCGCAGATCCGGGGCGATCTCGACGCGATCGTGATGAAGGCGATGCGCCGCGACCCCGCCGGACGCTATGCCGCCGTTACCGCGCTGGCCGACGACATCAGGCGTTATCTGGCGTTCGAGCCGGTACACGCGCGGGGCGGCACCGCGCGTTACCGTGCCGGCCGCTTCCTGCGACGCAATCGCTGGGCGGCGGGCGCGGCGGCGGTGGCCTTGCTGGTACTGCTGGTCGGCGCTGGCGGAGTCGCCTGGCAAGCGCGCGAGACTCGGGTCGAGCGCGACATCGCGCGCAGCGAAGCGCGCAAGGCGGAGGCAGTGAACAATGCGCTCTCACTGATGTTTCGCAACGCGGAGGATTTCGGTGCGGGCCAGTCGACCACGGCGCGCGATTTGCTGAACGACAGCGCGAAGCGGGTCGTCACGGAGGCGGGCGACCCGTCCGAGACCTCGGCGGTCGTGCTGGCGCTGTCCGAGCTGTATCTCAATATCGGCGACAATGTCGGCGCCGAGACGCTCCTGGCCGAAGCGGTTCGGCGCAGGATCGGCGCTGGCGACCCCGTCGTGCGGGCAAAGATCGACGCGGCGCTGGGCAACGTGAAAGGCGCGACCGGCAAACCCGACGAGGCACTGGCGCTGCTGGACCAGGCGGACAAGGTCTACGCGACTGACCCGGATCGCTTTCGCAAGGAACGCCTCGAATCCAATGCGGCGCGGGCACAAATCCTCCGGCTGCAGGGCAATCGCGACGTCGCCATCAAGCTGCTGCTCGATGCCCAGCCCGAAGCCGAGCGCGAATACGCAGAGAATCCGCGCGCCCTGCTGACCGCCTACAACAATCTCGCGGTGCATCTGGTCGAGGCCAACCGACTAGACGAGCTCGATGCGGTGCTGAAGCGGGCCGATACCGCCATCGCGCGCATGCACCAGGCCCAGAGCCCTCTCGCCCTGTCGCTGCTCCAGATGCGGGGCGGCTGGTATACCCGCAAGGGCGACCAATTGTCCGCGCTGCGCATCTTCAAACAGGCAACGGCCTTACGGCGCAAACTCTATGGCCCGTCGATGCAGCTTTCGATCGACCTGATGCAGACGGGCATCGTCATGCTTGGCGTCAGGCAGATCGAACAGGGCGTGCAGGTGCTGGTCGAGGCCAAGCAGATGGCGCGTACCTATGGCGGTCCGGACACGCAGGTCACGCAGATGATCGGCATCAACCTGGCCGGTGCCTATGCCCATCTCGGCGACTTCGCGAAGGCGAGGGCGGAACTCGCCGAGGTGCAGCCGGGGCTGGAAAAGGCTGGTAGGGACAAGCTGCTCTACGGCGTCTTCCTGCGCGGGCGCTTCGAACTCGATGTGAAGGAAAAGCGCCTCGCCGACGCAAAAGCCGATCTCGATGCGGCGGAGACAGTGTTCGTCAAGCTCGGTGAGCCGGCCAGGCCTTTTGCCGAATCGATCAGGCCGTTGCGCAAGCGGCTGGCCGATGCGAAAGCTGGCGCTAAATAGCGGCCGCGGCGCTCACCCCTGCATCTCGCGGTGAATCCAGGCGCGTGCTTGAACCCATCGGCGCCGGACGGTGCGCTCGCTGATGCCCAGCACCTGTGCCGCCTCGGGTTCGGTCAGGCCTGCGAAGTAGCGGCAATCCACCAGGCGCGCGAGATCGGGATCGAGCGTGGCGAGCTCGACCAGCGTCTCGCCGAGACGGATCAGCTGATAATCCTCCTGGTCCTCTGACGGAACGTCGTCCGCCGCCTCGATCGGCAGCGAAGGCACGCCGCCGCCACGCCGCGCCGCCAGCCGCGCCCGCGCGGCGTCGATCATGATGTGGCGCATCGCGGTGGAGGCAGTGCGGATGAAATGCTCGCGACTCTGCCAATCGTCCTTGGCGTGCAACTTCAGCCAGGTCTCGTTGATGATGGCCGTCGTCTGCCATGTTTGGGGCGAGCCGGCCCGGCGCATCTCGCGATGCGCGGCGGCCCGCAGATCGTCGTACAGGGCCCCGACCAGCACTTCCGACCCCTTGATGTGAAATTCCTTCGTCATGCTGACCGCTTTCGCTCCAGCTTTCCGTCATCCCTGTTGAAGCAAGTGCAGGGAGTTTACCGCTATGTACAGCCAAGCTTTTGCAATCGAGCCCGTCCGCAACCCGTTCAAGCCCATGCGCGACGTCGCCCTGCGCGACTCCGGGCCGAAGGTGCTGGTGATCGACGCCGCGCGGCGGCTGATTGAAGCGACGGCAGGCGCACGAACGCTGCTGACCGATGGTACGGTGTTGCAGCGCTGCTTCGACCGGGTCGCGGCCGCGACCCGGGCGGACAGCGCGCGGCTGGTCGCGGCGCTCGCCAGGGCGGTCAGCCACGGCCATGCCCGCGCCGTGTTCGAAGGCGCGGGTGAGCGGCTCGAAGCCGATCTGGTCGCGGTCCATGCCGAAGGCAAGGACAGTGCGCGTATCGTGATGATCCTCAAGCCGGCTCTGGAAGAACGCCAGCAGCGCCTGGATGCGGCGGAAAAGACCTTCGGCCTCACGCGCGCGGAGAGCCGGCTGCTTGCCACCCTGTTCGAGGGGTGCTCGGTGCCGCAGGCGGCGGACCGGCTTGGTGTCGCGCGCAGTACCGCACGCACCCATCTGCAGCGGGTGTTCGACAAGACCGGGGTGCGCCGCCAGGGCGATCTGCTGCGGCTCGTCGGGTGCGATTGACCCCTCGCCTCCCTGGTTCGGCGGACGCGGGCTTGTCCGCGACGCCGTATCCATCCTCGCATCGGCGCGCTTCAGCGCCCGGAGAAGCGCCATGATATCGATGC
>Ga0247741_1000515_pt1 | contig 22109 bp, 16 predicted proteins | sample UWRJL213509R2_FD_180945 | JGI IMG/M metagenome (GOLD analysis project Ga0247741, IMG submission 180945) | Plant litter microbial communities from Arlington Agricultural Research Station in Wisconsin, United States - UWRJ-L213-509R-2 | ecosystem: Environmental > Terrestrial > Plant litter >... | reverse complement strand
TCGCAAGGCTATTACAGCACTGATGGTGCGGTGATAGGTGATCAGGGCCAGATACGCTTGAATTTATTCAGACGATCCCGTTACCCCTGCAAATCTTCGGGTTCATTACTCACCCAGACCTAGCTTCAGTCTACACATCGCCGGGCTCATCTCGTGAACCACAACGTAAAATATATTGGAGTACAGTATTGGTTTGATTGACTACTGTATGCATGACTTTGGAAATCTTCGGAGACAATCGAATTCGCCTTCTTGACTCTGAAGATCCTAGTCTGATCGCCTTATTCGTCACCGTTGCTCAAATCTGACTCCTCCGGATTCAGAAAGAAACATGTACACCGGCGGAGCGACTGAGGGCTTACATGCCCAGGAGAAAGTTCATGCAGGTACGGAGCGACGTGGTAATCCATTCAATCCCGTGATAAATTCCACGAGGAATTGTACTTTTTTATTAGTTTCTGAGACATTTCGGCAGTCCTTCAAATCAATCCGGGGTAACCGGATTTTTGTGGTGTCCGACAAGCATCCATTTGTCTGCTTCAATGTACATAAAATTCCTCAGGAGGAATGCTCATCTTCACATTCCCTAAGTAACGGGTGGCGTTATTAGATAAAATTTACCACTTTTTCACCACATTAAACCTCGGAGGCAAGTGGTATGCTCATGGTATCCAGTCCAAGATATCCAAGATCGTGTGCAGTATCAAAGGAGACGACCTTGTATTATCAGTCTTCTGCTAAGTGGAGCTGTCGGCATGACAGTTTTTACGCTTTTCAATAAGAAATAACTATGGATTTAAAGGGATTTAATCACCTGCAGTTCTCTTTGACAGGAGCGCGGGATCAAGTCCGTTTTCGGCAATGCTGAAACTCCGCGATCATCGCGTGGCTTCTGGCTCGTTCTTATCGAGATCTCTCGTGTCGTGCATACTTGTAGTGCATTTTTTCAAAGACTTGCTCTCAGGGCGGCGTTTCCCTGCTAATAAGCCGCCCACCACGGGCACTCGCTGACAGTTCTTGGATCGGAGTTTGTGCTATAACTTCACTTCTGATACTGATGGTTCTCTATTCTACCTGTTGCGGATCTTGTACATTCTACCTACAAAACCTGATTAATCTTTAGAGAATCGATCTTCTGGGTGGCGAGCAGCTGACTACATTCAAATCTCAATGGAAGGGTCTAATCACTAACTCTATACTTCCTTCAAGAATCGCCAGAATATCCCGATAATTAAAGAACACCAGCTCGGGATATTCTAACATATATCTTTCTTTGACCAATCTTTTTAATTCCGAAGAAATCAATTATCATTAATTCATGAACATCACTCTATACGATGTAGCATCAAATGTTCCAGGACGAGCCTGGAATGTGAACACTTGGAAGGCAAGGTGCACATCTATCTTTGTACCCAGCCATAGGTAGCACTTAGATTTGATGACAGACTCTGCCTGAATTATAATGGTCTCCCTTAAAAATTACATGTCTATAATTTCCAGAAATTGCACCCCACTGCATTAAGCATGGCATATATCTACAAAATCCACAAGACATGATGGGACGCCCTTCTACAGCCTGCCCGCCATACATATTACACGATCCATCCACTGGTCATACATCTCTGACTCTTTCGCCATCGTGGTATACCTTGACTCTACGTACCCTTCTGCACCTCCCATATTTCCAAATGGCACTCGAGGCCTACAACTCTTTCGAAAGCGCATCCACGCCACAAGTGAGTGGTTTGTGGCCGGCTATGTGGAAGGGTATGATGTCCACCGTCAAAAAGCTCAGTGCGGATTATATGCGTTCGCATAAAATAGCTTCTATGGATCTTAAGACCGTGAGGGAGCTCATTCCAATTTCCAAGTGCGAAAGAAGAAACGGCGCTGAGGGTAAAGACGGAGGAAAACATGGGGAGGGTCAATGGCTGGTGGGCGACTGCAGGTGATGCCAGTGGAAAAAGGGCCCATATTTACTTGTAAGATAGTCTCGTGGACGGATTTCGTAGTTGGTGCACACTTTTTGTCCTGGAGGACTGTTTTGGGAGTTGATTCGAAGGAGTGGAAATAAGTAGAAAAGTGGAATGGGGGTAGGTGGTGTACATTAGTTAACAACTCGGAAAAGTAGTAGACGGTACGCTAGAGTTCGTTTTATAGTACAATGCTGGACGAGAAATTTTCAATTTTCATCTTGTTTTTCATGAAGAGAAATTGGCCTGTATTTGGGAATCCCGGATCAGATTCAGATGTCACGGAAACTGCCGGACTGAATTCGCGCTCAAGCGCTCACCGCTGACACGGGCTTCATCACACTGATTCACACACCACCACCATCTAATTTCCCACTTCTAGCAGCTCTATATAAAGCCCCATCTCGAGAGCCAGCGAATATGAATCAGGACGGAAGTGACCAGAGAACAGTCACATCCACGCTTGGTACGTTTTGCTAATCTGAGATAAGCGCCCAGTACTGATAACGAAGATCTTGCGATCATCCTCTATCTAAAGACACAAAAAATGCACGGCCAATGATATTAGCGCTCTGTGAGTCTAATGGCTCCCTTCTTCAGAGCCAGCTTGTCCTATTCCCAAATTCATATCAAGTAAGTTCAGTCATCCTCGGTTAGCCTAGCTGCTGCGCTTCACAGTCACTCTAGGAAGCGATGGATCTGGCACTTTCTTTATTCCAGAAGGACATCGATGTAGACAGTGGTGTGATAATTACCCTCAAGTATCCCTACAAATGGGTTGATGGATCTGTTATCTGGGCTAGCCTTGGAACGGCAATCGATTCCTCAGAGACGTGGAACCGTCTTCTGCAGCACAAGTCGGAAATTGTCGAGATCGGGGTGTTTATCGGTTATGAGTCCACGATGCCAGTGAAATCGGAGCTTAAACGAATTCGGATGGGGTTCTTTATCGCACAATCAAATTCAGGAGACAGATATTCGTCTTCGGCAGTCCATTCACTTGAACTGGCACCAGTGAGCTATTCCGTGAGTCTTCCATTGTTATATTGAATTATCATGACATATACTGAGCTTTATGTCCCAGAATTGTTTGGAAAAGGCCCGCCGTATCATTATCGACCAGGGTGGCTTCAGTCATCAAGCAGCTCTCCAAGGGACACTACTCACACAATCTGTGCAGCTCAAGATTTGGGATGATTCGAAGGTCCCCAAAGGCTTTGTCCCACTGCACCCCCATGAGTACCAGAATATGCTTCAAAAACACACCATTACCAGTAGTAAAAAATCACCGTTCGTCGATATTCTCATACATCATTACTAGCGCCAATGCGGATGATGATAGGCAGTATACCTAGTACATAACTTCGTGGATAAGGTCAAGGATAAAATACCCAATTACCACCTTTTCCAACAAAAGGTTATATGAAACGGAGAGGGCGGAAACTATTAATTGCCCATTAGGATTCGACATGTCGAGAGCACTTTCCCTTCGGAACGTGACGAGGTGTGTGAGTGCTGTTGACATTTGATGCTTCTGAGGATAAGGGAACCATTAGGCGTGCTGTCGCATCGAGAATGATCAAGAACAAAGGAAGTAGAGAAAATGACGCAAATCTCAAAGCTACAAGGGCATGGACAGATTTTTTGGCCCAATGCGCCAGCCTTGTGGACAGGTCATAGATCATGAACCCTTCACCTCCAACCTGGTTATCATTTCCGAATCGCAAAACACTTGATTTATCGAGAATAGGGATGGAAGTTGAGAGACCACGGCGATTGGACTGGTTTTTCTGGTAGAAGATCATTTTCATGGATCTTACGAGTATACTGTACGTTGGAAGTTGATATGCGACGATGAGAGACTGAGTGGGAGGCCGACTTTAGTTTTGGAACATGAGCCCACGATGAATTGACTGTAGCTGCTAATTCCAAGTGCTCGAATCTCGACTGGAGATGTACTCGGCCCTGCAGCATTACACCTACCTAACAGATATTGGTGAGAACGTCGGGCGTATCGAAGGCAGCAATGTCAATGGGGGACGCTGGTGCAAATTGACGCTCGACGAAGATACAAATACCGGCGTGGTGGAATTGTTGAACGATGAACACGATAAATTTTATGGATGAGAGACAAAGAGCTGGAGCCTATAGTGCGGTGCATAGGGAGTGATGCATTAGCATGCAGTATCACGAAATGGGATCTTGGCGGAAATTTTTTCAAGACGGAAAGATGGAATTGAGAGGAAATTCAAAACTTAGCTAGTGACTGTAGAGATCTCAGCGCGCAACTCATACTCTTCCTAGGGCAGAACTTGTGAGTTTTCCCGCCGCCGCATTGAGTCCAATCCACCAAGCGTCACAAGACCTCTCTACCTTCACCAATAACTGTTGAAACCAACAACGTTTGCTCGTTAGATGAATCAAGTCACGGAATTGACCCTTTATGTGCGATTGAAAATGTGAGAAAGGGGGTTTTTGGAGCTGGGATTAGATTCGGTGGTATCTATGGAAGAGATGTTACGATTTTGATACGATCGGCCATGCTGAAGGGTCGAGGATGAGGATGAGTTCGGAATACCATGATCGGGAGTTACCATGATTTGGGGCGGGAGAAGAGAGAGTGGATACGTTGTGTTCGAGACAGGGATCAATTTCCGAGAGATTTTACACGGCGAAAGCAAGAGAGACAGCGAATAATGAAAGACGAGAGATTCGAGCGGATTCAGCAAGGGACATGATTCCGGATTCGGATGAGCAGCGCCGAGCGGGCCGCACCTTGCTAGGTTTTGACGTCATACGCTGAAACTCCGCTTTTGAACTTTTTGCGTCTGTATCCGTTGTAATCTCTGCGATCTATTGACTGCCACCACCATCCCCCAGGGGCATGTCGGTCATGCCTATGGGAAACACGACAATCCGATTATCCCTGTTTCGGGCTCCATGCTGGGTTGCGTTCATCTGCCTTCTACACACGAATTAGATTGTGCCTCCAATGCGTCGCAACTCACATTGGCAAGTACTTTTGTTGGTTGACATGTGAATAACTGCCAGAACGAGTATGGGGGCAAGGGTTGTCTACGGGTGTATCGAGCCACGGTTCGTATTTCACTTCGTATTTGCCTGACATATACCCCATACATTGTCTGTGCATCAAACCACCTGTAACCCCTTCCAAATTTACTCATTACCCAAGCTTTGGCCTTAGGGGATGAAGATCGACACGTTTCTTTACTCTTGACGATTATATTCGGTCTGGGTGATAGGTCCAGGCTACTTTGGGTATATCTGGTCAGCTATTTACTAGGTATGTCGCCCTTAACACCTTAGATAATTCGAAGACCCTCTCATCATCAGATTCAAGCTATCGACACGCCTCAAATATGTTTCGGTACCCGCTTCCCACTTTTCTTGCTGTGGGTACGCACCCCATTCTTTCCGAATGAAGCCCTACTCCCTCCATCGTGGCAGAGCGTATCCACCACGTTCATTAGTATTTATCACTCGTCATTTCGCGAGCTGATAATCCGATGACTTTCTCGTGGGCTCTCACAACCTGATAGAGGGACCTCGCGATCGCCTTCCCAAAAGATTTTCTCCTTCTGAACGACTTCCTCTTCTCATTCTGTGTTTATATTCCTCCGCTATGGGTACTGTCTCTCGCTCGGTTACGTACACGGGTCAACGTTCTTCGCGTGGCATCTGGTCATTCAGAGTGCACCAATTTCGGTGCAATAAATCCCTTGCATTGTCCGTGAAGCGCCAGTCATTCAAAAATATCTTAGAGCTGTGACTGTACGAACTACTCGGTGGAGGCGGTGATGCGACTTACGTCCTTCTTGGAACGTGCTTCCCATTCCCAGAAGCTGACCATGTTCTCCTTGCGCATAGCTACCCTGTCCAATCTAGGTGAGCGTCAATAATCAATACCGCGCAGTCCCAGCTTCTATACTTCGTGTCGGAAGATGCTTTGAGATGCGGTGTTTTGATCATGGTCCCCCCGTTTCGGAAAGAGTTTGTTCGCAGGAGCCTAGAGCAGGAGCACTGTCAATTTCTCAAAGTTCCCACTCTAAGTTCGTTCATGGAGTATGTCACCAGATGCGATTACTCTGGATAGCATACACATAGAGGTTTCACTAACATCGCTAACCAGGTCGGCTCGTCACAAAAAACGCTAGTTTCTCCTCCAACCCGCTGTGAGAGGAGATTCAGCTCAGCCTGAGAATGGGATCCGCGACACAACACAATGCTGAACTGCGAAGTTCTATGAATTTGGGACTACCCTCTAGGTCGCATCTTCAAATATGTCCATCACCCCATCTATTTGGTGCAATGGTGGACTTGCTTTGAGATAGTTAGTTTGGGGAGGGAGCGTTCCCATACTTATTGCATGATAACTTGTGCAGTGGTCGATACACAACTACTAATCCGCTAAAGTATAAGTAAAAATGCATTCACCGAAAGAGTATACACTCGCTTGGAACATCTCCCATGCTCTACACATCCCCGCACTCATCGCCATCGCCCGCAGATCGCCTTTGGTTCACGTTCATATGACTGTCAGCCTGTGAGTTTGTCCCCGCTATGCTCAAATCCAAGCCGCGCAGATCGTATGTGTCATCGATATCCACCTGCCGGCGATGACTTTCTCGAGAGGTCAGACTATTCATCGTAATGGACAGAATCAGTTCATAGTACCAGCTCAAGACAACGGAAGAAGACTCACATACTGACAACGCAAATAACGTATACTAAAATGCGATGAGCGTGTTGCCAAATACTGTCCTGAAACGAGCTGCCAGTGGGGTGCGGACGTGGAACTTACTGTGTGTATTTGCAGTTAGAGGTATCATACTATCAATGAGGTCGATCAGTCTAGATGGTGGAAGATAGGTCAAGCGAACACACAAATAATAGGTCCCCGACGCAAAGCTAAACTATAACGAAAGTACTATTAGAACCACAAAAATATCTTGGAGTCGACAGTCGAAACGCACCAATAGGACTGTACACACCGCACAGAGGCTAGGAAATCAGACACAATGTCAGGAGACATGTTCATCAACGGTGAAACGATATGGGCACCTTGTGGCTATCGCACGATGAATTGCATAGGCGATCAACTTGCTGATCATCGAATTAGTTCTAACGAGATGTCAGTTGAAATAGTCAGTCTTCAGATATGTTAATCGAGTGCAAATCGTATTCACCTTTTGATACCAGACCGATGAGCATCAAGGATAAAACACAGTGTCATGGAGATGATAATGTCGCAGAGAGCCGCAGTTGTTCCTTGGAGGGTGGTCATCTCCTGCATGGTAGTATACGTAAGAGGCTCCTCTAGCGAAGATAGACAGATAGGCCTACAATGAGAAATTCCGTCCACAGTCTGATCTTCGAGAACTGTTTGCTCGTTACCCTAGGAGTGGTACAGAAGACAAATAAGTGAGGGCGATGAAAGAACGAGGTCTAAACTTGCATGAGACTAGATTGAGCTACATAGCACATATAGTTCATGAGCATCGCTGGGGTCGCCGGGCGTAGTGAGACTCACCAAATCCAGCACCTAGTAGTATCGTGGTCAATTTCGTCCACAGACAGATGAATTCGGAAAATGGTAGCTTACCCAGTTGCGTCACCGACAAACCAGCTTGTAAAAATCAACATGAGGCATTAGCGCGTAAAATGCGGTTTCGAATCCAAAGATACGACAACTCACGGCAGGTATCGCAAAGTAATGGAGATATGTAATTCGTAGGTTGGTGCCGACTGTGATCTGGGGGTTAAAGAGTATATGGGTGAAGCTGTCGATCAAAGTGCATACCAGCCCAAATCCGAGTGCAAAAAAACCTAAGACGGGATATTCATGTGTTCCGTTATTTACAGTAAACGAATGGGACGACAATGAATACGAACATTTGAGCTATGAAAGCGGTGATATACTGAGCCAACATCAATAGGGAGGTAATTTAATAAGTTGACGAAACTCACTGTACACATGTACTTCGCCTTTCACCGCATGAAAGAAGTCAGTTGAGAAGCAGAGCATAAGTGGTGAACCAACGAACAGGGACGTAGCTGTGAAAGTAAGTCGGTTTGTGATCACTGTAAATTCCGAGATTGGGTAGTGTTTGAGAATTCACGTACAACAGGATTTCATCTAGGAGAGCCAACTTTCCCCCTTTTGTGATGAACATGTCGTAGATTTGGTGGATGCTGAATACAGTCTCCATCGTCGCAAGCAGGCTAAAATTGATAGGTGACAGACTCAGTTAAAGAGTTGGTGAACACGATCATTTGGTTTACCCGAGGAACCAAATGGTCACCTTTAACGACAAGGAATCTTTGCTGGCATGCCATTTGAAGTAGCGGAGGACCGTAAACTACGACACATGGTCCACAATGCCCAATAAATCAATGCCGAGGAAGTTCGTACTGCAAAACTTACGAGTGCGATACCGAAGAGGCTAAATTGATGAACATTGAAGGATATGATCAGCGCTAGCATACATTATCGCCACTGAGGAAACTTATGACTTACAAGGTGTTAATAATGAAGGCGATCAGCATTGCGCCATACATATGAGCGAATGTTGCTGGAACCCTGACGTTGACGGGATAACCGGGAGCGGGAGCTACTGGCATGGTGGACGTGAACGTGATCAAGGTGAGGGGAAGGAAGAATGTCGATCTTATTAGGTTCTATATGTGATATGACCCGTCTAAACCGAATAGCAGAGTTCATAGGAAGCCGAGAAAGTTGTGCGCCGCATCCAGGGGTAACATACTCGTCTCGTCTCGTCATCGGAGGTCCACAGCTGTTACGGGTGAAATGTTGAAACGTATATACGGGAGCATTCGTTACCACATCATTGGACTTTCATAATCTGGGGCTGATTATGGAGTGTTTATTCGTCATTCCTTCCTAAATAAGCAGCTTTGCACCAAAATTTGAATAAATCTTCTATAATCGGCCACAGATTATGAAAGCTCCAACGATGTGTATACGGGTCCAAAATCAAGTCGTAATTGTCCATCACATAGGGTGACTTTCTAAATTGCCTAAAGTCCTAGTGAAATCTAGCCACGAAACTCTGCTGGAATAATACTCATTATCTAGGGGTTAATATCTACAAAGCACTCTAAAAATTTCAGGTGTATTTGAATTCAAAATTTACTTCTGTAGGTCTCTGGAATCATTAGCCATTCCCAGACATTTTGTTTCTGGAAGTCAGTTGCGGTAACGGCATATAGCGTAAGATAGTAGCCGACCATCTTCCTTAAATTTCGCATACAATAGATTCTTTGCATCGCGACCTTGAACCTCTCAGAAGATTCTCCGGAAAGTCATTATTCCGTGGTCTCATTTGTTTGATGTAACATTGCTACCGCCGCCTCGCAATCATTGGATTGATGGTGCGGTTCTTGGAGCGTCTCGCACACGAGGGGGAGTTTTTCAAAATTTATCTAACCGCGCTGATAATTTAAGTTGGCTATCACATTAAGTCTATTCCCTCCTGCCTACTGCCTTCTCAGAACTCGTGGGCCTATTTGGTTTTCTCTAGTGGTTAGTATTGTGAAATCCCTGCTCATACACTGCAGGCGCCGGTGAAGTCTGGTCGGAAAAGATATGAGTGATATATTGATGAATCTTATCAGGTTCTTTTGCTGGTATCTTCTTTACTCAAAACTGACGATCCTATAAACCTACCTACTATCGTTGTCTGGAAGTTTGACAAGTTTTGACCTTCGAGCGATTTCCCTCACTCAGAGAGATCCCTGTGCCTCATAAATTTTCACAGTAATATATGTGTATCTCATATGCTTAAATGTATTTTTAAAAATCCCACTGCCCGAGCACGAGCCACCGGGGAGCATTACCGGTCGTCGAAGCTCAATGTTCTGGGAGTTTGACAATTTCGTCACACAGGAGTCACGTCAAATTTAGCGGTGCGTTGACAGCGAGTGACAGCAAACAAAGCCTTGGGCGGCGCACGTGAGACACTGAGAGTCGCATTTGTCACGGTTTTGAGTGCACGATCCGTATTTGTTAACTCATGAAAAAACCACGAAAACTACAGCTTCAAAAATCTGCATACAAGCTACTAGACTATGTTGGAGTACCCTGAAATTTTTTTTGTGGGAGTTCGCTTGCTAGATCTGGCTGGATCTCGTTCGAAAGTCACTTACACCAACCATTTTGATGAGTTCAAAACCACCTTTTAAAACTCTACGCTTGCCAACAGCCTTCTCCTCCGAAAAAGTAGATATTAATGTTTATATAATCTCTTAGAGTATTGAAAAAAAATACTGAACACGAAAGTCTAAAAATGAGGGAGGAATTCGTGATTACCAAACTCATGTCAAACTCCCCGACAACGATAGTAACGCGGAAAATGCAGAAAGTGTCATGCACTTCGGCAACGAGAATTGAAAATCAGATGCCTTGATACATTTGTACCAGATGTACCATAGATTGGAAATTTGGGGTCATCTCCTGAATTCAAGTTAGACGAACGGCCAAAAAATCGCTATATACTTGTAAAATTACCCTAGAAAGCCAAATGTTGCTCAAATTTGGTGTTTTTTTGCCACTCTGACGGAAATTTCAGAATAGTTTTAGTCCACTTTTGTAAAGAATTTTTTATACGATTTTTCAGTCATGTTTGGACCTGCTCGCTTGCAATAATAATAATAATAATACACCGCAAATGGACCCACGCGATGTCAGCGATCCATACGAAAGAGTGAGGACCAAACAGAAACGAGGAAAATTAAACACAACTCTGTGTCGAGGAATCAAGCATGTCCAAGCGTGTTATTCCGTGATACACAGCCACAGAATCTTATGTACGAATTCTAATTCCCGTTGCCGAACTGAGCTATGGAGAGTACTCCCGAGACAATAATTGTCTTCTCAATGTCTGCAGAAACGCCTGGGTTGGAGTAATGAAATCTTGCTGCTAGCCTCAATGGATGGGTATATTATCCGGAATGCCAGTGAATGAAGTACCCGCAAGAACAGCAGAGATTTCGCGTCCTCCACTGGCACTGAGATCATTTTGGAGATCAACAATTACATCATGACGAAACGCGAACAGACCGGCCATGATCAGCTAATTGAGCTTCCGCGCGCATACTTGTGATGAATCTGAGCGCCGTGATCGCCCCCTGGTGGGGCTATGTTAGCAAGGACGACTTATCTGGATGGAATCTTCGATCTCTGCTTTGGATACGACTTGCGCATTGTGACAGGTTTTCGGTCGGAAGGAGTTCGTTTATTGATTTTCCAGAGTGATTCCTGTGCTCAAGATCTGAGGGCGAGATCATAGATGAACTTGGAAAGAGCAACTCCCGGTGTTTGACAGGCGTGTACGGGTGATGAAACGACACCCACCTACATCAGGTGATTAGGTTGCCAATATATAAGGCGTTTCATCGCCTCCGATTTCTATTGATTTTCACGCCCCCAATACAAGAAGGACGCCCAAATTGCGATCGCTAGCCCAACCTCTCTCGGTGATCATGTCCCTCCCCCACAGAAAAACGGATCGAGTTCTAATGTCAGGAGTTGAAGATCTCCAAAACCAGCAGGTCGACGAACATGGCGACCCAATTTCATACTTATTCCCCGCAGAAATATCATCCAGGATCTTCCTGTTTGTCGCATCTCAGCCTGACGAGGCTCATGAGAAACCATGGCAGGCTCTTGTACTCGCATCCGTCTCACATCGATGGCGAGAAATTGCCACATCCGAGCCACGACTCTGGACATCCATCATTCTTACACTCGATGGCGGGCCACCCCCTCTTCCACACCCTGATACCCTGGGGGAATTTTTACGGCGATCAGGTCAACTTCCACTCTCGATATACGTCAGAAGCGTGTTAGAGGAAGAAATCACCATCGCTTTGTTCCGCCCTCTCTGTGACGTTCTCAGTGGTTGTGCAGATCGATGGGCGTCCCTTGATATCTCTGGTCCTTTGCATCTAGTTTCTCTCTTTCATGCAAAATATGAAGGACGCTCTATCCTCAACTCAATCTTTATAACCCCAGAAGGAATTGACCACGAGAGCCGTTCAGCGGCTCGGTTCGACCTTGGCGAAATGGTTCCGGGCCCACGCTTCATAACCACCATAGGCATGCCTTTGCCCTCGGTGAGAGTGAACCTGGACAACGTCGACTTCCTCACAATGCACTCACTCCACATCGACGAATGCGTTGAAATCCTTCGACGAAGCCCTAAACTTCAAAGATGCAATTTTTCCTTTATTCAGCCAGGCTCGGCCGCTATTCCAATCCCAGAAGAAAGGCTTTGGTTACCAAAACTGAAATCGCTGGTGCTCTTCAACTTGGGCAGACACCGCAGCGAGTCTGCGAGGTTGTTTGACTATATCACAGCGCCTTCTCTCGAGACACTCTCCGCCTCGGCTGAAAATGACGCAGATATGATAACCCTCTTCTCCTTCCTCTCACGATCCTCTCCCACCCTCAAATCGTTGACATTCTGGGGTGCCCCTACGGAAGAGGCACTTATCCGACTTCTCCGAAAGTTGCCAACCCTCCAGAGTCTTGACATATTCAATATCGATATATCAGATGTGTTTTTTGATCTCCTCGCCTCAACCACAAATCTCCTTTCGGGTCCCCAGTTTCTGCCCTCCCTTATCTCCCTCCGTCTAAAAATCTCGAAACCAATAACTTTCTCCTGGAGAAGCGTGGCAGGGATTTTTGGAGCGCGTGCCGATGAAATTGAAGTAGATCGCGCAGGATCAAGGCAAAGACCACTGTCGAAGTTGAAGATGCGTTTGGGTGACGATGACGACGAAGACGATGGTGTCAATCATATCACCATTGAAGAAGATGTGGTCTGTCTTTTCTTGGCTTACAGGGCGGCTGGTATTTCGATTGAGATTACGGATCCCGATAGCGAGCTTGATTTTATCCTCGCAAATTGACTTATCCTCTGACCATTCATAATTTCGAATCGAATACCACGTGTCAAGATATCTGTTTTTCCTGAAAGAACAGATACCAGATTTTGAAGTGTACTTAATGTCTATTTTCATAGACCGAGAGACAACGGGAGGACTTGTAATATTCGTGAGTCTACGAGGTAATTAAAACCCGCACCTGTCGTAGAATACTCAGCCATTACTCGTGCGTGTCCATCTACGGCGGTGATGGCGCATCAGCATGGGGGAAACAGGATCCCTAATATGGTCATCACGCACCTGATGGGGAGATTGAACAGAGTTACTATCACCGCCCTACATGTCAACCAGGAGCTGCCAGTCACGCTTTCGGTAGCAAAGCCTGATAGCTTGATATGCGACCTCTTACCACAAGTCTCTTCCCATTTATTCATCCCGCAGTACACCTCCAGCTCAACTTTATGTCTAATGAACTAATCCCGCTAGCAGTTTCACGTCTGCGAGCTTTTGCGCAAATGTTGGCGACTCTAAAATTTACCCCAGAAAGTAATCTGTGCACCTACATGCAATAGACAACACTCTAGTCAAGATTTGGCGTCCAGGTTACTTCGAGCCACCAGCTCTCGTAGCCATACGACCCTGTATGCCATTTGTGAATGTGAATACTCGAAAATTATGTTGATTTCTCCTTCGACTCCGACAGCCTTGTGCCGCCTGGTGCCGACCGAGATTTCGGAGAATGGTTTACATACGCATTTACCTACTTACGACTCAAGGAGGTAGTTTGTTGAATTAACGAGTCAGCGAATATGTAGGTCGACGGTCAATCTTTGACCAACGAAGTAGGATTAGGTGGTGAAAGGGCGGACTCAGAAGCAGAGGTACGGTAGAGATGGGTGTGATGATTGAAGGGCGTCAAGGGTCGATACGGGTATGAGTATGGATGACAATGTTCGGGAAAGTGAAGCGCGAGTCTGAGAGATATCCAATGTCATTTCCGAGATTAGAAAGGGATGGGTGCTTGTGCGTAGATAACGGAAGACATCCGCATGTCCTTCTCTTGAGTGAAACAAGTAATCCGTCAAGTTAAGTCGACGACGACTGACTGAGGTACTCAGAAATATGAAAGTTCGTGCGGATAATATCGATATCGTCAGGCAAGATCTCTTACGATGCGGGAAAAAAAATCCAAAGAGTGAATTTAGCCTTGACGGCGAGAAGTTGCGGGGATGAGGTCACAAAGAAGAGATAATGGAAAGAGACGGCGAAGAATAAACAGCAATTTATGATCAACAAGTACGCACAACTTGGGGTGCAGTCCAGCATCAAGGGCAGACATCCGCCAGTATGGCAGAATACGCTCGCCCCATTGGTAACTCTGGAAATCGCGCAAATTTCCAGAAAAAAAAACTCGACTCAACCTCGATTGAGTCGAATGTACCTGGAGGACTGTAAACGGCAAACTGGAAAGCAGAGATAAAATTGTGAATATGAAAAGTTGAAGAATGGAGATGCGATCGCTCGATTCAGCCGCTTCAGCCACCAGAATACCCGTCGCAGGATTTTCATGCACCCAGGACCAAAATAACCTTAGTCCACCAGTCCCTCATCTTTGGACTACATGATGCACAAGAAGGGGATTTCGGTTGGACGTGGTCTAGATGATAGCGTAAATGGAAGTGGCCTGACAAAGCGGAGCCTCAAGGCCTCAAGCATTGCCTTTCCTTGAAGGGTGACTACGTTGCTGGGTTCGGAAATATGGCTAAAGTCGATGAAGACAGACAGACCGTCATACATTGTCATCTCGAGGTGGAACTCGAAGAGATTCTGGAATCCGAGATGAGTTACCGCTTGCAGTGTTTCATCGATCTGAAGGGATAATACGCAAGGCGTTGCAATGCGCTGTATGGTGGATCGGAGGCCGAAGAAGACCCCGATCAATCGGAGTTGATCCGGATGCGCACGGACCACCTTCAAAGTTTCGACACCAAGGGGGACCCAGCGGAAGATTCCGAGACTCCAGCTACCTCAAGATTGTGCAGACGATCCAATCATTTCCCACACCATACGGGGATGATTGCCATTCTAGGATGCACCATCAGAGCATCGATAACGCGGTGAAAATCTATCTGACCACATATTGACTGGTGATGCATCTGACGAGAAGTACGAGTTTCGACATGCGATTCTCCTCGAACCCGCAGAAACTGTTCCGTACTGGGACCCAGTCTCAACCTCGACCAATGCCATCCTCTTCCCGGTCTACCATGACGACACAACCCAGAAAACATTGTTGAAATGTGATCTATGTGGAAAGTTTCTTATTATGGGAACGACACGCCCCATTCAACGTTGCGAGGCTTCACAATCACCGAAAACAGTCGGGTTGCAATCGGAAATTCAACCAGAACATCGCGAAGAGGAAGGGTTCCCGGAGAGGTTCAATACGAGAGCCTGGTGCGCGACAGTTTATTCAGATTCTTCGTATCTAACAGCTTTCAAAGTTTCTTCGTCAATTCAACCGGCACTCCAGCCAGTTTGGCCACCACTTCCCGTTTCGAAAGTCCCTTCTTTCTCCTTCTCGGCCGTAGGCTCCCAACTCTCGCACCCTGGCCCCTTTCCAATAACACCTAGTGACAATGTCTCATACACTGGAACTTTTCGTTCTCCGCACCAGCATAGTTTAAAAGACGCCTATCTACACATCCCGCTTTGTTCAGAGACACAGCGGAAAACTCCCCGGACAAATTACACCAGTACGACGCCCTCTACTACCTTGATCAGATCTTTCACGTACGAGCCCCACTATGTCACCTTCAAACTCCATGCAATCTACTCTACAATGTCGGCGTCTATAATTGATGTTTCGGTGACGAGTGCCAGACAACTAGTAGAACTTATTGCAACACTTCAATTTTCGGGAGAAATATGGTTTTGATATGAATAGCGATCCTCCCGAAATACCAGCAGACGTTGAAAGCGACGACGAATGGGAGAGCCATAGCGTGGATGGTGAACCAAGTGAGCGAGTGACAATGGGCAGGAAGAGGGCCTTTTCACTCCTATCACAGACTTACAGCATGTCTTCGAGACAACCGCCTCATGAAAAGGTCACTCGATCTTAGTAGAAATACCTCCTCGATGAAAGATTTTGGCTCCTTTGCCATGCTATCATGGCTCGCTGATGGTGCATCCTAGAATGGCAATCATCCCCGTATGGTGTGGGAAATGATTGGATCGTCTGCATGATCTTGAGGTAGTTGGAGTCTCGGAATCTTCCGCTGGGTCCCCCTTGACCGAACCTTCCAAAGTTATACGTAAACAACTGATGCTTAACTTATCACAATGATTTGGGAATGCTACTTGAACTCGAGTTGTCGGCGTACTTTTTCCGATGACTCCAGATTGCACTGTGATTTTATTTGAGAAGAATGAGAAAAACCAAATTACGACAGTCAGTGAGCCGCAGTGGTTGGAACCAGAAGATATGCGGCCATCGTGAAGCAAGGACTTTTGTTGGTGCGCAAAGCTTTCTGTTTTTGGACGATCGTTGCTCATCAAGATCGTGCTCTTCCTTCGCGCTTTGGCCAAAGATGATCAATGTCGATGATCGATGATCGTCGGACAGATCTAGTACATATCACGATGCGATATCTCTTACTCTGCATCCCGGATGTCTGAGGTCATGAACTACAAGATCTTGTCTTCGATCGCTCCCCGATGCATATGGACATGAGCATTAGAAGGACAACTCAATTCGAGTTCATGGCCTTAGATTCATATACTAGCTCAGGCAAGACTCCTTTCCTGAAAAAGACGCTCATCTGACTCCTTTTCGATTTAAAATCCTCAAGCCCTGACTTGAAAAACAGGACGGTACCCGGAACCAGAGATGCTGCCCATCTGTCCTCTCATCCGTTTGGGTTCGATCTAGACTATGCTTAGCACGGAATGCCATCCTCCGGAGCTCCATCTTACAGTGTACATACCCTCAGGATGCGTAAGACCCGGCACACTTGCCATCCGGATATGACGATAGTGCACACTGTCAGTGCGTCTATCTCCCTTCTTTTAGGCGGTGGTAGCATTCTCACAAAATGCCTCACTGTGGGATTGTTTTCTTTTTCCGAGATGGAAAAAACTCTACAAGTACTGAGTTATCTCAGATGCCTGAATTCCTTCATGTTCCACCTCAAAACGTTTATTTTCAACCGTCTGTCCACATCCTTCAATTTTTTGTGTGGTTGTTCTAGCAACCAGTCCACCACCCGCAGATATGTCATAATAGTCCCCCGATTCCTGGCTATCCCTCTAGAGTACCAGTAGTCAAGGCAATGGACTTGAGAGAATGCGGAAAACGGAAGGGTTGAGATCATCGAACTTGCTTAAAGTTGGGATAATGACTGATGTGATGTTATGGGGATATGTGGGCTGGGAATGGGAATGGGCCGCGGCAAAAGTCTTTCGCTTGTTATTGATCTTCTATCTCTATTTTCTGGTCTTCATAGCTTAACCTTCGTAAGCAGGTGTTCCGACCATCGTCTCTCCGGGAGTCCGGGTATCCTCGCATCGTGTCAATATGGCAACTGGAATCATGCACATTGCTTGTCCATGTACGTGCTACTGTTTTAGTACAAACCCTTCTGACACATGCAGGATAGGCCTTCACGACGTCCTTTTCATTGCCTTCTAGAGCCTCAGTTCTCGCACCCTGCTGGAACCGCATAGCCATCACGATAATAAGGCCTCGCTTGTGAGTCCATCCCAAGGCCACGGCTTGCAAACACGTTCCACAGGAGGCATTTATTGACTCCTTGATATCTTAGAATGTCTGCCAGGATGATGGCGTCACGAGCTGCCGCGACTAGGAAGGTATACTTAAATCAATCGACGAATAGGAACGTTATTAACGCGGAACTTACAGGACGGGTTGCAAGGCTGCTTTGGCAATGCATCTATGACCAGATGCAAGAATACAATATTTCCCTCTCTACCATCTGGGTTGGTTCGAGCAGTCGCCGAGAACCCGTACTTCCTCACGAGCGCGGCGTACACATTGTGAAGCATGTTGGCCCAAACTTGGCCAGCAGCTAACATCGGAGAATTCTGTCAGTTTGGCTTGAGAAACATTAAACAAATTCCGTACCGTGCTCATTGTCTCCGACGTAATTTAGCCTGCTGTACTTTAGGGGGTTGACTGTGCTGAGGATCGGGAATATCTGATTAGCACCCAACAAGATGATCGTTGACCGTTTAAGCCTTCACTCACGGATTCACCGAGTATGGGTATTGACGAATGCCTTTAAGATTATTCTCGACCCATCGTCCTACTGTGAAATCTGACACAGTAGCGGATGTTTGTTCTGTCCACCTTCAGAGAGCTGGGTTAGGCGATTCGTGAAAGACGGAGTTATTCGGAAATTGGTCTTACTCGGCAAAGGCATCAGACCAGCCTTCTCCCAGACCCATGGATTCTATCCCCTCCAGACAAGTCGCGGTTCCACCTCCAGTCATTCGATTAGTGATACCGTGCGTCATTTCATGGACCAGCACCGAGTTGTCAAGCGATCCATCTCTGTTGGGCTAGGTGTGATTCGTGTGGATCAGCACTGCAAATTCAGAGCTCTAATATCAACCTTACCCTAGATTTGTTCCAAATATACATGAAGCACATCCCACTCTGACCACTATAAAAAATATTCAGTGAATTTTTAAGAAAGCCAAGATGAATTTAACGCACTCGGGTGGGGTAGCAAATCCCGCATTGTTCATGTCTGAATCATCGTGCACTGATACCAAGACCGGATCACCACCCTTTCCGCCTTTTCTGAAGTTATTGGACTGGAAGTTGAACGCTTTCTCCGTGAATCCATAACGGTAAGCGATGTCATGAACGATGTTCGTGGTGTAGAATGCACTGGTACGTGCCGCATCAGGGTTTTGTCCATCCTGAGGGCCTCGCCTGACATCGTAGAAATATTTGAACTGATGGGTTCCTTCGACGCTCTCCTTTGTAGTCTTGTCTTGTCTACCAATGAACGTGATGACGTTATTTCCGCTGGGATCCCCGGGCAATGTGAGTAAGATTTAGCAGGTCGGAAACAAAGAGCAGCCCGCACGATGTATCTTTGGACACAGCCTTTCCATCGTCGTGCCATCCACGAGGAGAGGCGACATTGTCTGCAGGATTATCAATGAAAGTGTTGCGTGGCACCTCTGCGATGCTTTGCTTCTCGATAGGCACACCGGCATACTATAGATGAAGGGAATTCTATAAAATCCAATGATCCCAAGAACAACATGCTTACCCCAGGCTGTTGGAAATCCGAACGGAAGTTCGTTGAAGACACGACTTGCCCCGAGTGAGCGTCGACGTAGACCTGGAACCAAGTATCGTGACCCTGGACCTGAATAACGTGCACTAGTACGACGGAACCGTCAGGCTGTGCGTAATATTCGAGCTTGGTAGGGTGCCCATTGTAAGCTCCAGGGAAGGCCCGTTCTACCAACTCGATGGCAGTCGCCACTTGAATGCTGGCCTGAGGTGGAGCAATGTTACTTCTAAACGCGCCTTTTATCGTTTTATGAGAACCTCTCGATACTAATGTGACTTTCTGACTTACTTGGACTGACGAAGGAGGATCCAAATGCAAAAATCTTGCCGTCTTTCAGTACGACGTTCGCAACGGCATTTACGAATGGGATGCCATTCTAGTTGGGAATGAGACTGTGCGAGGCATAATTTTATGCAGGAAACATACGTAGGATTGCCTGAGGTAGGCATAGTCGGCTACATCAGAGGAATAGCCACTGTTGTAGGCAACATCTCCATCGGTCAGGCCAAGTTTATTTTGGACGATGGTAACCGCCGTGTCCTTGAAGCTGTCACTGATGAACGAAGACGGTATGTCGACTCCACTGGAGTAAGTCTGCTAAAAAATCAGCAGGCAAGTCCACAGGAATATGAAATCAAATATGTGACTCGCCTCATAAATCGACTCGGGAACCACCTTCTTGTTGTAGAGATTCGAGTTGTCAATCAGATGTGCTTCGTCGGTGTGGTTAAAATCAACCTGCGGTGAGAATGCAGAGCGGGCTTCTGCTACGAGAAGCCCCTTCGCAATGAGAAGAGCGAGGTAAAAGAATCCTTTGGAGAGCATCTTGTTGCTATCTGGGAGCTGAATAGTGAATTGAATGTCTTTCTACGCACATTTATATAGAACTGCTTAGTATTTTACACACATCCACTTATCATATTTTAAATGGTCTAATAAAACTAATTTCAGTAGCACCATTTCTGAATGGAACTAATAGTCGAGTAGGACAGGACATCAGCGCTGAATAAGTGTGCCGTTTCACCGCTTGACTTACAGCTTGAACATTCAACTGTTTTTGCCGCTCGGAGTATACACTTTAACAGTGAATACAGAGGACTTTAAGGCCCACAAGCGGTATAGTGTATTATGATGAATTACTTCACGTCAATGCGATTTACCTCCTACTGCCGTAGCTGGATTCGAATCCACATTGAAAGCATGCTGAAATTAGGAGAAATGTGCAATTGAAATACTGCGGCGCTAGGCTCACGCATATCGGAGTGACAGCGAAAACCTTCGCAAAACGACATGTCAACTTGATGCCAAACTTATCGACTCAGTAGCCCCGCGATCGAGAGCATAGAGTCAGATACCCCCGTCTGATCATACGGCTTGCTCCTAGTCGTTACATTCTTCGTTCTATTTAACCAACTTATGCCTTAAAGAACATAAATTACGATAATACGTACTTCGATATCACAAGTAAGATTCACTGGATGTCGAGCGTTGAGGTATTTTGAGGGGCACGGAATATTTCCAATTACAAGCATTATCACTTTATTTCGATTATAAAAGAAGAGTTTTGGCGTTTTCAGTCCGGGAGGTGCATCGGGATGTGCAAAGAAATCGAAAACGACGAAGAGACATTCGCCAGGGAAATCCATTTTCGGATGATCGCCGCATATCGGGAAGTCGGGCCGCCACAAATAGATGACCGACACGCCGGACATCCGGGTGATCCTCCTACCTGACTCGACAAATCTTGTCAGACGCCTGCGTTCGACACCTCGAGACGACAGTTGGTTCATCCATCTGAATTCTTTGGCTTTGATATGGACTATGCTCGGTGACTGTACTCGCCCTATTACCTCTCAAGTTTTTCACTACATCACTTCAAGGGGCGTGCATACTCGCCATCCAAGAGGGTGCTGCACTGACTTTACAGTGTACATGTGATGATTTGAGAATGGATCCATGGTGTTTGGTCGCTGGTGAAGTTATCCACTCCTGTTTTCCTGTGTGATATTAAAAACACTCATCTTCATTCTTATCTATCGATCTTTGGACAGCGCTGTTCACCCGATTCCTCCTATGTAAGGAAATTCACCGATTCCCTTCAAATTACGCCTCGAGATGGCTCTATACAGAGGTTCGTTCATCTCCATTGATGTCGTTACTCCAACCGTACTCGCACGCATATGCGTCGTTGTTCCTCAATCAGAGCATCGATAGTAATGGAGCTGGACCTGGAAAATATTTTTCCTTTGACAGTTGGAAAGATTGTGACCCCGAGCCGTTCACTAGCGGGTAGAGCGCGGCTCAGTTTCGATTCTATCTCGCGATGGGCGAGCTATTGAGCGTCTAACCATTGTTGGTTGTCGCTCCTCGCTATTACCTTCGCTATCACTCAAGGGCTGCGCTACCGCAGCAATGGAACTAAACCCTCCCTTGACCCAACGGCACTCCCTGTTGTAAGTTGATTATTTTCGGCCTTGAGGGTCCTGTTCATACCTCAATAGGCACACACCGGGTTGGCGTTGATCCAAATGAGTAGGTCTCCGACTCTTAAATTTGAAGAAATCTATTTGTCACCCCATAGTCGATACCGAGAGGTACTGTATCAGGTGAATGGATTATCTACGTTCATTATCCGCGTTCGCTGCTGTGTCACTTACAATCTTTCAAGTTTCCTCCGATTGATCAACTCAAAGGATTATCCGTCCGTCTTGCAAAATGGATGCCATTGGCATAACGGTCGCATATGGCGGTCAAAGTGGGTAAAAAATATCCCGCAACTATCTTTCGAGTGCCGCAACTATTTTTTGATGTCCCGCAACTTTTTCTCGAGTCGCCGCAACTTTTGGCAGGGTCCAAGTGTCTCAGCAGG
>Ga0247741_1000514_pt1 | contig 22142 bp, 32 predicted proteins | sample UWRJL213509R2_FD_180945 | JGI IMG/M metagenome (GOLD analysis project Ga0247741, IMG submission 180945) | Plant litter microbial communities from Arlington Agricultural Research Station in Wisconsin, United States - UWRJ-L213-509R-2 | ecosystem: Environmental > Terrestrial > Plant litter >... | reverse complement strand
AGTACACGCTGTCCGTGTCGTGCCCGTCGCACTGCAGAGTAAGTCTCTGGTAAGCGAGGAACTGGTCATTATTGAGTTTAAAGACATTATTAAGTACTATCGCATAGTTTAAGCTTTTCTGATATCTGTTGCATATGCGGGGCTTCGTGGTAACTTATACATTGTGGTACGACCTCAGGCTAGTCTACTGTCTTCTTGTCAAAGTTCAACGTTCAACTCAGAACTGAGTCAGAACCTGCAGCTGGTCACGAGTCTACGTTGATTAGTCAGCCCGTGACAGCGTGATGTGATGCAGATGGAAATTTCTCATTCTTCATCCATCACGGCCACCATGGCCACCTGCTGCCCAAAACACATGGCGCCCCTCGGTCGGTGAAAGATGTGAGTATCATTACTATCGAACATTTTGAAGATGAAAATTCGCTGTGCACCAGGCCAAGTGCTACTTTGACGACAACTTACCCTGTTGCCCTTTTACGCTTGGGCAACCTGATCCTTTCAATTTGCTTCTTCTACCAAAGAATGTCGCTAACACTATTTTTCAGGGTTTGCGAAGCTGTGTACATAAAGAAATCTATACACGATGTGTTTTGATGAAAATTTCACCTATGTATTTCCTGGTTCCACACCTTTCTACAGTGTTTATATGAGCCCGCCAACGTTGATGCACTCAAGGAAGAGTTGAGAAGACATATGAAGCCTCCCAGATGTAAGGTCTATCTGGTCCATAGATTTGGTCCACTCCAAACTCGGGATTGTTGATTGCGTCGATAACACTCTCGCTCTCGATGACTATGCAAGAGTGGTCCGTGTAGAAGCCTTTAGGACCTCCTTGTGTCCTTTTTCGAGGGATTGGCACAGTCGCATTATAAATGCCATTGCAGGTGTATATCTGGAATATGTATCAGAGCCAAGTTAGTAAGACACGACAATGAATGGACTTCTTGCCTGTAGCGCTGGTTGATTGGTATATAGATCGAGCCTAGGAACGCCTCTATTAGGCGTGTTCTACACAATTGAAGAGATAGAGAACTCACCTGATTCCCGAGTTCACGCTCCAGACAGAAAACGCTGGTTTTTTGTTATTGACTTCGTCAAAGACCCAGCAATTATCGAAGCCCACACATCCTGAGCAGTTGGCTCAATATCGAACCTTTCAGCTTGCGGGCCACCACATACCTGTGCCACAGAGGTCCGTTCCATTAGTCGCAGGAATGCTGGTTCCTACAGATTTGGCTTTTCTGAAATCCATTGGTGTGTGCGCCACGTCCAGAAGGCGACCGTCAGGTATCAGATTTCCATCGGTTGCAACATATTTTGAAGACTTCATCTTAGCAAAATGACCTCTGAGATCTTGCGACTCTTGATACGCCTCAAAATTCCAATAATGGTGCCCACTGAGCATGATTGGTGTCTCAGACGTCGCGAAGGCATTTATGGTGATTTTCCAGGTCGATTTTGGTTCAAGGGTATACGTTGCCTGAATCCAATGCTGTGGTTGGTTTTAAGCGACACAGGTCATGAAAATAGCCGACGCACAATTGTGGTGACAGTCCCAGGAAATCCTTCAGTTCCATTCCGATCAACAAGGGTGAATGAGACGGAATGTGGCGAAGCTTTCGTGACTGTCCAAACTCGACGATCATAGCCTGTGATGCCACCATGCAATGTGTTATTTCCTAATGCAGCATTAGACCTGCTTTATTCGTACAGGTGGACTCGTCATTAGTTTGGCTTACCTTCGTTCTGGGGAGCATAGTATTTTTGCGGGCCAGAAGCATCTTTGCTGATTGGGATTGTGTATGTCCCGTTTCGAATGCGATTGGCGTATCTAGTCCAATTTTTATGAACAAACAGGAAGGCTAGCAGAGGTGTTCGGTCTTACCGACCAACAATGGGTCCAAAGTAGGGATGTCCTTTTGCTTCGGTTTGATACAAGTTCTGCGCGCTCACAATGAGTACTTGAGCTATATTATATAAAATATTTATACATACATGGTCATCAAAACCGAGAAGCACGTCTCGGAAGACTCCTTTCTGTCGGATGGGATAACAGTCAAATAGGTCGAGAGAGTGCTAGTGAAACTGTTATCACTTTGTCCTTGACCCAAAAATTTGTCATAGTGGCACCATAGGCTATGAAGTCAGCCTTTGCAGAATTATCGGGGGCTATGATTCGTATTGACTTCAATTCCTGCAGCAATCTTTGAGTTGGCAGTGCAAGTGACACGGATTTATCTTTGAAAGACCTACGTCATTGGCACTTCTCGAAACGGCACTAGCTGCTGCAGCAAGTGATTGACCTAATGCGAGGAGAGAAATGAGACAGCCTACGTAAACCATGACCGTCCGAGTGGTTGGACAGCTCTTCCGTGGTGGTAAGACCCTCCAGTATTTAAATATTCAGGGCTAGTACACATGTCCGATACTGTCCAGAGATTTCTCCACTGCATCATCGAAAGAAGCTCCTGGATCACGAGGTTATATATCATCGCACGCCTTCCTAGCTCGTCTCGGTGCTCAGTTGCAGAAAATAGACATCATGAGCTCTGAGAACCTGGGAAATATATATTGTGCGACTCATCTACATGCGAACTTAGAAATAAAAATAGATATAGGTAGCCTTGTACGTTCGATTGTCCTTGATGTCAGGCCTTGAGGAAGTCTTCCAGTGTGTTCGCAGGTTTGACGATCGCATACGAACGTTCGGGACGGCGCTTTCCTATCGCCAGACTATCCAGAACCCATTCTGGTTTGACAACATGAATCTTGCACCTCTTTTGTGTCAGAAGTCGATGGGTTTTGGATCCGCTCAAGCCCCTTGAAGTGACTATGTGCGTGCACTGTGACGCAATGGGGCTGCAACGAAGGGTATTATGTTAATCGGAAGCTGCTTCCTCGTGATTAAGATCAGGAGAGGACGTACACAATCTGTCCACCTGCTTCTACCACGAGCCTCTTCATTTCGATGTCGGTTGTCGACTCAAGATATCCGTCAATATAAACTCTGACATCTCGGAGGAGGTTATTGTCGCCAGAAATTTCTCTCTGTTTACGCAGTTTCTCTTCGTGATGTGTGTGGTACAGTCGTTGGTTCACGCGTTCGTCTACAACCTGGTGACCAGTCGCAAATGCCACATAATGATCTAGAAAGAGCAGAGTAAGCTATTTTCTGTCGGAGGAGTGATTCTACAGTATTATTTTCACCTGTTCGGTCAGCTATATTGGAATGGGTGATGGGATTTGAGGGGTCAGACAAAGAGCTCAGTAACATCTTCGTGACGTCCAGAGGGCAGGGTAATTCATTTGCGTACGCTTTCACGCGACCTTTTTGCGCGCTCGTTGATTCGTGGCCATTGAGATCAGCCACAGATTCTTCACATATCTTCACTGAACTTGCGACGCGTCGAAGATTTGTAGGCGTCTGAGACTCTCCTTCGACATCTGTAGATTTTGATACTGTGATGTTCTTGTCGTCTTGCTTCCGTTTTGATACGACATTGAAGTACGCTTCCATCTTGCCTGCTTGTGCGATTATTGTTGATCTTGAGCTTTGGCCTTTATGTAGATCAGTCTTGATGCTTGATGTGGTCACAGGTGATACTGAATTTCATGCGTCCCCTAGCAAGTCACAATGAACGTCAATTCGAAAAGCCGGTCGCTCGACCAGTTTATGAGGGTTCGAGTTGAAGGTTGCGAGGGAGCCACACGCTCAACTTGTGCTCAGCGGAAACAGCCGAGCTTCCCAAATCGGGAAACCATGATCAACGCTATAACCGACGGGCCGGCTTGGTTCATTCTCCAACTGAGAAGGTGGTCACACCACTTCCACTTTCGACATCGTGACTGGAGTTTTTATGACAAGCGCGAAGATTAGAGATGCGATGGAAGTCTACTAGATTCTCATCATCGTTCCAGCGCTTATTTTCTCTGCGTTCGCCATCTCTTGCGCTACCTATCAAGCGAAAAATGTCGACCAGATCGTACCAGGAAGCGGTTGAGCATTTGAACTCGCTACAGTCCAACGCAGCAACATTGGAGGTTGTCCGTGCGTCAGGTGGTCGTTCAAGCCAGTTCGCGATTCCAGAGATGTTGGAGTACCTGGAAAGGATTGGCTATACAGTGAGTGACGTGTAAATCAATCGAGACTCTGGCTTACACTATGGTGAGCCTCAACAACTTGATGCTTTGAATGTCATACATATTACGGGTACTAAAGGCAAGGGATCGACAAGTGCTTTCACCGAGTCGATTCTACGCCATGCAAAGCCTAACTGGAAGACTGGTACGTTTTCTTCTCCGCCTTCGTGGAATTCATCTAACTTATCAACAGGTCTTTACACTTCTCCGCATCTCGTTGCCGTCCGCGAAAGAATCAGAATCAACGGTGTTCCCATATCTGAGAATGAATTCACGAGATATTTCTTTGAAGTTTGGGATCGACTGGTTGCAAACAACGTAGTAAGTTTCTCACAACCACTCTACGATCTGTGGTCGATATCTGACCAGAGCGCTCTATAGGGGAAGGTGCCAACCACACCTCCAATGCCTGGTTATTTCAGGTTCATAACCCTAATGGCCTTTCACGTGTTCTTGGAAAGCAAAGTAGATGCAACGATCCTCGAAGTCGGAGTTGGAGGCACTTACGACAGTACAAACATCGTCCCAACACCCATTGTCACAGGAATAACAGCGCTTGGGATTGACCATGTCAATGTACTTGGTAAAACCATCGAGGAGATTGCGTGGCAAAAGGGAGGGATCTTCAAGGTATGTGTCATACCTCAATATTTGGCCGCGCTGAAGGTTCGCTGTACAGGAATCTGTTCCCGCAACTACTGTAGATCAACCAGCCAATGCAATGCATGTACTAGAATCTCGGGCGAAGGAGTTGAAGGTGTGCTGAATCGCGTTATTCTCTGAGCTCTGATGCGAGCAGCAGCATTAGTCCAAGGACTTGGTTGTCGTTTTGCCAAACGCCGAGCTTGAAGACCTGAAGTTGGGTCTGTACGCCATATATTTTTACATCGAAAAGAGCTGACTGCTGTCCTCAGGGCTCGCAGGAACCCACCAGGTGCAGAACGCAAGTCTTGCAGTCAAGTTGGCGCAAATCTTCATAGAAAGCCAGACGAAGAGTTCTTTGCCTGACCAAAGTCTGCCCGAGTCTTTTAGACAGGGTTTAGTCAGTACAAAATGGCCAGGACGGTGTCAAACCGTCAAGGATCCGCGGCGTGCCCATTTTACCTGGTACCTGGATGGGGCGCATACGCTAGAGAGCTTGGAGTGCTGTGCAAGTTGGTTCGTGACTCCCGGAGTCGGTATACCTGCTCAGTCCATGAAAGAGTCAGAGTAAAGATACACCTCTCCCTACGTTCGCTGTCACTAAATGACTTTCAGATCGCCACTCCGGGTTCTCATTTTCAATTGCACGAGCGGTCGTTCAGGAGATGCTTTCCTTGGGAAGATTAGGGAGACAGTTCGTCTTCGCCTCTCTCTGTATGGGAGGGAAGACGAAGCAGAATTTTTTGACCACGTCATTTTCTGCACTAATGTCACCTACGCAGATGGCCAGTTCAAAGGAGGTCAGCGATTATCATCTAGATTTCCTGAGCAGAAGATTTACCGAGTTCCCAGATCTTACAACTAAAGCAATCCCCGACTCCGATCTCGCCGAATTGAAGACCCAACAAGCACTTTCTACAGCATGGCTGTCGCTTAGTCCTGCTTTCCCGACTTCGAACATTCATGTTCTGCCTTCAGTGGAGCATGCCGTAAAGAAGACAGAAGAGATCCAGTCGAGTTCAAGGCTTCCTATACAAATACTAGTTAGTGGGAGCTTACATTTAGTCGGGGGTGTGATTGAAGTTTCAGGACTCTCTGATGTCGCTCTGTAAGCATATTACATATAGTATAGATTAATTTACATAGAATTTCCAGTGTTAAATCGAATGCTAATATCAACGTTTCCATGCGATTCCTTCAGCGCCATAAAAGTGTATTGCATGGTCGTCTAAGAAATGTCGTAGATGGAGCTTGAGTTTGGGGCTAGATGGCGCATACAGAACTGCGTGTTCCAAGAAGACCTCGAAGTGAACAGGCTGCGAACAATACACTCAGGGTGTGAACGCGGCAGAGAGGTGGTATGCGTACCTCAAAACGGAGAACCCGCATATGCAAATTTTGATCTTGTCGAATACGTTCCTTCATGTGAGATTCCCATTGTTCATCGAATACGTAAGTAGGAGCTTTCTTCTTCGCGGTTGATTTGGCTGCTGTTTTTAGGACTGCTGTACGCCTCAACGGGGTCACAGGTTTTGCAACGACGATTTCAGATTCGCTTGAAGACACGTCGGATTTCCTTGACTTCGGCGAATTTGGTGGTTGTCGAACCTTTTTAGATGATTTTGGAGATTTGGAAGTGATAACTTTAGGTTGTTCATCTATAGCGGCCTTCATTTTCAAGCTGGAATCCTGACCGCAGAGTTAGAGCTGAGTAAATGCCATAGCATTTCATGGTAACTTTACCTTGGACTGTGGGACATTGGAAACCTCATGAACATTCACTGAATTGCCTTTTGGCAGAAGGACATAAGGATTGCTCTGACTTAAGGTGACTTTACATTAGATTTCGGACATTAACATTATAGATAGCTTCAATTGACGTACTAAACGCTACCAAGTCGATCCCCAATATCGGCTCTCGGACTTAACTGTGCATTGTGACTTTGTAGGCGCGAAGATGGTGAGGATCTGGATGATGTCGCTACGAGAGGTCCATCTCCATCATCATCCAAGAATAGGCTAGTAAACAGTGATCTCGATTTGGATGCCTGTAGTCGACCCAGACCGCTCTCCGCAAAAGCTTGGGTCGGTTCTCCGTCGTCTCCGGAGAAAAGCGTCCGCTTGCTTGAGACCTGCTGCTGACCAAGGGCACTTCGATGAAAGACTTGAGTCGATGGGGGTATAACTCCGTTGCTGAGATGATTGCTGTTACTAGCACCGACTTGTGCACTTTCGTCAGGTACGATGTTTGTGAGAAGGTTCTGTGCTCTAAACAGGATCGCTTCACGAGTTTGAGAGGTATTCGAGAGCTGAGTTTCAACCTGTCGTCGTCGAGTCTTCTTCCTTGGGGCGGTATCCACTACCAGGTCTTCCAAGAACGTCGTTGCTTTCAAGGCGGAAGGCTCGGGTTGGGGAATACTGGCGCTCACCTCCTTCTGAAGAAGAACGCGGACCGTTTCTTCATTGAAGGCATGTTTTCTGGCACAAGATTGAATATGCGACAACTTCTGAACACTTGTCTTACGAGTCGTCCAAGAGATGTTGCAACATATACAGCGGGAGATCTTGTGCAGTTCAGACTTTGACACGTCTATTGTCGAAGAGGACTTTTTGGACGATGGACGCTGATACGGCGTTATCTTACTTGGCAAGGCGATCGGTGGTTGCGGTGGAGCCAAGACTGAGGGTGACGGTTTTCTCGAGACTGCAGCACTGGTGAAGGAAAAACGATGAATACTGAGAGATCTCGCATTCGTCGTTCCAGACTGCACAGACGATCCACATATCTGGGGAACTGCTGGTCCAAGTTAGGCAAGGAGCCCGCGCTAAGCGTGACGACATACCGGAGCCTACAAGTAAAGGGCCACTCGAGCGTGACCTAGCCAGAGGAATTACTATTGAATTCTCTTGGTGAGAGAAAGATGACTCTGAATCTGAAGCAAGTGTTAACAGTGGCAGGGGAATCTGAGCACGGTACTGACCTGATATTTCAATGACAGAATGTATTTCAGTGTAGGGTGCTTTGACGCATCGCCCGCTTTCTGCCACTGAGTTCAATTCCAGCTCCTTAGAAGATGTTCTTTTGGGCGACGGCAGTTGTGAACGACTCCTGACTCGTAGCTCAACCCGTTCTGGCTCAGAATCGTCGATGACTTCGTCCAGGGAATATTTAGAGGTCGCCTTCATGAGTTTATGACTTTGAGAGTGGAAGGCGTAGAAAACAAGGGGACTGGTGACACTGAGTGGCTTGAGCCAAAGGAGCGGTCGCATGGAACAGAGAACCAAAGCAGACAACACGGTTGGAAATGTGTGCGTGACTTGTCAAAGGCTCCGTGTCACAGTTTGTAACGCGACGCGTTATTTGCTCGGGTTGACTCTAGCCATGCGGCATCATATTCGAAAGTTCCACAAGTTGCACATTCGGATCTCTGCAGCTCAGTCAATATCTTTGAAATCGACTTTCTGGCCATTTCAACGTTGGCTCTTTCCTATTTTCTGACCCTATATAGGAGAGCATGGACACCGGCCGCAGATCGCACGCGATGGGGGTCCAGGTGCAAACTGTTTCACCTGCAGAATTATATCAAGTCATAGTCGCAGCGTCGTCGCAGGATATATCTCAAGTCCAGGCATCTAGTCAGCGTCTAAAGCAAATGCTCGATATGTTTGGTGCATACGATGCCTTGCAAGAGATATCCGCTCGGAAGGAACTCCCCTTGAATATCCGGCAGCTGGCTATCATTCAATTCAAGAATGTTGTTGTACATCATTGGAGGTCAAGGAAGTGAGTAGCTCATATTTTGGTCTACCATGACCTGAGAATGTCATAGGTTGCTCTCAGATGAGCATCGGTCACATATTCGTCAAAGATGCCTGACTTTCGTGGATGAGGAGGACAAGACGGTGTGTTTCTGTTGCTTGACGAGCCGATAGCGCTGTTGCTTACGCTGGCATAGATCGCAGAATGCAATAAGATCGTCGTGGCAAAGCTTGCTCGAACGGACTACCCAATTACATGGTAATTCAGATATGCATGCTGGTTTATCACTTTAAACTCTATGTCAGGCCCAACCTCATAAACGACCTCGTACAAATCATCGATATAAATCTACAGAAGCGATATGTTTCCATGCAACACAACCCTGCCGATACGTTGAGGTTAAACAGAAGTCTGAAACTGCTCAACGGAATATTGAAAGAAATTGGTAGCATTAAGCTTCCAAATGGTATGATGGCCATGGCACAGGTGAGTTATTCTTAGTTGTTCACCTCAAGCGCTTATGGTAAGAGTATGCGGTTAGATTGTGGCACAGCTCCGCAACCTGCTCTATGGTTACTATTCCCAAATGTCTCTATCGTTCTCTTCGAGCAATGTCACGCCCGACACAATTTCGTCCCAAACCGTTCATGATGATATCCTCCTATCTCATCTAGTTTATAAGTCGTTGGTGAAGATCGCGGTATGGCTTTGGAACAAAACGAGCAAAATGACACCAAAGGAGTACGACGAGAATCTTACCTGGGTATGATTCGTGTTATAACTTCATCAATGGCGCTGATGCATTTGACCTAGGTGCAAGATTTCTTCCAAAACTCGATGGTACAGCTTAAGTCGGTTGCTGATTTGCGCAAGAATATAATTCTTGCAATGCTCCAAGCCAATAATCCAGGCGACGAGGCGACAAAGCGAACTCTATCGGTTCTGACAAGACATCTAAGAGTTTTTGGAAAATTCTTCCGACGTTTACAGCAACTCTCTCTCGAACGATTCGTGGCGCTCCCGATGTCTGGAGATCTGATCATGTTCTATTGGTCACAAGTTGTTGATTCCACCAATCATCCACAAAATCTTACCTCAGGTCAGCACTCCACGATTCGAAAATTCCTCGCTTACTCATAGGGCACAGACTCGGATGAAGCTTTGTATCCTGTCAGATTTTTAGTGCAAGGCATGTCACTCTTTAAGGAGAGCCTTTCTCAATGGACGCCAACAAGACGAAGCGGGATTCCAAATAAGAACAGTAAGACGCCTCCCAATCTTATGATCTGAACCTCACGGCACCCTCGTACGCGCAGCCCTATCCCAAGAATTTGTCGAGAATGCCGTCAAAGTTTTGCTCACTCGTTTCATAACTTTGAATACATCCGATCTGGAGACCTGGATGGCCGACCCTGAAGAATGGGTTCACCTGGAGGAGAAGGAGAGTGATCAATGGGAGTATGAAATAAGGGTACAAGCGGCTTGCAATTCCTGGCTCCATTGATCTGAAAAATCTTGACAGGCATGTTCCGAACGAGTTCTCGTGCAGACATGCAACCAGTTCCCAACCTACGTAGTCCCTTTCCTTGCGAGGACCTTTGAAAGGATAGGTCGTGAGTGCGATGCTCGTATACAGTGTCATGTCCAATAACGTTGCCTTCCACGAAGCCGAAAGACCGCCAACACTTGAGGCCGTTGTAGAAAAGGAAGCCTTATATTGCGCCATTGGTCGCTGCGCTATGCGCCTCAAGGACACTGTACAGCTCGAGAAGTCTCTGCAGACTTTCTACGCTGAGGCACAGGACCCAGATCCAAAGTAGGCAACTATCACAATCCATTGCAGGCTGTCTTTAAAACACAACTTCTGCAGTTTCCCCATCATCAAGAGGCGAATTGCATGGCTCCTAGGAAAATGGGTTTCGGAATCTTGCATCGCTCCGAATAACCCCATGATATGGGAGATTCTTGCGCACCTCTTGCAGCAAGGAACGGACACAGCTGTGCGATTGACTGTAGCTGCATCCGTTCGCGAATGCGTTGATGTGAGCATTCATTCAAGCAGATGATCATTTCTCACACTACTTTCAGGTTGAAGGATTCAACCCGCTAACCTTCGAACCATTCTTGACAGCCACTATCCCACAAATGATGGAGTTGATGGGTGAAGCCGATACTCTTGAAAGCAAACGGAAGGTCGACGAGAGTCTGAATACTATCATTGAGCAATCAGGAAAACTTGTGAGTTACGTTTTAGTTCTTTGATGTCTGAATCTTTAGAAATAAAACTCGATAGATTCGGCCATTTGTTGCTGTAATCACTGCCCCGGTTCCACAGCTTTGTGAGTGATATACTCATTTGGCCATTAATTGTACTAAAAGCTCTGGCCAGGGGCTACTGCCGATACCGACCTGCTCTTCAAAGGATCGCTTCTGGTCACAATGACAAATTTAGTAGAGGTTGGGCCCCATCTCTGGATGGTGAATGGATGAACTGAAACCTTCCTTAGGCAGTCAAAGAGGATTCAACACTCTTGCTCCAATATGTGGTGCCCCTTGTCCGCGAAAGTCTGCTACCAAAAGTCTGTTAAACATTTCTGGCTAGAGATATGACTATAGTGACTCACCAGCCCGTAGGTTGCTGTACAACTTGACGCAGACGGACTCAATCTCTGGCTGGCCGCACTCCGCAATGCGAGTTCCATCGATGCTCCTACTGGGTCGCCGAGTCTACGAGAGTTGTTCCCACAGGCTATGGATCTGCTTGCCACCAATTTGGACCTTCTTGGAAGTATAACGGGAATAGTCGAATCCTACTTTTTGTTGGATGGTGTTCACATCTTGACCGTAAGTGGATGAAAGTATCAAAAGTAACGTCTGCTCACTTCTTTGGAATCTGTTCAGGCGCACGCAGTGGATTTGTTCCGAATATATATCATCACGTTTGGCCATAAAGTGGCTGGTGTGAACACCAAACAACTACTCCAGTCTATTTCCCTCCTAGTCCAAATTGCTCCGTCAGAACTATGGGGCGAAGCGATGCATACCTCTGGGCTTTTCCCGCTCCTCCTAAAGACCTTACTCGCGGGAGAGGTAAGATCACGTTCCTATGCCCGTACCTCAACCACCAACTCATGACCCACAGGACGAGACACTGGTACTCACTGAACATATCTATCTCTTCTCAAGGATTCTACTCTCGAATCGGCAGATATTCGTGCAACTCATGGCTGCGAGTGCTCCTGTCCTTAATCAAACTGAGGCGGTACTGTATGACAGTTTGCTCGACAAATGGTGGGAAAAGGTGACGGTTGTCGATTCGCTCTCTCTGAACAATACGGCTGATCTATTGCTAGTTCGACAACATGAGCGAATTGAGGCACAGAAAACTGACGGCACTCGGCATTGCAACACTAGTCTCTACGGCTCACGGTGAAGTTCTCAAAAGGTTACCAGGGGAAATCTTCAATCTTTGGCTCGACGTGTTTGGCGAGCTGAAAGAGGCAGATGAACATAGAGATGAGCTCACTGGAGTAGAGTGAGTTTTGAATTTGTTTCGGCTCTGTCCTGAATGATGTGACGTATTATACTTCAGGTCTGACAGTCTCCATCGCTTCTGGGATTTGAGCACAGCGCCGGACTCTTTCTATCAAGGCATGACGGAGGAGACACCCGAGTACCGAAGGAGGCAAGCAGTAAGCCCTTTTGACACTTAACTCTCCATTTGGTCTCAGGTGTTTCTTAATATAGCTGTATAATCTGGATCCTGTTCGTAACCAGATATTGGTTCCTTACGTCGGTGAACAACTGCGAAGCGCCGAAGCGGCTTGTGGTACTGCAAACTTCCAGAACTACATGAGCCAGGCAGACCCAACCGTTCTCCAGCAAATCCTGGAGGCACTCTCGAAGGGAAAATACTAGACCTATTCTCGCTGTTTTGTTTATTTTGCTCATCTACCATTACCTATAAATTGGAATTTACATATCCACACTACACACTATTTTTGGAACATGGTACTATCGTTATGTTACTCTGAAAATGCTGACTCGCTATAGCTACCCATAGAGCCGGAAAGATCTGTGCTTAGATCCATGTCGCTGCTGAAATCGTAGTCGCTTTCGCTGTTCTCGCTCTCGGTTATGTCAACTTGGAATCTATGTGCATCCCTGACTTCTTCTCCACACCTCAAACATTCCCAACCCGACTCATCATCAGCTTCGTCCGCCGTATGCATCATGCGTTCGGCTACGCAGTGATAACAGTAGATATGACCGCATGATGTCTGGTAGGGGTTGTAGATGGGATGTGCAGGAGGTTCGTCGTCGGATCCTCTGTCCACCGACAGCGCGTTGGGTGAGCTGCCTGCCAATGTTGTGAAGGCATTGGTTGGCTCCGAAACGTTCAGGCTGAACGTTGCATTTTCTAGGCAGATTGCACATTGATCCTCTGAGAGTATCCAATATTTGCCTCGTTTTTGGGGTGCTTTATCGCCGTTCTTCTCGTTTGGCGCAAGTCGCAGAATTTTCCAGAATGGTAAATAAGAATGTAAGGACATTGGTGAAAGAACGGATACAATGCGGTATATCCGGCGTCGTATTGTTCTTGCGCTGATGAGAGGGAGCAAGAATAGTAGGAATTCCTGAGAGGGTAGCATCAACAAGGGAGGAAGAGCCTAAACATATGGGATGGTATCCTACCGTGAAAGCGTGCCATACCATCTGGCGGTTCATAAACTCGTAGCTAACATCACGAGTGACAAGTCTTCTTGAAGGTGTCAAGGCCATTTGGAGCAACCTATCCACAACAGTTCTGTACCTACAGTAGGTGTATGGGTAGAAGATCTTAAATTTGACACACGAGCATACCTTCCTCCCCACAGAAACGCGACGAAATTTACAAGGCCAAGTGCAGCATGGATGGATTCGGCAGAGTTGAGCATATCCCAAGCTTTTCGACGATAGTCCGACGAGGGTGCGTCTGGCCAGGCATGCGAAAGTGCATGAGAGCGTAGTCGGCCGTGACAATATGGTAGAAACAGTGTCAGAATTGAATGTAATATAAGTGTCTTTTGAGGTAAACCAGATGCTGCAAAGGAAAGTAGTCAATGGGTTGTAAGCAATAGTAGGCGAGAGGCTCACGTGCTAGTCGCTTCGACGATGTCGACGGCACTACGTATCTCAGGTCCTGAAGCTTCGCACCGTAGCTAGCGCCTGTATTCCATATTGATAGTTTATAGAGCACCAACTGAATCAGGAGCTGTAACTCTGGTTCGAAACGAGCTTTGAAACTTGACTGTGGATCCTGAGCATCCTTCTCGGAAAACATGGGATGTTACACGCACACTGATCAATGCTAGAGCTTTATTAATGGGTTCCTGGAGCAGTTGTGAAAGCTCCTGGTCAAGCAATTCCGAGTCCAGTTGCCCAACGCGTATGACACGTTCATGTCCTGGACTGCTTCCAGAGGATAAAGACGCTTGAATCTGGGCAAGCTTTGGTTGGGCATTATTCCAGGCATCCTCGAGCACTGAAGGCAGAAATGAGGACATGGCTGAACCGGTGCAGGAGTGGATCTCCCGGAAGCCGGCAAACGCGATCATGGGCTCCCGTTTTGGGAACGAGATTAATGCCACGTGACCCGGTAATGATCGAGTCAAGCAATGCTCGCGATTAAGACAGATCTCAATTCCTTCACACTTTCTACCGCATCGACTGCTAGGACGTACAATGTCAGAGGCGCTGCAAAAGCTTATACTGGACACCCTAGATTCACAGGGTTCAATAAAGGACACCCGCGAGATTGTCCTCCCCGGACAGGTGCAAGCTGCAACCACGAGCGAAGATCAAATCGTTATTCTAGGGGCATTGAACTCACTTCTCAGTCGCGAGGTCCGCATATTTCTCCCTTCTGTCCATTTAAAACTAAATTATAAAGTCTTAAGATGATTGTCTATGAGACCCATGAAACGCTATCCCATGTTAATACCCCAGAAGGTGCACAGATTCTGAAAGACGGGTCCCATGAAGCTCGAGTGTGGTCCGTTCTTCCAGCAAAAGGTCAAGGAGAACCTCTGAGCGTGGTTCAACTCAAAAAGGAAGTTGGGGACGAAACCTCCAAAGTGGGGCAAGGGAGAGCCTTCAAGAATGGGTGGATTGGCAAAGAAGGCAACGGATTTGTGAAATTGGTATGTCTTTTCGGCTGCATTTCCGAACGTAAACTGATCAAAATTAAGGTGTCCGAGATAGATGACACCACTCAGAAGGATCTTCAAGAGATTTCGAGTACTGGTACTCTGCAAGCAGGAGAAAAAGTCCTTGCAGATCTGAGGAAACGAAAGCTCATTATTCAGAAGTACGAATTTTTTCCTGAATACCATGCTACTAATGTAACTTGGGGATAGAAAATCACCATGGTTCATTGTTAAGAAGGGTTCACAATTCAGCACTTCAACTGCGAAGCCAGAAACCGACCTGACAGCCGACATGCTTGTTTCGTTAGTCTTGAATTTGCTTCAGTTGTCGAGGGCAGCTCTGAAATGGCTTCCAGTGGTTCTTGGAAGACTGCGACGTACAAAAAATACAATTTTGAAGCGGAAGGTGTTCCAACAACAGGCGGTGCTCTACATCCTCTCTTGAAAGTCCGGGAGGAAATCCGGAACATCTTCTTAGAAATGGGGTAAGAATGCAATTATTTCCCATTAAGCTCCTCGGTAACCAGGTATCAGGTTCGCAGAAATGCCCACTTCATCCTTCGTCGAGTCTGGCTTCTGGTGTTTCGATGCGCTCTTCGTGCCGCAACAACATCCAGCGAGAGACATGCAAGATACCTTCTACCTGTCGGGTACTGATTCCATCTCCCTTCGTAGACTACGTGGAACTGATACCTGCTAAAGATCCAAAGCACTCCCTCCCACCAAACCCTGAATATTACAAGAAAGTATCCACAATCCACGAGCATGGCGGTTACGGTTCTGCAGGCTATAGAGCACCTTGGGTTCACGAAGAGTCGAGCAAACTCCTCCTCCGCACGCACACCACAGCATCTTCAGCTCATATGCTTTATAAACTAGCTGCAAGATGTCGCGGAGAGGCACCGGAAGATGACGCCAAACAATTCACTCACGGAGCAGCACCGACGTCAGGACCAAGCTCGAAGGACGGGAAAGACGATGGGTTCCGACCTGCGAAGCTGTTCAGCATCGACAGAGTCTTCAGAAATGAGACCATGGATGCCACACATTTAGCGGAGTTCCATCAGGTGGAAGGTGTTGTTGCTGATCGCAATCTGACACTTGCGGACTTGATTGGTCAGTGTTTAACAGGGTCATTGAAAGGGCCTAATCTTATAGATTTTTGACAGGTTTCATGAGGGTCTTCTTCAGTAAGATGGGTATCGAGCAAGTACGTTTCAAGCCTGCATACAATCCTTACACCGAGGTGAGTCTAGCTGTGGGACTACAACGTGTATATTATGGAACCGAGCCGCGATTTCAGCCTTCTCTCGAAATCTTTGCTTTCCACCCAATGCTCAACCGCTGGGTGGAAGTTGGCAACAGCGGAATGTTCCGTCCAGAGATGCTTGAACCCATGGGTTTCCCCAAAGACGTTCGCGTACATGGATGGGGTCTGAGTCTAGAAAGGCCCACAATGATTCGGTAGGTGGTACTACTTTGATTAACCTACTCATCTAACATCGTCTGCAAGCTATGGTATCAATAACATTCGGACTTTGGTGGGGCACAAAGTTTCAATAGAGGGGATTGAAAACTCTCCGGCGGTCATGTTCTAATCAGATATATACAACAATATCCAGGAAATGTAGATTATAGGAATCCCAACACCAAGGAAAATAAACCCTCCTAGAAGGAGAACACGGCAGCATTCTTTCGCGAACCGAAAGTGTACACTAGCGCTTGGCTCATGAATAGCCCAACAGTGATTCCTATGGTCACAGCTATCATAGCGCCTCCAATGTCAATGCCATTTCCATTGGCGGTAATGCCACCTGCTTGACTAAGACCAGACTAGAAAAGCCGTTTAGCAAGTCAACATATATGCGCCAGAAAAAACTTACAGGGACGAGAAACAGAACACCAGTCACCATAGATGTGAACGCCGTTCCACCCATCCTTCGCGAATAGATGTTGCCAAGAAGACCGACAGTAAAGGCGCCAATAGCGGAGACCACATCCGATCGGTTAAAGATGTAATGGTTCGCGATCTTGTTCGAAGCATACGAGCAGCACGATATAATGACCATGACGGGCAACTGCTTGCTCCTCAGAGGCTGCAGGTTCGCCAGAGAAGACAAGAACGAAAAGAGCGGCACAATTATAAAGGAAGTCCATATCGGGAAAGGCTGTAGATACCAGGGAAAACTTCGTGGACGGTAGCATCCATTATATATGTCCCGATCGCTAGGTAGAATGACATGACTGAAAGTCCAAGTTCCGTTGAGAGGGGTCGATGTTCCGTTCACAGTGCCGTTATCGGCAACCCAGGTTCCAGTCAGAGATACTGTGGAGCTCAGGCTCGACGAAAGTTCATCCAGGTGTTGCCTGCTAACTGGGTCAAGAAGCAAGTAAAAGTCGTTGCCAATTTGCAAACCAAATCCCTAAGATTTGAAGTAATAATCAGCGAGAAATATGAACGGAGAGGGAGGCTAGCATTTACCAGAAATAATGTATAAATCAATGCATATACCATCTTCACACTGCCGCAGACAATGTTCTTGGAAGCGAGTTCGAGCGAGCTGCTAACTTGAGGGATATCAAGAGGCATCCTGGTCACCTTCAGCACAAGTTACTCACGGATGAGGTACCCAGGCAATATTCCAATAATCCCCGATGAAGAGATGGCAGTATAGCAGAAAATCTGGGTTCGGATGCTGCTGAGTCCTCGAGCTGTAAATGAGACGAGAATAGATATTGTGATTCTACACATGGTGAGCAGGTTGGGAATCGAGCTGGGCAGTCTTCCACCTACTCGAATACGTTTGCATACAGAGCACTCTTCTCTGCCACATGTAGCTGGAGCCAGCATAGTATGAAGGCAGCCACCCCAGCTATCCACATGTCTGCGAATGAGCCCCCAAAAGCGAGAGGACAGATTAACGAAGAGAGGGAAAATGCCAGGAAGCACCGGAAGATCTTCGAATATGGAGGAGGGGCGCCAAGAAGAGTCTCGAGATGTTCCGTCGCTTGCCTGGCGCTTACTTCATCGTGAACCACCGAACGATAGATGATATGAACCTTGTGTAAAGCACCCAGAGATAACCTGCCACCGCACTTGATGAAGTGCGTCTCAGAGGAACCCAAGTCTTGCTCCCCGAACGAGCAAATGATGATGCCAGGAAGGTGAATGAACTCGGCCAGGACTTCTAGAATTCGAGCGGCTGCAACCAGTTGAGACTCTATACGATGCGAGGGAGCTCCAAAAGTCATGAGCGCACGAGCGAGTTTGAGTAAGAACTCATGTCTGTGTTTCATGGCTGCCAAGATGTCAAATTTCATATTAGCGCTGAGATGAGAAAATATTCACTCACAAGACACATTAAACTCAATTCGAATGCGTTGTATATGTTTCCGACGCGTTCTATAGTCCATTTGGCGCAACGCGTTTTTCTCGAGATCTGCCTCGTTCGTATGGTGTTGTTTCTCTCCGTCGTCGGGGTCATCGGTGTCGGAGGACATGTTTGAAAAATTGGAATCACGCCGTCGGATGTTATCTCCAAACGAGCCATCGTCCGAGTATGTCTGTGCCCTTTTCATGTCCGTTTGATGGGGGACTTCATGAGTTCCTGACCGTGTCGTAGAGTACCAATCCATGATACTTTCCGTAAGTCCTTGTCTCTTTTGCTCTTGCTTCTCGTCTGTTTCTACTGCAGGATCAAAATGCCCGCTAGACACAAGCCTAGCTTGCTCTCGTTCGGTCCCAGTATTGGTGACTGACGAAGGAGCATACGCTTCATTTGGCGGGGCGATATCGTATGGATGCTCATAAGAGGACAAGGAGTACTTCCTGCACGGACCACCTCGTGGACTAGATTCATGCTCATCCTGGATAGTCGGAGACGCACCCAGTGGCACCGCACTCACTTTGCGTGCAGAAGTTGGCGTGCTTACGCCGCTGTAGTCCATGGGCTGCAGATGTCGAGGCCAGGTTCAAAGTTGCAATAGCACTGCCACAGCAAACAGGGAACTGAAAAGTCCGCCGTCCGCGATCGCCGATGTATACCTGATTTGGTCGAGTTATTTCTTTTTCCGGAAAAAAAGCGGGAGTTAAAAGAATGTATATTGAAACGATTGGCGTGTGCAGAGTCCGGAACTCACACTTTTGTGCCTCTAGATAATTTAAATACTTTTGTCTTTCTCGATTGGATTTACACATCAGTAATTGGATATTTGTGATCTACCCTAGGCGAATCACCGTCTGTGATCACCTCCTTCTGCACTTGAATGGAGTGCACGGTGTGAGTACCCATTGTGTGGGTTTGACCATGCATACGATATGAATCCTGAAAGCACCTCGAGTTAGCGCAAGTCAGATTCAAGAAGGACGGTATCTTACCTCAGTATCGACTACTCCGCCAGTAGACGCTCCCTTGAGCGAAGTTCGTGCATTCAATGTATCCAACAGGGTCTATAGCTAATCGTTAGCTTTTCAGTGATTGAATTGGGAAATCGACGCACGTTAGTATAAATGCGGCCCAGAGGATAGGCAAACATGGCATAGAGATTCGTATTTCTGAGAAGCATAAAGCAAAACAGATCGGCGAGAGCGAAAATTGATGCAAAAAGCCCTGTTTGAACTGCGCCTCGGATTATACGATTGATGATGGTATCCGTCCTACGGAACCCAGTACGAGAGCGCGTAAGAACGAACGAGAGGACCGCTGCAGAATCTTATTAGACAAGACTACCCAGAAACGACGACTTCATACCTGTGATCATGATATCTGCGGACGTCTGGAAGACCAACCAGCAAGTGACGTAAGGACCTAAAGGACCGAATTTTGCAACACTGATAGATGGAATAATAAGCAATCGCAAGCCCCGGGATAGCGTACACTCACGCATGCAGAATTCCGGAGTAAATGCCAGCGTAACAACCAAAGAAGAATCCCAGGAAACTGATGAGGACAATGAAGGCCACAAGAGGCATGCTCTTCGTGAGAATGAAGACCCTGATTGAAACGCTATGTAAGTATCATAGTCGACAAGAAAGTAGAAAAAGCTACCGGTGAGACAAGAAAATCTGAGTGATGAACGCAGCAAACGAGGTGGCGACAGCGGTGAATGGGATTGTCCACGAGACGACTGGTAAACAGTGAGTAATATATTACAGCTCGAGATGATGTAGGGCATACAAGCTAGACTGGCGGGGTTGTTGTAGTTTGTGACACTATACGGGGTTGAGAAGGAATATTTTGCTAGAATATAAAGCATACGGACCACATCTCCCAGGCCGCATATACACAGCTAACACGCAGAGTGTAAGTTTCCAGAACGACAATAAATGACCAAAGAGCTTACACAGCACTGTGCAGTGTATCGAGTACGAACAGCGAGCCGACGACCGCTCTGTAACAATTGGAGAAGTCAGAAAATGCTAATGGAATGATCACAGCTCAACGTACTTGATCCACAGTCGATCATTGAACTCTGAAATGCGGTCAATTAGAGGGCCCAATGTAGCGGAAGGAACACTTACTCGTATTATGATAGACAATAAACTGGTAGGTGACCAGTCCGAAGAGGTAGGTGTTCACTGGTGAATGTTAGCTTATATATTAAATGTGCGAAGACGAATATTTACAAAATAGTCCAATGAGGACAACACCTAAAAACCAGATAGCATAAGCACCGTTGAGAGGTTCGAATACACTGAGACCACATACCAATGACCAGATCGAAATCACCCATCGTTTAGAATCTTTTTTGAAGACGACTGGATGAAAGTGGATGGGGAGTGGGACGGCAACATCGGATTGCCATCGTAGGCTTTTTATAAACTTCTGAGGTTTGAAGCTTGAAGGGACGCGGCTAAGCGAAAGAAGATTAAGTTGATGAGTTGTCAACCCTACGTTATGTACAGCTAACCTAACCGTATCAGATTAACATCATACGAAAATTACGACAAATGCTTCTGTGCACAACACACCACCCAAGCCACTTAAAATTTTGAGGCGCTCCAAAAATTTGTCACAACATGCAGTGCAAGCTTCTAGAGTTGCGAGCACAATTTTGATTACTTCAGAGGATAGACCACATGCACACCAAATGCAGACGGCGACTTCTAAAGTGATCAATAAGGAGACCCTGTCCTAAAAGCCACGTTGACCGTTAAACTGTGACACCGTGGGCATTCTTATGCCCAATCATGGCAAAACGTAGTCCGAACCTGGAAGAAGAATGGTAGTCGGCAGCAATTTGCCGAACAGGCTTATGTTACCTTTCCCCAGATTGTCCGTTTGTCTGGACCACAGCCATCTTCCAAAAAGCGTTAGTAGGTTTCCTGGAGGCTGGAGCGTTCAATTTTCACCAGGATGGACGGCGACCTTAGGCCGACCTCAGGTTCGCTCGGCAGACCTGGTTGCACGGCTTTGCACGGGCGTTCGATGATGCGCCCGACTTTTGCACAATTCTGGCTCGTTTGGAATTGGGTTTGGACGAGCAAGAAAGTGCCTCCCAAGGTGGTAGCGAGTTACTGTTCGTGGAATATAATGTCCTAGCCAAATTTTCCGATCAGAGTTGTGCTTTAGAACAATAGACTTAGCTTTGAAAGGACAGGACAATTGCGCAATTGCAGCCATAACCATCCTGACATACGGACATCGCCAACAAACTCCCTTTTCGAGCCTAGAGAGTAGACCCTATAGAAATCAGAAAGGAACGCCCCGTAGGACCGTAATCAAAGCGGACCGTCTCTAGAAATGAGCAAGAAATGAGTGATCCTGCATCCCAATCTGTGCCTCTCGCCGATGGTTCCTCACTATGTTTCTATGGGCAGCTTCTTCAATATCATTGAAGAGAGCCCTCGTTTCTATGAAATTTTTTTTTCGCCCCACCAATTGATTGAACGGCCCACGAATCAGAAGTTCAAGGTTCCAGGACGTTACTAATCTCGAAAGGTATTGCTCCCTCAAATGTCATACTTGACTGAATGGTAAAAGAAACGACCAGTATATACGACAGACTCAGCGAGTTGTCCATCGTTTCGAGGATTAAAGAAGATATATCTCTAGTTTCTTATCTCCCCGTTATCACGGACCACATGTTTCAATTTCGGGGAAACACCCACCTAGTACCCTCTTCCTAAACTAAGAATCCAGTATAGGCAAAGAACATGTTCTAACCCAGATTCTTTAGAAGTACTAGCGTATAGTTAACCTCTCCGGAATCGCCGACTTCGCAGAGTTAGCATCGCGGCTACGAGCCCATTAGAAGCCTTGCTTATTTTAGATAGGGAGTGGAAAATGATACGATTCAACAGCCTAAACGCTTGCACAAGCCCTCAGGAGGTCAAATCTACGACGGAGTGAATGTAAGACGCTAAAGACGGTGTGCAGTATTTCCTGCAGGTTTATTGAATATAGGTACTA
>Ga0247741_1000513_pt1 | contig 22203 bp, 18 predicted proteins | sample UWRJL213509R2_FD_180945 | JGI IMG/M metagenome (GOLD analysis project Ga0247741, IMG submission 180945) | Plant litter microbial communities from Arlington Agricultural Research Station in Wisconsin, United States - UWRJ-L213-509R-2 | ecosystem: Environmental > Terrestrial > Plant litter >... | reverse complement strand
GGCGAGGACCTCAGCGCGTCGCTCGGCGCCAAGATGAGCGCTGGCACCGGCGATCCGAATATCGAGTCCACCACGGTCCTCGCCCTCGAGCTCCAGCGCCTCCGGAGCGCCGGCGACTTTGCCGGCGCGAGCGCGGTGCTCGCGAAGCTGCCGCCGGCCCTCCGCGCCACCAAGAGCATGCGGCTCATCGCGCTCCAGCTCGCACAACACCGCGACCCGGCGAGCGCGGCGGCCGAACGCGCGGCCTACCAACGCGATTTCCCCGAGGACCGGGCGCTCGCGATGAACGACCTATCCGAGGCGACCGGCAGCGACGATCTGCCGAAGCTGCTCCGCGCGATCGATCGCGTGGAGCAAGTTGTCGGCGGCGATCCGTATCTCGAAGCGCTGCGGGCCAGCGGGTACGTGCTCGCCCATCAACTCGATGCCGGCTTGCGCTCGGCACGATCGGCCGTGGCACACGAGCCAACCCTCGCGATTGGCTGGCGCACGCTGGCTGCGATCCACGCGCTCCGCCGCGATCCGACGGCCGCGGTCGAGGCTCTCCGGCAACTCGAGGCGCACGGGGTCGCGGTCGATGCCGCGTTCTTCGATCACAACCCGGTGTTCGCCGAGGTCGCGACCAGCCAGGCCTACCGGGCGTGGCGGTCCGGCACGCCCTGACAGGTGACGGCGGAAGCGATCGCGGATCCCGGCTGGATCGCGCACCTCACGAAGGGTGCCGAGTGGAACCGCTGGAACCTTCAGATACCGCGCGGGCGCGAGAACCGGAACCTCCAGGTACCGAGCGAGGACGCGAACCCGCCCTGGGGCGAACGCGCGGATGGTATGCGCGCTGCACGTTCGTACGGCATGACGAGCCTCGAGCACTTCCCGCCCGCACGGGCAATCGGACGCTGTCTGCTGCTACTCGCGCTCGGTGGGTGCAGTGGCGCGGACGATCCGGTCGAGGATGCGGGGACCCCCGACGCCCAGGATTGCAGCGCGCTCGAACAGAAGATCTCCGCCGAGCTCGACGTCGCTGCCCAGGACCCGAACATCGTCGGCACGCCCGACTTCACCCTGCTGCTCGAGTCCCAGGATGGGCGGGCCTACACGCATTCCCACGGCAACGCGGGGCCGACCGTGGTCTACGAGTCGGCGTCGACCTCGAAGCTCGTCAGCGCCGTCATCATCCTCGATCTCGTCGATCAGGGCGTGCTCAGCCTCGAGACCAAGGCCCACGATCTTCTCCCGTTCTGGACCGAGACGACCGTGACCTTGCGGCAGCTCCTGTCCTTCACCTCCGGGTTCTACGACGAGCCGTTCTGCCTGAACGTGGGTGGCGCCAACTTCGAGACCTGCGTCGAGAGCATCTACACGGACAACGCCGCCACGGCCCCGGCGGCGGGAACGGTCTATCAGTACTCGAGCTCGCACCTCCAGGTTGCCGGACTGATGGCGATCAAGGCCAAAGGGGTGGCGTCGTGGACGGAGATCTTCAACGCCTGGAAGGCGAAGACCGGGCTGTTTCCGACCGCGACGTACGACCTGCCGTCCGCGACGAACCCGCGCCTGGCGGGAGGGATGCACTGGAACGCGACGGAGTACCTCGGCTTCCTCCGCGCACTCTCCGCGGGGCAGATCCTCGCCCCCGCGACGCGGACCCAGCTGTTCGCAAACCAGCGCGGCAGCGCGACCCTGACGAACTCCCCGGCGTGGGCCAAGGTGCAAGAGGACTGGAGCTACGGGCTCGGCAACTGGCTCGAGTGCCCGACAGCGAAGACGCTGGGCGGTTTCGACTGCGGTACCGGTCACCGCAACTCGAGCCCCGGCGCTTACGGTTCGTATCCATTCCTCGACTTCGACCACCACTACGTAGGAGTCCTCGCCCGCATGGGGGAGCTCGGTCAGGGCTTCGAGGGCGTGCTCCTCTTCCGCAGCGCCGCCGAGGACATCGCGAAGTGGGCCGACGGGGCCTGTGGGCCCTGACCGACGCTGCCGACGGGAATCAGAACGCGCCGGAGAGACCGACCGCCGGGACCGACTCCGCCGCGCCGTTGATGACCATCGGCATGAGCGTGTACGAGAACGCCCGATCATCGCCGCCATGCGGCATCGTCTCGTAGACCTTGTTCTGGAGGTTGGTCCAGAGGGACACCTCGACGGGTGCGCGGTGGTCCGCCTTCGGGCGCCGGACCGGGAGGCCCTTGGCCAACGAGCTGCGACGGCCCGGCTCGCGGACGCTTGGCGGCGTCGGCGTGGGGATGGCGTCGCGAACGTCGCGGGGCTCGCGCACTTCGCGCGCCGGTGGTGATGCACGGTCGAGCGAGACCGCACGGACTCTGGGGTTTGCCGCCGCCGGAGCGGCGACCAAACCGACGAGAATCATGGCGAGAACGCTGCGCACGTAGGGTCTTAGTACAAACCGCATACCGCTTCGCGGATCGTGCAAGTACGCGACGACACGAGCTCCCATTCTGCATGAAATGGGATTGATTGTCCCGCGGCTGCTCGAGTAGCCGTGCGGTGAGACCCATGCGCCCGCTCGCGCCATGATCGAGTGGGGTGCTGTAGGCTACGGAGAATGTCGCTGTGGTCGCGCGTGCAGCGCCGGCTCGGAGATCTCGCCAGCGAGCTCGTCCTCGACGAGTACCGCGCGCAACTCGAGGCCGCGCAGGCGCTGATCCAGGAGGGCAAGCCCGCGGACGCCATCGTGCTCCTCGAGGCGCTCCTCGTCGCGAAGTCCGAGCACGGGCAGGCGCTGATCGTCCTCGGCGAGGCGCAGCTCCTGAACAGGAATCCGCAGAAAGCCGTGGAGGCCTTCGAGCGCGGGTTGAAGCTGCGGCCCGGTGACCCGGCCGCGCTCGTGGGCCACGGCATGGCGCTGATCGGCGTGGGCAAGTACGAGGCGGCGATCGCGTCGCTCGGGCGCGCGGTCTCGGATGCGGTGGGCGATCGCGCGATCCTCGCCGACGCGTATCGCGGCCTCGGCGTGGCGTGGCGCCGTCGCGGCGATCTCGACAAGGCGATTCGCGAGCTGCGCAAGGCCGTCACCGAGGACGGCGATGACCTCGATGCGCGCGCCGCCCTTGGAGAAGCACTGGTCGCGGATGGCGGGCCGTACGATGAAGCGCTGCGCCACCTCGAGCGCGCCGCCGCCGGCGAGAAGCCACCGGCGCTCGCGCTGTACGGCCTCGGTCGGCTCGCGCTGATCGAGGAGCTGCCGAGCGTGGCGAGCGAGCGGCTCGTGAAGGCGCGAGAGCTCGCGCAGAACGATCCCACGCCCCTCGGCGCCGTGCTGCGCACCGAAATCATCATCGCGCAAGGAGACGCCGCGCTCGCCGAGAAGGACGCGCAGCGGGCGCATAGCGTCTACCTCGAAGCGCTGGGGTTCGATCCGAAGCGCGCCGATCTTCACGCGAAGATCGCCACGGCGCACCGCGCGGTCGGCAACACCGAAGCGGCGCTGCAGAGCTACGAGCGCGCCCTCGATCTCGGCGCGGGGATCGATGTCCTGCGTGCCGCGGTCGATGCGGCGATCAGCGCCGGCGATGCCACGCGCGAGCTGCTCTGGGGCAACGACCTCCTCGGTCGCGACCCGCAGGACACCCGGGCCCTGGTGGCCCGAGGCGCCGCGATGCTCGCCGACAACCCCGAGGGCGCGCGCGCCTTGCTCTTGCTCGCCGCCGCGCGCGATGACGTCGATGCGCACGTCTGCCTCGCGCGCCTCGCGCTGCCCAGCGATCCGCAGGCGGCGGCGACCTCCGCCCTCGCGGCGCTGCGCGTCTCTCCCCATCACGCGCGGGCCCGCGAGACGTTGACCGAGGCGCGCGCGAAGATCTTCGGCGCTCCGGGCCAGGACATCGCCGATGTCGCGGCGTTCGTCGAAAAGGTCACCGAGAGCCGGCGCGAGCTCGGTCACCTCGTCGGCGAGGTCGCGCGCGCGAGTGCGAACCTCGATCAACCCCTGCTCGTCACGGTGATGGGAGAGTTCTCGAGCGGCAAGTCGTCCTTCGTGAACGCGTTCATCGGCGCCGACGTGGCACCGACCGGCATCACGCCCACCACCGCCACGATCAACGTCGTGCGCTACGGCCGCGAGCGCGGCGGCCGCATCGTCGCGCGCGATGGCACCACGCTCGAGCTCGGCTGGGATCCGCTGATGGCGCACATGCGCGCGCTGACACCCGAGGCGGCGAAGGATATCGATCGCGTCGAGATCCTGGTCCCGCTGCCGCAGCTCGAAAAGATCAACATCGTCGACACCCCGGGCCTCAACTCGATCCAACCCGAGCACGAGGCCACCGCGCGCGCGTTCATCGCGAAGGCCGATGCGATCGTCTGGGTGTTCACCGCGGCGCAGGGCGGCAAGGCGAGCGAGAAGAAGGCGCTCGGCTCGATCCGCGACGAGGGCAAGCGCGTGCTCGGCGTGCTGAACAAGGCGGATCAGCTCTCGGAGGCGGAGCGCACCGAGGTCACCACCTTCATCAGCGGCGAGCTCGGCGAGCTGGTGGAGGCCGTGGTCCCGTTCTCCGCGCGCGAAGCACTCGCGTGGAAGCGAACGAACGAGGGCAAGGACGGCAACTGGAGCGCGCTCTCGGCTTCTCTCGAGGAGCGCTTCTTCCAGCAGGCGCGCCAGCTCAAGCGAGACGCGTGCGCGCGCATCTTGCGTTCGGTGGTGACCGAGGCGCAGGGCGTGATCGATGCCAGCCGCGCCCGGGCGACCGCCGCCGCCGATGCCGCGCGCGCGGGACGTGACGAGCTGGTCGCCTCCGCCCGCGAGTTCGCCGCCGACGGCGTGCTCACCGAGCGCAAGGCGCTCTCGGAGACCACCACCGCGCTCTACCGTCGGGCCGCCCGCGAGGTGCTCGACCTCGTTCGTCCGCGGCGCCTGCCGTTCTCGTCGCACACGGCGACCGCCGCCGATCGCGACTACCTCATCGCCCTGCTCTCCTCGGGTTTCGAATCGGCGATCGAGACGGGCCGCCGCCGCGTCGCCGAGGATCTGCTCGGCCGGAGCCGGCACGCGGAGACCGCCGCGCGCACCCTCGCCGCGGCGCTCGGCGTCGACGTGGTGGGCGATCTCCAGCGCACCACCGATGACCGGATCGGCCTCGCTCTCTCGCGCGTGTTCGATCGCGCGCGCGCGTACCTGCGTGGCTTCCTCGAGGGCGGATACGTCGAGGCCTTCTTCCGCAACGACGTGCCGCGGCTCGAGCTCGCCGAGGACGCCGTCTACCACGCGCTCGTCCGCGGCTCGCCGGATCTCGATCGCGAGCTCGGCGATCCCCTGGCGCGCGCCGCCACGGAGGCGCTGACCGCGCTCGCCGCCCGCCTGGATCACTGGAGCGCCGTGGTCGACGTGCTCGCCTTCGACCTCGAGGTCGGAATCAGCCGCGCGCTCGAGCTGGCCGCATCAAAGCTCTAGACCGCGATCCACCACTCGTCTAGCCTGTCGTCGATCATGCCGCGCAAGCCGACGCAGCCGGTCCGGTTCCCCAATCGACTCACGCTCGGGATCGACGAGGCCGGTCGCGGGCCCGCGATCGGGCCGATGGTGATGGCCGCCGTCGCGATCGATTCGCGGACCGCCGCGGTCCTCACCCGCAAGGGCCTGCGCGATTCGAAGGCGTACGGCGCCGGCGATGATGCGCATGCGATGCGATGCGATCTCGCCGCCGAGATCCGCTCGCGGGCGGTGTTCGTCGCGACGATCGAGATCGAGCATCACGAGATCGATGCGCGCGTCTGCCGCGGCGAGCTCAACGTGCTCGAGCGCGAGAAGGCGACCACGCTGATCGAGCAGGCGCCTTCCGTGGACAAGATCATCGCCGACGGCAAGCGCATGTTCGCCGCGCTCGGCGCGAAGTTCGAGAACTTCGTGTCGTGCGATCGCGCCGAGGAAGAGCACGCGTCGGTCGCCGCGGCTTCCGTGGTGGCAAAGGCGCTGCGCGATACGCGGTTCGAGCAGATCAAGCGCCGCTACGAGGACGATTGCGGTCCGATCGCCGGCGGCGGCTATTCGAACGCGGCCACGCAGCGCTGGCTGCGCACGTACGTCGAGAAGTACAAGCGCCTCCCCGAGGAAGCTCGTCGCACGTGGCCGTATCCGTACGTCGAGGATCTGATCGGCGATCAGCGGCCGCCGAAGATCCAGACCGAGCTCTTCGGCTGATCTAGTTCAGGCAACGGGCCACGGCCGCGTTGCTCGCGAGGCGCTTGTGGGCCTCGGCGTCGGTCGACTGGATCTTCTTCGCGAGCACGCGCACCGCGGCGCAGTCGTTTCTCGCCGCCGCGGACTCGCACTGCTTCACGAGCTGCGTGACCTGCGGTTGCTTCGCGGGGCGAGCGGCCTTGGTCTCGGCTTCGTCGTCGAGCGAGAGCGTCTCGCCGAAGCTATCGCTCGACGCTGCTGCGTCCGCGGGCTTCGCGATCGGACCGCGGGTCGCGCTCGCCGGCGCGATCTTGGCCGGCTCCTCGATACCACCGGGCGCTCCCGCCTCGGTGACCGCCGGCGGACCGCCTCCGCCCTTCGTCTGGAAGTCCAGCTCCTTCTCTTCGCGCGGCGGGCGCTTCGTGATCGCGCGCGGAGGGCGAGGCGTCTCGGCGGGAGGTGCGAGTGCCGGCGGCGGCGGAGCCGATTCGGGCGCGGGGAGTGCCGGAGGCTCCGGGTCGGCAACCACCGCCGACGAGCCGGCGGGCGATGCGCCTTGCTCCCGCCGCTCGGAGACGGTCTCCTCGCGCTGCATCGAATCGCGGCGATTCGCGATGAACAGCGCGCCGCCGAGCAGCACCGTGACCGAAGCGAGCGCGAGCACCGGCGGGCGACGGAACACCGCGAGCACCTTCGTCCAGAAGCTCTCGCTCGGCGGCGGCGCCATCGTGGCGGCCTTCGTGCGCGCCGCGGCCATCAGGGCATCGAGTCCGCGGTCCGGCGGATCCTCGTCGCTCTCGCGCATCGAGACCCACACCGACCTCAGCTGATTCAGCTGATCGTCGTCGCCGCCGTGGTCGTCGTCGCTGCTCGACATCACGGTGCGGCCTTCGCCAGTTCCTTGTACTCGTCGAGCTCGAGCCGCAACTTCTCGAGCGCGTACCGCATGCGGCTCTTCACGGTGTTCTCCGGTACGCCCACGACATCCGCGATCTGCTTGAACGGCATGTCGAGGAACTCGCGCATCAGGAACACTTCGCGCTGCTCGTCGGACAGCGCCGCGATCGCCTTCTGCATCGTCTCGTGCAGCTGCTTGTTGACGCTCTTGCGGTCACTCGCCATCTCGTTGCCGGGGAGAACATCGAGCAGCGTTCCGCTCTCTTCGCTCGAGTCCATCGGCGCGTCGAGCGAAGCGTGCTTGCGATGCTTGCGTCTCCTAGTCTGGTCAACGCACAGGTTGCGCGCGATGGTGTAAAGCCACGTCGTAAACTTGGCCTGACGCTTGTAAGCCTCCGCGCCCTTGATGACGCGCATGAAGGCTTCCTGCAGGAGGTCTTCCGCTGTCTCCTTGTCGCCGACGAAGCGCAGGATGAAGTTGTAGACGGGCTTCCGATGCCGCGACAAAAGCACTTCGAAGGCGCGAACCTCGCCCTTCTGGTACATGACCATCAGGTCTTCGTCGGCGGTTTCCTTGAACATTTGCCCGCTTGCCAGCCCGTGTCGGTAACGACCTTATCGTAGACCGCTTACGGGGTCTGACACGTTGGACAGAAATAGGTGGCCCGTCCTTGGAGGACGGTCCGCTTGATCGGCGTTTTGCACCGAGGACACGGCTCGCCCTTGCGATCGTAGACCCACAGGTACTCGGCGTTTGCGCCCGCGTATCCGGCGGCGTCGACGAAGTCGGAGAGCGTGGTCCCGCCCTTCTCCAGCGAGAGGTTCAGGACTTCGAGGATGGCCGCCGCGAGCACCGTCGCGCGATCCAAGGTCAGCCGGTGCGCGCGTGTCGTGGGGCGGATCTTCGCGCGCCACAGCGCCTCGGACGCGTAGATGTTCCCCACGCCAGCGAGCACGCTCTGATCGAGGACGAACGCCTTCATCTGCGCCTTCTTGCCCTTCGCCCGCGCGTGGAACGCCGCGACATCGATCCCGTCGACGATCGGATCGGGCCCGAGGACCGCGAGCGCGGGGTGCGCGCGCTCGGTCGCGCGCGTCACCACGTCGAGCTGACCGAAGCGCCGCGGATCGGAGAACCGCAGCTCGCGCTCACCGAGATCGAGCACCAGGTCCGTCATGCCGAGATGAACGAGCAGGGAGCTCGGCCCGTCGGTATCGACCAGCAGGTACTTGCCATGCCGCCGCACGCCCGTGATGTGCCGGCCCACGAGCTTCTTCAGTGCCGCGCGGGGCGGCTTTCGTTTCATGTGCAGGCCCTGCGCGCTGTCCCACACCCCGAGAATCTCGGCGCCGATCGCCGGCGTCAGCGTTCTGCGGACCGTCTCGACCTCGGGCAGCTCCGGCATCTCACGCCTCGCGTACCATGCCGGCCGGGATCGCGGCGGCGAGCGCCGCGAACTCGGCGATATCGAGGGTTTCGCCGCGACGAACACCGTCGATGCCCGTGCTGGTAAGCGCCGCATCGACCGCCTCGTCGGCGAACTGCGCCCGCAGCGCGTTCCGCAAGGTCTTCCGGCGCTGGCCGAACGCGGCGTGCACCACGGCCGAGTAGTGCTTCGGGTCCGCGATCGGCGCGCGTGGCTGCGCGAGCGGGACGAGCTTGATCACCGTCGAGTCGATCTTCGGCGGCGGCACGAACGAGCCCGCTCCGACCTTCGCGACCGAGGTGATGTCGGCGTACGTCCGCAGCATCACGCCGATCGCGCCGTACTCCTTGCCGCCCGGCGGGGCGACGATGCGGTCCGCCATCTCCTTCTGGATCATCACCACCGCGTGGGTGACGTGCGCGCGCGCATCGATGACCTTGAACAGGAGCTGCGAGGCGATGTGGTACGGCAAGTTCCCGCACACGGTCACGGGCTCGCCGCGCCACTTCGCGGCCATCCGCAGGTCGTAGCGCATGGCATCGACGTGCTCGATCTCCACGTTGTCCACGCCGGCGAGCTCCTCGCGCAGTACCTTCACCATGTCGGCGTCGTACTCGAGGGCGATCACCTTGCCGGCGGTCACGCGCTCGGCGAGCCGCGCGGTCAGCGTGCCGAGGCCGGCGCCGATCTCGATGATCCAGTCCTCGTCGGTACGAACGGTGGCGTCCACGATCGCGCGAAACGCGCGGTCGGAGATCAGGAAGTTCTGGCCGAACTGCTTCTTCGCGTAGAGGCCGTGCCGCGCGAGGATCACGCGTGCATCCGCGAACGCTTCCATCGCGCGCACGGGATCGCGCGGCGGCTTCGGTTCGCTCACGATCCTGCCCGCGGAAGGGCGAGGCTCGGCACCGCGTCCAGATCGAGACCGGAACGCTCGCCGCGCATCAAGCGGTGGTAACCCGCAGCCGCGATCATCGCCGCGTTGTCCGTACAACGATTCGGCGGCGGGATGTACACGCGAAAGCCATCCTCGGCGCCCGCGGCCCGGAGCCCGGCGCGAAGGCCCGAGTTCGCCGCCACGCCACCGCACACCTGGACGTGGGCCAGCCTCTCCGCGCGTACGGTCTGCCGCGTCTTGCGCACGAGCAGCTCCACGATTGCCGCCTGGTAGCTGGCGCAAAGATCCGAGAGTGCCTGCCCCCCCGGGATGCCGTGCTTGCGCACGTGGTGGAGCAGCGAGGTCTTGAGCCCGCTGAACGAGAACTCCGCCGTGTGCACGGATTGCGTCATCGCCTTCGGAAACTTCACGGCCTTGGGATCGCCTGTCTGCGCGAGCTTGTCGATCATCACGCCGCCCGGATATCCGAGGCCGAGGAGCTTCGCGCCCTTGTCGAAGGCTTCTCCCGCGGCGTCGTCGCGCGTGGCGCCGAGCTCGATCACCGTGCCGTGATCGTTCACCCGCACGAGCGACGTGTGGCCACCGCTGACGATCAGCGCGAGATGCGGCATCGGCGGTGGCTCGGGCTCGAGATACACGGCGGCCATGTGGCCTTCGAGGTGGTGCACGCCAATGAGCGGCTTGCCGGTGGTCCACGCGATCGCCTTCGCGGTCTGTAGCCCGACGAGCAATGGTCCCGAGAGACCGGGAGCGTTCGTCACGGCGATGCCATCGATCTCGGCGAGCGTGAGGCCCGCGCGATCGAGCGCCGCGCGAACGACGGGCACGACGTTGAGGATGTGCGCCCGCGCGGCCAGCTCCGGGACCACGCCACCGTACTTCGCGTGCACGTCGTTCTGCGACGCGACCACGTCGGCGAGAACTTCGCGGCCATCGACGATGATCGCCGCGGCCGTCTCGTCGCACGAGCTCTCGATCCCGAGCACTCGCATCAGTCGGGCTCGGCGATCTTCTTGCGGACCTGGTTCGCCCGCGCGCTGCTCGGCTCGAGCTCGAGGAACCGCTCGTACACCCGGCGCGCGGCCGCCTTCCGCCCCGCCGCCCACAGGATCGAACCGCGCGCCTCGAACACCGAGGCGTAGTCGGGGGCGAGCTCCTCGGCGGCGTCGATCGAATCGAGCGCTTCATCGATGCGCTCGAGACGCTGCAGGGCCTGGCCGCGCACGATGAATGCGCGCGCCGTGCGCCGGAGCTTGATCGACTCGTCGGCGAGCACGAGCGCCTTCTTGTAGTCGCCTTGCTGATTCGCCTCGTACGCCTGCTGCATCAGGAGCTTTGCCTGCTGATTCGGAGCCACGCTCGCATCGGCGGTGGCAACACCGGCGTCGGCCCGGACCGGTGCGACGCGCGCGTCTTCCGCCGTCTGCGCATCGACGGGCGGGCGAACGACCTCGACGAGATCTGTCGCATCCGGGACGGCGGCATCGGGAGGCTCTCCGGCGAGCGGCTCGGCATCGTGGCTCGCGGCGAAGCCGGCGTCGGCGACACCCTCGTGCGCGCCGCGCTTCTTGATCCACAGAAACACGGCGATCGCCGCGAGGATCGCGGCCAGCACGATCAGCGCCGTAGCGGCACCACCGGGTCCGTTGTCCGCACGCGTGCCTCCTCCGTTACCGACCGTGACCACGCGCGGCGGCACGGGGCGCGACGGAGGCGGATCGACCGGCCGTGCACTCGCCGGAACATCGGTCGGGGGTTGCACCACCTGCAACTCGCGCGTGATCCGGCGCGGCAGGATGGTGACGAGCTCGCGCTGTGATTCGGCGGGCGCTCCCGCGGAGGACGAAGCGCCGGGCATCAGCTCACCCGAGGCTTCGGCGCGATCGCGACCGTGCGATCCGATCATGCGCAGCCCCGAGTCCTCGCGGCGGAGTGACGGGAGATCCGGCGGCGGCGGGGCCGACGCGACCATCGTGCGGCGCGGAGGCTCCGAGCCGTGATCCTGTGCGATCTCCTCTGGAGCGCTATCGATCGGACGCGCTGTATCTTCGTCGTCGAAGAGGCCCGGCTCGATCGCCTGCGCGGCGGCCACCGCGGCATCGATCAGCATGAGGCTCGAGTGCCGGTACGCGCCGAGGAGAGGCTGCGACTGCGCGTCCTCGGTCTCCTGCGCGACCTGCGCTTCGACCTCGGCCGCGATCTCCTCGGAGAGGATGCTCGAATCCAAGACGCGGGACGTCTCCACCGAGTGCCGCGCATGGGGACCCGAAGCGACCTCGTCCACGGCCGCCGGCGCATCGACCTCGACGAGCGGAACCGGCTTGCCCGTATCGCGGCGCTTCGGCGCATCGTGATCGAGATCGAGCAGCAGCCCCTCGAAGTACAGCCGCGCGACGGCCTGGATACACTCGAGGTCACCGAAGTCCGATGCGTCGATCACCTGCTCGAGGGTGCGCTTTCCGTCGATCAGACGAAGGATGCGATTGTTGTCATCGGGCACGTCGCCCAGACGGCTCGCGAGCTCGGCCGTATCGAGATCGAAGCGATGCGTGAGGGGGGGCAGTTGCTCGAGGAGGCGCGACCACTCGTCGAGGCGACGCATGCCCTCCATGAGAAGACCTTGCGAGCTCGTCGTGATCACCTCGCGCCGGCGCACGGTGCGAAACACCACCTCGAACTCGCCTTCGCTCCACGTCAGCAGGCGATAGACCGCGTCCTCGCCTTGCAGCGTCCCCGCCTCAGCGTCGATCACCTTGCCGTCGCGGAAGTAGATCGCCGCTTGCCGCCCGCGCTCGCCGACGAACTGGATCACGCCCGACTTCCGGCTGATCTCGATCGTCTGGATCACGTCGACGACCGGCATGTCGGTCACGCGGCCGGCGAACCGCGTGCGCCCGTCCTTGCGCTCCTCGAAGCGCGCACGCTGCCGCTTCTGCAGCAGGATATTGATCCGGGTGACGATCTCTTTGATGTAGATCGGCTTCGTCAGGTAATCGTCGACGCCCAGCTCGAGCCCGCGGATCTTGTTCTCGATCGCTGCTTCTGCCGTGAGAAAGATGAACGGGATCTCGCCCCACTCTGCCGTCGCGCGCACGCGGCGCCGGAGCTCGAACCCGTCCCCGTCGGTGAACGTGGTCTCCGAGATGATCAGATCCGGCGCGTGCAGCTCGAGCTTGTCGAGCGCGTCGTTTACCGACGAGGCTGGCGTGACGGTGAACCCCGCCTTTCGCAACGACACCTCGAGCACCCGCAGGCTGCGAGTGTCCCCGTCGACCAGGAGCAGGCTTTGCTTAGACACGGGCGGAAAGAGCGCGAATCGTAACGGGATATCCCACCCGTCGCCAGAAGCGTAGCCTGTCCTCGTGGTGGACCTTCCGTACGGGCGCACCCCCTACCCGCTCGACCTGGAAAATCGCCCGTTCACACTCGTCCAGGCTGCCCCGCGGCCCACGCCTCGTCCCGTCGAGGAGCTGATTGCCGCGGCGCTCGATGCCCCGGCCGGCAAGCCGCTCGCCGTTCCGGTCGGCGCACGGGTCACCGTCATCGTGAGCGATCCGACCCGCGACGAGCCACGCGCGGCCTTTCTCGCCGCGATCCGCGCGCGCGTTCCCGGCGTCCGTTGGACCATCGCGGTCGCGACCGGGACCCACGGTCCGGCCGATCTTCGAGCGCTCGGGATCCCCGACGAGCTCTTCGCCGGCGCGACGATCGTGAACCACGACGGTCACCGCCCCGACGATCTCGTCACGCTCGGCGTCACCGCCCGCGGCACGCCGGTACGGCTCCATCGCTGCGTGCTCGACGCAGATCTCGTGATCGCGACCGGGTGCATTCGGCCGCACTACTTCGCCGGCTTCGGTGCGGGCGTGAAGGCGATCTTTCCCGGGCTCGGCGAAGCCGCAGCGATCCGGATCAACCACGCGCTGAAGGCCGAGCCCGGTGCGCGCGCGGGAATCGTCGACGGGAATCCGTGCCGCGAGGACCTGACCGCGGCGGTCGCGATGGTGCCGACGCCGATGTTCCTGCTGAACGGCGCCTGCGCCCCCGACGGTGCGATTCACGCGGTCGTCGCCGGAGACATCGAGGCGGCGTTCGCGGCCGGTATCGCCCTCGCCCGACCGTGGTTCACCGTCGCGGCTCCGCGGGCGCCGCTCGTGATCGCTTCCGACGTGATGCCCGTGACCGCATCGCTCTACCAGGCCGCGAAGATCGCGGCGGCAACAGCGGCCCTCGTGTTGCCGGGCGGCGCGCTCGTGCTCGTTGCCGAGTGTCCCGACGGCATCGGACCGAAGATCGTGGTGAACGAGGCCATCCTTCGCATCGGTATCCTCCCGCGCCTCGCGCCCGGCGTTTCGGTCCGGCTGGTGAGCGGCATGTCGGCGAGCGAGGTCGCGTCCACGTTGCTCGAGTACGCGCCCTCGGTCGCGGCGGCGATCCGTGATATCTCGGGCCCCATCGTGGTGGTTCCCCGCGCGAGTCAACTCATCGTTGAGGCATCCTCATGACGCGTCAGGTCATGGCGCCAGCGGTACAGCGTAAGCTGAACCGTTTCAACGAGTTATTCCACAAGTGGAACAAGGCCATCAACCTCTCGGCGGCGAAGAACACGGCGGAGATCGACGAGCACATCACCGACTGCCTGTTCCTCGTCCAGCACCTCGACGGCTTCGCGCGCATCCTCGACGTTGGCTCGGGCGGCGGCCTGCCCGTTGTCGTCACCGCGATCGCACGGCCGGACATCCAGTTCACGGCGCTCGAGCCGGTCCACAAGAAGCACGCGTTTCTCCGCACCGCCGCGCGCGAGCTCGGCCTCGACAACCTCGAGGCCCACGCCATTCGCATCGCCGACCACGACGTCCGCGACTACGACGCTGCCACGTCGCGCGCGACCTTCGATCTTCCCGAGTGGTTCGAGACCGGCCTTCGCTTCGTTCGTCCCGGCGGGACCGTGTTCGGGTTCGAGGGCGTCCCGCGCGATGACCTTCCCGAAGGGACCGAGCGCCGCTCCTACGCGCACGACGGCAAGTCCCGCGCGATCCTCGTCCTGCGCAAGCCTGGCTGATGTCGCGTTCCACGTGCAACACTCCCTGGAAACCGTCCAAGGCGCAGCTCGCCGCCGCTTCGACCAAGAAGCTCCGCGACGTCATCGCGCCGAACCTCGACGTCCTCTTCTGCGGCATCAACCCCGGCCTCTACTCGGCCGCGACCGGCCATCACTTCGCCCGGCCCGGTAACCGGTTCTGGCCGACCCTCTTTGCCTCGGGCTTCACGCCCCGCCTCTTCACCGGCTACGACGACCACTCCCTCCTCGACCTCGGCCTTGGCGTCACGAACATCGCTCCGCGAACCACCGCGACCGCCGACGAGCTCTCTCCGGACGAGCTTCGCGCCGGCGGCCGCGCGCTCCGGCGCAAGGTGCTTCGCTACCAGCCCCGGTTCTTGGCCGTCGTCGGCTTCACCGCGTACCGGGTTGCTTTCGACCAGCCGAAGGCAGCCGGTGGTCGTCAGCCCGAGCCGATCGGCTCCACGGTTGTTTGGCTACTGCCCAATCCGAGCGGCCTCAACGCGCACCATCAGCCGGCCCAGCTGCGGCAGCTGTTCTCCGAGCTCCGCGAACATGTTTCCGCGGGAACGTTCCCCGTGGAACGTCGCTAAGCTACTGAAACGCTAAAGCAGCGCTCGTAGCTCGCGCGAGCAGTGCACCTCAACCCGAGCCCGTGCGCGGATCTCGTCGGCGTTGCTGTACGCGAACTCGAGGTCGTCCTCGGGGTGTACCGACAGGACGACTCCCGCGATCTCCAGGCCGTCTCGTTGAACAGCCTCGATGGTCAGGAGGGAATGGTTGATCGTTCCCAGTCCGGCTCGAGCGACCACCAGCACGGGCAGTGCGCAGAGGCGAGCTAGGTCAGCGGTGTCGGCCTTCGCCGTGATCGGAACCCGCCATCCCCCAGCGGCCTCCACCAACACACGGTCGAAGGACGAGGCCCAGGCGAAGTCGGCGGCGATTCGGTCGAGGGAGATCTCGAGTCCTTCCGCCCGAGCAGCAACCAGCGGCGCGGCGGGTTGCTCGAGCCGATACGTTCCACGAAGCACATCGCCAGAGGCCTCGGCCAGCGCTCGCTGGTCTTCGCCCCACGCCCCCGCGGGACACCCAGTTTCAATCGGCTTGAAGGCGAAGACTCGGTGTCCCCCAACCCTGGCCGCCCGCACCAGAGCGCAGGAGACGAACGTCTTGCCGACGCCCGTGTCCGTCCCCGTGACGAACAGACCCTTCAAGCCAGGGTCTCGCGGATCGCCGCGGCGGTCGCCTTTTCGAGCAGTACGAGGTCTGCGGCGTGAATGCTCAGGGGCGGCATCCACACGATCACGTCGCCGAGGTTCCGCAGGATCACACCGTGGGCGCGGACGCGGTCGCACACGTCAACGCCGAGGGCACGACCCTCGACCGGCGCGAGCTCGATCCCGGCCATCATTCCGACCTGTCGAACCTGGAGTACGCCCGGGAGCAAGTTGACCCGCTCGATGGCGGCGGTGAGCTCGGGGATCCGAGCCTTCGCGTTGGGCAACGTCTCGTCCTGGAGCAGTCGGAGCGAGGCGATTCCGACGGCGCAGGCGAGCGGGTTCGCGGTGAAGGTGTGGCCGTGGAAGAAGTGCTTGAGGTCTGCACGGCGGCCCAGAAACGCGGAGTAGATCTCCTCCGTCGCGAGCGTCGCCGCTAGCGGGAGATACCCACCGGCGATGCCCTTCGCGAGGCAGAGAAAGTCCGGAGAGACGTCCTCGTGCTCGCACGCGAACATCCGCCCGGTGCGGCCGAAGCCGGTCGCGACCTCATCGACGATGAGGTGGACGCCGTGTCGGCGGCAGAGGAGCGCGGCATGCTTCAGGAAGCCGCGCGGATGCACGAGCATCCCGCCGGCACCCTGAACCAGAGGTTCCACGACGAACGCCGCGATCTCGTGCGCCCGCGTCTTCAGCTCGTGCTCGAGCTTCTCGATCGACTCGGTCGCGTCGGTGCCGAACGGCGTCGGGATGGCGATGCTGTTCACGAGCAGCGGACCGAAGACCCGGTGGAACAGGTCGATCCCCCCGACGCCGACCGCGCCGAGAGTGTCGCCGTGATAGGCCTCGCCGAGCCGGAGGAACTTCTGCTTCGCGGGCTGGCCGGTGAGCTGCCAGTACTGGAACGACTGCTTGAGTGCGATCTCGACCGCCGTCGATCCCGAGTCCGAGTAGAAGACGCGCGTCAGTCCCTTCGGCGCGACCTCGACCAGCGCCGCTGCGAGTCGAATCCCCGGCTCGTGGGTCAGCCCGAGAAACGTCGAGTGCGCGAGCTTCGCCGCTTGGTCGGCGAGCGCGCGATCGAGGACGGGATGGCGATGACCGTGGACGTTGCACCAGAGCGAGCTGACGCCGTCGAGGTATCGGTTGCCGTGCTCGTCGATCAGGAACGAACCCTCGCCGCTCGCGATCACCAGCGGCGACCACTCGGCCATCTGCGTGAACGGGTGCCAGAGAGCTCGGTGGTCGAGGTCGGTCAGCTCACTCATGACGCGTTGCGTTATCTCAGAAGTCCAGCGACTGTCTCCAGTTGCTGCGTGGTGTGACCCGCGTTCAGGCTGACGCGCAGCCGCGCGGTGCCGGCGGGAACGGTTGGCGGTCGGATGCCCTGCACGAACACGCCGGCGGCGAGCAGCTCGCCCGAGATGCGCATGACCTCGCGGTCATCGCCGACCATGATCGGCGCGATCGCGCTGGCCCCTGCTCCACCGGCGGCCGGAACCAGCTCGCGAAACAACCGCGCATGACTCGCGAGCGAGCGGCGCCGGTCATCGCCCTCGCCTCCGCGCACGATCTCGATCGCCGCGCTCGTCGCCGCCGGAATGCTGGGCGGCAGCGCGGTCGAGAACACGAACGACCGCGCGCGATTCCACAGCAGATCTGCGATCGCCTTCGTCGTCGCCGCGAACGCGCCGAACGTTCCGATCGCCTTGCCGAACGTTCCGACGAGCACGTCGGGAACCACGCCGACCGCTGCACACAGGCCCCTGCCCTCGTCACCGTGCGCGCCGATCGCGTGCGCTTCGTCGACGATCAGCGCCGCCTCGTACTTCTTGCACAACGCCGCGAGCGCCTCGAGATCCGCAATGTCGCCGTCCATCGAGAACAGCGACTCCGTGATGACGATGCGCCGCCTTCCCCCGCCGATCGACAGCGCCGCCTCGAGCGCCGCGAGATCGCGATGCGGGAACACCTCGACGCTCGCCCGCGACAGGCGACAGCCATCGATGATGCTCGCGTGATTGAGCTCGTCGGAGAACACGCGATCTCCCGCGCCCGCGATCGTCGTGATCACACCGACGTTCGCGGCGTAGCCCGCGTTGAAGAGCCGCACCCCATCGCACCGCAACCACTCGCCGACCTGCGCCTCGAGCTCCACGTGAGCGCGCTGCGTGCCGGTGATCAACCGCGATGCGCCTGCGCCGACTCCATCGCGTTCCAGTGCAGCCATCGCCGCCGCCGCGATCCGGCGGTCACCGGCGAGCGACAGATAGTCGTTCGACGCCAGGCTCACGACCTCCCGGCCATCGATCGTCAACGTCGGCCCCTGCCGCCCATCGATCACCCGCGGGACGCGAAGCCGGTGCGCTGCTTCGAGGGCGGCGAGCTCGGCACGGGCGTCCTCGTCGAGCGACACGGGGCGACCATAGCGAGCCGCTATCCAGCCGCCAAGCACGCCGCCGAGTCATTCGCGCGCCGGTGCCGGATCGATTGCCGCCAAGCCGCGGAGCGTTCGCGCGCCGGCACTCCCGTGTCCCGGATCGATTGCCGCCAAGTGCGCCAAGACGCCAAGAGGAGAAGTTATTTCAGCCCGTGGCGAAACGCCGACGAGAGCAACGTTGCTGGCACGCGGGCGACAGCCTCGCGCGCACGTTTGCGCGCTCGCCATAGCTGCTTCTTTCCGTCCCAGACGACGTTGGTGATGGTGGCCGGGCCGGCGTCTGTGCAACTGGGAACATAGGTGACGTTTTAGACCGGGCACATGGGTGACATCGCCGTGCCCTGTCTACTCGCCACCGATGTCCGCGTCTTCTCGCCACCGATGTCCGCGTCAGAAACGTCACCCTGTGCGCAACCGGTTTGCACCCGGCTGCACGGACCCGGAATTCACAAGGGGCCATGAGCGAGCGCGCAAGGGTGCGCGCGAGCCCTGTGCGCAACGACGGCACCCGCGATCGTCGCGACACCGGCGACAGGCTAGAAAAACTTCACCTCTTGGCGCCTTGGCGCGCTTGGCGGCGACAAGTCAGGGACACAGAAGTGCCGGCGTACAGATCCTCCGCGGCCATCCTCGACGCACTGGCGGCTACTTACCGATACAGAACCGCGCGAACAGCTCGTCGAGCATGCGGTCGCCGATCTCGACGCCCCGCAACTGCGCGAGCGACTGCGCGGCGGTCCGGAGCTCGATCGCGATCACCTCGGCGGGGGCCTTCTCGACACGGGCGGCCCGCGCGGCGGCGAACGCATCGCGCGCCGCCGCGGCGAGGGCCTGCTGGCGCGCGGTGGTCACGAACGGCTGCTCGCCGCCTTCGGAGTCGGCGACGCCGGCGAGCGCGAGCACGGCGGCCTTGAGCTCGGACATGCCGGCGCCGGTGGTGGCCGAGGTCACGAGGCCGAGGTCGGAAGCGCCGAGGTCGCCCTTGCTCTTCACCACGAGCGCGCGCTCCGCGAATCGCGCGCCATCGTCCCATGGCGAGTCGCCGTCGTTGACGACGAGCACGACGTCGGCCGATGCCACCCGGGCCTCGCCGAGCGCGATGCCGCGCTGCTCGATCGGGTCGTCGGTCTCGCGCGTGCCCGCGGTATCGACCAGGGTCACCGCGATGCCGTTCCACACGTCGCTCACCTCGAGCCAATCCCGCGTCGTACCAGGCTGGGCGGCGACGAGCGCGCGCTCTGTACCGACGAGCGCGTTGAGCAGCGACGACTTGCCGGCGTTGACGGGACCGACGAGCGCGACCGAGATGCCTCTGTTGACGGCGCGGCCGTGGCGGAAGCCGTCGGCCAGGCGGGCGCAGCCTTCGCGGAGCGCGTCGATCTCGCTGTCGATCCACGCGTCGCTGGACGGATCGAGGTCCTCCTCGGGAAAGTCGATCCAGCCTTCGACCTCCGCGAGGAGGGCGAGGGCGCTGCGCTCGATGGATGCGATCTCCTGGCCGAGCTTGCCGCCGAGGTTCGCCTGCGCGAGGCGCCAGGCGCGTTCGCTGCCGGCGTGGATCACCTCGAGGAGCGCTTCGGCCCGCAGTACGTCGAGCTTGCCGTTGGCGACCGCCCGGCGCGTGAACTCGCCCGGTTCGGCGACGCGCGCGCCACGCTCGACCACGCTCGCGAGCAGCTTGCCGAGGTTGTGCGTACCGCCGTGGCCCTGCAGCTCGGCGACGTCTTCGCCGGTGAACGAGGCGGGCGCACGCATCGCGAACGCGAGCACCTGATCGAGCACCGCGCCCGAGATGTCGCGCAGCCAGCCCACGCGCACCGTGCGGTCGAGCAGGGCAGGGGCGAGCCCGAGCGAGGCGGCGGCGATCTCGATCGCGCGCGGTCCGCTCAGCCGGATGATCCCGACGCCACCGGCACCCGCCGCCGTGGCGATGGCGGCGATCGTGTCGTCGAGCGGAACGCTCACTACGCGGGAACGATGAGGATGTGGCGGTCTTCGCCCTCACCCTCGCTGCGCGTCGTCAGGCCGGCGATCTCGCTGATCGCCATGTGAACGATGCGGCGGTCGTGCGCGGTCATCGGCTGGAGCTCGACGATCTGCTTGGTCTCGAGGGCCTTCGCGGCCATCTTCTGACCGAGCGCGCGCAGGCGCTCGACCTGCTTGTCGCGGAAGCCACCGGCGTCGACGACGAGCGGCTTCGTGCGGTCGCCCGAGCGATCGCGGTAGACGACCTTGTTGACGAGGTGCTGGAGGGCATCCATCACCACTCCGCGACGACCGATGACCAGCTCCGAGTCCTTGGTCTGGATCTCGAGCGTGGTGCGCTCCTTGTCGTCCTTGATATCGATATCCGCAGAGATCCCCATACGCTCGAGGACTCCGAGGAGGAACTCGCTCGCCTTCTCGGCGAGGTCTTCACGCTCAGCAGTTGCAGCTTCACTCACAGCGGCCTCCATACCTACCTCCTCCGCTTCTTCTTCTTGCGCGGACGAGGCGTTGCAGACGGGTCCGAAGCAGCCGCCTCTGCGGGCGCCCCATCGTCGTCTTCGTCATTGGTGGATTCGACCGACTCCACGTCGATCACGGGCTTCGCGACCTTCGCCGCACCGTTCTTGCCCGCCTTCTTCTCCGCTGCCTTCTCGGCCGCGGTCTTCAGCTTCTCGGCCGCCGCTGCGACCTCTTCCTGGTTCTTCTTCAGCTTCGCCGCGAGCTCGAGGCTCTTGCGGTCGAACTTGTTCATGTAGATCGAGTGCAGTGCCGAGAGGCACGTGTTCGTGAAGATGTAGAGCGTGAGGCCCGCCGGGAAGAAGAACGACATCACGCCGAACATCAGCGGCATGCCGTACTGGATCATCTTCTGCTGACCCGACGTGCCCGTCTGCGGCGTCAGGCGCGCCTGCAGGAACATCGTGATCACGAGGACGATGGGGAGGACGTGCGTGGGATCGGGCGCCGTGAGGTCATCGATCCAGCCGTGAATGAACGGCTGCTGGTACAGCTCGCCGGCCGACGACAGCATGCGATAGAGCGCGAGCCAGATCGGCATCTGCAACAGGATCGGCAGGCAGCCCGCGATCGGGTTGACGTTGTGCGTCTTGTAGAGCGCCATCGTCTCCGCCTGGAGGCGCTGGCGGTCGGTCTTGTACTTCTCCTGCAGCGACTTCATCTGCGGCGTGAGCGCCGCCATCGCCTTCATCGAGCGCATCGACTTCGTCGTCCAGTACAGCGTGGCTGCCTTGACGAGGAACGTGAGCAGGATGATCGAGACGCCCCAGTTTCCGAAGAACTTGAAGAACTGCTGGAGCAGCCAGAGCAGCGGCTTGCCGATGAACTTGAACCAGCCGAGGTCGACGGTCTTCTTGAAGCCGGTCTCGAAGCCGGCGGTGTCGTCGGCGTGCGCGAGCGCGGAGTAGTTCTTCGGTCCGAGGTACGCGACGACCTCGCGCACGAGCGGCGCGTCGCCGGCCTTCACCTGGAGCGCGGGCGCGTAGATGAGGTCCGTCCGCATGAGGCCCGTGGGCTCGGCGGAGAACGTGTGCTTCTCGACCGAGTACTCGTTCGCGAGCGGCAGCTTCGGCGCGTACACCGCGAGCAGGTACGGGTGCTCGAAGCCGGACCACGTGATGCCCGCCTCGAAGCGCGGCCACTCGATGACGTCCTTCACGGGCGTGTGGTGGATCGTGCCGTCGGCGAGCGTCGAGCTCTGCCACGCGCGGGGCAGGGACTGGCTCGAGCCACCCTTCTCGGAGTGCTCGACATCCTGGAATGCGAACGCCGTGACCGCGAGCTGCTGCGTCGCGATCTTGCCGGCCGGAACCTTGAACTTGACCGTCACGACCATCTTCACGATGAACGCGTCGGGCATGATCGTGAACACCTTCTCGACCTCGACGAAGTCCGTCGCGATGGAGTAGCGCACCTCGGTGTCGGAGACCTTGGTCCCCTTCCACTCGGCGTTCTTCGGCAGCACGTACGTCGACTTCGCGAAGTCGACGAGGAACGCGCCGGTGTGATCGCGGCCGGGGAGCAGCTCGCCCTTGGTGTCATCGCGCTCGTAGCGCGGGTCGGCGAGCTTCCAGGAGACGAGGGCGCCGCCATAGCTCGAGAACGTTGCGGTGAACTTGCC
>Ga0247741_1000512_pt1 | contig 22213 bp, 30 predicted proteins | sample UWRJL213509R2_FD_180945 | JGI IMG/M metagenome (GOLD analysis project Ga0247741, IMG submission 180945) | Plant litter microbial communities from Arlington Agricultural Research Station in Wisconsin, United States - UWRJ-L213-509R-2 | ecosystem: Environmental > Terrestrial > Plant litter >... | reverse complement strand
ACTCCCATCGATGCGCTTTGATGGGGTAGGGTCCGCTACCTCACTGACTTTCCCTATGCCAGATTAGAATGTTCATTTTCTTCATATCATGTCCGTTTTTCAACAATAACCTCACTCTTTTTCACTGCTTGAACGATGAAGCTTATATGTCCGAATACCGGAGGATCCTTGAGGTATAAATCCATACCCTCTGGGGGTAGGATTGCTTTAGACGGGTCCAGCAGATGCTTGACAAGTTCGTCAAAGTTCCTTGTGGGAATAGAGACCTATAGAACGCAGGGCAATTCAGACAGCTTCTGACAGCGTCTATATCTCGATATTGGACCCACCTTCCACATGCGCAGGTACTTGCCAGCAAGGCGGTCGTTGGCTGCCACCATGGTTTTTAGGAGTGCGGAGGCCGTGGGTAGGGGTTCACCATGTTCGGCGTAGAGTGTGAGCTCGTAAGAGTCAAAAGGAGGATCGCCTGAGATCCAGTAGAAGACTTGTAGTGTTCGCTTCATGTGTAAATGACCGCCACGATGATGGTAAGGGCGCACAGCGGAGAAACCGACTTGGGGTTGCGAAGTAAGTCATGTGATGTTTGGCCGGCTTGGCGAGCGCCTACTTACTTTTAAAGTTTCACACCAACTCAAATTTGCTTGGCCAAGGGGTTTGAGAAGTGTTTGTCTCTCGCTGTCGGTTTGCTGGCTCACAGATTGCCAAGTATTATTGATAACTTATAATGAAAAGTCCAAGTTTGTAGGACCCACTCTGATATTAATACCCTAAATGGCTGAAGTGACCCAAGGATATTGATTCCGAGTCAAGTTGGGCGTTGGTATTGACATCATGTTTTGAAAAATTTCCAGACGTTCTTGGTGTTAGGTCGGTTGGTTGCTTCACATTAATTTAGTTTGGCCTTCATTTTCATTGTCTCCTTTGGTTTGTAACTTTTCCGTTCTTGTTTCTCAAAAGGTGTTTTCCACTTTTATCTACGTAGAACCGTCACTCAGAGGGGTGCAGGTACAGGCATGCCACATATACTATTGAGCGCACGATAGTCAATATTTCAACATGATTACAGCTTGTGACATTTGTACCACTCGCTCAACTCTTCTTGGCTTCAAAGTGTGGCTTGACCTGGCTATTTAAATACTTCTTTGCCATTCACTGCGGGCAAATGCCTATTGATGTCCCAATCAGACACTGAAAATACATAGGAAGTATTACAAATTGTTTCACCAGATTCATAATAGATGATATGCAAATAATATTTATAATACTTGCACGCTATTATCTACCCCAAACTCAGGCAAAGATTGGAGCAAAATATAAAATTGCTTCAGCGTCGTAGCTCCGACCAGACAAGTGATCATATACGGAAAATATTTGGTATTATATTTGCCTCAATCTCCAGATCAGAGCGTGAAGATCTTTATAATCGGTCCTATGATTATGTACTAAATGTATCTAGGCAAACTCCCGAGGAAAAGACCGGGAAAATATTTGGAAGCCGATTCCAATATTATCCCGAGATCAAGTGTAAATGTCGAACATCATGTGTGGCGGGCACGGCGTGTCGGACCGCGTCTCCCACGCACCGACGCTGATGGGCTCATATCCTTTTCTGGAGCCTTCGTACTATCAGCAACCACACTGCACCCCCTGCCGCTCTCTCTGTTCTACACAACAATGCTAGAAAGCTTCGAAATCTCGCGCATGGAGGCCATAGGTTATGTAGTCATGGCGCTGCTCATAATTGGTACTTTCTTTATCCCCCACTTGCGCCGTTGAGCGCTAACGACTCCCAGTGCCTTTTCTCCGCAATGTCGACAACCGCGATGCAAATACTCAGGGTGAGTACCAATTTACCCTCGTTTTATCTTGCGTTCACACTCGACATGTACATAGTCACGACAGCCCCTCCTGGACCTTTGCCAACTAATGGCAATCGCGACACGCATTACCATTACCACTATCACGACCGCCACCGCATTTACTACCAAAACGTAAACTCGAACAACAGCCGAAGCACGACATATTCGAACTGCTTTAACGATCACAGTACGAGGGTGTACAAGGGGCAAAGGTATGTAGGCGATGCAAACTCTGATTCTGTAACAGGCTCTAATGGCTTTCCTTTTAATTTCCCATCTTAACTTAAATTGACGACTGTTCAATTTGAAAATACCTATATTACATTCCACGTACTTGTGGAATAAATAAAACCATTCAATCTGAATGTTGGCTCAATGGCCTACATAACATCAACGCAAAATCGTGGAAATCGATTATCCATTAAGCTCTGACGAATCTGGGTCTGACGGCGAGTGAACTGGGTGTTGGATTGGAATTTCTTGTCAGAATCTAAGCGCGATGTGTTATATAAATTTTGAGCGCATTGTAAGAGACAGGTCTTTTAGGCGCCCATCAATTGCCATATATGACAAATGCCAGGTTTAGACAGTGTAATGACATCATTATGATCCGTGCGGGTAGAACGTGTTTCATTGTTTGAAGAATCAGTGTTGCCAAGCAGTTTTTGTTGGTTACCGAAAAGCCAAACGAAGTCCCATTTTCCAAAGAAAACGAGATGCCACTACGATATGCCTTTATCTTGTCGGACGGTCTCATCTCCTACTGTAAAGTTAAAGGATGGTTTCAAAGTCCGTTCCCGTTATAAGGCGGTCTCACATTTTCAGCGCTCTCCCGCATACCTTTTCTCCCATCCACCTTTCTCACACCATTCGCTCATCCCACTCCTTGCGAACACTATCCCCATGAGTCAATTCAAAGCTACTTTTGCTGCTGCAGAATATCACAGTCTTTCTGGCTTGAGAGGCCTACTTGTAGAACGTGTGATCAGCTTGCAGATCGATGTCAAAGTACGTGTTCTCCAGTGCATACCACCAGCTCGTTCTAACTCAGCATGCGTATCCAGAAGTTCCAAACCCGCTTCGCCAACCCAACCATCAGCTTAGTGGAGCAGAATCGAGCTCTGTGCCACAGAATCAAAGGTGTGAATTAAGCTCACATACGGCGCGCAGAACTAGAGGACCGTGTCGGGGCCATGTCAGAAATATTGGCAGTGCTTGTATGTCTCCTTCGTTAAATTGAATTTGAGGGTATCTTACATCTGAGTCGTCATGATGATATGTTAGGATCTGTAAGAACACTGGCCAACAAATTTGTCCAAAGTGGGCTTCAACACTTTCCCTCGGGGTATGCTTACACAGCTCTAGTGTTTGTGACTACCAGCAGCAATGCCGCTCCCTTGCGACGTACAGGGCACTTTGGCGTTTCATGGAGGTATGCATCCCCCATGTGTCCAGAGGACTGTGATTCACCTTCCTTTGAATTCTAGGCCCCAAGCATTCTGAACCTGAGTCAGCATTCTTTCTCTCATATGCTACACTGTTGAACGTTTATCTGTAGCAAGTTTAGCTACTGACCAACATCAGGCCGATGCTGACCCCATGGGTTGGTTACCATTCTTGATGTTTGACTATAACTGAGACAATCTACATAGGTATCGAGCGCGACGCCGAGATAACCCAGGATGGGGTCACCGACCTGTCCACTGCGTAAGTACCTTCATTGATATCTGACATTACGACAATTGGCCTTGGTTAGTTCTATGTTCAGGTGTGCGTGATTTTGGAAAATCCGTAATAATTCGTGTATACGATTCGAATATAAAATAGTCCATACATTTAACGCACATAATCTGTTCTTCACTCTGACTTCTCAACAAGCAACCCAGATCTCCCCTTTTCCCTCGTCTTGTATGTTCTGTCGGAGATATAGAAGGGTAAGCCTGCCGAGCCTAGTGCATCCAATATCAAAGCGGAGTCCTGTGGATGTCTGGGTGGGTTCTTGACGGTACGACACCAGACCGCAGTGCAATCTTTCCAGGTATTGTCTGTCTGCATCACATATATCCTGGCTTCGTCCTTCCTCTGATCACAATGAATGTGAACTTCACCTGGGGCTACATCGTTGATGGCCACCGTCATAGGGCCTTCAAAATCGGAAATGGACCACTTCAACGTCCTCCTTGATGCTTTCGTTACTCGATGATAGACAGCAAGATGCTGGCCACCTAGGGTGATGATGGGGTCTGCTTCAGAGGCAAGTTAGAATAGTAATGTCTGCCATGAATCATATCGTTTCTTACCACCAGCCTGGACAATCCCGATTGGAGTGAAAAGACCCGGTATTGGGGTCAGAACACGCCTGGTGTATATCTATGAAGCTGGAGATGTGACCGATCTTTGCTCTAGACCGCTTGTAGTTTGAATATCTGCGACTGGCGTAGTCGCCGATTGAGAACGGGATCTCCTTCCCGTCATGGACAATTCCAGAGGTTCCATTGATGCTTGTGGACGCCCACTGCCTGTTGTCGCAGATGCGAATGCACTTGGTACTGGTGAGGATGCACTGAATGACGAAATTTTTGTGCCTGGAGTCATCCAGACTGTTGGCGGCGCCGAAGGCTGGGGCTGAGGCGCAGAGCCAATAAAACCGCTCCTAGTTGAGGTTCCCCTAGTGGCCCTGCTTGGACCTGAAGAGAAGGGCGCAGGCGTTCTGATACTTATGTTGTCAGTAGGGATTAGCTAGAATGGTGTATGGAAATACCTTGGCCAAGCGCCGGGTGCATTGGCACTGTATCGACATGAAGAATTAGCCAAATTTATTCGAGTGCAGGCGGATATACTGTCTCACGGGGTGCTGAAAGCGCTAATCCCAGCATTCATACCAGGCATCAATGAAGGCCGCGCTACTGTTTCCTTGTCCAATGTTTTGCTGACGCTATCCTCTTGTTGCGTCCTCGCGTGGGACGCAGCGCCACCTATGCTTGCAGTGGAATTCGTGCTACCTTGACGCTCTACCGTGGTTTCTTTACTTTTTTCTACAGTTGGCCGTCATAGAGGCGTTGCAGACTCCCCAACTGGAGTGTTAAAGTGGGGTGTAATTCGTGATCGAGACCCACTGCGAGAACGGCTTCTGTCTTGACGCTCCGCGTTCATGGACCTCTTTCCTTTTTCTGCTGTTGACCAGCGTGGAGGCGTCGTAGATTCAGCAACCGAGATATTGTCGTGGGAGGCTGTTTTCGAACGAGACTTACTACGTGGGTGACGGTATTATCTGGCTTCACATTAAGTGAACGCCCATACACCCTATCGGCTGCGGTCATGCCCTCAGGCACAGGTCGTCGAACTGCGAGAAAGTGAGTAGTGGTAAAACTAAATATGGCTTGCTTACTAGGTAATGCTGTAGGACGCCTCCAAACAGTAAACTGGATTTCAGGTGGCCATCCAAGGCCGGCGTATGTGCTTCCGCTGATAGCCTCTTCTGCGAGTAGTTCAGATGCGTAGTCGAAGGTTGACTCGATCTGCCCTTTAAACGTTTTGGAAGTAATGTGAGTGGCCTCTTCATTGCCTGAGCATTCTTGGGCCTCCTCAGCCTCGATGGCTGCAAGATAACGAATGGAAGCCTGCACCTGTTGGCGTAAATAACTTCGTTGGATGTCAAAGATGCACATAGGGCGTCTTCCATCCTGTAAGATTTCAAACCATCGATAGTGCCACTCCAAAAGTTCCTCAGCGATTTTCCTCCCTTCAACGAAATCCAGATATTCGCGCGTTGAGATACCCTCTTCGGAGTACGTTTTTGAGTAGAAAACATTGCAGAGTTCCATCACGTTACAAAGCATCAGAAGGTCCACTGTACCCTCAAAAGTCGACGGATCTGGGCAGTGTTGGCTGATAGGTAGGGTTAGATCTGTGGTTCATGAGTTTTTCTGTTCCTCGTGCAACATATTACCAACTCACCGTTTGGCTGGTGCCCAACGTAGACTTTGTGGTAATAGGTGATGAGCCGTCGAAGCAGCTCCCTCGATTCCGGCTCATGCTCGGTGTTCGCAACATAATTTCGAGCAATAAATGAATGCATGAGACCATAGCAGCTATCCCTGATGACACTTGTGGAGTAGAAATGTGCCCCATGACACACTGAAGACTCGAGAGTGAATACAAAATGCGGAGTGTTTGGATGCATGTAGCTAAAGCCAGTCCAAGTCAATGTTAGATCATTAGACAGTCAATGAAACCTACAGCGTGGTGCCAGGCGTCGAGAGTATCGCCTCGTATTCCCATCTATCGTTATTCACAGCCTCAACGTCGAAGCCATCCAGGAATGTACCTGTGCCCGAAAACGATGGGTACTTGGCCCCTTTCTTCAGCCTTGCGAGTATCCACCACTTACAACCGAATTTGACCACAACCATTGTAGCCAGACCGTCGGGATGGATATGCCAAGGGCTATGCGCTCCTGCAGTTGAGATAAGAGCCCATTGGACTGCAGCACTTGGGAAGCGATCCGTTCGCTTGCAGAGCTTCAAGCCACTTGTATGCCTCAAAGCCCAGAGATCACTGGACAATGCGTCTGCTGGTCAAACTCCTCCTTCCATAGGAAGGTCGAGAGCATTGAGACTTTTTCCATCCCGTAAGCCATGGTCAAGAACCTCCTTGAGGGTAGCGCTGCACAACCGACTATCCAGATTTCCATTCTCCACCTCAACAGAGAGGTCTAACAATGGCCATCAACATAATCGCCATTGCTTCAAATAATTAATGGACTGACCATTAACCGAGAGTAATTGATCTTCTTGAGCAATTTCCAACAGCGCCTCTTTGTCAAATTTCACAGCTTGGTTGGGTGTGTGACTGATGACTATGTGTTGGCTGGAAAAGATAGCTTGTATCTCCTCCGGACGTTTGCAGTCGAATTCTTCTTGGGTCATTATCTTTATGATCGACTGCTCTGGATCACTTATAAACAACGGCTTTTTCTCCTTCCCTGAGGTCTGGGCTTGGTCTTCCATGGCATAGAAGCGATCGACGTCCATTTGGAACTGAAAAAGTGTGAGAAATATTTGCGTATCTCAAAGTTATTATACACCAACATGAAAGCGAGGCGTATAGCGGATGCTATCAAGGGGACCATGAAGTTCAACCACTCGGTCCCCAGAAACCTTTTCACATTCATGTTAGGCCAGATCCCAGGACATACAGAAGATTGCCGTTCATCTTCTCCAGATATCTATCGTCGAATTCAACGCTCTCTGGTGCTTTCTCCTGTCAATGCTGTATGAGATTATGAATTCCTCAGACAGAATAAGGCCATACGTCCTCTAGGTCACCGCTCAAATCAATCATATGTTGAACGATGATGAGATCTTTGAGGTTGTCTTCAGAGGTACTGCGAGATCGTTTCCGTGAGCCAGCGATAACCCCCGCATTTCTCCTGGAAACATCTGCCTTCTTCTTTGGTACCTTATTCTTGCCTTTTCCGCTTTTCTTTGGCCCTACAACGGTCTCCGGTGCTGGAGAGGGAGCATCTGATAAAGGCGAAGACGCACGAGAAAGGGCCGGGCTCTCCTTTTTATCTGCAGCAGCAGGAGTCTCTTCCCTAGGACCTGGTTCGACAATTTCAGATATTTGAGGGGGTGTCAGTGATGATAGAGATTGGTTTTCATGAGTGTTCGCGCTCCCGAAATCAGGGTCCGGGAAAATAGCATTTTGAGGGGGGGGTGGATTTGGACGATCTGCGCTGGTGAGCGAACGATATCCATAAGTACAAATGACGAAACTTACAATTCATATTGAACCACTGTAGCTCATTTTGCCGAAGAGTTCCATAGTCGATAGACTCCAAGAAACGTAGAAGTTCATCGACTAGAGGCATGAACTCTCCTTCGCCTTGCACTACCTTGAAAAGGAAATTCCAAAGATATTTTTCTGCAAATAGTAATGCATTTGGTTTCGCATCCCCCATACAAGCCCATGCCTGCGAATGGTCAATGATGTGTACACACTCACTCGAGAGATTCAAGAAATACCTTCAAGAGACTACCGCGATCTGCTTCTCTTCTTGAGAGGTTGACGTCAAGAAATAAATACAAGGGGGAGACAGCGAGTGCAACCTGTAATGGAAGACGTAAAGCACGCAAGTTCTGTAGGTCCCCGTCAATGTCTCTGTAGGCGTCTGGGACATCTTCATCGGAAAACCTTAGATATATTTGTTAAGACGGAGATCCAAAAGAGGTCCTTCTTAATTACCCTTTGATGACCGTCATGAGGTCCATGAACTGCTCCGGAAGATCAAGATTGCCCTTCAAATAGATGAAAAATATTCCGTGATACTGAAGAACAGTGCCCGCACTTTGAGAAGAAACCCCATATGGAATGCGGCAATTCCAAGGTTCCTGAGAATCTTTGATGCTCGAATGTTCGTCGTCCATTGATTCACCGATGAGAGCAGTCTGAGCAGAGGGTTGGAACCAGTTGCATGATCACTTGCATAAATTGCGCCTTCACAATGGTTCCGGATGCTTATAATCGCAGAGTCGATAGCAGACTTCCAGCTATTCGTGAGTTGGTTGTATCCCTATAATAACTGATGCATGTCTTTCCACATAGAGAAGTGGGCTTCAACGTACCAGTCTTCCGAGGTGCTTGCTTGGGAGGTTCTCGGATCGGACTCCTCGAGATAGGGAGAGACTGACCGATGGCATCTTGAGCCATTGTAAAACGTCCAGTAATCTATAGTTTAGAATGTCAATTGCCAGGCGGCTGGTGTCCATATGGCCTGAAGTTATCGGCTCATCTTCGCCAAGTGAAGCAAGCCTGTCGGTCACGGGGCAACCAATTCTCAGCTCCTGTCTGAAAGGAGCATGCATTTCCTGAAACAAATCAGTGGTCTCAAATCTGTCCACTGCATCTGCAAACTAAGAAGATGTAGTGGGCTTTAGTTGTCTTGGAAATCGACTCAAGAAAGGAATACCTTGGCCCATGGTGTACCACTACAAGCTCTTCCCAACTGCTTGGTGGAGAATACAATATTTGTAAGCCAAGAGAGTTCTTTGAAAAGAGCTGACGTGGATATTTGGGTGCGTACATCGAAGTTAGCCATGCCAGTCTTGTCGGTGAGAAGCTCCAATTCACTGACACATTGGACATTCCCACGACTCTGATCGCTAGGCCACACGGAAATTACACCTTGAGCCATAAGACAATGCGTATATTCTTTAAAACAACAAACGATGCCCCAACAAGATACCCAAAATTTCAAATAGATTACTCTACACTATTTTTCCTTTCGATGAGTCGTGCAACTTGAGCCAGCTGCTTGCTTATAGCCTCAACTTGTCGGGTGTGATTATATGCAACAAGGACAAGGACCGCCATAGAGGCGATTGTGAAGGCCTGGAATGACAAAAATTGAGAACGAATGGCCTGTAAAACACTTAGAGATGAGTGAACACCAAAAGTTGAAAATCACACACTGGTGCGATGCTGTTGCCTATCTCGGACTGATCTTGGAGGTAGTCAACCGTGATAATAAACAACTTGGAACGTGCTCCACGACCGTTAACGGCCAGTATCACAGGTTTGCCCTGAATGTGGCTGGCGACCACGATGTGCGTGGCTCGAACAAGGATGAGTTTACTGAAGAAAGATTGGGAGGAGACATACCGCTAGAGCCTCGAGTCAAGGTTACATACTCGATCTTATATCGAGCAGCGCCTTTACTTCGCCCATGGTCCCTAATAATGGCCACTTGGGCCTTGTTATGACCCACGACAATTGTAGCTTCGTCCAGTGCTGACATGGAATAGGCGACCTGTTTGGAACCAGGTGTTGACTGAAGGTTGTGGCTCATGATACGGGTTTTGCTATGTATCGAGTATCTATCAATACTGTCAACTAGGTTGCTGGCTACGATCTCACGTTGGTCCATGGAAAGAGTAGATTGACCCCTAAAGCAATCCAAGTGTTAATTTTTCCCCGTGGGGTCTCGACTTTCGACTTACATCCAAGAATGACTGCTGGACATGATTTCCCACCTAGGCACATATGGGTGCGTCGTTGAGAATCCTCTAATCAGAAATATCAGATGATGTATTAGAAGATGATAAAACTCAGCTCACATCACCCGATCCACGTAAACCGCAGCAATGGCGAACTCGTCCAAAAAATGTACGCCTAAGGGCATATGATAAATGGTCTCGTCGTCATTGCCCTCAGAGCCTTTTTCAACTTCTTGAATGACGGTTGTCCGGGGTTTCGCTAGATATGGGGGCAGTGAGGAACTGGCCGAAGAATATGCGGGGCAACACCTACAGGACGAGAGCTCATCCACCACCAAAATCTGGCTTCCACAAGCGACAGCGATCCTGGAGGTATCCTCGTTCACACCAAGGTCAGTTATGCTAGCGTATAGCTCAATGACGCCAAAGGAGTCCTGGGCCTGGTTCAAGTTCCATTTAATATTCAACAAACAGTAAAAAAAGATAAAATGACTCACAGGCGTTTGGCCAATGCAGACGTGGTAGAGATTACTGTTCTTACATCCAATGAAGACTTGCCGGGGAAATTGTGTGTGCCATTTGATGGAGGTAATCTTGGTGCCTCCAAAGTATGCCCTAATCGGTTTTAACTTGAGCGCGTTTAGCACCTATTGTCAATATCAGCTCTATCCGGCGCACTGTAGAGTGAACTACAGACATCAACAAAACCAGTGTCATAGCCTACGGCCACGTATTCTCCATTACAGGAGAGTGAAACTGCTGTTATTGTACTGGCCTTGTCAATAAATCTTCTGATTGCAGGTTTTACCGTGAATGATATACGCACGCTATGGGTGCTTATGGGCGCATTCCAAGAATAGAAATGGATGAGAGCCTACACTCAGGGCCGATCACTATGAAGCCTTGTGCCTGCAACGTTTTCTTCAAGTTGCAATGCAGGTTGATATTTCACGAATTTCTGAAGCACAAGACATGGGTGTTCGTCCTCCGACTATAATTCCTGTGAGTACAAATTTCCTGGCAGCATACCCTATTATTCTGACGACCACGAAGTGAATCTCCAACAGGCCAACTGGTTACTTTTACTTAGTAGTTTTCTTTGGTTGTGACTTAGTAGTTAGACTCATTCTTATGTAACGTACTTCCTCATTTGGTCTCCTCTGGCCCTTCGGGCAAGTACTTACTTAGTTGGACGCTCGACCTCCTGAAACCCATACACTCAGACCTCTGCCGGTAATTCGAATCGTAACCGCAGAATCAAGGCCATCAATTCAGAGTCTTCAGCTCCGGGAATTCATAGACTTTCAGCGACATGGAGGTGGGAGCATCGCACATGTCCCTTTTTTCAGCTAAAGCTCAGCAAAATAAGAATCCGGTAGATCCTGGTGTCTTCAAAATGCCCAAGTACCAGATATAGAGAGAAGAAAGTCAAAGTGGTCTCCTCAGCGCCTCAATGTCGGAAGCGCCACAGGATCTGGTCGACCGATGGATTCAGATCGCGGAGGTCGAGATTGGACATGTTCACTTCCACATAAACACCGCAAGAAAACGTGTCCAGGGATGGATCTTGGAGCATCGTTCCTGGCAAGAATATAATATCTGCTGGAATGGGCAATGCAGCCTCAATGCTATGGAACTTGTCAGAAATGAATTTTGGTCTTACCGCATTGCAAATGCTCGACGTATGGCGACGCTAGGTTCCTCCAAAGTATAATATAATAACTTAATCCATTACATTCCTCGCAGACTGACCATGGCTTCCACTACCAACTTGACGAACTTTCGCGCTATGATGGGTGACTGGCGGCAATCTCAGCCAACAGCTTCAGGTTCCAAAGCTGCGGCCTCAGGTCCGAAACCTGTGGCTTCCAAAACCACTGACATTTGGTACGGGTTGTTAGCAGCTGAGGGACATGGCATCGAGGACTCGTCTCGAACACAGCTACCTGCTTCTGAAGATGAGGAAGATGCCGACATGGATTTCGAGTCGAGGGCCGCAAGTCTGAGTACTCATGCAACTCCTCGATTGCAAGTGTCACAAGCCGAATTACCACCCGAAGGTCAGCATAGGCTACTTCATTGATACAAACTTCTGACATTTGGCGATTAGACGATGACCCCAGCTACATCGACAAACTCATATCTCAGCGATTTGATACCTTTGAGGATCGGATTGTTACCGCCTTCAGTGAAAAGTTCCAGGAGATTACTGAGAAGCTTGTGTCGACCTTTTCCCAGAAGCACAGTGATGCCTATTTCGATCGCCCTCCGTCGTTGCCTCCAATGGATATATCCTTTCCTCACCCGCGTTCCCCAGGCATAGATGCAAACGCTGCCGGTCCGAATGTAGCAGCAAGGTCACAGTCATCTATACTGTTCAAACGACGTCCTCGGAAAGAATCTGGTTTACCCAGACGTCGACAACGTGCAGAGTTGGATCGCATGGTGAGTATCACAGAAACGAGATCACCTGTGTTATTGGTAACAAAAGGCCACTAGACACTCGTTCGCCAGCACATTGACCGACTCTGTAAAGATCGAGAAGCGGACGCCCTGTCTGTTACTGTCCAAGAAGCAAATACATGGGGGAAAACTTGGGAGGCCGACCGCTCCATCCCCGAGTGTTGCACCCCAGACAACTTTCGCATTTGTCTTGCTGGATTTCCTAGATCTACGTGGAACAAATCCGTTGCTCGTGTATTTTCAAGGAATTTTCTTGAATACCATAACATACAAGAAACACCCGAAGAGTTCGACGACCTGTACGAGCGTGCACTGAATCGGATTAGAGGCATGAAGGCGAAGAAAAGGGCATTGGACTTGGACCAAGCTCAAAAGGACGACAAAGCGCAGCGCGATCGTCGTAGAAGTAGGAAGGTTGGGGTACGTGGTATTTTTCCTGCATTTGGAACTTACTGATGCCTCTGGACAGTCTTTCCATCGGCGATTGGAAGTATGCAACTTATACCCCCCGTTCGAAAAATATGCGACTATCATTCGTTCCTTGGGTGTTGATGGGATGTCTTCTGACGAGTCAGATTATGGAGAATTGAGGGATAATCCTGTAGCGCGCATGAGAGCCCCGCGATACTACATCCGCAAACCCAGGTGGAGGCACAAGGCAGTTTCGGACTGGCTTCAGACCTTTGACGTTGTTTACTCAATCTTGAGGAGAACAACGATGAGCCGCCGAGGAGCATTTGTACATCAACGTTCGGACAACAGCTTGGAGGACGCATACAGCCAAAATTTATCTTTTGTTGGGGGTCTTCCTGTCTCTGCGTATGATGAAGAATGGCTGAAATCTCGCATCGATGCTGATTTTGCCGTCCAGCCATCTGAGGAGCAGTGGGAAGTCAGCCACGATGCTGAGGTCTATCGGTGGGTCTTCTATTATTGACACCATTCTCTTCTCTGAGGCAACTCTCCACAGCTACATCGAAGCTTTAGTTCCTGAAGTTAGCTAGCTAGTTAGCTGCCTTCGTTAATTAACTGCCCCTTTTAAATATATATACCTTGGAATTGTCGCCATCAATGTGACATTTACACGCAGGAGCATTGAGGACAATCCAATACAATCATAACCAAAAGGGTCATGTCTTCCGACCCTATGTGTGGATCTTAGATTTACAATCCCCGAAGGCGTGCTGAGTTCCTGCCTTATATTATGGCGCTCGATCAAGTCAAATCCTAATCACTCCCCACCCACAAAGATGCTTCCTACAGATTATGCCTCATTGAAAGTCAGTGCTCGCTATCCATCCCCAGCAGACGACACCATTGTCGCCACAAAAGTTTCCGTGCATGGAAAGCTTGCTCTAGCTGATGTAGAAGGCAATGTTTTTGTATATTTTGTGTTCTTATTTCACGCCAGCAGCTGACCAAAGCCCTAGGTGATCAATTTAGAGTTGGCCCCCCAGCATTCTCTCACCTTGTACGCTGAGGCGCCTGTGGTTGCGTTCGCCTGGGATCCTACTGACCACGACCGCCTTTTAATCGCTACTACCGATGGCCGACTATTGTTGGTCAGTGTCGAGGAAGAAGAAAGTGTGTGTGCGCTTGACAAAACATACATCCATCGCTGATCAGTTTCTTCAATATGAACACTGTAGACATTAAACATTATCAAGAAATGGGACTTAGGGAGTCTTCTTGGGCTCCCCATGGAACATTTTGTTACCACCAGCAGGGGCACGATGGCCGCTCTTACCTGTGGTAGGGGCGTGTTTCTGCTCCCAAAACCATTCTCCAGTATGTAATATTGTCCATTGTGATCACATCTGAACGCATATTTCTAGAACGTCATATGGGCATGACAAGACTCACCTTCTACTCGGCAGGGGACACTGGTCTACATGCCTATCGAAGGCAGCCTGTCATAGGCCTCACCTTCCTAGACAAAGAGCGTGTCTTAGTTGGCTTCCCAGCTGGAGTCCTGTACGCAGTTCTAAAACAGTCATCTGTTAGTACTGATTCTCTGCAGCATTGTCTCCGTTGTCAATCCAGGACAGGTTTTGCAAAGGATTGATGCACCAGAAGGGCAACTAGTGTAAGTACTGCTTCAAATTCACCCTCACTCCGCAGCTCAACTTAATGCTCGTGTTGCTGTAGGTCATGTACGGCTTTGAGAGCCAGACAATTGGTCCTTAAATCTACACATAGTATCGAAGAGTTTGTCAGCTCTGGGATTCAAGTTGACGGCGTACACTGGAAACCAAGCTATTACTTTCACGACCTAATGGATGCAACACTAATGGTTTCATACCCGATGGACTCCCAGACGTTCGTCACCTCGACTAGGCAAGGCTCGGTTTCGATTGTCAAGAAATATGGTGACCATTGGCTGAACGCGGTAGAGATAGATATTCCGCCTTCTGAAGGTTTGGTTTCTTGGTTTTCTTGTAGTATATAGACACTCATTTCTTCATCAGTCTTCAGCATTGTGATCCATTCTACTGACTCTCATCCTAGAAGGCGCTAACATCGTGCTCAGGAAATAGGCTTTCTAGCTAGAAAACCAGTTATTGTGGTGGCTATCGGTCAAGGAGAAGATGCAGAGATCATTGTGATCACAGAGAGTGCACCTACTCTCCCAGATATCTTGGTATGTCCTAAAGTCTCGATATCTCGTCTGCTGCTAATAAATCGTGCTGCAGGAAGTTGAATCGGACTCGTACAGCCCCTTTAGCGACACGGAAGAGCCCAACAATCACAATGCAGGAGCAGAAGGCACGCCTATCGCTGCCCCACTTCAATGAGCGTCTGGAAATGTAAGGTGTTGCACGATGCGCTGTCTCAAATGCTGACGATGTGCTTCATGATCAGGCCTTCATCATTTTGGTCGTCTCTGCAGTTATATTTTTGCCTCCTCTCGCAGTTGTTTTTGCTACTTTGAGCGCTTGATCTAGGATCCAGTCTGTTTTTCAATAACTTGAAATGATATGAATCGTCGTTTTTTGGGCAATGTATCATATACTCAGTGCTCAGTGCTCAGTGCTCAGGCTGAGGTAGAAGGTGGTGTCGGATCGAAATAGTAACACCAGCTCCAATGCAATTTGGACCTAAGAGTCATACGCAATCGTTTGAAAGGTGGCGGAGGGGTCATCGCAAGCAAACAAAAACCTTGTGCAATGCTTTCACGCTCTGCCCTGGAGGGTTCGCTTCTCCAACTTGGACACCCACCCTACGCCAGTGTGCGGCCTCATGCTTGGCACGTATGGCAGCAGCTCCCATATCTGGATGTGCTTTTATAACTCCGATAAAACAGAAAGGTTTCGCTTTGGGTTTATGTAGCCCCCAGGCATTCACGTCCACGTCCAGCAAGCCGCATGGAAACAACAGCACTGGTCAGGAAGATTCATCTGCATCTTCTTTCCTGTAATTCAACGCGGTACAGAAGCAGACGCAGACAGAGACCCTCAGTGATGTGAAAACGCGAGCCTAGGAGCGTATTGACTTCCTCAACATTGCCCAACCCCACTCTTGAACCGCTGCTGTATGCAAACCATCTGAATTACTGCCTCTGCCAAGGCCACCAATCCTTTAAGGACCTTGGACTTCGTATGGTGAGCACCATGACACTGCCATTATCCACCTGCTCAAGAAACACTCGTTGGGCCTCAAAGGCCTGGTTTCAGATGAGAGCACCTATTGGAAGGAGTAGGGATGATGAGGCATGCAGAAGACCCGCGTTCAGATCGCCAAGGTGAGCCAGCAGGCTGAGAAACGACCCACTGAGTCAAGCTCGCCCACAGCATCTGCCATTGATCACCATACGGTGGTTTCAACTGCCAAGTTACTCATCCACTGCGGAACCCCAAGGGTAGGCAAAATTTGGGTACCGCGCAGTAGAAATTGGACATTGCGAGAAAAGTCGACGCTGCAATGATACTGCGTCATTGAGCTAGTCAAGGTTAGAATCACCATTTGTTCCTCGACCCTTGGGCTCTTCTGACGACGTTTTATAGCGCCCTTGCTTCCAAAGCTACCAGTTACCCATTCGTATATATGGCTGCAAAGATTGCCTTAGGACACGCCCTACCTGAACTCCCCAATGCGCCACGAATAATACCGCCTACTTCGAGCCTTTCCTCACTTCATCACGACGATTGAGGTGGTTTCTGGACGGAAAAACTGTGCCGTTGATCAGCTTCACAACCCAACTAAGATCTACAAGGTGTGTTCTTCAAGGAGCTCGCAGGTAGAACGTCAGTCCTCATGGAATCATTACTCAGCGCCTCTACTAGGTCGGTAACATCGTCCTAACACTTGTGCATCCACAGTGATACATTCAACAACAGCTGTTTTACTCACTTCTCAGCTTGACATTCTAACTATGCTCAAATGAACACACTCAACATCTCGCTGTTCGTCTAATGCATAATCCAAACTATCTCGCAACGCCTCTGGGAACGGCGGTACTGCTACAGGGCTAAGAAGCAGCGCCAACTGTATCGGAGGCAGTATTGTTCGACTTGTGCACCGTGACCTGCGCTCGCAAACTTGGGGACATAGGTAAGGGAGTAATCGTGATCGTGATCAACTACAATCCCGAGGCCATCAACTTGGCTATAAGCTTGTCATGGAGATTACAAGCTGGATCAGGTACGGCATTTATTTATTCATTCTTAGTCGACGAACCCTCATCCGCTTTTGTACAGGACAATTTCTCCAGTGGGGCTCGGATCCGGACAAGATTGGTGCTAATCAATACGACGGACAGAAGCTGGGAAAGCCTTTGCTAAAGGTCTCGGGAGTAAATGTGATATCTCTGCATATTCCTTGACAACTGAAGTCAATGCCGTTGTTTAGGTACCTTGTCTGACCCGCCTCGTATGTCCTCTCGGGAGCTGCTGTGAACATCGTTTACGAGGCTGCTCTTGAGCACAACCTCTCTGTTGTTGCCTCACCCCGTCGCCATCACCAAGTTCGTTGATAGCACTTGGGAGAATTGTCATCGACACTTTTTAGCCCATAATGACCAGCTCTTCAGGAATGAATTTGTTAATGGCAACGAATCGTCCCCAACGAGCATGACCTTATTGAGTGAGCCAGCCACAAACTAGTGTAAGTGTGCTAGTTGATTACATACCCTTCTGAGCTCTCAATATTTTGCATATCTCCTTGCATTCAGTTACCCTCGAAGATAACCACCATTGAAGTCAACGTCGATTCTGCTTCGGCGTTCCGAGTTCTGGAAGAAAGCGTTCTAAATACTCCGGCTGCCCATCTCCCACTGTTACTCTAGGAAGCCTCCATCTCACTACAATAAGCCCTGGTCCCGGTCCCAACGGCTTTGGTCTATCCGGCTAACTATTTCTACCCAGAAGCGTGCCCAATACTAGCTCTGTAGTCCCATTTCCAGGATCGTCGCACTTTATCCCACCTTCACTCCTTGGCGACATTCCTCGAAGGCACTCAACCCAGCCATCCTCCCCTCCGCGCACATCCTTATTCTCAATTTCCATCGTAGCGAGAGTAGAAATACAGCATAAATTATCATTGTTATCGTTGCGGTTATCTGCCATTCTGGATCCAAAAAAGGAAAGATTGCTCTTGTCTTCAAATCCTCACAAATGCCTAAGTCAAGCGGGTCAAAGAACTTGGTTTTGTGCACATGCCCATCGCTTTGCAGGATTTACAATCCAGCTACCGGCAGTTACGAGGGCAATGGCTTGTGGGTCCCTCGCACTACTTGCGACAATCACGTTCGAGATCAGAGAAGAACTAAAACTCTGGTACCCCGTATGCCCATCAACTCCACTCCGCTTGACATATGTTCTGCAAAACTCGATGCCATGCGTGCAGAGGTTAAATGGCTCTCTACCCTCCCCATTACTTCTTCGACAAGGACACTGGAATTCATCCACAATCCAATGACATCCGGACCTCATGCCCTTCCATCGCTGAGCGATATGCTGAAGACAAACTGTGGCACCTTCTCGCTTAAATCAAATCGACCTGTCAATCAACCTCTCTTGATGGTCGAACTTCGATATACTCAAATTTTCAACTTTTTACAGACAGCGACCTACACCTCTCGCAATGAAGAGAAGAGTAGCATGTTACAGGCTATGGTATATGATGAACTCATTCGGTTAAACTCCCAAAAAGGCCTTCAATGGTCGCAGCAGCGGGTAGCTCATAATCCTCAAGGCGCTATAATTATTAATACAGGTAGGCCTTTAAAGTTGACATACACGAGCAGATCTCCACTCATTGTTCTTTCAGAACCTCATTTCTACTGATACGGACCATCAGACGACACTATAAGGGTGGCATCACTGTTGGCTCTTGTCCTAGAACACATCCACTTCGCATCCAGGCACGCCACGAAAACGATGCTGGGTGGTATCCGGGACATTCTCCGTTTGCAATCAATGTCGACTGCCCAACCACTTCCTAAAGATCCATGCACGATTTCGGCATCTTTCAACCTTGAACCAGAGATTAAACAATACATTTGCTGCACCGCTTGCTGCGCGCTTTATCCCTACGACCCAGGCAGCGGTAACGAGGGTATTGTTGCTGCTCGTTGCTCCAATCAGCCGTCCTTGAAACCGGACATCTGCGGCGTACCTCTGTGGAAGGAGCAAATGGTGACAGGTACGCAGACACGGACGGTCCTGATCAAGACATATGTCCACCAAGGATTCAAATCCTGGCTAGGGCGATTGCTCGCGCGCAAAGGCGTCGAAGACCACATCGACAACTGCGATTCCATGAGAACCTCTCATAATGAACCATTGGAAGATATCTGGCCTTCTGCCGTCTTTCGTGATCTAAAGGACCCCTCTGGCAATCCTTTCTATCCTGGTCCAGGTACCGAGGGGTGTCTAGTATTCTCCTTGTCGGTGGACAGCTTTGATCCGTTCGGCAATAAAACAGCATCCCAGAGTGTTTCCTCCACTGGAATTTGGTTAGTACTCCTCAACCTCCCCTGGTTTCTTCGACATCAACGGGAGTATATGTACCTCGCGGGCGTCATACCAGGTCCAAAGAAGCCCTCAATAGACGAACTCAACCACTACATCCAACTGATTGTCAGTGAGCTACTCAAGCTTTGGGATCCTGGCGTGCATTTCTCTCGGACATACAAGTACGCGCTTGGGAGACTCATACAAGCTATGCTTGTTCCTATTGTCTGCGACATGCTCGCTGCAAGGCAATTGATTGGCTACGCGGGGTCACCCAAGTCACATTACTTCTGCGTATACTGCGACCTCGACGTTGATGACATCAATATAACAGATCGCAAAGAATGGCTGCAAAAGTCAGCAACAGATGTTCGACGCTTTGCCCAGCTCTGGCGCGATCTATCAGATCCCGTTCAAAGACAGTCTGCTTTTGAGGCCTTTGGGTGGTGTTGGTCCCCCTTATTTGATCTGCCCTACTTCGATCCCATAAAGTTCACGGTAACAGACACCATGCACGCTCTTCACCTCGGACTGCTGCAGACCCACTGCCGCAAACTTTTCCGCATTGACATCGACCATCCAGGTGGCGAGGGGTTTCCAGTCGAGTTGCCCAATTCTGGTGCTGGTCACACCAAGGTGTTGAACAAGAGGTGCTTGAAGCTCATTAAAACCAACGATTTCGACCTCTTATACCAACTCCTCGAGTTCGTTCAATGAGATTTGTTTTCTATCTGCGAACATTTCAACATCAAGGGCGAGGGACATACCCTTATCGTCGGGACAAGGTGGGTATTGGCAAAAAATATCTACTGCTGGGTGAGTGTTTCCTCATAATGAGGATGTGTGAAATCTTATCGGTCTTCAGTGCCAAGTTTTCGATGAGCGCGATGGCTCTGAGCTAGATCTGGTGATCGACAGACGTGACGTTGAAACTGATAACGTTTTGGATGAAGAAGAAAGCCTGTACAGTGATGACGGCGAAGGTAATGCCCCAGCGGAAGATGAGGAAAGCGGGGAGGATGGCGCAGAATTAGTTGAAAGAGAGACGGACTCCAACTCTGGGCTAGAGGAAGATGAATACGACAAGAAAACGATCCGTGTCATTCGAAACCTTCTGAAACAAGAAGACGAAAGCTCATCTGATCTAGTGTCTCGACGGGAAAAGGTGTACCGCCAAGCGACAAGAAGTGTCTACCTTATAATTTGCTCCTCATTGAGCCTGTCGATACCCACCGGTTCTGAAAAGAACAAGAAATTTCTTCATCAAGCGATCGTGACCTCTGTGCGTCCTGCTCCATAGTCGCCAGTAGATGTAATATACTGATTCTCTACAGATCGACGCCGATGCAAACCAGCATTCACTTCTTAAGTCTTTTCTACCGGATAGTACTGGTGTTACCCACAATGCGGTACTAGGAAAGGACATAATGGCCCATGTGTGGCGAGATATGTCTCAATGCCGTCTTCCTTCGTGGCTCAGTCCAGCTCCTCCGAACTGGGGTACCACGACTAGGGGAAAGCTCAGTGCCGATAACTGGAAGATGGTTGGTACCATACATCTACCTGTCACATTGATCTGGATATGGAGAAACAAACAAGGAAGGAAACGCGAGCTCCTGGACAACTTCATGGACCTCGTTACTGCTGTTCGGTTGTCGAACATGCGTGTTGCATCTGCAGAGCAAATCGATGCATATGATCACCACATATTTTGATATGTCTCAGCTCTTGGGGATCTTTTTGGTTTGAAAAGTCTGCTCCCAAATCATCACGGTGCTCTGCACGTTGGAGATAATCTACGACGCTTTGGACCAAGCCAGTCACATGGCGCCTCATTTTACGAGCGCCACATCTCATTCTTCCATCGAATTAACAATAACAGAAAAATAGGTGAATCTCAATCAATTATTCGGTACCTTGGATTTAATTGTATTGTATAGGGCAATTGGATCAGTCTATCCTGCGGTCTTCAGCAAGAAGCGCCAACCTAAGCGCATTGCTTGCAGACGACGAAAGTTTGAAGCAAAAGGTGATGGAACTCATGAAGGCCATAGAATCCACACATCAAGAGGATTTAAGGGGCTTTGAACTCGCCAGCAGTCTGGACCCTACGTCTGCATCTTCGACCTTGGATGGGAGGAGCACTGCGGACGATCTGACAGAGCAAGAATACCAACTTCTCTACGAATATCTGCACCGCATGAGCAATCACACCAATCTCTACGTGCCCAAGCAAGTCCTTCGCAACGATAGAATTTCTTCGCGTGGCATCTGCTATGGGGTTTACGCTTCTAGATATCACCGAGACAGCACAGTCATCTTCCAGTTGTCGGATGACCCGCCTCGTAACGTTCACAACGGAAGAGCAGGGCGAGTGCAAGGAATTTTCAAACACCCTTTGCCTGAAGACAACACATCCATGTGGTATCTCGTTGTTGAAGAGTTCAGCCGTATTAACAGGCCAAATTTCGTTGACCCATACCCAATGTATGGGTTTGCTGCCGGTTTTCTATGCAAAGAGGAACCGTGCACGACACATATAATCGAGGTATGCCATATTCGCTGTCACTACGTTCAAACCGCACTCCCCGAGGCCAACGCCTATCATGTGATGCCAATGGATATGGTGAGTAACCTTCCTTCTTAAGTACTGGGCATGACGATTGACACTGCGTTAGTTATTGACGAATTTTGGTACTGCAGACGGATTGTCTTTCGTTCCAACGTCATAGATTTTATGTTTAGTTACTGAATTAGAAATAGAACATCACCCGAACTGTGTAATACTAGGCTCGAGTTTATATTCTGGTAATAGAAGCGGCGGCGGTCATTGCAGTGGTAATGATGGTTCGTGTCGCAATTGCTAGTGGTTGGCAAAAGAAACGTACCGCCCATGCTGAGTTAGAACGAGCTGGTGGTATGCACTGGAGAACACGTACTT
>Ga0247741_1000511_pt1 | contig 22219 bp, 23 predicted proteins | sample UWRJL213509R2_FD_180945 | JGI IMG/M metagenome (GOLD analysis project Ga0247741, IMG submission 180945) | Plant litter microbial communities from Arlington Agricultural Research Station in Wisconsin, United States - UWRJ-L213-509R-2 | ecosystem: Environmental > Terrestrial > Plant litter >... | reverse complement strand
AACACAGCGGCTACTCATCATACATATTCGTCGACTACCCATCTCCGTCCCACATCTGCTTTCGCCCTTCTCCCACCCTCTCCTCCAATCTACAAAGCTCGCGAACGCGAACGAAGGCCTTTGAGGAAGAAGAGTCGTCCTAAGCCACAAGGCGCCTTTGAATTGTCCTCGATTGCCGGCGGGTCAGGGAGCGACTCTCGCCCTGGATCTAATCGTTTCTCTTTCTCCGATGATGGTGAACATTGTAGTCCAGAGGTGCTTCCCGAACAGTTGAGCTTGTCGCGACGCGCAGAAACACCAGGATCAGAACTTTCAAGTATCGACATGCACCAACAGAGTCCGATACTTGTACCTATAGACCCGACCTCGACAACATCAAATATACCTGTTCCGCAGACGCCGACGAAGGGTGCCGCACTTCTCAGCCGTATCGGAAGCGTTAAGAAGTGGGGTGTTAGAAGGAGGAGAGGGGATAGCACGACGCCAGCGGGAGTTACGGGTTAGTATTATTAATGTTTGCTTTGTTCCATCGTTGGTCAAATGTCTAACGCTACAGTTTCGATTATCAGTGAATGAATCTCAATCTCAAACTTCCCGTGAGGCCGCGCACCCCTCGCCCTCGTCCCTCCATGTCCTCTGTCGATGCGTCTGCCTCTACATCAGCACATGCCCTCCAGACCTTCATCATCAGGGACACAAGACAACTCTGGAATTCCACCGAGCTCGAACTGGTTTTTTCGAGCTTCCAGCGCTGCGAGCCGCACGCTCGCGCTGGTGGCAGGTCAGGGGCTGGCGGGTCGTCGTCGCAGGCGCAGTCATACGGCTCTCATTCACACGAACATCAGAGTCGAAGCAGGAGTCGAAGTCGAGTTGCTGGAAACCAGGTCTTCAATCGCAGCAATACGGACCTGAATACTCCTCATGCGCCCTCTACGCCTAGTAAACTCATCAAGAGGAAGAATCTAGGTTTCGTTCAATTGCGGATGGGTCTTGGAGGAGGTGGAGGAATTGTCAACGGAGTATCGTCTAGCGTTGTTGACCAGGGAAGAGCAAGAGAGCAGACACCGTCGACCATGGACAGTCCGAGGAAAGGGAAAGCGGTCTATAAAAGCTCAGGTCTCGGTCGGGCCGCTACCCCCGCTGCTTCGACAAGCTTTGGTTCCAGGGCAGGGGGAGAAGAGAGCGACGTTGATGTTGGAGAACCACGTCCTCGACGGAAGTCACTCTCTCGCCTGCTTGGTGATCGACCCAAGGAAATTGACAGTGGGGATTCTCCCTCACGACACGTACAACCCTTGCAACTGAAGGAAAAGGGAGGTTCTCGAGGATTTATGGCTTCTGTGAGGCGTATCAGCCTTGTCGGACGACACAGACGTAGCAAATCGGGTGGTACTGGACTGACTCTTTCGAATCTCAGCGAAGGGCAGCAGCTAGCCCCTCCACCGCCAATTTCCGTTACGCCCGTCCTGCCTCTTTTACCTACATCCACCAGTCAACTGTCCCTACGACTACCCTCTTCGTCTTCAACGTCAAACAGCCATCCAACTATGTACGTAGGAGGCTCGAGGTGTGGCTCAATGCATGACCTTCTATCTTCAATGCGTATGACATCTATTGCGTCCAGCCAGAGCCAGGGCAGCTCGATCATCCCTACTTCGTCGGTATCTGCAGGATCATCTAGGCGCGCTAGCAGCATCCATCATGACCTTCCGAACCAACAAACGCCAACAGCGCCTAGAAGACGAGGAGCCAGTCAATCAAGTGCTCGATCAAGGACATCGGAGGACGGAACGGGACCGAAAAGACGATCTTCCGCTTCTCGCTCCACGTCTGATTCTGCCGGTCAGTTCGCTAAATCTAAAGGCAAGGAGCGCGAGGAATCAGGACGAACTCCGACGACGCCTTCAAAACTACCTCCGCCTCTCCTTTCTCCCATTGAACTTCAGCCCCCTTCGCCTCCTCGTCGCTCGACGACGAAGGGTAACCCTGATCTATCGAAGGTTGTAAAACCTACTGTCCTGTCCAGCTTCAAAACCTCGGCGCTATCCCCGACAAGCTCTTCTACTTCTGTCTTCTTTACGCCGACTGCTTCGCCAACAAGCTTTCGCCTGGAAATCGGTCGCCTGGTACGCAGCAGAGTGCTTCTCTTGGACGTTCAGCTGTTGTTGGCATTGGTCTGGGAGTAAAAGATGGAGACAGTTCTCCAGGTGACGGAATTGGTGGCGGAGCGGGTGGAGAAGAAATTTACTTGGCAATTTGAAAATCCCTGCGAGAATTAGCCAAGCGCAAGTTGGACTCAGGCGCGATTTGGGTATGGTTCGAGAGTTTGCCAACGTCGAGCGTACGTTACTTCGGCGATTTCCTTGAATTTCAACTGACGAGTACTTTTGTTGTAGAACTTAAGGAACTTCAGCAAACATACAATACCCTAATTGCCGAATTGCAAACCATCCTCGACTCGCATGCTGCTCAACATGTGCAAATGGACTCCCCAACCCTGTCGCCAGCGGTCGAATCACCACCTCAACGGGCGACGTCTCCGAGCTTTTTCGCCAATCTTTCTTTTAAAGCTAGCAGGTCCCGAAACCGTCCACGATCAAACACCAATCCGACGCCTCCAGCTACTTTGCAGCCTGAGCCTTCTACTCGTCAGAGCATCGAATTGACTCGGTCACAAAATGCATATAAGGAGCTCTCTGTTGCCTTCTACTCTATCAACTCGAGGTATCGCATCTCTTGGGAATGTGCCGATTTGCTGATTGAGTTAGGTGGCGCCGGAGGGTTCAACGCCGCCTCGGCCAACGACAGTGTCATATCGGCACCACCAACTTCTACTTCCACGCCTATTGTTCCCCTTTCTCAGGCTCCTCACAGCGTAGGCACCAAGAGTAGGGAACGTGCTATTACCCTCGCTAGGGACGAAACAAAGCCTACACCAACTCTCTCTACCATATCGGGCTCGAACAGTCTTCCAGGATCCACTCTGCACGCCAATCGCACATCCAGTGACCCTCCACTGGCCAGTCCCCTGAGCAACTCATGGCGAGCGTCAACCGGCAGGCACGATCTCAGCCAATGACAGCTCGTCCTCCAGGAAATGCTCAACTCCAGTGCCGCAACGTCCGCCAACGGCGACTCACGCCCTTCCATTCCCGAGGAATCTGTTCGGCCGCCCATGCACTCACTCCACTCAACCTTTGCCACCACCTTCTGCCGCTCCGCCCCCTCTCATTCGTACCACCCAGAATGCAAGCCAGGTAAACAATAGAATCTATAACATGTTACATGCACTACTAACAAATGCTACCCGTTCTAGGTACCTGGCGGCTCATTCGAGCTGCTAACCGCTTCGCAACTCTCGGAGGGTGGTTTTCCATCCACACGACTGCTTGAAGCGCAAAGAAAAGGCGCCACCCCATTCGTTCACTCTCATAGTGACGTGGTACAGGCACCACCACCCGTTAAGACAACAGGTGGTCCCTCTCCCTTCCTAACTCGCCTACGACCACCATCACCGCCTAGCAAGACAAATGGAAATGGCACGACCACATGTCGAACTCCAGAGTGTCTGTAGAAGGGGAGGGTGTTGATGCAAGGGCGAGCATCAGGAGGGCTGGGGTAGCCAGCAGCTGCAAAGAGAAGGTTTCGAAGGCAGGTGGAGGTGGAGGCGACAACCGACATGCCAAGGGGGAGCGACGCTACCACCTTGCATCTGAGCGCTTGCGATCGATCGAGGTGTAGGATGTTCCTCCTCCTAATCGCGTTTTGTGTTCAGCACGACTGAGCTCGGCAGGCAGCACAGGTCTCGTTTGCGTTTCGCGATCGATGACAGTATAGGGCTCCGTTGCCTTTGCTATTGCGAACTTACGGTTACAACCCAGCAAGACGAATACAAGACGCCACCGCCATGAAACACCAGAGCACCTGCAGGACGGATTGAGTGTTGATGCGAGGCCAGGATGACGAAGCGCCCCTCTGGTCCGTACCACCCAGGACACAATCTAGGTAAGTAATATATGTCAAATTGCATGTACTACCAACAAATGATACCCATTCTAGGTATCCAGCGGTTCATTCGAGCTGCCGACCTTAGAGGATGGCGTTCTGTCCATACAACTACTTACAGTACAAGGAAAAGCCCTTAATCCACTCGCTCACTTTCATAGTGACGTGGTACAGGCGCCGTCTCTCCCTTCCCAACTTTGCCGTTGAGGACTCGCTTCTAGTCGTGGACCGTATCGTCATTAAGCATCCAACCCCAAGTCCTCAAGCGTACAGGTCTTGAAGACCATCATATTTCAACTTTTTTGTGTCGCGTTCCACGCACTGATAGCCATTTTTCCGTTCTCCTTCCCCGTCACGTCCTGAGAGCATGATGCATCGTTGGTGTTTAGAATACGTGTGGGAGGCAACGCAGATCAAGACCCTCAATAAGCATGAAGAGAGGATAATGCACGACTCATGTGCTGATTAAATTGGGCGGAGGGCTTAGACTCGCGACTAAACATGTTCTGTATCGCCGTTAATGAATATCATCTTCGTTATCGAGAGCGTGGGCAAAGCGACTTGAACCTCTTGGACTCGCGTCTATTCTTTCGGACGGAATTCACCTCGGAGCTGGACACTAATATATCATTTCTCTCTTTTCAGAAATAAAACTCTGTAGTAAAGATAAATAAAGGTGTACATTTATGTTCATCCAGGCTTCGCCGAGGACCAGAGATAGAAACCATTGCAGATGACTTGTTGGGAAATCAATATGGCTGCTATTGCACAATTTCCTCAGTATTCTATTAATTGCTGTAGTTTCACTCGCACCATCATGTCGCCGAAAAGGTCAAAGTCTTCGATGTACTCCAAACGGGTACGATCTTCGGCATTCAGATAAGTGAGGGCATATACCAAGTTGGCGGCATCTAGATCCTTGATCCTTGCCTATCAACATAACATCAGTTTCAATTTTGTCTCAACGAACTGGAAGTTCACGTTGGTATATTCAAATTTTAAAGAACTCACATGTACTGAGAGCAACGGTGAAGAATCGACTCCTACCCCCTCCTCCAACGCGGTGATGCCAGGAGTATGCTTCAGCGCGTCAATATATTCTCTGGGGAACGGCCCAAATAAAGTGTGATACTGGTGGGCCATATTCTTGAGGTAGTTCGGTCCGAGTTGGTATTTTTTTAACAGGGGCGAACGCGTCCAAAGTTGTGCTATGATGCACCCGACGGAAAATATATCACTTGCTTCAGTACAACCCCTACCTGTGCGTGTCCGAACGGAATTGTGAAAATCACTAATTCAATGGAGAATAAACATACCAAGAATAACTTCAGGCGCTCTGTAGATGTCTCCATCATATAGATCAGATGTCACCATGTCAAAAGTGTTCGTGTAAACGACCCTCAGCTTCGTCGACCTGAGCACTCTCTGTAGAAATCAGGTTATGATCGCAAGAAAATCAGCACTGATGTAAAGCACATGTTTTCTACTGATCGTACTTGCCTTAGAATTGAAGCGTCGTGTAGATCGATCATAGTGCATCTGACTAACCAGCCTGGGATCATTAAATTCAATATGCTTGGGTGACAAGTCGCCCACAATACGATCTTCATCGTGGAGGTCTTTAAACGAAAAATCAGGGGGGGAAGTCAGATCACCCTATGAGATGGACGTACTTTGTACAGCGGTGGAAATCTGCAGTGCAATTTCCAGAACGTGTCTCCGTGGAAGCGGCCACAAATCAGAATTCTCTATCACTGTGGATAGCAGATTCTTCGGGGATGGCATATTGAATACCAAATATTGATCCTCCTTAAATTCAAAAGCGTCTCGAAATGAGAAGCGCCTATAACGACGACGCTCAGCAACACCGCTGAAACAAATACGGACAAGTCGGAAGGTTATGCTCACTGTACATCGGATGGATAACGCGCCATAAACCAACGGACCTCTTCTTTAAGACAATTGCATTGAATGCCCTTGAATACCCTCACAAGGCATGATCGAACCCTCCCGCACCTCGGCTCAGCCTCTAAAATCTGAGAATCGACTTCATTGCAAACAACAGTGCGAATAAGTACTGCAAAAATGATAACCAGGTCTTGTTAGGGCGTGAAGGGAAGACAATGTTTACAAAAAACTGACGTTCGCCTGGCAGGACAATTCCTACCAATTCGCTTCCGTCGTCACAAACCGCCGCGACTGATGGAGTAGATCCAACTCCGGTGCACATTTTTTAAGAGGCAAGTCGGCGGAAAGTTAGTCGCCTTATATTAGCCCCATGGTTTTCAGATCGACGCATCGAGATCGGACACTGCATTAACCGTGACCCTATGGGGATATCCCCCACACCCCGGATCTGCATATAAATTAGTTATCTGCCTCCGCGCTTTTGTGATCCAACCGATTGCAGATTTGGTTTAGTAGCTAATACGTCCCAGATTATTGGATAGAAGTTCTACAGACTGTTTGTTCTCACAACATTAAGTATCTACGCTTCAATACGTTGCTATTCATTCCAGTCATCTGCCATCAAGTACGGCAACTTGTTCCATATCTTCCTAATGACAAACGTCCGACTGATCGACCTTCCCTCATCTCGTCGAAATACTGATGGTCTTGAACATCATCCAACGTAACTCGCTGTTCTCCTTCCAAAGCAAGCAAACCTGTGACCAGATCCAAGAAATCCTCGTTACAGATCCTATCCTATCAATTGGACACTTGTCTTAGTGTTGAAACCGTCATCCCCAGGAATACACTCGCCTCGATGTGGCAAACGCCTTCGACATATTTCCGAACCTCATCCGATAATAGATATCCACCCACATCCATGAGTTCCTGGTAGCCCAGATCCCGCACATGCCTCTCCGGGTCTATGGCGCGGAGTCTAAGCAAGTAATCGTCGTCGAGAATGTGGCCCAATACGGAGTGATATTGATGAAGCATTTCGTTGTCATAGTATGGCCCCACCTGACACTTCATGAACAACGGCTTTCGCGTCCATAACTGGGCCATGAGACATCCCACTGCGAAGGCATCGCTTGACTCATCACAATACCATCCTATAAGAAATTAATAGGGCAAAATACTTTCGCATTGGTAATTACCCAGAATAGTTTCAGGCGCTCGGTACGAATCGTTCACGAATAGATTGGATGCTGTCATGTCAAATGTTCCCGTGTACACCAACTTCAGCTCTGTGGACTTCAAGACTTCCTGCGTATCAGGAAAAAATATGGAACGCGTAGAGGTCAAAATAAACCGATTAAAAGTTCACTGAGACAATACCACTCACCTTCATACGAAATGATGCCTCAAAACAGTCGTAATACGGCTCTAACACAATCGAGGGATCAACAAACTCTATGTGATCGGGCGATATGTCTCCAACAACTCTTCCTAGATTATGGAGGCCTCTCGGCATGTCAGTATTAATTGATCCATAATATAACATGTTTTGTGACATACTGTCGACTGCGGCGGCGATTTGAAGACAAATTTCCCGAACATGTCTTTGGGGGAGGGGCCACATAGTATAATTAGAAAATAATGACGCTAGAGTGGATTTCGGGAAGGGCATGTTGAATGCCAAAAATTGCCTTTCAACGTCTCCAAAGCTATCTCTGACTGAGAAGCACCTTTTTCGAGTTTCAATGCCCTCCATAAAACTCGAGAGTTGAGGGTTTTTCTCACCGAACGTCGGGCGGGTAAAACTCTCGAAACCAATTAATCTCTTCTTTAACGCATCTTGATCGATATTTTAGGTCTGTGAAGACTTTCACAAGGCAGATGCGACCGCGACCCATGTCTGCTCTTGCTTTCAAGACTTGACAATCAATATCGTCTTGTAGAATGGCAGTTACACGCACTACAGAAGGTAAAGTTCGGCTCAATAATACGGTCTCGTTATATAGAAGGACTTACATCCACCCTTCAAAACCCTTCCTACTAATGGATCGCGCTCCCCGATGGGGTCATTGACGCCTGCTTCACCACCACCTTCTTTGCTATTCGCCGCTTCTCCACCGCAGCTACTGTCGCAATTTTCGGTACTGGATTCATCTCCACTGCACTCTTTGCTGCTGCAATCCTCGTCACTGCAATCCCCTTCGCAACAGCAGTCCTCGTTGCTGCAGTCGTCAACGCTGAAACAATCCCAGAGACTCTTTTCTCCATCGCTGTGATCGCTATCGGAATTATTACCACAACGGCTACCATCTAATGCCAATTCGCTGCTACAGCAGTCTTCATCACAGGAGTCCTCGTTGCTAGAGTCTTCACTGAGATACTCATCGCTATAATCATCGGTCTCGCACTCCTCACTACAATTTCTGACTTCACCGCCATTTTCGTCACTTTCCATATGCTTGACTCCGTCGTCGCGACACATGTCAATGATAGTTGGATCACAGTTTGTTTGGAAACTTGACATTTCGAGTTTCGGCGAGTGTATGTGCTGCCGAGTGACATTTTCAGAATCAAGGTGATTATATATATATAATATATACATTTACCCGATCCCGCTCATGTCAGATTTCTCATTCAGATAGTTTACGATCTATATGTATCGAGCATCGATGTGAATATGGATCTGTAGCCCGATGATCTACCAATAAGATCGGCTGAGATCCCATATATATATATATATACACTTAAAAAAGTGGAACTTCAGGCCAAGTCGTCGTCCACGATTATTGAAAAAACGTTCACTCCACTAAAAGTATACCCACATGACGATCGAAAGCTCTCCTTGTCCTGGTTACCGAATTGGAGATCCTGAATGTTAGTATTAGTACTTTATTTCTGTGAACATCAGATTTCGGACCTACGTTTCCTATCACGCAGACAGCCTGAAAGCCATCATAGGCAGCGGCGCATCGTCCAAAGTATGGATCGCCCGCACTGACGGAGTAAGCAAGGCAGTGGCAGTGAAGATTTATAACTCCAATGATTACGACGACACGGCGTACAGAGTATCACTCCTAAGCGAGATTCTGAACGCAAGTACGTCCGACAGTGCCAGGTACAATTCTGCCATCATGACATGCCTATTGATGACCCTGATACCGATAAAAATCACAATTGATAGGCTATTTGCACAAGTAATTGGCCGGTCCAGTGTCTTGGGCAGACAGTGCTTGATATTCGACCTTTATGGCGCCTCTCTTCGCTGTGTACTAAATCGCGTACAGCCAACTCCTTCTCAAGTTCGATGGATAATGTGGCAGCTTTTTGACGGCTTGCAATGTACAATGCGCTCATGGTCATAATTTCGAATAAGTCCTTACTTATTAACCTGTCATAACAGTTTTGCATGACATTTCCATAGTCCATACCGACATCAAGCCAGACAATATTTTGTTGCGACAGGACGATCTTGTCAAGATGGTAGAAATGAGCAGGAGCGGAGTCTTCTCTGAAAAGGTGCCTAAAATTGTATGTCTCAGGTACTAGTTGCTTGAGCAACCCGATTTCTAGTCAATAATGCGAGACCCACGCATTGTGATTGTGGATCTTGACGATGCCCAATATATCGATCGGCGAAAGCGGTTCATCACAGGATCTAAATCTTATCGAGCACCGGAAGTCTACGGAGGCAAGCCTCTATCATCGGAAAGTATATTTATTGCACGACTAATCACATAACGGTTCTAGGTATTGGATGGGGAACTGAGATAGACGTATTTTCAGCTGGTTGCGTAATGTATGAGCTCCACACCGGTAGACCATTGTTACCCGCTACTTCAGATATTTTCTTCCTTTTTGCAATGATGGAGGGTACTATAGGGAACTTCGACAAAGTCTTCGCTGATCGGTACAAGAGAAACAACCAAACCCTTTTCCACGACAAGCTTCCCCGCAGGGTAAATTTTCCCCTTGAAGCAGACCCCAACCCTGAATGCGTGGTGATGGTCAAAAAAGCCAGATCTTTTGCGGTATACTCTAAGCAGTTGTACTGCCTCGGCAACTCCACTGACAGGCCTATACAGATACATGTCAGACATCCTGATCTTGCCGATCTCTTGAGCAGGACGCTGAAGCTAAACCCGACCAAACGCGCATCGCCAGTCACCTGTCAGCAGCATAAGTATTTTGGAGTCGCAACGCATCAACAGGGCTACGGAGATAGAGAAGCTAGCAAATAAAATAGACCAGCAATCATCTGTAGATTTTGCCGTGATGATTTTCATCTTTTACAACACCCTTCAGCATCAGTCTCTGACCTTCGTTCTCATTATACGTAGAATTCGGTCTGGAATCATCCAGTAGCCTTGTACCCAATGTTACCGGTGCTATATTTGTCTACATTATTATATTATTACACTGGAGATTTCTACGTAGACGCTGTAGATAGATCCATATAATTGAGATATCGGCGCGATCCAGGTCGCGTCTAATCATGTGATGTTAACTGTCCAACTTAAACTTTTAAGTTTCAGCTTGAGGATGAACATACTGCACGTCCAACGCACCTTGAAAATGGGGGCTATTCAAGTCGCAGCTGTTGGCTACAAGCTGCCAGATGACATCCTCGACATCTATAAATCCAATTCTCCTCGAAATGCCATTAAAATACTTCTCCGTGATGTCGAGTCATATATGCGCACTCCAGCCTCAATTGTCAGGTACGATGATGATGATGGCCGCTCACACATGCTCCTATGCTGCTACATAGACTTACGCCAACGGCCACGCTCTTACGAAGAACTCGAGGCTGTCCCTATTCCTCCCACGTTTCTGCGTTTGCCAGAGCGGTTGCGCATCAGTGGCGGTATTCGTAGGGTTATTGTAAACGGAATGGTTTTCTCTTATGACGATGACGATAAAACGCGAGTTCATTTTGGCGCCGTTATCAGGTATTTGTCAGTTTCTCACTTCCTGATCTTACCTAAAATTCTGATTCCATAGTGCTCCATTTCCAAACTCCAATTGATTCGACGCATACCCTTCCATCTTTCATGAGGCCACTTTCTGACGATCTATGTTATTTCTTTTGGGATGGTCTACCGGCGCATATATAACAATTCGACCATTCTTTCCGAATCAACCAAAAATCATGCAGTGCAAACTCGCCAAGCGGCAATAGCGTTCGACAGGTATGTCCATTACACCAAATTCCGTGTCACTTGACACAATATTATAAGGAGGGTCGCCTCTGCTATAGTTACAGCCCCCGCCAAAAGACCTTGAGCGCTGCTGCAGGCCGTCATCGCCATGCGAGAAGAATTGGAGACTTCAATGCACATTTCAACTATAGACAATTTTTTCAACGGCTAGTTACAATTACGCGTCAAGATAACACTCTTTTCTTGATCGGCTGAAACGTTACAATGGTTTCAGAGTGGCTCCCCCTCTCTGTCGATCTCTATACTTATTTTATGAACTCGGCAAGCCGACCGCTACGTACAGGCCATGTTTTCAAATTCATTTTTTCTGCCGCCAACGCTACTTGAAAGCTCGCCTATCGTGCAGCGCACGGGTATAGCTCTACCATAATACAATTTCATATACAGAAGTTGAAAAGTGCATAGGACAATGATATGTCGAGAAAATATATTTGTGTTTATTTCCATATTTGAGGTATGCTACGTTATCCATAGAGGCCGAGTAGAAAGCGCCGTAGCCCACTACTATATTATTGAAATCAGCAGGGTCAAACTTGAGTCCTATTTCACGATCGGAGGCGCGGTTGCGAGCACAGCAGGTCCGGATATGTATGTGTCGGTAAGCCCTCGCCAGAACGCACGTCCATGGAGCAATAGACCAAATAGTAGTGTCTTATTGTACCTGGAAAGTCGTCCACATGGCCGACAGTCAAGCACCTCCTCATGAGTCGTTTAACTGAAGATAATGGTCTCAACACATATAGGAGATTCAATGACCTGGTATTAATCACTATAGCTGCTCACATGCCGACATGGGTGCTCTGTCGACACGACCGTCCCCATACAGGAGAAATTTACTCGTAGAATTTGGAGCCAGCTGATATTATCATGTGCGGTATGTATTGTACTCCCCATACAAAAATTTAGACGTTGGCGCTCTTGTGTAAATGTCCACCTGAGGTTCTGATCCTACCCTTCCAGCAACGCCATCAAATGTACAATTCCGTTACCAATATACTAAACATTTCGATTTCTCAATGTGAGATCCAAGTGAGACCTGGCGGCCGAAATTTCTTCAATCCAGTAGGCCCACTGATCGACGAATATCGCAAGTGGCATATAGGATGCCCCACCGATATCCCTGAAGCCCATCAAGGAGACAAACTGTTCCGCATAAGACGCCTTCAAGAAACCTATACTGATGAAATCGTTTGTTCCAACGTAAGGGCCGACCGACTTGATCATGTGTGTCGTCAAGCCGACTCCTCGGACATACTCTTCTGCCATCTCGACAAATTCGGCGGCGGCACATGTAACAGGACCGAGTACAACATCGGAGGGTGTGAATTCCACTCCTGTTGGACGTTCAAATTTTGAAAACTTTGCACCAATTGAACCACTACGCTCGTCAGGAGAATTCTATCCACATGAAGCTCAGTTAATCAAATGTCGATCAGATTGCAAGTTACTACTTACGTTTCTCGCCCGTACGCTTCCAGAGCTGATATCAGATCTACTTTCTAGAATACGAAGGCCTGATTTCACATTTAGCATCGACTCTTGATGTGCGGCATTTGACCTATTGACATGATGAATAAGACTATTCAGATTTTCGCGAGTCGTTCCCTGGTATTGGTTTGCAGCTTTGAACCGAATGGCCAGCTCCTCAATGCGTCCCTTGTGGCTTGTAAGGATGTGGCGTAGAGCTTCGTCTCGGTCTGTGCAAAGCCGTTCATGAGATGTTTGCTGCTGTTGCAATTCAATCAACAACTTGGCAATGACAATTTCGTTGTTTGCGATGCGACCCTCACTCTCCAGTGCACCCATTCCTGGCCTGAAAGGGGTCATGTTGATTCGCAGAAGGTTGTCTGATTCCGGTGGACAGAATTTCGTCTGCGACCACTCGCACGGATCTGGGCTCACTGGCCTATCAAATGTGTATGTATCCAAACAAGATTCATGATGGCTGGACCCTGTATCGGATAAAGTGACACCCGATCCCGTTGGCGAACAGCCAGGGTAACTCTCGGAGGCGCTGTCCTCGTGGGCTATGCAGAGTTACACGATGAGGTTAACGTCAAAAGTGACAAATCTGCGCGCCTACCTGGGCTACTCGAGGGTGGAAGCCATTGAGGCGGGGCAACGGCCGCCAAGCTACGCTCTCCCTCCACGGAACTTGAGCATGTCACCTCGTCACTTTCCATCGACAACCTCCCTACACCTTCCGCACCCCCCTGAACACTGCTGTCGACTTGGTTGAATTGGTTGAACATAGCGTTGGTGAATGAACAGAGAATGGTGCTACAAAACCCAGAAAGCCGACTTTATAGTCATTAACTTGCCCGAGTTATCGTGCCATCTGTGTACCTGCGATCCCACGAAAGGTCTACGAAAGTATTCCAGAAATCTGGGCTAATCTAACTTTTGATACTGATCTACTTCAATCGTGGTCCCGATAGCGCATGCAATCTATCTGTCCACAAATCTCCGTTATTCGATCCCCTCCAACTTTGGTCGCTGGTGCGTCCAACTGGTATTGAATCTCTAAGATGCCGATCCTCGATCTTGGTGATCCATCGTTGAACCAGATAGTCCTTAGGTGTTGTTACGACTTGAATAAATACCAGGCCTCACTATAGCGGATACACCACTTCACGATACTCGATGACACAGTGAGTTGTTTTATCCACCTTCTCTGCTTCTCTGATACTTTCCGTTTCAGCGATGCTCCCTTCCGAATGCTTACTCGGGAAGAGGAGGGGTACTTTGTCAATCAATATTCTAATATATTTGATGCGTTGTACGCCAACGCACTTTCTACGTGCTCTATAATAGAGGTATGGCCCTCCATAAAACTTAACGCGCGAACAGGTAGTCTAAAATTCTGCTCCTACTCCTCAGCAGCCTCCAACGAATGCAGCCAGTGACATACAAAGCAATGATCACATTCCGACTATTGGCCATGAAGTAATCCTTCATGACGATGCCAACAATCAATTCGACCACCGACACGAACAACCGAAAGCACTGGAGTTCAAATTTCAAAATTTTTCGTACACCGACTCTGAGGAATGTGAGTCAGACGACGAAATGGACGATTATGACGAACCACAAGGTAAAATTTTGATTATGATGATAGTAGCCGATCTCATACACCGACAGGATTTACATCTCGTCGATGGAAAGGGAAGGAGAAGATGCCTCGACCGTATTCGGTCATCCATGAACAAGGACGTTCTGGTCAGAGTAGTGCGTCCACCCTGGCAGAATCTTCCTTTCTACCACAGCCCACGCCATTGCGTTCGGAAATCCCATCACAGCCTCCGCTTGCGAACGCTACACTACTTGCACAATCGTCGCCAACTCAAACCCAAGCCATCAGCACTATTCCGCCCATGGCACCCTTCGACTGGCAAGCCTTACTCCAGCTGTCTACCTCGTTGGTAATCATCGCATGAGAGATAACAAGCTCACTGATGGCTGTTCTAGAAACCCAAATTTTCTCTCAACTCTAAGTAACCCCCATAACAATCCTCAGGAGTATTGGGGCTCGCAATTTCAACAGTTGATGCCCAACGGTAAGTGGTATATTTATCACATTTCTTATCATTTTGAGTCTCCTCATTACGATGCACGATGCACAGGAAATACCTCAGAACAGAGTGCCCAACCATTTCCTCAGCCAACGAATTACCAGGGTTCTCCCCCCTCAATTCAGTGGGATATCGGACACAGATCACACGACATCCACCACAACTTGGTATCTCAACCCAAACCTAACTATCTTTATACTACAGACAACTTTAACGATGTTGGTAAGTGCATTGGTCGTTTCAAAATTCGATACACACTTGAAGTCTTCCTCGGTAGCTTACTTAAATTCTCAATACCCCATGAATCGAAATGGCGCGGCCTGTCTTCCCCACCCTTCGAACGTCACTCAACCGAGTACTCGCACAACTACAGATACACAGGTGTATCCTGCAGCTCCTATCCCACCAGCAATTCCACAGGGACTATATACGCCCATTATGACTTCGTTAGGCCTAGTGAATGTCCCCAGCAATCTACATACTTACCTACAGACATTAAGTCACAAATAACTATTCTGCGCAATCTCTATCCTACTTTTGTAACATTCCATCCTTTCACCTCGGACCTATGAAAGCATATGCGATGGCTTTATTTCGCTTTTGATTTCGTGTTGCTTGCGCCGAGCCATGAAGGGGGTTCCCATTATAGAATCACAATTTATTTGAAAGAAAGGCGCCAACTTGAACGTCATAAAATCGGTGGCTATGTCAAGTGTCAAAGGAGGCTGTACTCCCCTGCGAGGCTGTGACTTATCTCCATTCTAACTTTTTGCACGATCTTTCGTAGGTAGAACCTGGACTTAAGTCCAGGCATTACGACGTCGATACCACCAGTTGATAAGACCACGTTTGCAAATTACGACGTCGATACCACCAGTAAATCAGCTGATCACTCACCGCGCCGTCAAGCTTGAAGAGGTATGATTACCGTGCCCTATCTGCCCATATAGACATTTCGGTATCGAGGACGAGGAATGCCTCATGACGCGAAGGCGACATCCAGCCACAAGAGTCTGTCATCAAGATAATGAGGTAATTGGAACTCTATCAGACGTTATCAACATCCATTTCAAGAGCAATGACTCTGGAGTACTCCAATCTTGTTCAAAGTGCGGACTTCTCGGAGCAATCTACACCCCCGGATCATGGCCTTTGAGTATAAGTAGTCAGACTGTTGCGATGGTTCGAGCACCTAGGTGGGTTGCAAGTAAAATTTGCGAAGGTCCAACAATGCCCATCGTCGAAGTCTCCTCCTTTCCGGCCTCAAGCGCGCTCATGGCTGACCCAGAGCGAGTTCGCTCTTTACTACAGTCAATCGCGAGATCTAATGGTTGCCAATCGTGCGTTTCTACATTCTGGGGTATTCCACCCGTCTAACGAATGAAGCTCCTATATAGACTTTACTATGGCCTCGAATTAGATGCCCAACGGAAATTTGTTATGATAGGCGCTGGTATGTCGCTTCTTGAAGATAGAGCACAATCTCGCTGATTCGGTTTAGTTTGGGACTCGTTCAACGACTACAGGGCACTCGCAGCTAGCGATAAGTATGCCTTGCTTGTCGATAGCCTAAAGCCTTATATGGCTGGGCCAATGGAGGTTCTCCACATAAACTGCAAATCATCGCCCACCGTAGCCTTCGAATCCCCTTTTACTCAATTCTATTTGTATGATCTAAAAGAGGGCAGTTCTGGAGACGATGTCGTGCAGACCGCAACGGCCATGGAATTAAACGCGCCCAAGGTGAAAGGTTTACGGCCACCCCCCTCATGGGGGGAAGGAGTACAATCATCTAGGAAGTGGGCCTGTGTCGTTGGATGGGATAGCGTCGACGTGAGTCTTTTGGAACGACTGAATATTTACTTCGAATATATAATATAAATGTTATTTTATAGGAATGCAAGGCACTCAGGCAGCAGGAACCTTTCGACAAGGTCTTCGATGATAAGATTTCACCAGCCGCAGACATTACCGTCCACTTCCTCAAATTCATGAAGATTGTCGCACATGATTGAATTGGATGATAACACGAACTTGGTTTTAAATAATTTGTAATTGCATGGGGTACTCAAGACTCGTCAAAACGGAATCCGTCTCGAACTCGCCTCCATCCTCCTGCCTCTCTCAAAAAGAAAAATGTTCTTTCCTCAGTGTCTTGTAAGAGGGTCCAATTATCCGTTGCTTCTTGATATGGCTAAAGTACTGTCACCGGTCTAGTGCAGAGCATTATGGAATGAACTATTATTGCACAGGATCCAGCGCTGTGTTATCTGACTATCTGAGTTTCCAATAATAAAAATTGTCAGCTGAGTGCCCACCTTCATGTCACCGGTCCCTTGAATGTGGAAACCTTTCAACATCTACTTCCATTCTAATTGCGAGCGAGATCTATTAAAGCTGTCAGGAAATACATAGTTGATTAGCAGAAACTTGAATATGCCTATCCTCGAAATATCGATATTTCCTTCGTCCGATACTCTCCTTGCGGACCCAGACTCGATTCGTTCGACGCTCGAGAGGTTTTCCAAAGTAGATGGCTGTCTGTCGTAAGTCTGTCTTCATTCATATGGCCATCATTAACTCAGTCTGGTTCCTAGCGTCCACTACGGCTTGGGTATCGACAAACCTGGGCAGCTTGCTATGATCGGCCGAGGTGAGCCAACTTTGGCTCGAGCCTCCAGCATCTGACCCCTAGTCTTTCTTTTTCAGAGTGGGAGTCCTTGAAGCAATGCAATGCTGCGCTATCTAGCGATAAACATTCAGCGTTCCTTGAAGGCATTAAGTCTGCTATGTCTGGCACAATGAAGACGCTCCTTGTAGACTGTAAAGTGTCGCCTGCTGTGGCTTTCGGGGCACCCATAACTGAGGCTTACTGCATCAAACTCAAGGAGGCGGGTGAGCTGGAATCATATGTCAAGATCGCAAGCGAAGCCGAAAAGCTTCTGCCAAGCATAGATGGGATTCGTGTGCCCGTATCCTGGGGAGTGGGCATAGATGCTCCAGATATGATTGGGGCTGTCGTTGGATGGGACACTGTACAGGTAAGATTTCTCATACATCCATCCCGACCTCTTTCTGAAATTAACGGTCTCAAACCTCTAGGCATACGAGCAACTCCCAAAAATGATTCCAGCCGACACGGCAGCCGCTCAAGGACATGCCATGGAAGAGCTTAACATATATCACTTCCAACTTAAGAAAGTCGATGTATAAGTACACAAGTGATAACGTGTTGTACGCTTCAGCCGGCGTTGTAACATTCGAATGTATACAAGCTTTATGACCTATGAGAGCAGAAACCTCGATCCGCAGCTGGGGGAAATCTTGGAATGCGGAAAATATTATGGCCTCATCCCACGAGTGATGGCCGCATGGTGGTGCACTCAATTTGGTGGCCATAATGCCCAACCTTCGCTAATCGAAGACCAATTGCCTCCCAATAACAGCTTAGCGCCTGAAAACAGATTATTTCCTCTCCAAGGTGCAATAGCACTCAATTCAAAGGGATTCTCAAATATGAGCCCGTCTGACGTTCAAGAACAATCAAAGACCTGGCTTCTATGTACAGCTCGAATATTGTTCAGCCGCAGGACAGCATGTTTCGCCCTCTATATCAACGAGATGGAGTAGAAAAAGTCTATAGGAAGGGTGCCCTATGGCGAGAGAGCACAATACAAAATTTTCTCTATCTAACCGTCACTCAAGCTACTGACCCGCTGACCATTACCCATGACGGGACGCTTGCTCATGGCTCCAGTGGCACCATGTGATTATTGCAAGGTAACAGACAAATCATCTTCTTGAACCCGTGGATGGCGCATAGAAGACACGGGTTGCATAAATTCAACCCCTTGGTACTTAATATTAGCGCCCATTGACTCAATAAGCGCCCAGTACTGGTGGGATATTGCAACAACACTTGAACGAAATCATACCAGCTTGAGGATATACGGTTCAATTTGAGCAAATATATACACATCACGCCTAATTTTCACACATGCTGGCGCTGATGCCGGAACCTAAACACTCGGAATTCGGCTGATGAACATGAATATGAGCAAAGAACATTTGTATTGGTTGACGTTATCGCGGAGTCGTATACATATCCTGCGGCAATCGGCACAAGTGTGCTTTATCTGGCATAGAAGTGGCGCACTGAGTATTGGGAACGGCAGTGGTATTACCGCTGAACGCATTTAAGAAAGAGGAGAAAACTTATCCAGCTCAAGAAAAACATGCCTATCCTCCAACTTTCTAAATTCCCAGCGTCAGATGCCCTCCTTGCAGACGCAGATCTAATTCGTCCTCTTCTGGAGCCTCTTGTAAAAGCTGAAGGTTGCCTCTCGTGAGTTGTCTCGCCATTACGACCAGCTTCAAGGTTGACATATCCCTAATTCCGGCAACTCGAGTGTTTACTATGGCTTAGAGATCGACGCACCAAAGAAAATTGCGTTGATTGGGGCTGGTAAGTCCTAGTCCTAAAATTCTCAGCTGGAGTTTACTTATTGTAACTTGTCCTCAGAATTCGAGTCCCTCGAGCAGTCCACTGCTGCAGTCGCGGGCCCGGCCTCCTCTGCTCTTCACGAAGGGTTGAAACCCTTCATGGTTGGTCAAATGGAGACTTTCCACATTGCTGTCAAGAACTCCCCTACCACCGCTTTCGAAGCCCCCATTACGGAGGTACACTTTTCTACCCTCAAAGCATCCGGAGAGCACAATCGGGAAGCTTTACTAAAGTTTTCGAATAATGGTGAGGCTCTCCTGGAGTCGACGGCGGTACCGGGGCTTCGCTTCCCTGTATCTTGGGGAGAGTGCCTGCCGATTTCTTCGCCCACTTCGCTGTGTGGCGTTGTTGGGTTTGATAATCTCGAGGTGAGTGGTACATCACACGAGAGGATAAGAACCTGCAGCTGACTTCGAGATGAAACTCAGTTTGTTGACAAATTACGAGCTGAGGACCCAGGCAACCTCTTGGTCAAAGCCAACGAATTAGTGGATCTGAAATCTTACCGTGTTGAATACAAGAAAGTTACTCTTTGAAGCACCATTCCAGAAGTCGGTAGAGTTATTCCTATCGTTCAAAGTAGTTGAATGACTTTGTCCAGTGACTACCGTCGGTTCCATTGATCACAAAAGCTTTTAGTATCTGACCAGAAATGTCTGTATCTCCAAATTATGACGAATCATACAATCATAGACAATCATGTTCAATTCATTAAAATTTGACTGGTTTCGAGGAGATAGGAAGCTTGGCCCCATCTGATTTACAGGGATTAGTCAAGGATAGTAGTTACAACCACTTGAGTGCCTACTACGGCTTAGACACCGTCGCGCAAAAGAAAATTGTGCTGATTTGGTAGCGTCTATCCTTGCACAGTTAATGAAGTTTACTGACGGTTTACGCTCACTGAGCAATCCACCATTGCTGTCACTGGCCCAACACCCTCTACTGTTCTCAAAGGGCTGAAACCCTTCATGACGGCCCAAATGGAGATTTTCCACGTTTCTGTAAAGGACTTCCCGGGCACCGCCTTCGCGGCGCAGACCACGGAGGCCAATTTCGTTGCCCTCAAAGAATCCAGGCACACGACTTTTGAGACTTTTCTCAACTTCGTGAATAACACCTACGTTCAAGTGAAAAAGTGTAGGTGCTTCGTTTTCTCCACTATTTGGGAGAGCAGCCAGTAGACTTCGTCTGTCACTAGTCAGTTCATTAGCCAGATGTATTGATCGTGACTCGGATGTGAGCACTTCATCTCTCGATAAAGGGGTGAATATGATTTTGGTTATGCCCCCGCTGTAGTCTGTTTCGTTATTTATTGAAAAAAGTGTCTTTGTACTTCTGACAATGAATAGCTCCTTTGGCTTTTATGAAATAAGCGCCGGTCGCAGGGAAAACTGCGGCCCCAATGTACACCCGGGCCGGGACAGCCGCATGCAAGTTGACAGCGGCAAATCTCATCTGCAACCAGTGTTGACCAGCCACCTGGCATTGCCTTGGAGTCACACCAAGACAACAGAGAGCCACTTTACTCCAACCATTGGCAATCTCCTCGCCCAGACAGATAGATATCATCCGCCAACCGATCGTCGCCCTTAGATCATAAAGTAACCGCCACGACTTGACCACGACTCCAAGAAACAAGACCTCTCATTTTGACCTCCATGATGATCACCACGACGGACGAGTCATGTCGCATACTCACCGTATCAGCATCGCTAGAGGGCGCGAATGCATTCATCGAACGTAGGTGTACTCGTTCTCCAACTGAGGTGCTGTGCTGACCCGCAGCTGACGCTGAGACAGGCTTGAAAGACCTGGCTGCTTCCCGATCCTCGGTGTCGTCGAAAGCGATTGATACATCTACAACTGCGGAAGAGCCTCTGACTATCCCATGGACGATCGTGAATAGGTATTACTCGGCGGAGGTTCACTTTTCTGTGCGGACGGTGGAGGGTCTTGCATCGTCCCCAGGTTTACTCGCAACATCTGCACCTGCCCTAGTGTATGTATGGGTGGAGGGTGAGGTGAGTTCCTTCTCTTATCTGCTTCTCTTCATTCCCTGGCATATTCTCTTGGATGTCGATTTGTGAAGCGGTCCAGTTTATTGTTTCCTTTAGCTTAATCTATACGTGGCCCATTGAGGTAAACAGTGAACTGATACAACACATTTATAGCCATACGCTAAGCAAATTGAGGAGGTAGCTCGTTTGATGGGCTTACAAGATTATGAGCCCGAGGTAGCCCTCGCTGTGCGCATCCCCGCTGTCGGCCCTTCAACACCAACTACCGTACAAAAGATCCCTGATGCAAGCTCTGGCGCGAATGATGAAGCAGGAGACATTGACAGCACCCTAATGGGTTACGGGTTTGAGTACGTGGATGCGACGAGACCGTCAAAGGAGAGTAGGACAGATGAAGACGAGGAAGATGGTAAGTATTCGTTCAGGTAGTGTGCCTTCTCGATTATCACATACTCACGCGCCTGAACAGATATCCCGGCTCTTCCGCGTGTATTAGACGCGCTGAGCACAATCATGTGGCCTTCTATGCAGTCGGGTGTGTCAGCGACGTCAGGGCGAGGTCAACCCGGCGGAGTGATTGACCTGAATCAAAGCATGGACGACGAGACACAGGCTGAGCATGACGAGCTGTTGGAGAAGCTTTTACTCGAGGGCGTTGGTGGTGTTGCAGCTTCATCGAAGACTTTACCCTCACGAAATGGGAAGGTCGATCTCCCGCCAGCGAAAGTGGACGACGATGGCGACGACGAAGATAAAGAGCTCGTCGCGCAGATGCACGCGTTTGTGAAGGATGCAGAGAGGAAGGCCAAAGGTCCTGGATTTGGCTTCGATGGTGAAGTAAACGACGCGCCCTTCTCGCCATATGACTTTGGAGGACCTGGTTCCGCCAGCCATTCAACGACTAAGCCATGGGTGACCACACCGTTGTCCATTTCCATCGATGACAGTACGAAGGCCGACCCCATGTCCATGTCGCCGACGGATATGGGG
>Ga0247741_1000510_pt1 | contig 22242 bp, 24 predicted proteins | sample UWRJL213509R2_FD_180945 | JGI IMG/M metagenome (GOLD analysis project Ga0247741, IMG submission 180945) | Plant litter microbial communities from Arlington Agricultural Research Station in Wisconsin, United States - UWRJ-L213-509R-2 | ecosystem: Environmental > Terrestrial > Plant litter >... | reverse complement strand
GTAGGGCAAAATGGGCGCATTCTATTATTAGAACACCAAAAGAGCGCCGGATGGGCGCTTGTTAGTTCCGAAAGCACACGCTGTCAAAGTTGATCAAACCCGCTGCCGCCCAGTCAGTGCGTGTAGATGTGATGTCATTCTCGCATGGCATCTGGACCTGTGGCTGCTGCGAGACATGATGTCATTCTCGAGTACTTTGCCAATTACCAATTATGTAACAATACTTCATGGGCAACATTCTTTACGAGTATTATGATTGGTCCGCAACGGATGAACAATTTTCACCTTGGATGACACTTGAACCACGCCTAGTGAGAGATGGGCACAGATAAAGAATATATTACGGTGGGTGCATAAAAATATGAGACGGTCTATACATGTTCATGCAAAGTAGGAGATATCTATTCCACAGTGAGGCCGTTCAACACTCGAAGACAATCTTCCGTTCCAACTTTCCATCCCTTGTCGTCATGAGGCACTGTCTTCGTCTTCTTGAGTGCGACGCCCCAGAAAAAGAGAGCGGCGACAACACTCAAAAGCCCATTACGGCCTGCTGTTCGCATACCACCCCAATCACCATCAACCTTCGAATAGACGATGTGTCCTGAACTAGACACCCGCCACTCTGGCTGCAACTCCTTCCACCAACTCATGTAAGCTTTCTCGAAGTCAGCCGTGGATGCGATTACTAGGCGGTATGAAACTGAACGCGCGCGTTGAATCCAGTCACGGATGACCTGGGGTCGGTGCGTAGAGTTGAGAATGGAAGGCGTCTGCTGGTGTTCCTTGCGTTCAAAGGCTAACCACGCCTGAACAAGCGATGACCAGCCACTTCCGAGCGCTTCTGCTTCCATCATGGAGATTGCAGACGTGAGCCAAGAGGGGTCGGAGGAGGTGGTAGGAGGTGAAGGAGTTATTGCTGGAGTCGTCGTGCTTTTTCGTGAAGAGGCAGCAGGCCTCTTAGCCTTACTTTGCGCCATTGAAAGAGACGCCATCCCACCACCGCTGGACTTTCGAGCCCTCTTTGCTCGTGTGCTGGGTCCAACATCTTCCAGGGCCCCATCATCGACAGGTCTGTCATGTTTGCGTGCCATAGTGGGGGGCTCCATGGTTGGTTCATTTGGACCAGCAATGGCGGTTGGAGCAGAAGATGCTGATGAGGTGGTCGATTGGCCGGGACCAGAGACTGTGATTAATACAGAAGATGAGGCTGAGGGGGCAGCCCGAGTCATTTCAGGCTCCATACTCCCAAAACGGGAGGGAGGGAGGTCCTCGAGGCCAAGGAGAGGAGAGGGCGGAAGGTTGAACATAGGGTGGAACCCAGATATTGGCGATGCCACAGGAGGCCAAGCGTCGTCGTCTTCACCCCCATTGACCACATCTCCGTCGCGTCTGCCTTCATTGTCTTCACCTCCGTTCTTTCCACCATGGTCGGCTGTGCTATTGTTGCCACCAGGTTCGTCGTGTCTGCTTGGATTGTTCCCATTTGCCGCAGCTACCAATCCAGGAACACTGGGAGCCCCTGCAGAAACGCCCAGTGCGCTTGTGGGGTTAGACGGTCCTTTCGGCACTGGCTTGATGACTGGAATCGCATTGTCTGACTGTGCTCGATTCTTGGAGGGTGGAACCCTCTTCGCTGGTGCCAATTTCTTTGACGTAACTATGCGTTTGTCGGCGCTGTTTCCACGAGTTAAAGCGGACCCTGTAGAGGGGGCAGCAGAAGCATTCTTGGAGATGGAGGGTGCAGCAACCGAAGGAGCAGCGGACATGGAGGGTGCGGCAACCGAAGGAGTAGCGGACATGGAGGTGATTTCAGATGCAGCAACTGACGGGGCAGAGGATACCGAACGAGAGGGGAGAGTGTTGACAGTCGTAGAAAGTCCATTGTCGATGCTGTCAATTTCCATTTCCCCATCTTCGCGCTCCATGGTATACAAGGATTCGAAACCGGAGTTCTCGGGGAGTGCCCGTGCACGACACTCTTCGACACCTGACGATTTCAGAACATTAATTAATAGGTAACAAGTTGAGGAAACAAGAGAAACATACTGTAGCAGTTCTTGAGGAAGTTCGAATATATGGGCACGATGTATTTCTTATACCGCGGGCGCTCAAACTTCCCGAAATTCATCTTAACGTTGCCTGTCGTTTTGCCGGAATGGATGCTAGAGAATCATGTTAGTAAGTAATTAGAGATCTATAAGGCGAGGGACATACCTGATCAGCTGAAGCCGACCTCCTTGAGCTGGTTCTGGTCCTCCAAAAAACATAGACCCCTTCATACCAGTGGCTTCGCAAATGAGATCCAGGATGGATTGAGCAAATTTTGGAAGGGAAAGAATACATCTAGAATATGTTAGCTGAGCGCCTGGCAGAGATATTGCAAAGTCTTACTGTTGTCGATCCTCTGGTCGCGTTGACGGCGGACCATGCATGCCTTCGTGATACTTTGTCTTGTCCTCTGCATATTGACCAGCCGCCATCTCGCACCACGCCGCCTGCTCATCATGTGGGAGCTGTGAAAACAAATCCCTCGCAATACGATCCCGGATAGACGCGGCAGTCTTCTTGGTGAGCATCGGGTCCAACTTCGCCAAGTTGTTGATTTCTGTACGATGTTCAGTGCGCCATAGATAGTACAGAGGTTTGAGACGGGGAAGCTTATATCCCTTGCCGGTGAGCTTGAATAGCAAAGCCCGATACGGGCTGTTCTCGCCTGTTTCGCGAGGATCGACATCGCGCATCCTAGAATAATGATACGATAGCCAGCGTTTGATCTGCTGTGAATAGGTGAGAAACGGCTTTGGATTCAAATAGTTCACAACAGATACTCACTGCATGGCGATAAACAATCAGCGCCGCTCGTTCCTCTCGTTCCATCCCTAGCTCTATGAACTCTTCAAGACCCAGCTCTGTGTGGTCCATAGGCAGCTCGTCTGGTTCGATGGCTTCGTCGTCAACAGCGGCAAGGTGCTCGGGAGATGGCTCCTCGTCGAGAGGTAGATCGACTGGATAGCGTTTGAAGTAACGTCGGGCGATCAATGCGACACCATCGCCAACGAAACCACCTTCAACAGCAGCAGCGTATGCTACGAGTTCTCCTGCCAAGAACGTCTTTCTGGTACCACGGAACGTTCCAGGATTGACCATGCTGAACAAAAGGTGAGTAACTTCGTCATTGCATCTGAACAGCAAAGCTTACATGCCTGGACGGGTAGGTCGCGTCTATTTCACTCTAGGCAGCAAAAGGAGGAGGGAAATGCGTGCGCTTAAACAGGAAGGGTAGTAATACGCTTTAGGACCAACTACGTATGTTGCTTTTACTTTTGAAGGCTCGGGATTTGACCCCAAACCGACTGCAAACCAGCTCGATCCACAACCCATGCAGGGTGCGTTATTGGCCGTGCCAATCAACAAATAATGGGCCTAATTGGTTGATCGATGCAATCTCGGGCATATCCCAACACCTGGCAGCCATTGCGGGTTCGTAATCATGGGTACGAACATTTCAAGTTAGCTTCTACCCACCCTTTTCTCATCCACATTTGTCAGTCCGAATCGGTACAACCTTGCTTTTCTCGACCTTATAAACCAACACGACTGCCGTCAATCCCTGATCTGTCGCATAATCACCATGCAACTCCCTCTCGAAAATTCTTCAAACCCCACAGTCGAAGCAGCGGAGCCATCCTGGCCTTCAATGGAGGCCCCGATATTTGACACTTTCTTTGGTCGCACTCGTGAACCCCCTACCTTCCTCCGAATGCTTGACAATCTGTCAGATTCGCCGGCAAGAAGGCCTCGCAATGCATCCACCGCCTCTGGCGACTCGCTCTCTGTCCCAGGCAATCAACCTACACGAACGGCTACCTCTGACCGTGCCGATGCACCCCAAGCTCCCATTTTGGTGGATGCAACAATGGACGGACGCGATCCAACTGTGATCAGGCACCATCTTACACGCTGTGCGTTCACTACTCTCTTTTTTTTAACGCCAACTTATGCGGCACTCTAGTCTATCCATCGGGCCCGAACACGTCCTCTGTTCAACCGCCTATCCCTTCGGAGCTTATCGAACCTATGGGACCCTCGGGAATGGTCCCAGAGTTTCAAGTTACTCCTGTTGGCCCCGTCGTTGGGATATTCGTCCATTGGTGAGAGTTCTTGTAAGATACCATTCAATTTACTAACCATCCTTCAGGTATGCTAGGGACGCACTTCCTCGTGAACCTCACCCCTTGGTATTCACGCGTTGGAGGGCAGCACGTCGATACTACAGGCAGATGTATGCCGCTGGCCAGGTAGCCATCGGCACAGCTCCTCGAGTAGCTCCTCCGATTGCTCGTCCAGTCGCTCGTCCGGTCACTCCTCTAGCCATAACAAGTACTTTCAGTACCACCAACTCCAACAATATCACTTCCAACCCTCCTCCCAGGACCCCAACCGGCGGAAGCAACGACCCAATCGTTATCACCACTGGCAGTCCCAAAAAAAGAGTCTTCAAGGCTACCGCCAAAACCCAAATCAAGAAAGGGAAGAAGCGCGCGAAGATTCAACAATCGTCCAGCCCTGTTCGTCAGCCTGCCAAGCTTACTGCTCCAGGGACTAGCACCAGTCGCTGGCCAGACCTGGTCATACTCACTGACTCAGAGGACGACGCCGCCGTCGCGATCGCACCAGCTCTGGTGCCCATCATTGCTCCTCCTGTTCCCCCTGTTGCGATGGCCATCGACCACTCCTCTGATCCTGAGCATGAAGCTGCTCGTACCCCGCGTCCCACTACACGCTGTCGCCCTGGTCGAACTCGCACAGCACGTGGTCGAGCAAGGCGCAATGCCTCCCCTCGCTTTACGTCCCCGCCGGATGATATGTTCTTACCCGACAGTCCTCCTCGAAACCAACTTGCCACTACAGCTACCACTGCACCTGTTAGCACCCGACCCCCTGCTCTTGTTGACCCATTTGACGATATGTTTGACTCTGACTCGTCCGACGAGCTCCTGCTCTCGCTCTTTTCCGCTGCTAGGCGAGGGCCGGTTGCCCCAGTAGTCCCATTCACGGCCAACCCTATTGTGGATCTTGGAAATGGGTCAACATCTTCGCAAAACACATTTGGCACCCCTTCATCCACTCACGCCACTCGCGGGCTTTCGAGCCCTGTCAACCTTTTGAGTCAACCCTCCAACCAAGTTTCGAACACCCCTTCAACGAGCCGCCTTTTCTCACCCGCCCGTGACCACAGCCATACGCCTCTTTATTTTCCCAGCTCACCATCGGCCTCTCGTACCCCTCAGCCGTTTTCCCCGAGTGGGCTCGACTATCCTACTGGTCTCGTACAACACCGTCATCTCAACGACCACGAATTTGACTTCTTCCTTGAACAGGCACTCCGTCATTGAATACACCCCACTATGCACCTCCCATTATGCACCTTACAATATGTACCACATGTCGTTAGTTATCTCTATCCCGTAAAACATTAAAATATGCAAATATATGCCTTTATGCCTTAAACCTGAATCTCGGAGAAAGTGTAGCTTGACCAAAGGACATATGTTAGATAGTCTCCCATGTTCCAAACAAACGGAGGGTCTCGGTTGAGAACAACTACTTTCAGCATTCAGCAGGACTAAGAACGTATGTTAGACTGCTTACAAGTTTGGCTCGAAAGAAGACGTAAGGTCGCAAGAGATCGACGGCTTCGAACATTCAGGCACACAGTGTGACTACTAGAATTCCCCATCTTTTCGAGTCAATACACGGGCTGGCAGGTGCCATGGGCGCCGTCCCAACACATGCTCCATAAAGCCTAGTATCTGGCTCTGGCTCCTGCCCACCATTCGACCCTTCTTTCCATCTTTTTATATTCATTCCACTGGTAGTAATATGCTATGGGGACTGTCCCATCCCACTGGTAAGATGGCCCCTTAGCCGGCATGGGCTCCTCCCCAACAGATTTTTTCAGACACATGCCCGCAGATATTCTGATTGGAGTTCAAGAGAAGTTGACCCTACTGGTCGGACGCTAAGAACGCCTGATATTCGAGTTCGTCTTTTTCGCGAGCCGCTTGGATCTTCTTTGTACGTCTGCCGGCATTTCAGTTTTTAAAATTGCAGAGACACGGAGAAAGTACTAGCACCAACCGGTATTGCCAGGAATGCACCCGCAGTGCAACTCGGTTTGCTTCTCTATAACGCGCCTGTGCTTCACGATGCTGCTGCTTTCGCAACTCGGCTACGTCTTCAGTTATAACTTCCATTCACCGCCTATCCGCGTAGTTATCCATGAGAAATGCCACCAAAAAGAATTGAAACCCTCATACCTTTGAGCGCGCTCTCTACTTTTGAGCCGCTCTTGTATTAAGTTCCTTGAATGGTACTTTAATGGGTATTTCGTTCGAAGACCAGGGGATTCACCTAGCATATGAGAGTCTCTTCTGCTCACGTCGCTTACTGATGGAGAGAGAAGAGGGTTCCATGATCAAGAATTTTCTAGGATTTGAAGGGAGAGCCGGGGGAATAACTAGTGGAGCTTTGACTAGAACATTATATATCTATTCGATGACGTGCTTGCCTTAAATAGTAACAGGTTGTCCCAATAAAGATATCCTGGGAACAGCCGCCTGATCTCGCCTGTCCCGAAATCACCTCGCGATAGTTTTGGATCCTGTATTGCTTCATACTCGTATGGGTATGAAGCAATATAGTATATGTATAATAGACGATATATTCTGTAGTTTCTGGTTGCAAGCATTGAGGCGTCCGATTATAGATTAACCATATTACTTTTCGTGTGGAGTGTTGAGATTGCTCTTCAGAACGTTGCAAACGAGCACCTATTGAATACAGGACGTCTTACATCATAAACTCACATTCGTTGGGACTGAAACTTTAAAGGGTGTAATACTATAACCTTTTGTAGTGCTTCAAACTACTTTGAACGGATAGATGATAGTCGGAGAGTCGAGGGATTTGTTTAGTGGACGTCGATCACCACGGACCTAGCGTACATCTAACCTGCGACTCGATCCTGTTATTGTACTCATTCTTCGCCAACTGTCGTTATAATTTTTTCTAGTGGTTGTTCTGGTACATACATACTGACCAGAGGAGCATGTCCCACTGATTGTAGCGTCGAATACACAGGTTTCTACCCCACTTTCCGGTTCAAAACTGAACTGTCATTTTTATTGCTTCCGGGTGTTGCTGACACAGATCAACATTTGTAACTGGACTTCTCATGTTGAAGGAAGCGGGAGTACTCATGGAAAAAATTGTATTGTACGAGTCAAGCAATATATTCAGTGTACATAGCTATTAACAAAAAAAGGGAAGCAGTGAGCGGCCAAATGCCCACCGATTCGCATCGTTCTCTTGAACTTTGCATCGTTCTGCTTCTGAGAGTGACTGGAGGTAATCTCGCGACGGTTGGAAGCCGTTTTCAACCCATCTGAAAAGGGCCCCAGCGCTATAGTGCACAACCGAATACCGTGTTTCGTCAGGCTGAACAGGTACGTTGGAGTGGGCAATCACCCCAGATGCAAGCAAGATGGTGGAGCCAGGCGGAAACTCGATGACTAGGCGACACTCCCAGAGGACCAGGTGTCCGCCTTTGGTGGCGTCGTAGGAGCCTAAAGCAGTCACTGCACACAGCCCGAATGGAAGGTTGGCGAAGTCTGTATGCTTAAAGCATACGGTCTGTGGGCCCAAGTTGTAGGTCGTCGCTGAGAAGATGCTGTTCCGAAAGATGGGCCTCATATTTTTGTCGTGGCCGTACAGTGCACCAATCTTTTCAGCGTAGTAAGCATATAGCTTGGGCGCCCAGGTTGCCATAACCCCTAAGTGTGCATCAGACTAGTGACAGGAAGGGATGCGGCTACGTACCCGTCGCAAATCCTGCCACGCGCTTGAAGAAGGGGTGAGAGTTGAGCTGCTCGAGTATCTTGGCATCGCTTGGGGTGTTATCGAGGTTCTTAGGTCGCACCTGCCCGCCGCCATGAGATACCCCGCAGCGAAGGGCCACAAATGCCCCACGACGGTGTATACGCTTCTTCCCTTTGCGAGGCGTACATAGTGGGCGGAGTTTGGCGATCGCGTCACAAGCTTGAAGATGCAGTAGAGGCCATTCCGCGTCGGCTGGAGATCCGGCGAGGATACCGATCATAAGTCCCGTTTTGTCGACGATAGGGATGGGTCGGCTAGTGTGCGTCATCAGCTGGAAGTAAGTTTGAAATGGGAGAAGGACGTACCCATCACGCCAGTGTTGCAATCGGAAGCCGAATCGCGACTGATCCCCAACCAAGTCCTCAAGCTTGTAGAGGGTCTTAGAGCGTGACCCGTTGTCCAGCCCAACAAAACCTGTGCTTGCGACGTTCTTAAGTTCGGATGCGGTCATTTTGCAGGAGATTGGTTGCGCGCCATCGATGTGTCGGGAGATGAGGCGAGAGGTGGCCTGATAGGCTGCGAACGATTCGGACGCCTTCTTAATAGCACGGTCTCGATTGCGCCGAATTTTGCTGCCCTTCTTCAGCTTAGCCTGTCGATTTGAAGTTCCTGCGGCGCTCGGAGTTGGAGGGTAGCTCATAGAAGCTGTGGCAGAGGGTGTCGTGACTTCCGGGGGAATTGGTGGCTGGGGCTGAAACTCCTCGACGTTGGTAAGGAGTAGTTGCTGAGATGCAGGCCCAGGAGAGGATGGGGGGGTTGAACCGGGCGAGGACAGCGGAGAAAGGCTGAAGAGTGTGTATTGTAAGTCGTTTTCACGTGCAATACTGACTTGAAGGCTGGTGGTGAAGTCGTATCCAGAATCGGCAATAACTCTCTCCCCTGGCCAAGCGGCAGAATTGTCTGGAACAATGTAAGCAATCTGGATCTGCTGAACAGGTATTTGGATAGGTACATCGACAGAGTGAAATGAGGTGAGTGTTTGCATGGAGGCGGCACACGCAGCGTAGTCCCATTGCGTGAGTCTTTCTGGTGCTTCCTCCCCATGCATAGTGACTCGTCCTTCACGAAAGAGAGGGTGTGGAGGAGGGTGCTTACCTGAGCAAGGACCCAAAACTCCCGCCTCGAGCCTAGGAGACATGGCGCCAAGAAAGCAGGGGAGGAGGACCAGAGGTGGAAATGAGTAAGATAGTGAGAGCCAGTTTGATCTGTCCAGGTGACGCGTGACGGTTCCCACGACATTTGTTGATCAGAGCTCGCTCATGCGCTGATGTCGATAAACGAGCGACCTCGTAAACGGGTTAGGGCGTCTCAACCGGACTCGTACCAGGATGCTATCCCTCTCGGCGATGAGTTTGGGATTGTCTATACCCAGGAGCATCGCAACACTCTTCAGCCTCAGCCTGTGGAACGTGCAGCACAGCCAGCAACAGACTCTTGGGCGACCTTGACCTCTTGGTCCCCACCCGACGACCCAACGTTTGCTCTGGACCCAGATTGTGGATGGTACGACGTTGCTCTGGGCAGCCACATTATGGAAGATGTCGGAGCACAGGCTAGTCCCAAAAAAAAAAAAAGGCCTCGCAGTATGGTATCGGTGAGTTTTAACCATTCATTAACCGCGTCCATTAACTGAGTTATGTGCCTGTTAGAAGCGCCCACATGTTATTTGGATGTCGGTGCATCGACAGACATATCTTGACAAGATTACGCGATGGAGTGGTCGAGGCGATTTCAACTGGGCTCAGCAATGTGGTGATTGTCGCGTGAGGGGCAATGCAACTCCATCGCCTGCGCAATTCCGATGCCACGAATGCTTCCAACCGGATCTTACTTGCCAGGTTTGCTGCCTGAAAAGGCACAGGATGCATCCCTTCCATCGTATTGAGGTAAGTACCACCATATTGGAACTAAATCACTTGCCTAACCCTCGTAATCTAAACGTAGAAATGGGTCGGCGAAGCATTCGTCAAGATAACCTTGAAGTCTATAGGGCTCAAGTTGCAGCTCAACCACTCCAGCATGGTCTGCGAAAATCCTGTACCCTGTCACGCCAGCATGCTCGTATTGCATACGAATGGGATTCACGAGGTCGCCATTCAGTACTGTGGCTGCACACGCATCATACCCCAGCACCTCCAGCTTCTTCGACGCCGCTTATACCCAGCCTCACAAATTGTAATGAAGACATGTGCCACTTTCGAACTGATGCGCCAACTACATATGCTTTCCTTCACCACCAAGGCTTCAACATATGATTTCTACCATGCTCTCGAGAAGCTCACCATCAATACCGGAATCGACTGCCCAAAGTCTCGCTACCGCGCTCTCATGCGCATGAATCTTCAATGGTGGCATCTGAAGATGCTCAAGTGGGCCGGACGTGCTAATGTCCCCGATGGAGTGGCCAGCACACAGCCAGGAGATCTTGCGATCCGCTGTCCCTCGTGCCCAAGACCAAGCGTTAATCTCCCCGTTGGTTGGGAAGACGCACCTGAGGAGTTTAGGTTCGAATTACACCATCATTGGTACTAATTCTTCACTAACGATTGTACTAGGTATCTATATGCGGCAATTATCAGCATGGACGCCAATTTTCGTCTCAAGAACAATCTGGTGTCTAACTACTCTCAAGACCCTGGACTTGGGACTGGTTGGGCCTACCTCGTACCCAGAGTTGCGTACGAGATGTATGTGCTTAGCAGGGCCAGTGACGAGGATGTATGTCCCTCCCTTCGCTGTTTAACAAATCATTCTAATGGTCGTTTATAGATCAGGTCGTGCGTCAGTTTTCAAGCCCTGCTTCAAGCGTACACTATGAATACCGCCGGCCTTCGCTATACAGGCATGGCGATGGCATCTTGTGCCTGCTCTGAGATGATTATGCCTCTCGGTGCAGGCAATCTCCAAAAGGGGGAGAGGTGCGTGTTATACGCTGAAAGGCCTCAATGCATTCTTACTAATATTCGTTTCTTTCTAGGTATGCTAATATGGACTATGTCTTTGCCTGTGCAATTAGAAGCCTAGCCGTGTCCATCCTGGTTGTCAGTTATGACATTGCGTGCCAATGGTTCATAAATCTGCACAGCCGCATCGCTTCCGATTGGCCATCCGAACTCCAACCACCCAAATCCATGGACCTTATCCCCGCCATCCCTAAACTTCATGAACCCATGCACAAGAGGGCGAATCATCAAGGCTTTTCCTTTAACTTCATCCCTGGCGTTGGTCTGACCAACGGCGAAGCTCCTGAGCGGATCTGGGCCCCTCACAATGCCCTTGCAAGTGCGACGAGGCAGCAGGCACCAGGGTCTCGTCAAGACGTTCTAGATTCCCATTTTGGGTTCTGGAACTGGTTGAAGTACGTGGGACAGGGTGACACCCTTCTGCGACGCTACAAGGCTGCAGTCGCCGATAGGAACTTGCAGACGGAAGCACACCGGGGGTTTACAGATTCTTTGGATGACTCGCTCATTGAGAAATGGGAGACGATGTGCCAGGAGTGGGAAAAGCAGCCACAACCCAAGACGAAGGCAAATCCTTACGAGGGAGAGGCCGCATGTGAGTCGCACTCATTCCTGTTTGAGGTTGTTCTGATTAAATTTCCAGCAATTTCTGAATCGGAGGTCAAGAAGACCCTCGCAGAAGATGAGGCCGCAAGACTCGAGTCGGGTGGGCTCGCTCTCAATGCGACTAGTGCCTCTGGGTTCTTAATTCTTGGACTGGGGCTTGAGGATGCGCAGTGAGTTTCGCATCTCTGACAAACAAACTACTTGCTAACAATCTTATCCTTCATAGGCGTCGAGTTCGTCGATTGGCCAAGCAAACTACCGATGCCGCTACCGTTCGACAGGAGGGGACACTTACAGAGCAACGCAACGTCCTTCTCTCGCGCATACGGGCATGGGAACAGCTGGCTCCGATCTATATGCCTGGTCTTCTGCAGCATCGAGCAGATCTCGCCGCCCTTCCTATTGCTGTCGCCACTGGTGGCTCTGGCAACCCAGAAGACATAGATCTGTGGCTCCCGTCAGCCGTTGCTCCTAACTCTCGGGCAGTAGTCTGTCAAGACGGGCTTGCAAAGATGGAGGACATGCTTCGTACGGCACAATGTCAAGACGCCTTGAATGGTGTTAGGAACATCCTTAAGATCAAGACTCGCATGATCGCCTTCAAAAACCGGAACGTTCGTGGTCAACGCCAGGGCACCCGTTCTCGAGCAGTCATTGATCGGGTGCATGAGCGAGCAAGGGTGGCAGCTGGAAAATATCGAGCAGCTCGAGCAGCGAAAATGAAGCTTGTAGGGCCAGGGAAGTGGGAGGAAACACTCAGGGTCCTTACGGATGGTGATATTCGCGGATACCAAGACGCCAATCACCTCAAACCACGCCAACCACGCCAAGGAATAACTGAAGATGGCGTCTTGGGACCTATGCCCACACTCGACATAGACGTGGAACCAGAGGGGCAAGATAATCTTCTCTTCGCTGAAGCTCGCACACGACGTGATGGTACTGGCAAGACGCGCCGTACCTTATCCTGGATTTGGCTTGTGGCTAGTGGAGACACAGAGGAACACGCCTCTGACGAGATCCTGCGAGTGGAGTGGGCAAAGAGTCGCGCTCGCACTCAACGCGCAACGGAGGAGGTGTATAAACTGAAGGAGGAAATGCGGCGGGTGCTAGAGACACTCAAGTGGGAGGTGAGTAATTGGATTTCCCAAGCAGACCTCCGATCAGGCATCACAAGTGATCTGGCGGAGGGTATCAAAGCTCTATCGCTCACGCAAGCATCAATCAAGAACGACCTTGCGAATCACTTTAGACTTCTGTGGAAGTCACCGTTGGAAGATACCCCCAACTCCTTGGATGCGTCTGTCCATGATCCGGATGCTGACGACGACGACGAAGACGGTGATGAAGAAGAAATCTCTGATGGTGATGGTGAGGATGATCTTTTGGAGACAAGGACAACAGGGACTGGAGCAGACGATGGGGGCGAGGACAACAGCTTTTTTGCGGCTGACGGTACCAGGTAATCTCTGCTACCATACGTCCAATCATTCTCCATCCACCCGTTCCCGGTCCTCATACCATATACAATGATTTTTGTTCAAAACTATGTCACGTGACATGTTCAAACTCGAATCTCACAAATAAAGTCATTCCATATGGTGTATTATCATTACTATTATTACTATCATATCATAATATAGTAGACATATATGAACTGTTGAAGTGGGTGAAGTGCTGGTGGTCCCAATGCAGAACGAGTGCAATAGGTCCAGACCGCTCGAGAATGACATCATGTCTCGCAGCAGCCACAGGTCCAGATGCCACGCGAGAATGACATCACATCTACACGCACTGACCGGGCAGCAGTGGGTTTGATCAACTTTGACAGCGTGTGCTTTCGGAACTAACAAGCGCCCATCCGGCGCTCTTTTGGTGTTCTAATAATAGAATGCGCCCATTTTCCCCTACCAAAACGCTCGTATGTGTGCCATTTTTTATGCTATGGAAAATCTAGAACTGCTACGAATATTTTCACGATTTATCGGATTTAAAGGCATTTTATTATGGTTTTTTTTATGATTACATAATCTTTCTGTATCCCGCACCACCCGCCGCCGCCCCCAACAGTGAGCAAGCATCCCGGACACCATTTGGTGCGATGTTTACATCTATTTACTATAACCCCCTCCCCCAGCCATCACCCGGACCACCCGGCAGAGCAAGCATCTGCGAAAATTTTGGGTGGTGGGCTGCAGCCCAGCTGGATATATGACCCTTATTGGGCTACAGCCCAACTTCATGTATAAATGTAGCAGCTATGGTTGCTGGGATGTTCTGGGCGCGCCAGGGGGAGCGGGATAGGGTGCAATAGAAAAACCCAGCAGTGGCAGGACTCCAGGACCCCAGAACCCCTCCTGAGCGCCCAGCGCTCTGGCATTGCGCGTCGCGTCCACCCGCACCATGCGTGGTCTATAGATTCAATTAATGCTACAGTAGCATGATTAAACAGTTTTAAAATGATATAAGATGTCCCTAAATGCACGAAATCAGCTCCGAAAGGACTTGAGCGCTCAAATTTCAACACCTTTTCGAGAATGCTCGATTTGAGCTTGTCGTGTCAGTTTTGAGAGTGGAGAATTCTACTGATTATAATTATATATGGTATTATGAATTCAATAGAGCTAGAATACTCATATATAACAGAAAGTACGTCTAAGTTATGTATATAAAACGGACTGACATGACCTCTCCCTGGTCAAAAGCTTGTTCTTGCAGGGAAAGGTTCAAATTTTCTATCTACTAGTACAAGGAAGCTATGGACGAGTTAACTAGGCTTAATCTAATATATATAATACATGCGCATACATATTTTAGAAACATTATCAACCATGAAATGTGCAGCAGAGCTCGTCGGATGCGAGACGCAAACGAGAGATGTGCACGATAGGTGGCGGTAGTGACCTGCACTCCCATTGAACGCAAGACGCAAACAACAGGTGAGGGCGGTGGCTAGCTCAGCACAACTTCATCGAACACGAGGCGTGAACGAGAGGATGGTGACTGGACACCCGAACGACGGGTGGAGATGCTGGCTGGCATGGCACAACTTGACCACATACCCAATCGGATGCGAGACGCGAACGACAGATGGAGGTGGCTGGCAGAGCACACACCCATCGGACGCGAAACGCGAACGACAGGTGGCTGGCACACCACACACCCAATCGGACGCGAGACACGAACGACAGGTGGAGGTGGCTGGCAGAGCACACACCCATCGAACGCGAAACGCGAACGACAGGTGGCTGGCACACCACACACCCAATCGGACGCGAGACGCGAGCGACAGGTGGAGGTGGCTGGCAGAGCACACACCCATCGAACGCAAGACGCAAACGACGGATGGAGGTGGCTGGCAGACCACACACCCATCGAACGCGAGACGCGAACAACAGGTGGCTGGCAGAGCACACACCCAATCAGATGCGAGACGCGAACAACGGATGGAGGTGGATGGAGGTGGCTGGCAGACCACACACCCATCGAACGCCAGACGCGAACAACAGGTGGCTGACAGAGCACACACCCAATCGGACACGAGACGCGAACGATGGGTGGAGGTGGCTGCCAGACCACACACCCATCGAACGCGAGACGCGAACGACAGGTGTTGGCGCATCCTCATCGATCGCGAAAGGGTGCCTCCATCCCATCCTGCAATGGCGTCGTCACCACTAACCACAACCCTTGCCCCAGCTTGCCCTTGCCTCGCGTCAGCGCCCATCTCCCTCATACGAGCGCTTGTATCTCGCTGGAGTTCCATTCGCTTTGCTGGGTGCCAGTCTTGAGGCAAGGCTGAGGAAGGAAGGGGGTGAGAAGCCACCTGCTGAGTTGTGCAGGTGGCGGCGCCACTCTCGCATCCCTACGAGAGGCCAGTGGTGGCTTGTCTTCGCGATCTGAGGTGTCGCATCGATTAAAAAAACCACCCTATACCTCAGGCTAGAGGTAGGGTGGTTGGCGGCTCAGTGAGCCCAGGACCTAGGACAACAATCTTTGTTGTTAGTATATGTAACATGTTATACAATGAATTTACTTACCTTTTGTGGGTCCCAGGCACCACGAACGAGGCGAGTTGAGTGGCGGAGGCTGGTGGTGGGCGTTGAGAAACAACTTGAATCACTGTTGATCGCGTTGTTTGCTGTCCCGGAATGGACGGTCCGGCTTATCCGAGATGTCCGAACGCCGTTCTGAACGTCATTAAGAGCCATTGAAGGTTCGGTTCGGTAGAATTCAACCTAAGAGAGCTATATTGATTGTAAATAATGTATTTTCCTATTGCTATTTCAGCTGTCTATCGAGATCTAAAGTACAGAAGACAATCATGTATATGTATGAGCTTCGAAACTTGCATAAAGCATCGCGAAATCGGGCATCCTTGATAATTAACCATGCCTTTGATCAAGAATCAAAAAAACTATCTAATTACTTACTTGAATGTATCTAGACTTATACTTGGTAGTTATTTTTGGGTCAATAAGTGATTTAGTGTGTCGAGGGACGTGTTCAGCTAAACGAGTGTGTCCCGATATCACCACGCCTCAACAGGTGATTCCACGGAAGCTTACTCGGCGGCTTAAAAAACGAGAAAATTTAGGATTAGACTCTGCTATCTACTTTGATTATAACTAGATACTCCAATATATTATCGAACCGCTCGATATTGTTCTTGACGCGTTCTAGACATTGAGAACGTTGGCAGAATTTGCGGGCCGGCTGTGGGAACAGTGATTAACAGTGCTTTGTCACCGTTGATCTTACTGTTCTTCTACCCCTCACACCGTTGCCAGACCGCCTCTGTCGCTCAGAACTTCGAGAAAGGTAAGTAATTGATTGTTTACATGATTTAATATGCTACTCATTTGATCTGGGTGTGTAGGTAACAGCCAAACTTGCGATCATGCGTGTTTCGACGCTGTTCTCACCTCCCACCACCACCATTCTCTGCCACCCCGCCTCTTTTGTATGCAATCGAGGCTAGAGAAAGGTAAGTTATTGATTCTATACTATTAAACATGGGCTACTAACAAAATGTCGGTTCATAGCGTCTGCTGGCGGCTCGTTTGCGCCGAGCACACCACCCCACCTCTCGCTGAGATTTGGGGGTGATATCCCATCAACATGAGTGCTGCATGCGCGAAGAACAGCCGCCAGTGCCCTCCTCCCCTCTCGAAGGGATGTGAGATTGGCGTCACCAGCTGTGCAGGCGGCAGGTGGTTTGTGCCCCCGCCTCCCATCCTCGCCATCGCATTAAGACGACCCACAGCCAACCCAACACGACCTGAATAGTCAACGAACCTCAGAGCTGTTGTGTGGGGAGATGAGTGGGAGATGAGTCCTGAGGTGAGGCGAGCATGAGGCGACAGATGCGAGGCGGCAGAGGTGTGTGGGGACCAAGGAGGGCAAGGACAGCACCTTAGCTCCTGCGTTCGATGAGGTTGTGCCAGCTGCATTCCTCTCGTTTGCATATCGCGTTCGATATCAGTCTGCTGTGAGCACTGCATCCACCTCTCATTCGTATATCACGTTCGATGAGGTTGTGCCAACGCCACCGCCAACTCTTGTTCGCGTATCACGTCTGATGAGGGTGTACCAGCCACAATATCACCTCTCGTCTGCGTGTCACGTTCGATGAGGATGTGCATGCCAGCTGCTGTCTCCACTCGTGCGCTTGATGAGGACGCAGCACTACAGCCTCTCATTTGCATGTTGAGGGTATGCCTGCCTGGCTGGTTCGTGTCTTGTGTTCTTGCAAGAGTGTTCGATGAGATTGTCCCCAGCCCTACCTCTACCTCTCTTTTGCATCGCGCGTTTGATGAGAGTGTACTGCTTCAACGAAACCGTTTACCTTTTGTGTAAACGAAGAGTCGTTGTAGGCGTCGAAGAGGTCTGGATTGTCCATTGAGGTCGATATGATATGGGGCAGGGACCGCGTGACTGCTGTTGATGCGATGTGATAGGGCCCAACTGCAGGTTGGGTACAGGTCAGCATGCGCAGGTAGTGCAGTATGAATGTGGTTGTCCGAGCCGCAAGGGATGTTGACCTTGAACGTGAGGTTCTTGTGAGGGTTAAATAGCATTATATTGATTAGAGTTTAGATAGTTGACCTGCACATAGTTTGCGTATACTCGTATGTAGCAAAATTATAGAATTCCCAAGATTGACCTAGCATAGGTCATGTCAGCACATCTTTTTGAATGGTATTTGAACCATGCTTTCTATTATATATGAGCACTTTATCTCAACTGAATTCATATGACTAAATAAATAATGATAGCCTGTTGAATGCTCGCCCTCAAACCAAGGAGAACAAGCTTGAGGTTGAACATTCCCAAAAAGGAAATTATCGAGAATTTGAGCGCCCAGGTCTCGAAGATGCTTTTTCGAGCCGATTTCTTACATTTAAATGTGTATTATATGGAATTGAAGTGATATATACAATCCTACTGGATGAGCTGGGGAGCACGTGCGATGCAGGCAGACGCGACGCACAATGCCAGGGCGCTGGGCGCTCGATTACAGCATGGGCGCTCAGGAGGGGTTCTGGGGTCCTGGAGTCCTGCCACTGCCGGGTTTTTCTATTGCACCCTATCCCGCTCCCCCTGGCGCGCCTAAAACATCCCAGATGGGACTATACATACCCTAGGGATGGGATGTACGCTAAATTTCCGCATCAAACAGTGCCCGACAACCCGTAACAGTGAGCGCGAGTACCCCAACAGTGGCCAGCGCTCAATTTGGCAGTGCTGACAGCTGACAGTGATGCCACCCATCACATTCATCATCCGGCGCATCCGGCAGAAGCAATCATGTGACAAAAATTTGGGTGGTGGGCAGTTGCCCTTCTGGATGGATCACCCTTCGTGGGCAACTACCCAGTTTGATGTATAAATGTAGCAGCATTGGTTGAGTGCGGGTAGCATTTTGGCCCACGTTTCGGGGTGTGTTGAGCAATAGATTGCCACGTATGCCTCAATTTCTTGGTTGACGTGTTCGGTTGCTCCGTCAGATTGAGGGTGATAGGCGGTGGATAGAGATGATTTGATGCCTAGGAGTTTGAGAAGTTCTCGGAAGGCCTTGGCTGCGAACTGTGGTCCTCGATCAGAGATGAATTTGTCAGGGAGACCGAACCTTTTGTATAGATTGTCCAAAAGGATTTGAGTGGTGTCGTCCACGGTCTGTTTCTTTGTTGTGGGGACTAAAATCACCCCCTTCGTAAGGCCATGGTCTACCACGACCATGACAGAATCATAACCGTTGGAGATTGGGAGATCGGTGATTAGATCCATTGAGCATTGTGAGAAGGGTCGGGACGAATCTGGTCCAGGAATAGGCATGAGAGAGGGTTTAGTCGGGTTTCGGTTGATTTTGAATTGTTGACATATAGCGCAACCTTTGACAAAGTTCTTGACGAATGATCGCAGACCTGGCCACCAGTAGTATCGGGCGATGTCGTTATAGGTCGCGATCTCTCCTGGGTGTCCGGCCGTAATAGGGTAATGGAAGGTGTTGACAATTTCTCGTCGAAGTTGATCGTTCTTGGGCACATATTGTTTTCCTTGATAAAAGAGCATGGGTTTACCGTCTAGATCTTCGGTAGTCCAATCGCTCAAGTCGTCTTGAAGAGTGTTAGGTCCATCTTCAAGTAGGAGTTTTAAGGCTTCAGCAGCCGATGTGTCGAGATTCTTGGCATTCGCAATCTTTTCTTGTAGTTCTGTGTCGATCAAGTTGATCAAGATGTGGAGAATTGGTTCAGAGTCGATGGTATTTGCGAAAAGGTGGTTCGGTAACAGAGTAATGTCTTCATTATCGCGTTCATTCCCAGAGGAATGATCGGTTCGTCGCGAGAGAGCGTCGGATACAATCATCTTTTTGCCTGGTACGTGGATCAGTTGAAGGTCAAATTCGGATAAGTTGAGGGACCATCGAGCTTGTCGTCGGTTGAGTTTTTGCACGCTTCTGAAGTATGTCAGATTTTTGTGATCGGAATGAACCACAGTGGTGTGCGCGGATCCTTGGATATAATGACGCCATTCGGAGAGAGCGCGAATGATAGCTAATAGTTCTCGATTGTAGATCTCGTAGTTTCGTTCGGCAGGGGAGAATGTTTTGGAGATGAAGGAACATGGATGTCTGTCTCCATTTCCGTCTAGTTGAGATAGAACGGCTCCAGTCGCGTATAGGGAAGCGTCGGACTCGATTTGAAATGGTCGAGTTGGATCAGGAATCATCAGAACAGGTTCTTTAGCAAAACATCCTTTAAGATCATCGAAAGACAATTGACATTCGTCGGGCCATTCGAAGGGGAGGTCCTTTCGAAGGCGATTGTTGAGAGCCCTAGCACGATTTGCATAGTCTTCGATGAATCTTCTATAGTAGTTGCAGAGTCCAAGGAATGATCGGATTTCTTTGACAGATGTTGGGGTTGGCCAATCGGAGATACCCTTGAGTTTCGCTGGGTCCATAGAGACCTTGTTGTGTTCTACGACCATGCCGAGGAAGGATACCTTTTCTTTGTAGAATTTGCATTTCTCTGTCTTGAGATATAGATCGTTGTCTCGTATGATCTTTAAAACTTCGAGAGTGGCTTCACGAAGTTTCTCCTTGGATTCAGCGTAAATGAGGATGTCGTCCATGTAAACAATGCAGTATCCCTTCTCCTTGAGTTGCTTGAAAAGGTCGTCCATCATAGCCTGGAACGTTGCCAGTGAATTACACATTCCGAAGAACATGACTGTAGGTTCGAAGAGTCCTCGGTTGGTGGTGAACGCTCCCTTCCATTGATCTCCCTCCTTTATTCGGACGTTGTTGTAGCCAAGTCGGATGTCTAGTTTCGTAAAATATTTTGCCCCTCGTAATAGGTCCATGAGTTCCGAAATGAGGGGAAGTGGGTAGGCGTTCTTGATCGTTCCATCGTTGAGATATCGGTAATCCTGACAGGGTCTAAAACTTCCATCCTTTTTGCCGACGAAAAAGAACGGAGAGGCCATGGGTGATTGAGAGGTTCGAATGTAACCTTTTTCCAGATTGTCGTCGATAAAGCAGTTTAGTTCCCTTTGTTCCACCGGAGTAAGATTATACTTTTTGAAAGCCTTGGGTATGAATCCTTCCTTTAATTCGATCTTGTGATCCCAAGATCGAGATTTGGGAAAGCGTTCAGAAGCCTTCTTGTCGAAGAGAGGTAGGAATTCATGGAATTCAGGAGGTACCAGTTCAGCAGCAGGGATCGTCGGTTTCTTTTCTTTTTGCGCGAACTGAGCTGACACCGTGAACGTGGCGTTGATTTGAGGACAAGAATCGCCGGAGCAGGGTTCTTCATTCATTGGTAAGATGAGGTTTGGTTCGTCGTTCAGGATGGGGTTGACTGGAGAGTTAAATCGGTCATTGTCATCGTAGATTTCTTCTATGATTGGCCTAGGAATATGTTTGCGGTTTCGTGATTGAAGTCGATATTTAGGTTTTCGAATTCGTTCTTCGGGGGGCCAGTCGAGCGTCGCCTTTTTCCAATCGATCACCGGGTTTTCCTTTTCCAGCCAAGGAAATCCCAAGATGATCTTTTGGCGTCCCAGTCCCGAGACTAAAAATCGAACTTCTTGGGTTCTTCCTCCAATCTTGATGTTGGTTTCGACGAAGTGGACAATGGTTCCTCGTTTGTTCAAGGTTCCATCAACGTTGTACACAGTGATGGGATGTTCTAGTTTCTGAAGACGAAATCCCTTGGTTCGGGCGAAGTTTTGATCGATGAATGTTCCTCCAGCGCCGGAGTCGACTAGAGCCTTAGTTTCAACGGTTTTCTTTCCTCTTCCTCTGTCGCACGAGATTGAAATAGGCAAATGCATAGTCTTATTCGAAATCTCGGCTAATGTTACAGAGTAGAGTGAAAGAGAAGGAGATGCTGACGTTGATGCAGATCTCCGAGTTAAAAATCCTTGTTGTCCTCGTCATCGGATCCTTCTTTGTGTTCGAAAAGTCCTTCTTCAACCATAGATTGGTTAAAGACGGTGTATTCTTCGTCTTCGAGTTTGTCGACTAAAGCGCGGATGTGTTTGGCGATCTCCTTGCCTTTGTTGCTTTCAAACTTCTTCGTTTTGTTCTCGTTGTTCTTGCCTCGGTAATCCCTACGGTTTTTGCCTTGATTTCCTCCATTTCCGGATCGATTGGAAGGAGGTTTCTTGTCGCAGTCTTCGACGTGATGTCCGCCCTTTTTGCAGTAGAAGCAGAGTACCTTTTTCATGAGATCCTGGCGTTCTTCGGGGCTGAGAGCGTTTATAACTGCGTCGATGTCCATGGCCATGGGATCGCGATTGTTCTGAGATTTGTATTGATAGGATTGTCCGTTCTTGGAGCCTTTGGAGGGTCCAGAGTTGTGATCTCCTCTCATCATCTGGGTTTGACGCCAGTTGTTGTCGAGAGTGACTGCCTTCGCCATCCATCCAGCAAGTGATCTAGGAGTCGTTTCTCCCATCAGGATTCGGGTGCACGTTTTCAGGTTGAGCGCTCGTCGGTAAGCGTCGATCAGCAAGGTCTCGTTGCTACCAATTACTACGTTCGCTGCAGGAACGACTGCGGTGGTTATGAGTCCTTTTACTATCGTGATCAGGGAGTTTCAAAAAAATTTTAATCTGGTCAATAAAACATGTATTACATATCCGGAGACTCCGAAATTTTTTACATGAATGCTCGAGGGTCTCATAAACCCAAATATCCAATTATTTTTAAGAGAAGTGA
>Ga0247741_1000507_pt1 | contig 22287 bp, 28 predicted proteins | sample UWRJL213509R2_FD_180945 | JGI IMG/M metagenome (GOLD analysis project Ga0247741, IMG submission 180945) | Plant litter microbial communities from Arlington Agricultural Research Station in Wisconsin, United States - UWRJ-L213-509R-2 | ecosystem: Environmental > Terrestrial > Plant litter >... | reverse complement strand
GCGTTGAATCATGCTTCAGGTGATTTGCAAACCCACTTTGTCAACAGGACCTAAGTTCGTTTGGACTTTGCGGGTCGAAGGTTCGGCTCCCATCAAGAGGAACGTAAAATTTATACCTTCAGGCAGGGCAGGGGCTCACAATCGCTCCGAGCACCGTCGTCGCAGACCATCAAGTGCCCGGACGCTCCAGGCCGTCCTCCACGACGATCGAGTCGAGTTCTTTCCTAAGGGTGGCGACGCCCCTGCACCGTTGAGCTTCGCGAACTCCTGTTGCGCTGCATTCCAGAGAGGCGATGCCTTGTCATGCAGGGCATCGCCCTCGCGGGTGAGCTCAATGACCCGATAGCGGCCATCGGTGGGCGACGGCTTCATCGTCACGAAACCGTCCCTCTCCAGCGTGCCGACCATCTTCCCCATCGCTGTGCGTTCGACGTCGAGCCGCTCGGCCAGCATGTTAACCGTCGCGCTTTCTGCTTCCGCCAGCGCGGCGAGGATGAGAAACTGCGTGATGCGCAGACCGACCGGCTCCAGGTGAGCGTCGTAGAGACGGGTGATCTGTCGGCTCGCTCTTCGCATGGCGTTGCCGTTGCACTGGTCGATCCTTAAGGGTAGGTTTGTCGACAGCATTGTCTTTCCTTTCAAATCCAAGCGTTGGCGTCTTCGCGCACGTTACGGAAGACGCGAAAGCAATCACCAGCCTCAGCGTTTCAGAACAATCCCGGCGGAGGCGTGATATAGCCGGGCACCTCGTCTACCAGGGTGCTCTTTAGCAGAAGCGTGCCCTTGTCCGCCATGATCTCGCTTTTGCCCTCGGCGAGCGCGCCATTGGTCTTGATGGCAACGTCGGCGGGGCTGGTCCTCGGCACGTCGATGCCGTTCGTCAGATCGGTGTCGAGGAACCCGACATGGAGTCCAAGTGCCTGGATACTGCGGTCCGCGAGGTGGAATCGTAGCTGGTTGGTGAAGCTCCAGGCGGCGGCCTTGGACGCGGTATAGGGCGTCAGGTAGGGTCGCGGCAGCCATACGATGTCCGAGAGGACGTTGATGATCGCCGCCTTGGACTGCTTCGACAGGGCCGGTTCGAACGCCTGGGTCACGCGCGCCAGACCATAATAGTTGGTGTCGAACAGCGCCTTCGACTGGCTTTCGAAGTCTGCAGCCAGAGGATTTTCGATCAGCGCGGCGATCCCGGCGTTGTTGATCAGGATGGTCGTATCCGCTGTAATCTGCGGCCGCAGCGGTCGTTGCGGGATCGATGACGTCGATGCGCACCGGAACAACATCCGGTTCATAGAACCCGTTCGTGTTGCGCATGCCGGTGTGGACATTCTTCGCGCCGAGGTCTTTGCAGAAGGTCTGTCGATCATTTCCAAGCCAAAGGCACCCCGGCGCGAGTTCGCACTCGACAATTCAGCTTCAAATTTCGAGATAGAATTCGACAAAGAATGGGTCCTTCGAAGGCGATAGCAATCGCGGGCGGCTAACGCAGCAGGCGAGCCTCGATCGCCTATCCGACAATCGTCAATTGCAGCACCGGTTCGCCTCGCACGAAACTTTCCTCCACCAGTTCCAGATTTCGCGGGCTTCGTGGTGTGCACAGGGATACAACTCGTCGTGAGGAGGTGGCCACCATCATCCCACTTCTCGCGGTCGCTTGGCTATGTCTCCAGCGACTACGGCTTTCTCGACGAGCCGCCCTCGGTGCGGGCGTGGTCGTATCGACATATGGTTCGGCGCTCTGCATCTTCCAACCTATGACTGGAATATTTTCCAATGCTTCGTCGTGATCGGCACCAGCCGACTCGTGCTGACGGCCTCATACCTTTGCACTCGGAATCTCTGGGTTTCTGCCGGTGCTCATCTGCTCAACGACTGGCCATTGTTCGCGATCACGTTCGTAGGCGGGCACACGCCACTAGGCTCCTGACCTATGGAATATTAGTCCAGCGGTCGTGACAGACCCCTGCTGCCGCCAAGTCTCTCGCTTTTCGTCGATGCAACTCGTGTTCTCGTTGTTTGAACAAACTCGACGCCTGTGCGTTTTGTGGGCAACGTCAGAAAGGTGCCCGCCGATGATTATGCAGTTCCACGACCATGGAAGACCCTCTGACGGCCAGTTGGCCGGTTGCTCGACGGCGAGCATGCGCGCGTCTATCGAAGCGGCGATTGCTGCCGATCCAAGGATAAACTGCACAAATTTCAGTGTGGCAATGCTCGGGGCAAATGTGATCCTGGAGGGCGCCGCCGCCACTCGAGAGGACGAAGCTATGACGCTGGAACTCGCCCGCTCAATCGCAACATCATGCCAAGTCATCTCTCGAATGCTCGTCCGACCCGCAGGATAGGCACCATTTCAATCTCTCAGGTGGTGCGCTTGATTGCAGGGCCTCTCCATTGAGCTTGCGATGATTTTAGCAGCAACAAAATCTTCGGTACCTAACGAGCGTCGGTAGCCTATCCCAACCCAGAGCGTTTTCGCGGGCACCGCCGCATGCGTAATGCATGTTCCCGCGCAGCTATGGTGACTTCGCTGGCAAGAGCCGACTTCTCAACGCGGAACACCTCCTGCGTGGCGGCCGTGCCATATGCCACTCGGTAGCCTCGCGCGCATTTGTTGCCCAAAAGGGGTTGAACCTTCAATACACGATGATTTATATCACAGCATGATATTTTTTTGACCGGAGCTCGACGTCATCGTGTCAGATCCAATCAATCCCCGGCGTCTGCCGGCCGACGAGGTCCTTGCGGACCGCTTGGGCCTCTCGACCAAGGAATTCCAGCGATATCGCATGCAGAACCTCGTTTCGGTTTCGACCACCGCTGCGACCGGAATCGACGGGATCCTGGTCACCTGCCAGCTTGGCAACCGGATCTGGGAAGGTGTCGTCTTGAACGGGAGCGTCACCTCCGAAGAGGTCAGGTTCATCCGCGGCAAACGGGCGGGCAGCCCGTCTTCAATGGTTCGTCGCCGACCCTGACCTGATTTTCAGAAAGGAAAACAATGCAGAAGCTTGCCGGCCTCCTCGTCGCCATATCGATGCCTCTTACCGCCCATGCTGCGGCCAGAATGGTCTCCCAGACCGGCGACTGGGGCGTCTACTCCTTCAAAAGAGATGGAAAGCCCGTCTGCTACGCGCTCTCGGTGCCCAAGGAAGCCAGACCCTCCGACGTCGATCATGGAAAGAATTACTTCCTGGTCGCGCCAGCGGAGAAAGGCGGCGGCAACGAGCCGGAGGCGATCCTTGGCTATGCGGTCAGGGCCGGATCGCCGGTGCAGATTTCAGTTGGCGAGAAGACGTTCAAGATGTTCGTAAAGGACAATACCGCCTGGGTCTCCGACGCCACGCAGGAACCTGAACTCATCACCGCGCTTCGATCCGGGAGCCGGATGACGTTGCAGGCGACGTCGGCGAGAGGAACGCGTACCAGCTACGACTATTCGTTGTCAGGGGTCACGGCTGCTTTGGAGCGGGTCGCTCGCTGCAAGTGAAGCAGGGCTCAACCGATCCCGAACGCCGCCTTGTTATCGGGCGTCGCGAGTTCTCGAAGACGGTGCGACGGGGTTCGCCCCTTGCCCGAAAGTAGCAGGTCAAGTTCGTGCTTCGAATTTCCAAACCTTTGCAGAAGGCGCTCCGCTTCGTGTCGGCCGATGCCGTAGCGTCTTCGTAGGCTTCCAACATCGTATCTGGGTTCTAACTCGGTTTCGTTCACCGAGGGGAGAGGGCTCTGTTCTTGTTGGGAACGCTGCATGATCAAAACTCCTTTAAAGGAGTAATGGACCCGACGCCCCTGCAGTTCCAAGCGCTGTGGAATATATCACATGATGATGAAAGTGGCGGTTAGATCTGAAAGAGGGCGTAGATCGCCCCGCCCCAGATTACGGCGACGAACAGGGCGACGCCCGCCAGGAAGAGTTTGACGTCAAGGGACATGATCAACCGTCAACGCGGTATCCCGCCCGCGGTTCCCAACATCTCATCGCTCATTTCGAGGTCTGGATCAATGCGGCCTGAGACATTTCGGAAGGGGCCTCGCCGGGGATCGATGCGACGGCGAACATGACCGCGACATAGCTTGCGAAGACGGCGGAAAGAACTGCGCTCTTGGTCAATGGTTCGCTCCTTTGTATCATGTGATGACATTCTTTAACCGTTCCCCCATAATGTCAATCCTGAATGCAGCATGAACGATTGCGGGAGGCGATGGGCTTTGGAGAAGATTCTGATCGTGGAGGACGACGTGCTGATCGCGGCGGATGTTCAAGATATCGTGGCGAGTTCCGGCTACGAGGTCGTGGGGATTGCCGACAGTTTCGAGAGCGCGCAGCGGCTCGCCCCGTTCGCAACCATCGCCTTGGTCGACGTCAACCTTCGCGACGGGGCCACCGGGCCGAGGATTGCGCAGTACCTCGCGAACGACTTCGGCGTCGCGGTGGTCATGGTCACGGCCAACCCCGAAATGATCGTCACCGATCTGTCGAAAGTCATTGGTCTGATATCGAAACCCGCCCAGCCGAAACTGATCGGCAGTGTTCTCGAGTACCTAAGGGCGATTCGCGAGGGCTCGCCCGGCTCACCGCCGGAAGGGATGCGTGTCTTCGCGTGAAGGAGGGGGCGACACCATGATCGACAGACGCGCAGAACTCGGTCTCTGGGTGGGCCGGCTAGAAACCATTCTGATTGAACGGGGAGTGCTGAACCAGCACGGCGAGGTCGCCTCCGACACAGGATCGCGGTTCCCAAGGGATGTCGAAGAGGCGCTGGACGGTTTCATCGAGAATCCGGTCGAGCTCGTCGGTCTCCTCAAGATCTGCCGCGACGCCCGCGATGGAAGACCGTTGTCTCCCGCAGTTCTAATGGCGGCACATCTCATGATCAAGGAGATACTGCTTGCACTGCAGGAGGCGACAGGCGCCGGACGGTAGGGGACTTCCAAAGAAAATGGCCCGCCCGAAATCATTTCGGACGGGCCTCGCGCCAACCAGGTATCTTATCATGCCTGGTCGAAGACTAGCTGTCGGTCACTCCCGCATCTCCTCCCGATTGCGGCAGTTCTTTCATCTTGACGAGCTGGTCGGCGCAGGTGTCGGCGGCATTCGTGACGGTCCCGTCGATCCCCGCGATCTGCGCCCAGCCACCCTCGTTGATGAAGTCGTCGCGCTGCCAGGAGGATTTCGCCTGCAGGGTTTTGAGATTATCCTCTGCGTCGGTCGCGGTGACAAAGTTATGGACGCAGATGCTTGCGACCAGATCCGCCTTCGCGTTGCGGACCGCAATCTCGGTCATGACGTTCGCCCTGCCAGACGTCGTCCAGCCGCCCCAGGTGAAGCCGAGCACCATCGTCAATGCCGAGGCGCCGACGATCGACCAACCCCAAAGAGTCTTGGAAGGCCGGTATCCCGACCAGCCACTTTCGCCATTTTGCATAGCTGTTCTCCTCTGGTTTATATCACGGCATGATACAAATTAGAGAACAGAGGTCAATCATGGTGCGATCAAAAAATGGTGACGCCGATCAGGCGAGTTCGGTCACCTGTCGCAGTCGCGATAGGGATTCCGCCAGAAGTGGTTCGTTCTCTAGCATGCCGTCGACATGGATCTTCGCCAGAGCTTCAAGAACTTTCTCGCCCTTGGTCGTCATGCCAATCAAGACGCTGCGCTTGTCGTCTTCCGCAGGGATCCGCTCCGCAAGACCTGCCGAGCACATCCGGTCCACGAGCTGAACCGCGCTATTGTGTTGCATCAGCATCTGTTCTGCGAGATCGCGAAGCTTGATCTGCCGGCCGGGCGCCGTCCGGACGACGAGCAGAGCCTGATATTGATGGGACGTCACGCCAGCCTCGGCGAGCGCCGCCTCGCTGAACGACAGGAACCGCCGCATGGCGAGCCGGAAGCCTGCGAGGCCATCATAGACTTCGTCAGCCAGGCCGGATGTCCGGCGTCCCGATCGAGGCATTCTTTAGTCCTTCCAAAATGTCATGATGTGATATAAATGACGAACCACGCCAGGAGAACGGTTCGCGAGTGCGGCCGATGCGGGAGACGGTGCAAAGCACCGGCGTCGGCTGGTCACTCGCGGACCATATTCTCCCGATGGTGGCAAAAAGACTGTGCCAATTTCGTGACGTAGCGAGAAAATTACATCGTGTTTGGCAATCGAAGGCCCGGAACGCAGCCATCTGAGACCGATCGTTTCGGCGTACGGGTCGAAGGGGATGGCACCTCGACGGTATTCGACGTCTTCACCGGCTGGCCGGCGGACTACGACGGACGGTTTCTCGACGGATTGGACCAAGGCGTCGCCGATAGCCTTTGCGCCGTCGTAAACTCTCTCGACAAGCGCCGTCGCAGGACGCCGAGCGGCCGAACGGGCCATTTCTAGCTCAATTTCAAGCCCGAAGCGTCCGCGCGATTGCCTTTCCATGCCTCGAAGCTATCTGACCTTGTCTCGAAGAAGGGGACGCCATGAGCTCGCGCTTGATTTGGTCGGTATCGGTTCTGGCGCGGCGGATCTGGTTCAGGGCGACGCTGTTCTCCATCGCGGCGGTCGCCACCGCTCTACTGGCGATCGTCGTCACGCCCTACATCCCGGCGGACCTGTCGACGAAAATCGGCGCCGACTCCGTCGACAACATCCTCGGCATCATCGCATCGAGCATGCTTACCGTCACGACCTTCTCGCTCAGCACGATGGTCTCGGCGTACTCTGCGGCAACGAGCAACGTAACGCCTCGGGCCACCCGGCTCGTCATGGAGGACAGCACCACACAGAACGTGCTGGCGACTTTCGTCGGCTCGTTTCTGTTCAGCCTCGTCGGCATCGTCGCGCTGACGACCGGCGCCTATGGCGAGCAGGGGCGGGTTGTGCTCTTCGTCGTCACCATCGGCGTCATCGTGCTCATCGTGGTGACGCTGTTGAGATGGATCGACCACTTGTCCAGACTGGGCCGCGTGACCGAGACGACGCGCCGGGTGGAGGAGGCGACGCTCGACGCCGTCAAAGCCTGGCGGAAATCCCCGAACTTCGGGGGGAAGGCGCTAGAGACGCACAGCCGTGAGCCCCGGACCGGCGACACGCCGTTTTTCGCAGATGAGATCGGCTACGTGCAGCACGTGGATGCAGCGGCGCTCGCAAAGATCGCGGACGAGACCGGGTGCGACCTGGCAATCCTGTCGATACCTGGCAAGCTGGCGTCGCCCGCCCGGCCGCTTGGATGGCTGCGTGGAGCCGTCGGCGAGGACGTTCTGGGTCGGGCCGCGGCCTGCTTTTCGGTCGGCGACGTCCGCTCCTTCGATCAGGACCCGCGGTTCGGAGCATCGGTACTGACAGAGATCGCATCGCGCGCCTTGTCTCCTGCTGTCAACGATCCGGGGACCGCCATCGACGTCATCTCCCGCGCAATGCGAATTCTCTTTTCCTGGCATGACGCGAGCATCGAGGCGCCTGACGAGATTGCCTATCCCAGGCTCCATGTTGCGACACTTGAGGCAGCGGACCTGTTCGACGACCTGTTCACGCCGATCGCGCGAGATGGAGCAGGCCTTGTCGAAGTCGGACTTCGACTGCAAAAGGCGCTCGCGACGCTTTCAAAGATCGGCCCGGAATTTCGTGCAAACGCCGTTCGCCATTCGAAGGAGGCGCTCGACCGTGCGACCGCGGTGATGCAGGTCGCGGCCGACATGGAGAGGCTCCGGGCCGCCGCCGTCAATGTCACCGCCGACGACAAGCATGGTTGAGCGGTGAAGCGAGGAGGTTTGGTGGGAATGGAGAGCGAGGAAGATCTGGTACTGTTGCTGGCGAGCGCCGTCGACCAATGGTTTCGCTATTACGAGGTCGAGAATGACCACCATGTTCGGGACGTGCTTTGCAACGCCGCGCTCGATCTCTACAAGGATGGCTACCGATCCGAGGGCGATCTCGCCACGTTGCTGATCGGCGCCTTCGTCGGTGTGGCGTCGACCAAGATCAACGCGTCGGCCTCTGCGACGGTTCACTGACGGACGTCTGGCAGACCTGTGCGTCGTGATCCCGCCGCCTGCAAGCGTCGCTAGGGCGTCCAGGGAACAAGTTCTCCGAGCCTTGAAGGCCACAGTCCCAGATCGTCTTGCACCGCAACTGGCAACGCGTCCCTCTGCCTGACCAGCAGGGCGTGATGGATTGCGGCTTCGAGGGGTTCCGCTTCGCTTTGATGAGGTTGGCCTCTGATCGCTAGTTCGCCGGTTGTCCTGACGTCGTCGCCCGCGACGACGATGACGTGCCCCGGATAGGCCGAGGCGGTTTGACTATCCACCAGGTCGAATCTCTGCATCTGTTTCCCCCTTGTCGATGTGTTCGGCGTCCCTCACAGCCTCCGAAACGATCTCGGACCGAACCTCCTCGATGGTCTTTCCGGCCTCTCGGAGCGCGACGATCCTTGCAACCGTGGCATAAGCCTTCGGATCGCTTCGGTTGACCGCCGATTGCCTGCACCACTCGTCAAGCAGTAGGCTCACAGCCACAAGCTCACGCGCGTCCGTCCTTGGGGCGTCCGGTCGACGATGGAAGACAGGGCTTACGAACCCAATGACCTTCAGGCCTATCGCTGCGGCTGAAAATATCATGCCGTGATATTAATTCATTTTTTGACGTGAGGAAAATGACAATACCGCGAGCGGTGTGCGCTGCTTGGGCAAGCCGAGCCGGTGGACGCGTCAGTCAAGGACTCGCTGGAATGTCAGTCTCCGCCGGGCAGGTCGAGCCCTACCCATCCCACGCGGCTCTCCTCATAGACGCTTTGTTCCGGAACCAGGGAGGACGGCTCGTCAAAGCATCCCAATGCGACCGCGACGAGATCCTCACGGAACTCCGGCATCCAGAAGACTGTCGACCCGCAGCCGGGACAGAACCTGAACTCGATCGATCTCCCGCTGTCGCCCGACCTTGTGTAACTGTTCGAGGCTCCGAAAGCGGCGACCTTTTCCCTGTCGAAGAAGACCGCCACCCCGAATGCGCTACCCGTGCGGCGTTGGCATTCCCGGCAGTGGCAGACGGAGATCTTGACGGGGTCTCCCTCGGCCGTTATCGAAAGCTTGCCGCAGGAACAACTGGCTTCTCGTTTCACTGTCACCATGGTGCGCTGCTCCATATGGCCTGCGTCGCTCCCGAAGCCGCTGCGAGCGCTATTTCGAGGTTTGTCGCCGCCGTTGCTTGTCGAGTGCGTTCATGACGATGCACAAGGACGTTGATCCGTCCTCGTCCATCAGAGTTGTCGGACGTCCGTGGTAGTCCGCTGCGAGCCCGGTGAACAGATCGAAGATCGTCCAGGAGCCGTCATGTTCGCGGCGGGTTGAATACCGGTCGGTGAGGAAGTCGCGCATGGTCGGTGGCCGTGTGTATCAGGTTCGCGTTGATTCCGGTTCCTTTTCCGCCGCGCGTCGCGCCCGGATGGCCGCCGCGATGAAGACACGCGACAGTCCATGGTAAAGCGGCTCGCGTGAAAGAATGCGCGAGGTCACGTAGCCGATCATCGACACCGCCATGATCGGAATGACGGCCTGATGGTCGCCGGTCATCTCCAGTATGATGACAAAGGCCGTCATCGGCGCCTGTACGACTCCTGCGAAGTAACCCGCCATGCCGAGGATCGCTGCAAGGGCGATGCTAGTGCCGAGGAGAGAGCCAACGGTGCTACCAAAACCGGCTCCGACGGCGAGCGACGGTGCAAAGATGCCGCCCGGAATACCTGACAGCATCGACAGGAAGCTGGCCGCAAGCTTCTCGACGAAGAAGAGCAGCGGCAGGGCGTTGCCTTCGACCGCACCGCGCGCCTGCTCGTAACCAGTGCCGAAGGTCGTGCCGCCGGATGCGACGCCGATGACAGCGATTGCCAGTCCGCAGGTTCCCGCAAGTGCCAGCATGCGTTTCAGCGGTTGCGGTTGCGCCCAGCGGCGGATCTTCTGGCCGAAGTGCAGGGCAAAGCCGCTGAAGGCGGCACCCAGAGCTCCGCCGCCGACGCCACAGATCAGAACCAGTCCCCAGTCGCGAAGCTCGGTCGGCGCAGCCGATGCCATGCCGAAATAATTGTAGTTGCCGGAAAGCGCGAGTGCCGCCAGACCAGAGAGGATGACGGCCGTCAGCACCAGTCCGTTGGCGCGCGACTCATAGGTTCGGCTCATCTCTTCGATGGCAAAGACGATACCGGCGAGCGGCGTGTTGAAGGCGGCGGCGATGCCTGCCGCCGAGCCCGCTAAGATCAGTCCGCGCGCCTGCGCCATGCCACCGAAGCGGGCGACGGCGAGCATGATCGAAGCGCCCACCTGCACCGTCGGCCCTTCGCGGCCGATCGAGGCGCCCGAAAACAGTCCGAGTACCGTCAACACGATCTTTCCGAAGGTGATCTTCAGCGACAGCAGCCGCGTCCGGTCTTCTACGTCGTGCAAGTGTCGCGCGGCGATCGCCTGGGGAATGCCGCTACCTCCCGAATTCGGAAACAGCGTCGCCGCCAGATAGGCCGACAGGATGAAGCCCGCGGGCGTGAGAACCAGCGGCAACAGAAACGTCCAATCGCCTGACGATCTCAGAGACCCGAATGCGTTCTGCGCCAAATCCGCGAGCCTGGCGAAACCGACGCTGATCACGCCGATCGCCAGCGCCCCACACCAGAAAACCAGCCTCGGCTTCCAGAGTGAGAACGACCCCCAGATCACGCGGGAGCGGCGAAGGAGCTTGGAATAGCGGTAACGGCTTGGCATGGCGGACTCGGTACGTGACGCAGGTTAGAAACCTTTTAACGCCAAAGGCGCACCAAGATCACCCCCCAACAATTGAAAACGCGCAGGATCGAGGTAGCCACGCTCCGTGCCGAACCACGGAGGACGAAGTGCATGTCGTGCGCCGGTCGCATTCTATAGCGACATCCACCAGACGCGGTTGCTTCGGCGGCCGACATTTCCTCGCCGTTGACATTCGTGGCGCCGATGACGTATCGGTTTCCAACGGTAATGGATTCTGCCGGGCATAATGCCGAACCGCTTCCTTGACGAAGCTGATGACTCCTACTCAACGCGACCACGCGAAGGAGTAGAGTCGTGCCTGGAATCCTTAGTCAGCAGTTTTACAGTTTGGTTGCCGTATTCGACGGAGCGTCTCATTCATGACGCTCGCTTCGATTCTCGGCCTTCGCCTTCAACAAATCCGCAGTCTCGCAAAATGGATCGTGATCGTCGTGCCGATGGCGATTGCCGTCGGCTCACTTGTCGCACTGTTCCTCTGGAGCCTCGACAGGGCAACCGAACTGCGCTTTGAGTTTCCATGGGTTATCTTCCTCATGCCGGTCGCGGGCTTTGCCATGGTCTGGGCCTACGGCAAGTTCGGAAAGTCTGCCGAAGGCGGCACCAACCTCATCGTCGATCAAATTCATGAACCTGGCGGCGGCGTGCCACTGCGCATGGCGCCGTTCATCCTGGTGACCACGGTGCTGACCCACCTTGTCGGCGGCTCGGCCGGGCGAGAGGGGACTGCCGTCCAGCTCGGGGGCAGTCTGGCGAGTGCGTTTGGCAAGATATTCAAGCTGACGCCCGCCGATATTCGCATCCTGCTGATGGCAGGCATCGCGGCAGGGTTCGGCGCGGTGTTCGGCACCCCGATTGCCGGTGCGGTCTTCGCGCTGGAAGTGCTGACCATTGGCCGCATGCAATACGAGGCACTGCTACCAGCTCTTCTGGCGGCTGTCGTTGCCGACTGGACCTGCCATGCCTGGAGCATAGGTCACGTCCAGTATTCTATCGCCTATCTTGGTGGCGACGGCGACGGCGTCGGGTTTCATCTCGACGTGCTTCTGATGATCAAGGTGGTCATCGCAGGCGTCGCCTTCGGACTGGCCGCGCACCTTTTCGCGGAACTGTCGCATATGGCCTCGTCAGCTTACAAAGCAATCTTGCCTTATGCACCGCTGCGGCCCGTGCTCGCGAGCGCCATCCTGATCAGTCTCGTCTACCTTCTTCGGACGCGAGAATATCTCGGCCTTGGCGTCTGGTCTCCCAATCCTGAAGACGCGACGATCCTTGGCTTCTTCCGCCCGGATCATATCGACTACTGGAGTTGGGTTTGGAAAGGCCTGTTTACGATCGTCACCCTCAGCGCAGGCTTCAAGGGCGGCGAGGTCACGCCACTTTTCTTCATCGGTGCGGCACTTGGAAGTGCGCTTGCCGGAGTTCTGGGCGCGCCGCCCGACCTGTTCGCAGGTCTCGGTTTCGTGGCGGTGTTTGCAGGCGCGACCAACACGCCGCTCGCCTGCATGATCATGGGCATCGAACTGTTCGGGGCGACGCACTCCGTCTACATCGCAGTCGCGTGCTTTGTCGCCTATCTCTGCAGCGGCCATTCCAGCATCTATCTCTCCCAGCGTGTCGGTGTTCCAAAGACCGCCGCTGCAAACCATATCCCTCCAGACACCTCCGTTCGCCACATGCGCGACATGAACGTCCAGGCCATGGGCGATCTCACGAGCCGCGTACGGCTGCGTTCCATCCGGGCAACAGCAAATCTTCAGGAAAGGCCAACCCACATGACCACCAGTCACAAGCTTTCATCCCGCGAAGTCGGGATGGTCCGCGTATACGTGAAGCCGCGCGAGAAGGCTCCGGGCAAGACCAATTGGTTCAGTGGCGCAGTGCCTCTCTACCGCCTCCTTGTCATGCAGGCCAAGACCGCAGGCATCATGAACGCCGGCGCCCATAACACCCATTTCGGCTATTCCAACCATGGAAAGCTGCAGGAAGAAGGGGTGGAAATCCCGAACCCGGACCTGACGATGTGCGTCGAGCTGATTGCGGATCGCGAGCAGCTTGAAGAGTTCTGCCGCACCCATGGGGCGCTCCTGAAGAACAAGGTGATCATCTACAAGCATATCGAGCACTGGGACGTGCTGGGTCACGAGATCGCCACCGAAGAGATTTTGAAGGACGCCACGCTCTGAGGGGGCAGTCATGATCTATCTCATCGTCTTCTTCGGAGCCGGGATAGGCGGGGCTGCTCGCCACGCTGTCAACACGGGTGCCGCGCGGCTGTTTGGTTATGGCTTTCCCTTCGGCACTCTCACGGTCAATGTCCTCGGCTCCATTATCATGGGATTGTTGACCGAGTTCTTCGTGATGCGCTCCGGTCTCCCCCAGGAACTTCCCCTCTTCATGACGACGGGAGTGCTCGGCGGCTTCACAACGTTTTCGACCTTCTCCCTCGATGCAGTCAGTCTGTGGGAGCGCGGACAGTGGGGACTGGCGATCCTCTACGTAGCGCTTTCCCTCGGCGCGTCGTTGGTGGGGCTGTTTATCGGATTGTCAGTGATCCGCTTCGGCGGACAGGGGGCTGAAAATGGGGAGTCGACCGACGGGCCAGACGTACTGCGTCGCGTTTCAGAGCGGGTACAGCAGCCCTGGGCCGTATTCGCAACGGTCGTATTGAAAACGTCGACCGTTCGCTCGCCAGGACCGACGCCACAAACCATCTGCGACGTCAGCAGGTCAACGACGATGATCGCCTGCGGGCCGACGCCATCAGGACGGCGGCCCCGGCCACGCCCGAGGCGAGCGAGCCCGCAAGGATCCCGATCTTCACGTGATCCTGAGACGACGCATCCGGGAAGGCCAGCAGGCCGATGAACAGGCTCATCGTGAAGCCGATGCCGCAGAGCAGCGATACCCCCGTCATCTGAGGCCATGTGGCCCGCGCAGGTAGCTGCGCCAACCCGGACTTGACCAGAAGCGCCACCGTTCCAAGTACGCCTGCAAGCTTCCCGAGGAGAAGGCCAGCGGCGACGCCGATTGTCACTGGTTCCGCCAGCACGCTTGCGGAGGCGCCCGCAAAGGAGACGCCGGCATTGGCGAAGCCGAATATTGGCACGATGAAGAAAGCCACCGGCTTCTGGAGTGCGTGCTCCAGTTTATGGAGCGGGGAGTCCGCGTCCGAGGCTTCGGGCGCGCCGGGGGTGACTTTCAGCGGAACGCAAAGCGCCAGGACGACGCCCGCGAGCGTGGCGTGTATCCCGGACAGGAACACGGCGATCCACAGAAGAACTCCCAGCGCCAGATAGGCCCAGATGTTCTTCACGCCGGACCGGTTCAGGATCACCAGGTTTCCGATCAAGACGGCGGCGACGGCAAGTGCAAGAACGTTGATGTCTGCCGTGTAGAAAATGGCGATGACGATCACCGCGCCGAGGTCGTCGATGATCGCCAGCGCCGCCAGGAAAATCTTCAAGGAGGCGGGCACCCTGTCGCCGAGAAGGGAGAGGACGCCGAGGGCGAACGCGATGTCGGTCGCGGTCGGGATCGCCCATCCCCTCAGGGTGGACGGGTCGGTCAGGTTGAAGCCGATGTAGATCAGTGCGGGCAGTGCCATTCCGCCCGCCGCGGCGGCGCCTGGAAGGATCCGCCGGCTCCAGCTCGATAGTTGTCCATCCAGCATCTCCCGCTTGATCTCAAGGCCGACCAGCAGGAAGAAGACGCTCATCAGGGCGTCGTTGATCCAGTGCTGTAGACTGAGCGGACCCAGGTAGACGTGCAGGGCATGGAAGTAGATCTCCGCGACGGGAGAGTTTGCGACGACAATCGCCAGCGCGGCCACCGCCATCAGGATCAGGCCGCCCGACGCCTCGCTGTCGAGAAACTGACGGAGTGTGGACTTGATGCGGCCCTGGATAGTATTCGACACGGGTTCGCTCCCTCGATGAAGGTTGATCTCAGTCTCCGTCAATCAGGGGAACCCTGGGCGCACGCAGCACACGCCTGTGTGTAACTAAGGAATAGAGACAGGTTTGCCTAGCGAAATCGGCAGGCGCCGCCCGTTCTGACAAAGGCTTGAACTCAACGTGAGACGTCTTATCTGTTCGATGCGCAGCCTGGACCGGGCCGTGCATTCCGTCTCCTCCCACAGGAGGTCGCCAATGCGTCCCTCTGAAAAAATCTTCCTTGCCGTCACTGCAGTCGCCATTGCCGGATTGCTATACTTGGCCTTTTCCGTCGGCCCCACCATCGCTCCGCCACCTGTGTAAGGAGTCTGATCGAAGGCGGCTCACGGGCCGAACCATCCCGCGACGCCGGCGCCGCTGACGGCAAACTGCACCAGGGCAACGAGAACGAGAACAGCGATCACATATGGGAGCCACTTCTTTCTGACATGCATGCGCGTCGTCTACTCAGGCTAGATATCCCCGTCTCCTTAGCGTGAAGCCTTGGACGTCCGCAACGCGGGGGTGGCGACTTTCCCCAGCGTCAGACAATACTCACCAGCAGGACCCCAGCCTCAAGGGGTGAGATCATCCCGGAATCCCGGGGGCGAAATCATCTTGCAATGAAGGGGCGGCTTCATCGGGATCTGCACGAGCTTGAGTTCTGCTGGGACGGGACCACGAAAATGGACGCGTCGGAAGCCGCGGTGTGGCCGCTTCTTATCGGCGAGTTCAGTTTCCCGTGGAATAATATAGTGCCTATTGGCTCTGTCTTGGCACCAGTTGCCGATGTAATTGCTGGAGGATCGATCCATGCTCGTGTCACTTGCCGGCGGTGCGCGCGTTCTCAAGCGACGTGGAGAGCGGCTCAGAGTTGAGAAGAATTCTGACGCAACATTAGCCGATAGCAACAGGTTGTCGGCTATCAGTCAAGCAAACAGGCGGCCCGATCGGCCGCCTGTCTCGTTTTCGGAGCGTCACATCTTGCCCATGCTCTTCATGGCATTGTCCATATGCATCTTGCAGTCGTCCATCTTCTTGGCCTTCATGGAATCATGGGCCATCATCATTTCCTTGGACGCCATCTCCTTCTTTTCCTTCATCATCGGGTCCTTCATGCCATCGACCTGCGTCTGCAGTTTCATCATCGATGCATCGTCGCACTTGGCCATCATCATCGTTTCTGCCGCAAACACCGGCATCGACGATGCGGCTGCCAAAGCGATGGCTGCGAGAGCGATTTTCAACATAGTCTTCTCCTCCAAGTGGGCATGATTGCCCGTTTCAGACCTGCTATATCCCGGCGTACCATTCGTAGCCGCGATCTTCCCAGAACCCGCCCTTGCCGCCCCACAGGCCGGAAAAGCTGTCCTTGATCTCGATTCTCATCAGATATTTTGCGTGCTTGTAGCCAAGGTGCCGCTCGACCCGGAGCCGCAGCGGCGCACCATGCGCAACCTCCAGATCCTTGCCGTTCATCGCATAGGCAAGGATGGTCTGCGGGTGGAAGGCATCGATCAGATCGATGCTTTCGTAGTAGACGCCGCTGCCATCCATCGTCTGCTCGAGCTCGTCGGCACAGTGAAACACCGCGTAGCGCGCCCCCGGCTTCAGCCCGACGCTCTGCAGCAGCGGCCCGAGCGGCGTGCCCATCCACTTGCCGATGGCACTCCAGCCCTCGACGCAGTCGTGGCGCGTGATCTGGGTGCGCTGCGGCAGCTTCTTGAGATCGGCAAGCGACAGGTCGACAGGACGCTCGACCAGTCCGTCAATCTTCAGCCGCCAGTCGGCAAAGTCGTTCTCGGTCATCCGCACATAGTCTTCGCTGTCGGGTGCCGTCGAGCCGTTGGGTTTGAAGACCGGCGAGATATCCGCTTCGGAAAATTCCCGGGCCAGCTTGTCCTTGGAAACCAGCAGCCGCTGGCCACCCATCGTCAGCCGCTCGGCCATTTCAAGCAGGTGCTGGACGTTCGAATTCTGGGCGACGTCATCGCAGCCGGTCAGCCCGATGGCGCCGAGACTGGCCGCCGATCCGATCAGCAGGCGGCGACGGGTGATGGAGAAGGTCATTCGCTCTTCCCCTCGGTTTCGATGGCGTAGCGACCGGTGATCATCGAACGCATGTTGTTCCAGAGGCCCGACAGGATCACCATCGCCACATGGACGATCACGAAGGCCACGATCGACCAGGCGCAGATGAAGTGGATCGACCGCGCCGATTGCCGCCCGCCGAACAGATCGAGCAGGAACGGATAGCCGGCATCGATACCAGGCGACATGGTCAGCCCCGTCGCTAGCATCAGCGGCAGCATCACCAAGATGACGATCAGATAGGTGAGCTTCTGCAGCGCATTGTAGTGGCGCGCCTTTTCGCCCTTGGGGAAGCGCAGCCGGGCGTGATCGGCGATCTCCTGTTTCAGGTGGCGCGGTGATAGCTCTTCGGCGCTCGGCGCCAGATCACGACGAAAATGTCCGCGGGCGAAGCCATAGAGCGCATAGAGCGAGCCATTGATCACGAACAGCCAGGCAAAAAAGAAATGCCAGCGCCGGCCGGTGGCCAGATCCTGATAGCCGGGAACCGTCGCCCAGGCCGGAAAGCCACGCTCGGTCGCATCGTCGGCGGTGCCCGAGACGCCCAGGATACCTGTCGTATTGACCTGCAGGCTGCCGATGTTCAACACGCTGCGTGTGCCATTGTCATCGCCGACCGCCGTAATCGACAGCCACGACGGATCGGCATCGGCGCCATATTGCCCCCAATAGAGTGAGGGATGCGCATTGAAGATCTGCAGCCCGCTCATAAGAAGCAGGCTGAGACAGAGAACGTTGATCCAATGCGTAATGCGCGTCACCAGCGAGTGGCGGAGGATGAAGGTGGTTGTCGGGGCGGTTGGCGGTGTGTCGCTGTAGTCGTCGAGTATCGCCATGATCGTGCTCGATGTCCAGGTTGCGTGACGTTCACAAGCAGCTACGGCGCCCCGGTCGAGTTTGTTACAGCAACGATCAAATCAATTTCAGAAGCGCAAACAACGCAGGTCCGCCCACGGGCCATGTGGGCATCTCGAACGCTGCGCCACGGCGAGCACCGGGGTCACAAAGCCGTGAAGGCTGTAACAAATCCCAAGCGATCGCGAAGCAGATCCAGAGGTAGAACATCTGGGAGAAACGCAATGACGACATCAATCGTATCACCACTGACGATCGCCACGACGATCCTTGGCCTCGCGGCGGCCTTCACGACGCAAGCATCGGCAGCACCGACCTCTGCGGAGCGATCGCCCACGGTGGTCGAACTGTTCACCAGTCAGGGCTGCTCATCCTGCCCACCCGCCAATGCCAATCTCGTCAAGCTGAGCAACGACCCCAACGTGCTGGCGTTGAGCTTCTCTGTCACCTATTGGGACTATCTCGGCTGGAAGGATATTTTCGGCAAGCCGGAATTCACGGCTCGACAGGTCACCTATGAACCCGGGCTTGGCCAATCCGGCCCGTTCACACCGCAGATGGTCATTAACGGCCATCGGTCGACCGTCGGCTACGAGCTGAAGGACATTCGCAGCACCATAGCCGCCGAGCCGGCCTTCACGGGGCCCGCGATCAAATTGTCGAACAACATGGCCGCGCTCGACGGAACCGGCAAGCAGTCGGCCTCTGCCGATGTCTGGCTGATTCGATATGCGCCCGGCACGGTGGAGGTGCCGGTCGCCAGAGGCGAAAATGCCGGTGAGACCTTACCGCATGCCCATGTCGTGCACGCTCTCACCCATCTCGGCACCTGGAGTGGCAAGCCATTGAACCTGCCGATCCCTGCCGCCAAGGGCGATCTCAAGCGCGCCATACTCGTGCAGGAACCGAACGGCGGCAAGATCCTGGCCGCGGTGACCGACTGACGACACCAGCTTGCCGCAGCATGCGCAATGCACCCGCCGCAGACGTCAGCGGTGGATGAAACGCCCACCAGACGAATTCCCATTTCAGTTCCATTCGAACCGATCATGCCGCCACCGCAGTGCCCCCGCTCGGCAGTCCCTCGGCTCGAAACAGGATGATGTCTATGACGCGATCGTCGAAGAGATCACCAATTTTCGCAGCACTTACGAGCTGTCGTTTGGCGGTTAATCGGGTTCTTACTGCTATCTGCGAGGATGCGAGCGCAATTGAAATGGTCACCCGGCTCAGGGGGGCAAAATTCTGGCTATCACCCTTCAAGATGAAGAAAGCTGGGGTTTTTCGCTGCTGCGAAACCTGTCGGCATCTGCCCGGGTTGTGGAACGCGAAGTCAAATACCCGTTATCCCGCCTTTGAAATTGGGCGGTCGACGGTTGCGATCCTTTCAAGGCGGCCGTGAATTGAATTTCGGTTCGACGTCGCTGCGGGTGGCTCGTCCGGCCAAGAGCCTAATTGCACAAGTTCAAGTTCCCCTCGGCGTCGACGCCAATGGCATTCGGTGCCTTCGATGGCTCTTTATCTTTTTCCATGTTGCTGCCGTTCCTTCATTTTCGATGTGAGTCTGTCTGATGTCTGGTCACTTTCTTTCATGGCTCGGTGCAATCCTTTCGCCGCTGTCTTGGTGAGATCGTCGCGGTGACGAGCGGCGGCGGGGCTGTCTATCGAGCGTGCATCATCTGTCTCCGGAGGGCCTCCGGCGTCGTTTCGCGTCTCGGCATTTTCGACCCCTTTCTCGGTTATCCCAATCGACCCCAGGCGGCATTCCATTCAACGCCTTCGACAAGCTCGACGAAGACGAGTTCGTTGCTGTCGGCCCTATGAGAAGCTGCCAGTTTGAAGGCCGCATCCGGCTCCATTTCCTCGCCGGGAAAGATCGTATCGTCCGCAGCTGTGTCTGCGACCTTGCGCACATATCCGCGAATCTGATCGCCGGAATGATAGAATTTGATCACCAGTGAGCCAGCAGGCGCGACGCCGGAAGAGTACCGCCGATAGTCAGGGCGTTCCTCTGGCGCGCCAAGATCACCGGCTCTATACCAATGCGCGAGGTCCTGACCCTCCGGTCGCCCTTCGTCTTCCCAGATTTAGTATGCCCGCAATCTCCGCGCGTCGTCGTCAATGACGGTTGTTGCTTGCTGCTCGACGACCTTCAGGACGACTTTGCCGCGGACGTGCTTTTCCCCAAGGGCAGACTGTGCTTCTGCGGCTTGACGAAGCTCGAAGGTGCTGGCAACAACGACCTTCACCTTGACCTCATCGATCAACGCCGCGATCTCCTGCAGCTGGGCGCCATTCGGCTGAGCGGTGTATCGCCCCGCCCGAATCTTCAGTTTTTTGGCGCGTGCCTTGCCCGGCTCCTGGAGCGTCGAGATCAGTGCTCCTCCCGGCTTGACGACGCCGAAGCTACGGTCCTGTGTCTCGCCGCCGATCAGGTCGAACACCAGGTCTACGGGCTCGACAAGCTCTTCAAATTTCTCAGTTCTGTAGTCGATCACCTGGTCGGCGCCGAGATCGGTCGCAAAGTCCTTGTCAGACGAGGACACGGTCGTTGCTACCCATGCGCCCTTCGCCTTGGCGAACTGAATAGCGAAATGGCCGACACCGCCCGCACCACCATGAATAAGGACACGCTGGCCGGGTTGGAGACCACCATGGTCGAACAGGCCCTGCCACGCGGTGATGCCGGCCAAGGGTACGGCGGCGGCGCCGACGGCATCGAGCGATTGCGGCTTTGCAGCCACCTCGTCGGCAAGCGCCAGCACGTACTCCTCGTAGCCGCCATGTTCTGGTGACAGGAACGCAAAAAACTCGTCGCCGATCCCGAAGCCGGCGACCTCAGAGCCGGCGGCAGCGATCTCGCCGCTGACATCGCGGCCGAGCACATAGGGAAGATCCTTTTCGGTGACGACCGGATACTTGCCCTCGCGCATCTTGGCGTCGACCGGATTGACGCTTGCAGCAAACACCTTGATAAGAACTCTATTGACGGCAGGCGTTGGCCGATCGATTTCCTCGATTGCCATGACTTCCGGGCCGCCGAAGCGACACATGTGTCGGGCTCCGCGCCGATCCGTATTCTGGAAGAACTTCAGGTTGAGCTCATGCACCCATTGCGGATGAAGCAGCTTCCTGCGTCCTGCATGTTCGAGGTCGGGATCGGATCGTGACTGGGCGAGCCTGGTGGTCGGCCGGGTGGTCGAATGCCAACCGATACGCACGCAGGCTCCTCTGTCATGAGCGTCGACCGCGAAACGCTCAGATCCTATCCCGTTGATAGCCACAACCTACTCGCGGGCCATCGCGCGCTTGCAACAGACGTTTTGTCTGACATCCGGTTTCCCGCTCCGCCCGTAGCCTCGCAGATCGGGCAAGACAGCTGTAAACATGTGGGTCAGGGGCGCCACGGCTGCCTAGCACATCTGGGTCTGGTAGCCGTGCAGGAGGAGCAGCGGCGGTTCGCTGCCCCTGACTAGCTTGTCGATCTCGATGCCATCACATTAAACAAGGCGTCGTTCAAAGCCTTTGATGATCGCGGACATACAATGTCCTAACTATGTGGGCCCAAGCTAGGCGACGGCACTACGAGCCTGCTCGGGATGCTTTCCCTCTGCGAACTCCTCTATGATTTTCGCGCAGAACGCGGGCAGGTCGTCCGGTTTCCGGCTCGTAACCAGTCCCTTGTCCGTGACCACTTCCTTGTCCACCCAGGTTCCACCGGCGTTTTCGATGTCTGTCCGGATCGACGAGTAGGACGTCACCGTGCGACCTTTCAGGACGTCAGCCTCGACCAGCAGCCATGGACCATGGCAGATGACGCCCACGGGCTTCGACTGCTTGAAGAATGAGCGAACGAACGAAACGACATCGGCGTCGGCTCGCAGCTTATCTGCGCCGACGCATCCACCGGGGATAACGAGGCCGTCAAAGTCGCTCGCAGTGACATCTGTTACCTTTTTGTCAACGGTAAACGAGCTCCCGGGGTCGAGGTCGCTATTGTTTGTCTTGGCTTCGCGGGCCTCGATGCCGACCACCGTGACTTTAGCGCCGGCAGCCTCGACTGCTTCCTTGGGCTTCTTGAATTCAGGCTCTTCGGTGCCGCGGGGTGCGATAAGGATCGCAATCTTCTTGCCTTCGAGAGTCATTTTTGTCGTCCTTGTTGTTGAGCTTTCGACCGTAAGGCCACCCACAGAAAACCCCTTCTGGAGATCGAAGTTCCTAATGCGCAATCAGTCCTTTTTCCTCGGATCGTCACCTCAGCGTTACCGCTTAAGCCGGTCGCAGGAGCCGCGACCGGTATCGCCCAGCCCTTGGAGTACTGATCGGCCGTGAGTTATTCGCATCGGGACTCAAACACACGGTGATCGTAATCGCAGAGGACGAGTTCCTTGTCGCGGACATGCTCGTCTCGTTCCTGGAGGATGCGGGTCACCATGCCCTTGCTGCACTAAGCGGTTAGCGGCCCTCGATCTGGTCCGCAAGCATGATACTGATCTAATTGTCACGGGTTTATGATGCCGGCCATGAACGGCCTTGAACTTGCTGGCGCCGTTCGCAGCGACGGAGAAAAGGCCAACATCCCCATAATCCTGGTTAGCGGCGCGCAGGCTTCGATCGGGCGGGCCATCCAACCATGT
>Ga0247741_1000506_pt1 | contig 22292 bp, 18 predicted proteins | sample UWRJL213509R2_FD_180945 | JGI IMG/M metagenome (GOLD analysis project Ga0247741, IMG submission 180945) | Plant litter microbial communities from Arlington Agricultural Research Station in Wisconsin, United States - UWRJ-L213-509R-2 | ecosystem: Environmental > Terrestrial > Plant litter >... | reverse complement strand
AAAAAGACCGCTGGGAGAATGCCCCGGGCAACCAGATGAGCATGACCCAGGGTCTCATCAGTGCGGTTGCTGAAGCGGCCGCGGTTACCCCTTAATTTGGTATTCCATGTATCAATCGGTTTGATGGTTGAGCTTGTTTATTCAGCACAGCGGGTCTGAAAGTGATTTGAAGATCACGATGATTAGATCCGCTGATACCGCAAACGTATATTTTCGCACTACGCCTGCATGCACGCTTGATGCTGACAAGTGCTTTATGGCAGCCGCATCACTATAATGAGTTTACCAAACAAATGTTCCTACAGCGCCGGCATCGAGTGAACATATTGACGCTGCTTTTTGGTAACGGATATTGAACGAGGCTTTAGTTTTACCGTTATTGATGACGACCAGTACCTTTTTGCCTTGTGGGGTGAGGAAGGCCACATTGGCCAGGTCTCCGCTGATATTAGAAGCGATCCGTACAGAACCGGCCGGCACAAATTTAGAGGCATGGCCAATAATATAATAGGCAACGTTACGGGTTATCGCATCCTCAACCGTTATGGCACCAAGGCATTCGGTGCAGCCGCCGGGCGTATGCGGCAGGTTATTTTCATCAGCGGCCAAATTCCATTCCAGCACGTTACGGGCCCAGTTACGTGTCGCGCCAATAATAAGGGTGTTGATATGCCAGTTCAGGTTCTCGGCAAAGTTACCGGGGGCACCAACCCACTGCTCCGTAAAATAAAGGTTTTTATTAGGGAACGCGTCATGTACTTCAGACAGCGCCTCAATGTTGCCGCCATACAGATGAAAAGCCGAACCATCTACATACTTACGGGCGTCGGGGTCTTTTAAGATAGCAATGGGGTAATCGGGCCTGTCGGCATTATGGTCATAAGTAATGATCTTGGTTTTTAAGCCTGCCGCTTGAAAAGCGGGCCCCAGGCTGCTTTTTATGAAGGTCGCCTGCTCTGCCGCTTCCATGACCATGCTGGGGTTATTCTTGGGGTTCAGCGGCTCGTTTTGCGGGGTAATAGCGTCTATGATGATACCATGCGCTTTCATCGCCAGGATATATTTGGTTAAATATTGGCCATATACCTGATAACAATCGGGCTTTAACTTACCTCCTTTCGACGATCCGTTGGTTTTCATCCATGAGGGGGCTGTCCATGGGCTGCCCAGGATCTTGATGCGTGGATTGATCGCTAAAATTTCTTTTAACAGGGAGATGACCCCGGCATCTTTAGCTAAACTAAAACGGCTCAGTTTGGGGTCGGTTTCCCCTGCAGGCAGGTCATCATAAGTAAATACTGCTGCATTCAGGTCTGAGGCGCCTATGCTGATACGCAAATAACTCACGCCAATACCTTTACCTTTTGTAGAGAATAGCTCGTTCAGTAGTTTCTTTTTTTCTGCAGGCTTAAGCTTATGAATGAGTGTTGCGCTCCCTCCTGTTAAGGTAAAACCGAAACCATCAATCTGCTGGTATTTTTCATGATCGTTAACCGTTATCGTTGGGTATGCATCATTAACCTTACCAAATACAGGCATGGTGGTTTGTTTCTGCAACAGCGCCGATCTATCCGGGTGCGTAACCCAGGATGCCACCTTAGTCACCGGCGCATTTTGGGCATGGGTATAAACGATGCCGGTTACAGCGCTTAGCAAGGCGGATAGTATAATTTTTTTTAACATGATGGTTTGATTCGTAAATAAATGTAACCTAAAAATGGCGGGATCTTATCCCGCCGTTTTTATTAATAGCCCGGGTTTTGTGTTAAGGCCGGATTACGGTTACGTTCCGTTTGTGGTATGGGCAGTAACTCTTTTTCTTTGGTCATGTTATAATTAACTTTCTGACCGGTTATTAAATTTATTTCATTCAGTGCATTCATTACTGTTTCTGCATTGCCAAAGCGTACAAGATCATCCCAGCGCTGGCCTTCCTGGGCAAATTCCAGGCGGCGCTCTTTTTCAATGGCAAGGGCCATATCTGTTTGCGTAGCGGCAGTTGGTTTACCAAGGCCGGCACGCCTACGAATAATGTATAACTCGTCGGCTGCATCGCTTGTACGGCCAAGGGCGTTAAGCGCTTCTGCTTTTAATAAAATAACATCAGCCAAACGCAGCATATATTGCCTGCTGGTGCTGTTACCGTTAGTCAAATTACGTTGTTTGTATGGGAAAGGCACGTTGCCGTTTACAGTTGCCGACCAATACTCATCTACCCATGGCGCACTTTCAAACAACATGGTTTGGTTTTTCCGCACCACATCACCGGCGTCATCAAACGCTTTTGCAAGGTCTTTTGAGGGGGTAATGAATTTACGCCAGGTGGTATTGGTAATAGATGGTGGCAACAACAATGATGGCGACCAGTTGGCAATGGTTGTACCGTTAAATTGCGCCTCCAATATTGACTCGGAATTATTGAAATGGTTACTATCAAACAAATCGCTGTAAGCCACTAAAGCATAACCCGCCGGGCTGTTGATAACGGCATCAGCATAAGTGAGCACCTTGTTGTAATCGCGGTCTGGCTTTTGGGCGAACACCTTAGCTAATAAAGCATTGGCTGCACCTTTGGTAGCACGGGCCTTATTCACGCTGGCATCACCGCCGTAGGTATCAGGCAAAGCCGCTACCGCATCTGTAAGGTCGGTTACGATCTGGTTATAAACATCCGCAACAGATGCGCGTGGCGTATTGATCTCAGCAGGCTCGGTCGTGGTAACCGGCACGGTTACCAGTGGTACGCCCCCCCAGTTTTTTACTAACTGGAAGTAATGATAGGCACGCAAAAATTTAGCCTCGCCAATGATCTGTGCTTTTCTTTCGGCACTTAACGACGGATCGGTAATTAACGGGATACGCTGTATAACCGTATTTGCTTTTAAAATACCATTGTACAGGTTGCTCCAGTCGCCGTAAACTTTGCTGTTGGTAGCCGTTATATTCAGGTTATCATACTGGTAAAAATCCGGGTTATCCCCCCCTGCGTAGTGGTTATCTGACCGTACATCGCTGGTATAAATATTATCCCAGATGTAATAATCGGATGATGTAAATGTATTGTATGCGCCAGCAAGCGCGGCTTCTGCCTGTGTTGCTGTATTGTAAGAGTTATTTACAGTAGCATCAGATATGGGCTGCAGATCGAGCGATTTTTTGCAGGATACTGCGCTGATAGCCAGCGAGGTTATCAGGGTATATCTTAATATATATTTCGTAGTCATTTTTTTATTGCTTTTAGAATGATGCATTTAAACCAAAAATGAAGTTGCGGGTTTGCGGATAAGTACCATAGTCTATACCGAAACCACCATTGGTATTGGCAAAGTTGCCTGAGGTGAACGCGTTAACTTCCGGATCGTAACCTGAGTATTTGGTAAAGGTGAACAGGTTTTCGCCTGTTGCATATACCCTGATGTTACCCAGTCTTAACTTGCTCGCAATTGCTTTAGGGAAGGTATAGCCAAGTGTAACTGTTTTAACCCTGAGGTATGATCCGTTTTCAACAAACCGGGTAGAGATACGGGAATTATCGGTACTGTTAACCGAAGCTTTAGGGATATCGGTTACCTGGCCGGGGGTTGTCCAACGGTTTAATACGGCTGTAGATTGATTCTGCGGGCCTGTCATGCCTTCTGTTTCAACCCGTGTGGCATTAAATATATCGTTGCCTTGTGAACCTTGCAGGAAAATATTTAAACTAAAGTTTTTATAGCTAAAGGTGTTGGTTAAGCCATAGATAAAATCGGGGTTAGGGTTACCGATCACCCGGCGGTCGTCTGCTGTAGGGCTGCTTGTTTTTTCGCCCTTATTATTCAGATATAAAGCATTACCATTTTGCGGGTCTACCCCTTCATAAACATAACCGTAAAACACGCCGAGTGGCTTACCTTCTGTTACAAGCGATACTTCGCTGCGGCCCGCAATGGTATTCAGGAAGTATTGCTGACCATATAAAGCTGTCACATTGTTACGGTTAAACGATATATTGAAATCGGTATTCCAGCTAAAATGCTCATTTTCGATATTCTTAGCGCTCACCATAAACTCCAAACCTTTGTTACGTAACGTACCTATATTTTTCAGGGCGTAATCAAACCCTGTAGACCTGGGCACCGGGTAACTTTGCAGCAGGTCTTTGGTATCTTTTATATAAGCATCCGCAGAAAACGTTAAACGGTTGTTTAGAATGGTCAGATCTATACCGATATTGGTTTGCCTGGTTTGCTCCCATTTTAAGTTACGGTTCTCTATAGATAAAGGATACGTGCCCGGTTGTACGTTACCCCCTATGATATAGTTTGCACCGCTGCTGACACCACCTAAATAAGAATAATAGTTGCTGTTGCTGATCTGGTCGTTACCAACTATACCATAACCTGCCCTTAATTTAAGGTCGTTAATGACAGTAACATCCTTCAGGAAACTCTCCTCAGATAATCTCCAGCCCGCAGAAAATGACGGGAAATACCCCCATCTCTTATTAGGGCCGAAAACCGATGAGGCATCCGCGCGGAAATTAGCTGTAAAAAGATATTTACCGGCGTAATCATAGTTAACGCGGCCTATTGCCGATGTGTTGAATTTCTCTGACTTATTATTGTAAGCCGCCCCTATTACAGAACCGGCATTTGTTGTTGGAATCGTATTGCCGGAAAACCCTGTTGTTTGGATATAGGTGTTCTCATAACGATACTTTTGGGCAACAAAACCGCCCAATACGGTAAAATTATGTTTGCCAGTACGTTTGGTATAGGTTAACGTATTATCTGAGATCCAATAGTTTGTTAAGTTGGTTTCGTTACGTGCGATACCATTGTTTTGGCGGCCATAAGATGTCAGGTACGGATCAAGGAAATAATCAGATACAGCATTGGTATAATCAATACCTAAACTGCTTCTGAACTTCAAATCGGGCGTAAATTTGATCTCGCCGTAAGCATTACCTAATAAACGCTGGTTGGTATATGGCCTGGTAGAACCGTAAAGACTTGCCAGCGGGTTTTCCCACTGCTGGAAAGGGTTGCTTGTATACTGGCCGTTTGCATTAAATATGCCAATGTTTGGCGGCGTAGTTAATGCACCTAACAATACACCACCTCCATTTACGTTGGTGTTATCGGTAATACTTACATCATTGTAACGGGTATAAGCAATGTTTGTTCCCAATGTAAGCCAGTTGTTTACCTTTTGATCTAAGTTTACCTTAAAGTTGGCGCGTTGCATCAAAGAGCTTTCAATAACACCTTTTTGCTGTGTCCAGCCGCCTGATAGGTAATAGGTTGTACCTTGATTTTTGCCTGATACAGCAAGCTGATAGTTCTGAGAGGCACCGGTCCTGAAAATTTCATCCTGCCAGTCGGTATTGGCCGTGTACTGTGTCCAGTCGGTCGTATAGCCCAGTTCTGTGGCTAACTGACGGTATTGGTCCGCATTAAGCACATCCAGCTTTTTGCGTACGGTAGATACGCCCGCATAGGCAGAAAAATCAACCTTTGGCTTAGCAGTTGTACCACGTTTTGTGGTGATCAATACCACACCGTTTGAACCCTGTGCACCATAAATAGCTGCAGAAGAGGCATCTTTCAGAACAGAAATGCTTTCAATATCTGCCGGGTTTAAGGAACGTATATCCTGCGTAGGCACGCCATCTATTACATATAACGGGTTACTGCCCGCGTTGATGGAATTTGTACCCCGCACTTTAATGCTTAAAGTTGCCGATGGGCTGCCCGATGGGGAAACCACCTGTACACCTGCTGTTTTACCTTCAATAAGGTTACCAATCTGGGTGTTAGGGCGTTGGTCCAGGTCTTTTTTACCGATCACGGAAACAGCACCCGTGATATCGCCTTTACGTTGTGTGCCGTAGCCAACAACAATAACTTCGCTCAATTGCTTGTTATTTTCAGCAAGTACAACATTGATCTCCGTTCTGCCGGCTACTGCCACTTCCTGCGTGGCAAAACCAATAAATGAAAACGTTAATGTACTGGTGCCCGTGGCGTTGATGGTAAAAGCGCCGTTAACATCTGTTGCTACGCCTGTATTGGTATCTTTCACCAACACGCTTACGCCCGGAAGGGTTTCTCCCTTAGCGTCTTTTACTGTACCTTTTATGGTTACGGTTTGGCCATATGCCAAAACACCCGCCAATAAAAATGCACAGAACAAAGTAATTCGTTTTTGCATAATTTAAAAATTGTGGTTAATTAACTGGTTGCGTTAACTGTTGGATGTAGCTAACGAGCAAACAAAATTGGTGGCATTACATGGCATTTGCAAATGCAAAACAGGTATAAATAACTGATATTTAGTTTGTTATAAATAAAATGATACGCTTTAATACCACCGCTATATACTAAACAGAACTATTGATAATCAGCAGGTAACCCACTGTGCACGCCAAAAACCATCATGTAGTTTGATACATAAAAGCGCCGTTATCTTTCAATAGATTTGTTACATTGAGATGGCAAAAAGCATCCAAAAATCAATCAAGTACGAGCTTGCTCCAGCCCCCTTCAGACTTTTTAAGTTCCTTTTTTCTGTCGTCCATCAGCTTTTTGATCTTGTTGCTGTAGGACCAGCAGGTGCCCTGCCTGATAGCCAATATTTCGGAAAGTCTATGGGAGGATATCTTCCCTTTGCTGGCATACATCAGGAAAAGCAGGTAGAATGCTTTAGTAATCGGGATCCGTGAATTTTGAAAAACGGTATTGGCTATTACCGATTCTTCATAATCGCATTTTGAGCAGCGGCGGCTGTGCGGTGTATGCCCTGCAAAGCTATGATCGCCGCCGCATCTTCTGCAATGGTAGCCCGACGCCCATTTGAGCTGGGCCAGGTAGGCAAAACAGCTTTCGCCATCCGGGTAAATTTTACTGAACTCATCAAAATCTACATCCTCAGACATGATACGCGACCTGGCGAGCTGTTCAACGCTGGTATGCAGTTCTTCATTATCTTTTTCCAGGAGTACGTTCATCCTGGAAATTTCTTCTGCCTGCTTTTGCAAAAGCGTGTTTTTTTCTGCTAAAGCGATATTTTGTGCCGCCACTAAAGTGGTTTGTTCTGAAAGTGCTTTTGTACGTACCCCCACCAGCTGCTCAAGCTCTTTATTCAGCTTTTGCTCCAGGTCGCGGCTTTTTTTCATTTCCGCGATCATCTGTTTTTGAACCTTATCCCGGGTACGTTTAAATTCACTTACCTGGGCGGCAATGGCGATGGATAAAAAGATCATCTCGGCAATAAAACTGATCGTTAGGCTATAATAGGTTACCGCGCCTATGTTTAACCAATCCAGGTGCAACATGATCAGGATTTTATAGGTAAAGCCAAGGCAAATGCAGCCATAACCTATCACAAAATAAAGGGCCGGCCGGTACCCTTTAAGATACACCGCCGCCCCGGTGCTAAAGGCAAGTATCAACGGGATAAATTCAATGAACTTATAATTGAACAGATCGCGGTTGAATGCGAAGCTGTAGCCAAAAAACAACACACGGGAAATAAGGACGCCAATGATCACTTTATCCAGCATTGGCGCTTTTTCGCGCGTGTGCAGCAGCGACCGTGTAAACAACAAACAAAAAATGCTGATGAGGCATAAAGCAATGGCAAAAGCATATTGATTGAATGCAGGTGCGGACGGCCACAAATACTGGAAAGCTAAGCCATCAGTAGACATTTCATACAGCCCAACGCTGAACAGATAGAGCGTATAATAGAGATACTGCCTGGACCTAACCGCCACAAACATCAACAGGTTATAAAAACCAAAGATCAGGATCATACCGTAGAAGATGCCGAAAGTAAAATATTCGCTATTCGCATACTGGATGAACCAGTTTACAGAGCGCAAAACAATAATGATATCTGCAGGTTGATGCGATCTGATCTTGAAATAGTAAACCGCCGTTCCGCTGAATGGCCGTAACGGCACCTCAAAGTTTTTATGACTGACCTCACGGGCTTTGAATGCGAATGCATCGCCCAGTTGGTTCTGATGGTATCCGCCTTTGCCATCAGGCACATAAGCCGTTATGTAATCGATAGTTTGATCAAAAAATTCTAAAAGCCATTGCTTACCGGTTGGGGTATCCAGCTTTACGGCAATGCGGTACCAGTAAACGCCGTTAAGCACCGTATTTTGCGGCGTACTGCTTTTGCTCGCTGAAAACGGCTTCTCTTTTACCTCATCAAAAGATAAGCTTCCCGCAGGGTCATAAAAACTTTCAATCTCTTTAAAGGAAAAAATATGCTGGGGCGTTTCATCATCAATAATAACCGGATGCTGTGCCTTTACCAGTACCGGTGTCAACACCCCTAAAAGAAACAGCAGCAAAAAACGGCGACACAAAACATCCATCAACACAGGCGATATAATAGTATTAAACCTGCAAATATCGGCTTTATTGTACTTTAATAACAACAAGTTTATTTTTTATACTGAGTATGAAACCAGCTCGTGGAGTGAAATATCTTCGACCCGTTATGTGGAAGATTCGGAACGTTTAAGCCGAATTAATAACTAATCGAAAATTCGTAAATCATAGTTGGGTGAAAGTGCCTTAAATCGATCGATAGACGTTGGAACTTTAAACCGATTGATAAGAGCCAATGATCAGTATATCCACTCGTGTCGAATAGTACCGATACAGGTCAGTATATTTTCTTATATGCGTAAATCGCAGAATAATTGGGAATTTACCGCGCCAATTAAATGTTTGGGAGGACACTTCCTTTTATTATTTTCTTTAATGGCTAGATAATGTATAATTATTTAGCGGAATGCGCACCTCATTTAGTAGGAAAAAGTGCTAGAATTTTAGTCGTTTCTATACAGGGTGATTTTATATTTTTAATTAAATAATAGCAAATATTTATTAAATTCACATTGATTTACAGGTCGTTATTCATATTTATCACAGCTTTAAAGGTTTAATTAGAATGAAAAAATCAATCTTGATTTTACTTTTAATATTATTGAATTCGAGTCAGGGAATGACGTCTGAAACCTACAGCCTTACATGGAAAGAAACTCATAAGATATTTTTGTCTCCTTACTTACTCAACGAAAAGAATATTTTCATAAAAGGCTCCGAATCAATTAAGGAATTGATTTTAAAGTCAGAAAGGGAATTTTTTAGAATTGCAGGAGCTTCTGCAATTGTGGGATTCGAAAACGGAAGTACAAACTATTTTGCTCCAGGCAAAGGAATTATTTTGGGCACTCGCTACCTTGAAAAGAAACAACGGAGTTACAACAAGGAAACTTTTCAATTCATAATTTATTTCTTGCTTGCACATGAACTCGCACATAAAATTCAGTACGATTCGCTTGGCAATAAATTAATGACTCCTTATTGTGAAAAAAAGATGCTCTATGAATGTCAGGCCGATATTATCGCTGGTGCTTATCTCGAAAGACTTTATAAATTTGAAAAGAAGTCTAAACTATATTCTGAAGACCTTTATAAAAATGCGTTGTCGTTCATTTATGATATAGGGGAAAATGAAGATCAGTTAGATAGTCACCCCAGCCATTTGGAAAGACGAAATGCTGTGCGCTCAGGGATAGACTTTGAAATATTCAATTCCGGATCTACTCACGCTCAAACTATCCGGGATCGGTTATTTGTAAAAGACTCTCCCTCAAATCACCTTTTCAAATGGAGTATTAACTACGCGAAGTACACCATTCATTTTCCAAGGTATACCTCAAAATATCTTATTTATCTCGCAGATGAAGATTCCGTAAAATGGGACACCTCGGCAGCCAACCCGATAGTTAGTTACAGGAGTAGGTTTATAAATATATCGAAAGAATCGTTAAAGCTATTTGTACAGTTTAAGTTGATCGGTGTTTCAAGGTCCAGTGAAGATGTGAGGGATATTAATTCACAAGGTGATGTGAGCAATAAGCAAATGATAATTAAACCTGGCGACACCGTTGAATTCAAAGGAGTTTTGAGATGGGCTAATGTCTCTACGAAGATAAAAATGCCGCGTTTTGTAAGTATTCCCGACCCCGAAAGTTTATATTGTGTTGAACCACTGAAGGAAAATGAAGATGAGTTCCATGATTGCGGACCTGGTAACCTGAGTTCACAAGAAAGCATTGCTGGTCATCAGTCGATAGAAAGTATTTTGACTTTGCTTAATTCAGCTTCAATACAAAATTTTAATGATTTTAAATATGGTGTACCAACGATTTCTCCAGGTGACAAGCAGGTTACTTATAACACCAGGCTCAAATTAAACGATGGATATGATCTTTCCATTTACCAGGATATTCCAGTAGGTAAAAATACAGCAACGCTTACAATATATGACGGTGATGACGAATCCAAAGCTCAAAATGCATTTAACGCTTTGTTGGCTGCTTTGGCAGATTTGCGGACAAACAACATTATTATTTTAAAAGACAACTTTTCTTCATTCACATTTGGCGACCCGGAAAAATACCAGGTCGAAAAAAAAACAGTCCTAGTCACAAAAACGAAAGGAAGAATAGAAAAATCAATTTATGGCAAATTTAAACTTACTAAGCTATGTTTTAGTGCATCTATGACCTATAATACAATCAAAAGAGGAACTTCAATTGATATTTCATTTGATTATGATGACCTGTGGGATTTACATTAACGGGCCTTCGTTGAACAATATAGTGCTTGAATAGCAAATAAAATAAACAACGTGAATATTGTAATTGTGCTCAGATAGGATAATAATAAATCTCTAGCATTTGCTGATATCTCACTTTTGGGCCAGATTTCATCAGCAGGACCGAGCCTGGTCAATATCATATCATTAGGAATTGAATCGGTATGTAATGCTTTTTTTTGAATATTGACAGCAGCCCTGGCTAAGGGAAGTAAATGAACTCCGATAATTTCGTGCTGATGGCTGTCCTTATTAAACGCAGTCTTATTCGATCTTGCATTATTATAGCTGATCAACATAACCATACTTCCGATCAATGATAACAGGCCCAGTACCCACCACCATCCCATATGTTTTTTCCTTTTGAAAAGCTGGAAGGGTACCAAAAGTATCAATACTAAGCCTAAAATTATAAATTTTGATAAGGCACCGTAATCTATACCGTCTCCAAGTGATAAAATATTAGGAAATTCCGGAGGTGCAATGAACTTTGTAAGGACTGCGGCTATCGTAACGGCGAAACCTGAAACAACATTCCATTTCTCTTTAAAAAATCTTATTACGTTCATGAACTAAGGTATATAAAAGTCAATTGGCTGATTTGTTCCTAAAATTATATCTACAACCCGTTCATTTATTTTCACGCCGTTCTTTTTGATAACAAAGAGCTTCCGCCCAGGTAAAATGCTAGCGGAGGCGCGCGTAGTCGGATTAATTGAAATAAGTTGATTGGGATCAATTGACCATTCAGGTTTCACACTGGGCTCGTAAGCAGGCATTTGCAAACCAGTCCGCTCGCTGAAAACACGTACAGTGACAGTAACTAATCCTGTGTGATTGTCTGTTTCGGAACCAAATGCTCCGGTAAATTTTAACGACAGATCACTCCTAATAAATTTGATGACAGCGTTTAATGTATCGAGACTGTTGCTGTGACTGGCATAAATTGCAAGGTCATTATAATTTGAAACCTGATCGTATATTTTCGTTTTTAATTTAGGAGTGATCTGTGAATCCATACTCGCAGTGTATAACCTGGATAACTGACGTTCGATGCGAGCGACATTATTGATGCATGTCGCGTAGGCTGTGTCTTGAAAATTTGTATTTTTATCTCTTAGCCTTAACTTTAATACAGTTAAGTTTTGACCAGCCTCGACGAACACCTGAGAAGTTAGAACGCTTTTCTTCTGTCCCAACACCGCGGTGCTGAAAAACGTTGCAGCTAATAGGATAATAACTTTTTTCATTTGTTGATAGTTGAATTATGGAATGTCAAACCTACTGTGAATCGATTGTAGCGGTTCCTAAACATTAGCGATATTTTGGTTTTGGTGTCTTTAAAAACACCCGAAATTTCCTTGGTTTCTGAATCCTCATCGATCGTTTGTAAAACATTGTAAGGAAGTATTTTAAAAGAGCGGCTTGTATCGGTCGGGTCCAGTTTCGAATAATCACTTAGGTCCTGTTTGATGATCTTGTCGTAATCAAATATTTTTTTTCTGATCTTATCAAATGATTGCTGTGCAGCTATTTTGGAAGATCCAGTATAGATATCTACTGATAGATAATGGATTGTTTCCTTTTTCCTTTTTAACGATTCTACGCTTGCCCCGCGTGCATCTGGAAAAGTATAACTGCTGCGGTATTTTAAAAATTGCGTTGTTTGGGTGGCGAAACCGTTTATCAAGTCATCAAAATTATTTATGGAAGCGCTATTTGCACGTTCCAGAGCAAGTTCAATTGTTTGGTCGGGAATAGCCGACGAACTGGCGTTATAGGCAAAAACGGGGCATCCATCATCAACAGACACGTTCAACTGGTCATCTAAAAACTCTGCGTTGTAAAGGGCTTCGTTATCAGGCGGAAAAACTTCTGCAGGCATCAGTTCTTTGTCGCTTAAAAACTTCCAGTTCAACGATCCTTTACAAAGGAAGACCTCGTTGGGTTGAAGTGTGAAGGAGAAATTATCTGATAATCCCTGACGATCAATGAGTCTGGGGTCTCCGGGGCGGAGCCGATTTTTGCCTACTATCTTATATTGCGCAAATATAAGTAAAGGCTTGTTTCCAATGTTCTTAAAAGAATTGGAGTAATTTAAGTAGGGATGGTTTCCGGAAGTGTCCCAAACCGAAACACTCTTATCATTATACATAGCGATTACATCAACGTTTTTTGCCGCGGAGGATGGATAGTGTATAATCCTTTTAGCTGTTTTTAAACTCCACGGGAGCAGTTGTTCTCCATCTTTAATATCACTTCCTTTTATTAGATTTTGATTATATGAATCGGGCCATTTCCCGCTGGCCATGGCAAATGTCATTCCGAATCTAATTGCGTTCCGGCGTTGCAAGTGACTTGGATGTGTTGTGAGAGCAAATTCCTGGTCACCTATGTCGTAAACAAATTGAAAAATACTGGACAGCGCGCCTAATTTGCTTTCCGGGAGATTTTGGGGATCATTGAACCCATTCATTTTTGCGAAGATGGCTCCGGAAATAATGTCCGCCTGACACTCGTATAGGCTTTTTTTTTCGCAGGAGGCAGATTTGATCATATCGTCACCGTAAGACTTGAACTGCATTTGATGTGCTAATTCATGGGCTATCACGAAATCGATAACGGATGGAAAAAAGTTGGGACTAACTTGATTTTTATAATAATCAAGTACTTTCTTACTCAAGATAATGCCGGACGAAGGGCTGGAATAATTAGTTGCGCTTGAAGTTACAGTGATTTTTGAAGTTATGCCGGCATTGGCAGATACTTTGATATACTCTCGTTCAACAATATCTTTTGCGGTCTGAGCTAAAACAGCGCAAGAAACAAACTGCACGAAAGAGGCTATAATAATAGTCTTATGGATATGCATTGAACTGAGTTTAGGCGGTTAAAAATGTTGAAATTTAGCTCATCTCACATTCCACATTGTTCATCACATATGAAATGAAAACGATTTATTTTTCAAAGGAAAAGTATGTATTTTTAATTGAAAATACAAACATAATCACTTCATTATTAAACCTTAAACTCGCATGTCATGAAAATTAAATTAATATTAATCTTATTGCTTTGTCCAAGTTTGGTACAGGCCCAAAACTGTTTTAGCAATTTCAGAATGCGCGATGCAATGCAGCAAACTCCGATGTGGTGTTGGGCAGCTACGCTTCAGTCAATAATTGATTTTCATCACCGCAATTCAAGTGTTACGCAGTGTGACATTGTAAAAGATTATTTTGGCGTGGAAGATTGTGCTGATGCATCTGTTTCTGGTGGTTATCTTAACAAAATGAAGAGTTTCTTGGAAAATAATGACCTGGGATATACTTTCAGTTGTGATTTCGATTATGGCCCTCTATCAGTTCAAACAATCGCTAATAATATTGTGGCATGCAAACCAATCATTATACAAATAAAGATAAGTCCATTCGATAATTCAAGTCACGCGGTTGTTATCATGGGGATATGGAGTCAGGTAGATGCCTATGGGCGCCCGTATACGCAGGTTGTATTACGGGATCCATACCCCTATAATTGGAATAGTTTCATAACCAAAGGTTTAACAGGAATCGGGTATAACCGCCTTTGCTCAATTTGGGTATCGTCATTATACAACATTGAACCTAATTAATTAGAAGTGCATAATTTCTCAGTAAAATCATTATGAAGTTGGCGTTAATTAACAACGCTAATTTAAAATGGTGGGAAATTGAATAGCCGGCAACCGATTTAGTGTTGTACTAAAATGCTGAGGCGAATGCATAAGATTGTAGATTCTTTTTATGGTAAATAGCTGAGCCACAAACATGTTAATTAGATCGTGTAGATCTTGGCAAATGAATGTGAAATAGCTTAACGTATCAGAATTGTAGAAATCTTTCCGGCGAATGTGCGCCAGTTCATGTAGCAATACGGCTTCCAACTGATCGGCGGGCATTGAAGCGAATACACCCAGGGGGATCAAAATAACGGGTTTGAGCACACCGATGATTGCCGGCACATTGATGGCTGGGGATTCTAAAAGTTTGACCCTGCCGCTGATCCCCAATAGCGCAGCCAGCTGTTCCAGCCGGTGCTGCCAATAAGGGTTAGTTTTGCCCCTACCTGCACGCGCCAGCCGGTGGTTATTGGTTAAGCCCCAAACAAAACGGCCGGAGCGGATCAAAAAGGCGATCAGCCATGCCCAGGTGATGAAGGGCCACCAGGAGAAAGCCGATACGGCACCAATACCCCGACCGGACGAGCCCGCCATCAAGCCGGTAGGCGCTGTTCGCAGATGGAGCGCCAATGTACAGCCGCACGCTGCGAGGAAAATAAAAAAAAAGGAGAAGCAATAAATTATACATCAGGGAAGCACTCATCCGTTTTCTATACCGCAATAAGAAAACTGCGGTGATATGAAGCAGCAGCCCCTGCCATACCGAATGTAACAGCACAAGGGCCCATGCCCGGAAAAGGCCTGATCCCGCAAGGTTAGTTAGCAAATCGTACAGGCCCTCTTTCATTTTTCTTCGACGTTCTTCAATAATTCCCTGATCTTGTTCAACTCTTCGGCAGAGGTATCGTTATTGCCCAGCAAGGCCATCACCAAGCTGCTCGGCGATCCCTTGAACGTGCTGTCAATAAACCGCTTCAACACGGTCTGCGTCAGTTCACTTTCAGGTGGTACCGCAGTATATAAATGACGCATTTGGCTTTCATCGCGCTTCAGTATGCCTTTTTCATGCATGACCTGCATCAACTTAAGGGTCGAGGTATAGGCCACTTCGCCTTTTTGCTGAATCAATTTATCGTGAATAAAGCGCACAGTCGACGGGCCGTATTGCCAAAGGATTTGCAAAACATCAAATTCTGTTTTGGTAGGACTATAGGTTGCTGTAGGTTTTAAAGGTTGCATAAAGCATATATACGTATTTAAACGTACGTTACAATTATCATATACCTTTTAATTGTAACACTAGTGTTAAGGGTATGTTATTACCGGGTTTTTCCAGGAAGAATACTTTTTTAAACTAAGTAGGTAGATATCATTGCTGAAAACTTTGAGCTGGGCTTTGTATATGTTGGGGCTAACGAATGAAATCTGATTTCATGACTTTGCTTAGCCCCGTTTGTTATGATAAGTGATTTGTAACCTAAATAAAAACGCTTACCAAAACGACTACACATCCGGCAATTTCGGCTACAACAAGCGCTATGCAATTCCTGAACTTTGCTTTATGAAAAACGGAATTGAAAATAAGGTAATAGTCATAACCGGTGCCAGCAGCGGTATAGGTAAAGCGACGGCGGAGTTATTAGCGGATCAGGGTGCGAAAGTGGTTTTAGGCGCCCGCCGGGCAGACCGGCTGAAAACGATAGCGGAGGCCATTGAAAAAAACGGCGGCGAGGCAGCTTGTCTTGAAATAGACGTGACCCGCCGTGAAGATGTGGCTCAATTGACGGCATTGGCTGTAGAGCGGTTTGGCAGGCTTGATGTGATGATCAATAACGCGGGCATCAGCCAGTTGTATAAGATTGAGGAACTGGATGTGCACGGCTGGGAACAAATGATCGATGTCAACCTGAAAGGCACCTTATATGGGATCGCCGCAGCATTGCCGGTTTTTAAGGAACAAGGCTCCGGGCACATCATCAATGTGATCTCCACGGCCGGTATCAGCATTATACCCACCATGGGCGTTTATGCCGGAACCAAGAATGCAGTGCGTACCATCACCGAAGCATTACGTCAGGAATCACAGGGGCGCTGGCGGGTAACCGGTATTTCGCCGGGCTATGTGGCTACCGAATTTGCAAGCAATATCAAAAACGAGGAAATCAGAAATACCATTCAGCAAAACGCTGATCAAATGGCTATCCCTGCTGAAGCCGTTGCCGGGGCAATTGCCTACGCCATTGAGCAGCCAGACAATGTGGATGTGGGTGATATTGTTATCCGCCCGTCTGTACAGGGTTAATCAGTATCTTTATATTTATTAACAAAAGTCGAGTATCATCAAGCGTAAATGGATAAGCCATTAAAGTTTAATAGTATAACCGATCTGATGCGCAGGCTGCAATTAGATCCGCCAGCACATCCGATGATCACACTGGTCAACTACGATCGGGTAAATATCGACCTGCGTGATGCCGGCAGCTGGTTCGTGCTCGATTTTTACAAGATCACTTTTAAAAAGGACTTTAACGGCAGCGTTAAATACGGGCCGGGCACTTACGATTTTAAGGATGGCGGTATGGCCTTTTTAGCACCGGGGCAGGTTGTACAAATGACGGCCGATCCCGGGGATTATCAGGGTTATGCCTTATATTTCCATCCCGGATTGTTAGATGGTCATGCGCTGGCACAGGGTATTCATAACTATGGATTCTTTGATTACGCAGTAGCTGAAGCACTGTTCCTGTCTGAGAAAGAGAAGCAGATCATGGAAACGCTTTTTAAGGCTATCGCGGCAGAGCTGGATAATCATATTGATCAGTTCAGCGAGCATGTGCTGGTATCCCAATTGGAACTTTTGCTCAACCACAGTGACCGTTTCTACAACCGGCAGTTCCTGACCCGGAAAAATATGCACCATGACCTGATCAGCCGGATGAATGTTTGGTTGAATGCGCGTTTCGAGGGTGCCGATAGGGTCATTAACGGTTTGCCTTCGCCCCAGGATATCGCGATGCATTTGAATGTGTCACAGCGCTACCTGTCAGATATGCTTAAAACACTTACCGGCAAAACCACACAGCAGCATATCCACCTGGCACTGATCGAGAAAGCAAAAGTATTACTAAACCAGACAACCATGACTACGGCAGAGATTGCTTATCATTTGGGATTTGAGCATCCGCAATCATTCAATAAACTGTTCAAACAGCGCACCAGTGTTTCGCCTGTACAGTTTCGGCGTGATCAGCTGAACTAGATCATAAATCCTTTTCCCTATTCATTTAACAGTAAGATGCATTTTTGCCTTTGGAAAATCGTTTAATTATGAATAACTATTAATGAAAAATGATAGCTGAGATCAATTCAAAAACTTACTTCTTCTGTATACTGCGGGAGTTTGCCCCGTTTTTGATTTAAAGATTCTGTTAAAAGCCGCTTCAGATTGATACCCCACGTTTGCTGCAATTTCTGATATATTGCTGTTATCCATTACTAATAACTTTTGGGCATGCCTGATGCGCCAATTAGTAAGATAGCTTAAAGGTGTTTCATGCACTAATTTTTTAAATTGATTAAAGAATACAGAACGTGACATGCCAACCTCCGATGCAAGAGATTCCAGTGTCCAATCGTTTTGGGGGGAGTCTTGCATCAGTTTGAGCGCCTTGCTGATCCTCGGGTCGTTTAATGCGGAAAGAAAACCACTGTTGGTCGTAGTCTGTTCTAAATAGGCCCTGATGATATTAACAAACATGATTTCGGAAAGGCATTTCAGCATTACCCCGCTGCCAGGCCTTTCGTTATTGAGTTCTTCCAGCATTAACTGCGTAACCTGCTTTAGTAAAAGCTGATTTTCTGTCACATATTGCTTGATGTGAATAATGGGGGGCAAATCCTTTAAAAAGGGATGTAAGGATTGGTAATCAAATTCAAAATGGCCTGCAATGAGGATTGTTTCTTCGCCGTCACCATTAAAAACCGGTGTTCCTGCCCTGCGGGCCTTAACAAATTCGGGCGAAGGCATACGTAAACTGGTAGATTTATTTGCTATCCAATGCGCACTACCGTGAGGTACAAATATTAGATCGCCCTCCTGCATTTTTATGATACTTCCATCGGATGAACCAACAGTACAATCACCGCTTACCAGCCGCCAAAATTGCGAATTTTCGTCCTGAACAATATCCAGGCCCCACGGGGCCGCAAGGGGAAATTTGCTATAAACTACACTTTTAAGCCTGGTCGCTTCTAATATGGTACTTAATGCGTCCATTTACAAATCAATACGATCAAGCAAATATACAACACTTTTTAGCACTTTAAGTATTGAATAACTGGATAGCTTTGTGTTATTAAATATTTAAAAACATGACAACTCAGGAATTAGCCAATCGCTACAATGAACTTTTTCAAAAAAGACAAGTAGCCGAGATCTATCAACATTTATACAGCGCCGATATCGTTTGCACTGAACCCGAACATGCTTTGTCAATGGGGGTACCTACTGTAACCAAAGGCATTAAAGCCGTTTTGGCAAAATCAAAAGCAAGGTTGGAACTAATAGCCGAAGTGCACAGCTTCTTTTGCAGCGAACCGATTGTCGGCGGCGAATATTTTAGTGTGGCCATGGGCCGGGACATGACCTTTAAAAATGGACAACGGGTACAGTTAGCAGAAATCGCGGTTTTTGGCGTAAAGGACGACAAAATTATCTCTGAAACCTTTTTCTATTAATCGCTGCTTAACTTAAATGATTCTAAATTCCAGCGGTAATAGCATGGTCTTTATCTTACATAAGCGCATTGCGGATTTTTGTAAACTAATTGAAGGAATGCCTGAACTCCATTGGCGAGAGGCTGGTCTTGGTTTTAAACAGCTTACTAAAGGATTGCAGGTGTTCAAATCCCAACTCATAGGCGATCTCACTGACGGAGAGATTGGTGGTCGACAGCTTTTCCTTGGCCAGGTCGATCAGTTTACTGTGCAGATGTTGCTGGGTATTTTGTCCTGTGAGGGATTTGAGCAGGCCGCTAAGGTAACCGGGTGAAATATTTAAGGTTTCGGCAATATGAACCACACTGGGTAAGCCTTGTTTGGCTAAGGCACCGGTCCTGAAGTAGTTGGAAAGATAATCTTCCAGGCGTGACAATATCTCATGGCTGGCGATCTTTCGGGTAATAAACTGGCGCTGGTAAAACCTTTCCGAATAGGTTAATAAAAGTTCCAGTTGGGCGATGATCACGCTTTGGCTAAACCGGTCGATATTGGCATGGTACTCCTGCTCGATATTTTGAGCGATGGTGGTAAGCATAGTTTCTTCCTTGTCAGACAGATACAGCGCCTCATAAACCGAATAACTGAAAAACTCGTATTGTTTAATAGTTTTGGCCAGCGGCGTGTTCCATAAAAAATCCGGATGGATCAGGACCATCCAGCCTTCGGGTCGTTTCGCTGTAGTCATATCGATGGCATCGATGCCGAATAGTTGCCCAGGCGACATGAAGAACAATACACCTTCGTCAAAGTCGCTGGCCTGTTGCCCGTATTTGAATTTGGCGTGCTGCATTTTCTTAAGCGAGATTGAATAAAAGTCGAAGACCAAACTAAACGGAACCTCAGCGATAGGTAGCTGAATGTCATCCATGTGAACCAGGCTGATCAACGGGTGTGCCGGGTTGGGCAGGCCTGCGGCACGGTGATATTCGGTGATCGTTTTGAAACGGAATAGCTGGTGGTTACTCATAATACAAGATACTTATTTTTGATGATAGACCGCTGCAAACTCGTTAGCAAAATCAGTGAGTTTAACTTTGCCCATTGGGGGTTTATTCTGATGAAAGTTTTCCAGCGTCTTGCCGCTGTGCATTGCCGCCTGCATTTCCACCAATGTTTCCGCCAGCTTTTCCGGCAATTTGGCCATTATCAATCCCCGCAGCATTTCCTTATCCGAAAGTAGTACCCATTTAAGCCAGGGCTTGCCCACGGCGTTACCAATGATCTTTGCCGCTTCGTTGCAGGTCATTTCCTCACTGCCTACGTAACGGACGGTTTTCTCTTTAGGTTGTAACTGCAGTTCCTCGGCTACCGCACCAGCGATATCTTTTGGCGACACGAAAACGATGCGGTCATCTCCGCCATAGTTCCCCATCAGCAGGCCGGTCTTGCCGGTCAGCAAAGCCCAGAGGCCGGAATAGCGCAAGGTCAGGAATTTACCAATGAATCCCTTGCCTTTGATCAGATCCATGGACTGGTAAAAGTTAGTATAAAACGCTCCGGGCCTCATGATGGTAATCGAGGCGTCGAGATTATCAAATACGTGTTCTACGTTTTCGCTCTTAACCAGGTCGGCCGCCCAGCCGCTCATGACCACTATCCGTTTAGTGCCGGCGGCTTTTAGTGCCTCTGCATAGTTCTGCGCCATCTGGTGCATATAGGCGCCCAGGTCCGGCGCTGTAAAACTCAGCGGGATCATGGCGTAAACTGCGTCTGCGCCTTTGAACGTATTCGTCAAAAAATTGACATCGGCTATCGACCCAATAGCTGCCATCGCGCCCAAAGATTCAATAGCAGCTTGTTTTTTGGAGTCGCTGCTGATCACCGTTACCTGGTGTCCCTGGGCGATCAATGTTGCTGTCAGCGGCTGGCTGATATTCCCTAAAGAGCCTGTTACAATGATCTTCATTTTATTGGGTGTAAACGCCGTTTTCAATATCCGTAAGTAAGGTTGAATGTGTAGGGTGCCAGTTCAACGTTTCCTGTGTCCACTTGCTCGAAGACGGACAGTCGATCGCGGCCATGTGGGCAAACCAGCCAAAATGTTCCGCCGCTGCTTCTGGCGTAACTGATCTTACAGGGAGATTCAATTGTTTGCCAATAGCTTCAGCAATAGACTTGACTGTAATTGCTTCTTCAGCTGAAGCATGATAGCGTGTACCTGGTGCAGCATTTTCCAAAGCCAATCGGAATAGATGCGCAGCATCTAAACGGTGCACCGCGTTCCAGCGGTTCAGCCCTTCGCCGATATACGCCGAAAAACCTTTTTCTTTGGCGATATTGACCAGTATCGGTACAAAGCCATGCTTGTCATCATCTCCATGCACCGAAGGCGACAAACGCACGGACGCGGCACCTACCAAATCACCCGCCTGTTCGGAAGCCCGCGGCCATCCCGGGTTAACCGGTGGTTTAATATCCTCAGTGGCCAGCTTTCCCGGGCTAACCAGGGCTGTGCCCGAGGTGACAATAAATGGACGGTCAGAACCGGCCAGTACTTCGCCGATGGTTTCAATAGCCTTTTTATCTACTTCACATACTTCCGCAAAGCGGGTAAAGTCATGGATAAAACCGGCATGGATTACGCCGTCTGATTGGTCAGCGCCGCCGCGCAGGCTTTCGAGATCTTCCAGATCACCTCGAAGAGCTTCAGCGCCCGCATTGATCAGTTTTTGAGCTGATGCAGCTGACCGGGCCAGTCCCAATACCTGGTGGCCGGCATTTATTAATTCCTGCACAATGGCAGTACCTATGAAGCCTGTGGCTCCGGTGACAAATACGCGCATAATTGATTTTCTTTTGTTTCTGCAAAGATGGGGGGCTTTGATCAGCAGGATTTATCCAAATCTGCGTTTGATTTAGCCGAATCCGTGAAAAGACGTGCAATGTCCAGGGTTCGTGTTATCTACAGGCGACTTAAATTGTATCTTATCAAACAACATCTAATAAAAAAGCGTTTTTATACCGTGGTTTATCGTTTTTTATATTCACCCGATCGTAACTTAAGTTTAAAAAGCTATCAAAAAAAGCTATCTAATTAACTGAAGTGTAGCATTGTCCCTTTTATCATCAAAAAACTTTTTGAGAACAGCACCGAATACCGGATCAGAAGCCGGGACCAGGGAAAACAAAGTCATGCTGGACCACAACTTTAAATCGTCAGGGCTGCCCATAATTTGGGTAGCATTAT